>Ga0105106_10004429_pt1 | contig 10042 bp, 6 predicted proteins | sample PPLLaktember2015_5_FD_79109 | JGI IMG/M metagenome (GOLD analysis project Ga0105106, IMG submission 79109) | Freshwater sediment microbial communities from Prairie Pothole Lake near Jamestown, North Dakota, USA - PPLs Lake P8 Core (1) Depth... | ecosystem: Environmental > Aquatic > Freshwater >... | reverse complement strand
GGGGTGGCACCTCTCACCAACCTGCTGAGAATGCAGCGGAATCCGGCCCTCTCCCGAGCCGTCTTTCAAGACCGCTGCCTTCGACCGCTCGGCCACCTCTCCGAGGCCCGAGAATCGCCCACACGGAACGAATCGGCGACGTGGCGCCTCGGCAAGGTCGCGTCAGCCTCGCGGGCGATCGATCGCGTTCCCGAATGCCGAGCGCTCCGGCGATGGGATGGCGTGACCTCCGTGGACAGCATCGGCGAGCTCGAGCGCTGGATCGCAGAGAACTAGTCGCTGCTGAGCGGCCTGGCCTCACGCGCGGACGACTCCCGGCGCGGTAGCCGCTACGGCTGCGACCGAGGCCTGCCGCTACGGGGCGGGGGGGAGGCGCACGCGGATGCCGACGAGAGCCTTTCTGTGGGCGGGCAGGATCTTCGTCGCGTGGTGGGCGGGGCTCGTCGCGATCGGGCGCGCCGCGCGCCGACGTCTCGCTGCAAGGGGCACGAGCGCGAGGGTCACTGCCTGCCGTGTTGCGCCGCCGCCAGGATCCCGATCGGAGGTATGATGGGCCGATGCGCTCCACCGCCGCGTCCGTGCTCCGTCTCGCCATCCTCTTCGTCGCCGCGGCGCCGCTCCCGGCCGCCGCCCAGTTCCCCGTGCTCTACCAGTGGCCCGACACGGCGTTCCCCTGCAATGGCACGCTCCAGGCGTGCATCGACGGCGCCGGGCCCGAGGACACGGTCGAGATCGCGACGAACGTGCCGATCGCGGAGACGATCCAGGCGTTCGGCTCGGTGGACCTCCTGGCGGCGCCCGGCTTCACGCCGGTCTTCGCGGCGGGCCACTCGGTCGGGGTGTCCGCAGTCGGCGCGGACGACACGTTCGTGCGCATCCAGGGGCTCACGCTGACCGACGGCCGGATCATCGTCGGCAACGTCGGGACCGGCGCCCAGAGCGTGCAGATCCTCGACAACACGATCCTCGCCTACGGCGTGTTCTCGGCGATCACGGCTACGACGTCCGCCACCGGGCCGCTCGTCGTGCGGATCGAGGGCAACGACGTGCGGCCGAGCGTCGGCGCCGGGTCGGCGATCCGCGTCTTCGCGCAGCAGGGCTTCGCCAGCGCCGACGTGCTCGACAACGAGATCGCGATGCCCGTCGACGCCGGGACCGTCGGCATCCTGCTCGAGGTCGAGGACGGAGCGCTGACGGTCGACGTGATCGGCAACCGCATCCAGGGCTCCGGCTTCGGCTACGGCGTCCGGCACCGGCTCTTCGACACGACGGTGCTCGACTCGCGCGTGCTCGGAAACCTCGTCGTGGGAGCGAACCTCGTCGACTGCTTCGGGATCGCGGTCGAGGGCTTCACGTCCGACGGCCAGCGCGACGTGCTGATCGGCAATAACACGCTGCTCGGCAACAGGACCGGGGTGCTCGTCGAGGGCTCGGACGCGGAGATCGTCAACAACCTCTTCCACACCCATGCGGTCGGGGTCGAGGTCGCGTCGACCGGCACCTCCAACCGACACAACATGCTGTGGAGCAGCGGCACCGACTTCGTCGGCACGACCGCGGGGCCGGGCACGACCTTCGAGGGGCCGAGCTTCGTCGGCCCCGACGACTACCGTCTCGCCCCCGGCTCGAACGGCATCGACGAAGGCGACTCGAGCGCCGTGCCGCCCGAGCTCGCGACCGACCTCGCCGGCGCGCCGCGCATCCAGGGCGCGGCGGTGGACATCGGCGCCTACGAGGCGCCGGAGCCGAGCGGGACGCTGGGCTCGCTGGCGGCGCTGCTCGCGGTCGCGCTGCTCGCGCGCCGCCGGCGCTGAGCCAGGCTTCTTCGCTTTCGGGCGGTGCGCACGCCGGGTGCTCGCGGCGGTTCGAAGAGTTCGGGCAGTCCCAACCCTCGGGCGGCACGGCCCGTGGCTTCAACGGCGGCGAGGGCAAGGACGATCTCTGCGCGCGGAAGAGCTCGCGCTCAACTCCCGCCGTACAGGAAGCGGCGCGCGTCGACGCAGGCGTTCATCACGAACAGCGAAGTCGAGACCTCGCTCCCGACGATGATCCGGGTCGGGTGGCGCATCCGGTTCCATTCGTAGGCCTTGTACGGGTGGCCGCGCGGCCCTTCCCCGAGTGCGTTCACGATCACCTCGAGCGCGGTGGCGATCAACCCGTCGTCCTTGGACGGGTAGCGGAGCAGCACGAGCGCCGAGATCGCCAGGGCCGCGTCGAAGGGGTTGAGCGTCCGTCCGATCATGTCGCCCCGAACGTAGTCGATGGCGATCCGCCGGATCTCTTCGATCTTGTCCGCGGGATCGAGCGTGGCCCTCTCCTCCTCGCCCAGGCCGAGTACGGTGTCGTACACCCTGCCCGTGTAGTAGACGTAGATCTCCGGGAGGTAGTACTTGAGCGCCGACTCGATCCGGAAGTTCCCGCTGGTGTAGGCGCGGTGGTGGAACTCGAGGAAGCGCTGGACCACCTCGAGGTTCTCGCCCTCCAGGGCCTTCCAGCGCCGCCGGTTCCGGAGGATCGAGTCGAGGATGTCCATGTTGTGCCCGGGGCAGATCTCGTTCCCGATCGCCTCCCGGACCATACCCCCGTCGGGCTTGTGGAACGGCTTGTCGAACCAGATGGGCACGGCTCCGTAGTAGTCGAGCGGCTTCGTGATCTGGATCGTGGGCGGGTTCGACTCGTAGCGGCTGCCGAACTGGAGCTCGTGGATGATCTCCACCCAGGGATGCGCGAGGAACTTTTCGCACTCCCCGAGCAGTCCGCGATCTACGTCGAGGCCCTGTTCCGCGACCAGATCGAGCCAGCGCTGCGCGACGGCGAGCCCGACGAACGTGGTGTCGGTGTCGGGCACGTAGTCACCAAAGCCGAGCAGCTTCTTGGTCTCCCAGTCGCGCTTCGAGAGCCGGCACAGCGGGAGCTCGCCGTCCCCCTGCGGCAGGCAGGTGATCGCGGGGAATCGCACGCCATGATTCGGCGAGGTGAGCCACTCCTGGCTGTCCAACACGACGAACCGGACCAGGTTCTCGAGAATCGCGACGAGCTGCTCGCGCTCGGCCGGCGTCACGGGGCTCTGGATCAGGCGGTTCAGGATCTGCTCGAAGAAGAAGCCGTCGTAGAAGGCGGTGCGATGCCACATCCAGATCAGCCGGTTGCGCATCGGCTCCGAGATGCCCCGGTAGGGCCGCCGCACCCAGCTCCGCTTGCGCGGGCTCGCCATCAGGAAGGCGCGCGCCAAGGCCATCACGAGAACCATGTTCTGGTACTCGAACGCCCCCAGCCCGCACAGCACGTTCAGGAAGTTCGCGCCGTCCATGTGATCGTCGCCGGTGGGCACCATCTGGCCAGCGACCGGGAGATAGGGATCCTTCGCGTCCTTCGCCCAGACCCGGAACAAGTCGGCGGTGGTGGCGCGGAGCACCCGATCGATGGCGTCCGGACCCGGGGTCCGTGCGGCGCGTTGCTGCGGCTCGCGCTGCTGCCAGGGTGGGCTTTCGATCTGATCCAGGAGTGCCGCGATGGGCTTCATCGTGCTGCGGATCCACTCCCCGTCCCGCCAGTCCTCGAACCGGGCGTGCAGCGCCGCCCGGAACACCGTCTGATACGTGGGCACCTCGGTCATCGGGATCGACGGATGCCGGCAGGCCTTCAGCAGCAGGTGCTTGAGCGCGAAGTTCCCGAGAACGGTGCGATAGATGAGGGCGAGGTTCCGCCCCGGCTCCGTGCTGGGCGCATGGCTGCGGAGCACCGGATCGCAGATGTCGTAGAGATTCGCCGTCTTGGGCACCGCGGGCTCCTTCCCGCCTCGATCTTCTCGTGCACCTGAAGCGCGAGGTACACGCTACTCGACGGACTCCACGGCCGCGAGCCGCGGAGGACGCGCGCCGGGCGGGCAAGGCGAGCCCTTCCCGATTCGTATCGACGATTCACGGGGCCAGGCTCACGAGGTCGCGGGTGAATCGTCTTCGCAACACGGTCTGTTCGTGGCCCTTCATCGAAACGACAGGAAGCGGAGGACGGCGAGCGCCGAGTTCAGCGATACCCCGCTCGTTTGCCGTACGCGCCGAGGCGCGAGTCGTGCCGGAGGAATCCGATCAGGATCGGGAGTGATCCGCGGCGGAAGCGAGGCCGGGAGCCAGCGGCTGTGAGCTGGTTCGCAGGCCGACGCGCGGATCCAGACGGGCCTACCAGCGTTGAGGGACCCGTTCGATCGCGCTGCGGTCGTAGCCCCAGGCGGCGAGCTGCTTCACGAGGCGCTCGTATACCTGCTTCGGCATCGTCGGGGTGCGCGACATGATCCAGGCGTGATCGCGCTTGTTCCGCGCGATGACGGTCGTCGTGTAGTCGTCATCGAGGTGGACGATCCGGTATTCGGCCTGGATCGGCCACACGAACTGCATGCCCCAGACGGCGTTCGACGGATCCTCCTTCACGAATCCCTTCGGGTGGTACTCCTGCTTCGGGCCGTCGAAGCCGCCCTTCCGGAACGTGAACCTCGTGGCGATCGTGCCGTCGGCGTTCCTCTCGTAGCGCTCGACGGCGTTGTGCGCGCCGCGCTCGAGGAAGGTCGGGATCGACCCGATCACGTACCACTCGCCCATGAAGCGCTCGATCTCGAGCTTCGGAACGGTCGGAAGCGGTTCTCTCTCCATCGATGCGCATCCCCCGAGCGTGCTGGCCGCGATGCTCGCGATGAACAGGAAAAGGGATTTCATCGCAGGCTGCGCTTGTACAAAGTGCTGCTCCTCGAACACAGCTCTCGTCCACGCCGTCATTCGCGAGGCGCGCCAGAACGCGCCGATCCCTGTGCACGTCTCATGCCAGGGAGATCCTTCCGGCACACGTCTTGCACCTACGATGGATCCATCGACGAGAGCCCGCCCACCCCATCATGAGGACAGAGCAATGGACAAGTCGAACGCTTCGAAGATCATGGAATCGGTCGACGTCGAGGTCCCCGTGACCACGGCGTACAACCAGTGGACCCAGTTCGAGGAATTCCCCCAGTTCATGGAAGGGATCGAGTCGATCCGGCAGATCGACCCTCAGACGCTGCGCTGGAAGGCCTCGATCGGCGGCGTCACGAAGGAGTGGACCGCGCGCATCACCGAGCAGACGCCCGACAAGCGCATCGCGTGGACGAACGTCGACGGCGCTGCCAACGCGGGCGTCGTGACCTTCCATCGGCTGTCGGACAGCACCTGCCGCGTGGCGCTCCAGCTCGACTACGAGCCGGAGGGCGTGGTCGAGAACGTCGGAGACATGCTGGGCGTCGTAAAGCGGCGAACGGTCGGCGACCTCGAGCGCTTCAAGAAGTTCATCGAGGACCGCGGTCGGGCGTCGGGGGCCTATCGCGGCACGATTCGGTCCGCGGACTCGCGTTAGTCCCGAGCGGCACAGGCCAGGGAGTGGGAGCCCGGTCGCCGGGTCGAAACCGCCGACGTCAAAATGACGCTCGCAGCACGCGCAGCGCCACGCCGGGACGGAGCAGCGCCGCGGGCTCGTCGACGAGGCCGGAGACGCGGACGAACGCGGCGCCGAGCCGCCCGTCGTGCACCGCCGCCGCGTGGAGCCGCGCGATGTAGCGGCCGACGAGACGCATCGGCCAGGGGCGCGGTCCCGGGACGCCGGGGAGCACGAGGTCGGCGCCGCGCGCCATGTCCCACGGGCCGTCGAGCTTGCGAACGAGGTCGCGGAGGATCTTCCGTGACCCGGAGCGGTCGGGGCAGCGCAGGTGGCGCTGCAGGACGAGCGCCTCCAGCGCGGCGACCGCCATGCCCTGGCCGTAGACGGGATTGAAGCTGCACAGGCTGTCGCCGACCGGCAGGAACCCCTCGGGCAGGCGAGCGAGCCGCTCGTAGCGACGCCGCACGCTGGCGGGAAACCGGAACGGCACCGGATCGTCGAGCGCCTCGGCGTTCTCGATCGCGTCGTGGATGTCGGGGAACGACAGGGATCGCGCGAAGGCGAGGAAGCCGTCCGGATCGGTCGGCGGCCTGTCGCCGAGGACCCCGGCCAGGGTCAGCAGCCACTCGCCGTGCTCGAGCCGCGCGAGCACACCGCCGCGCGGCTGTGTCGGGGTCGGCGCCTGGACGCTCGCCAGATCGCCGCCGAGCGCATCCGGTGGCAGCCGATAGCGGCGCGACGTGTAGCGCAGGTCGATCCAGATCCGATCCTCCTCCGGGCGCTCGAACCCGAGCGTCTCCAGCCACGTCGGGGCGCGCGAGCCGCGCCCCGAGGCGTCGATGACGAGGTCGGCCTCGTGGACTTCCGCGGCGCCGCCCTCCCGCCGCAGGACCCGGACGCCGGTCACGCGCTCGCCGCCGGGCGTGGTCGCCAACCCCACCACGTCGGATGGGGGCGCGAAGAGGACGCCGGGGAGTGCGCGGGCGCGCCGCCGCACCGCATCCTCGAGGAGGACCCGGCTGGCGCTGATCAGCACCATCCCGCTCGGCGCCTGCATCAGCTTGTGGCCGCTGAAGTGCAGGCGCGCATTGGCCAGCATGTCGCCGCGCGGCGCACCGCGAGCGACGAGGTCCGCGGTCAACCCCGGAAACAGTTCCTCGAGCACCTGCTGGCCGCGCGCGAGCAAGGCGTGCGCGTGGTGCGCTTGCGGCACGCCGCGCCGATGCTCCGGGAAAGCCGGCAACTGGTCGCGATCGATCACCGTCACGTCGCCGTACGCGTCGGCGAGCACCCGGGCCGCGAGCAGTCCCGCCATGCTGCCGCCGATCACCACGGCTCGATCTCGGGTCCCAGTCCTCGACATGGCGCACCTCCTGGTCAGGGAGGAAGCTGCGACGAAGCGGTGCTCGGGGATCATCCAGGATACCGGAGGATCAGTAGGGAGCAGCCCGGATCACGGACGCGCACAGGGGGTTTCGAAGCATCAGATCTGCTTACACCAGCCCGGTCGGAGATCCGTCGAACTGCGGAGGCTGCTGCAGAATCCAGCGTCGCCCGAGCCGGCTTTCAAGACCGCTGCTTCGACCGCTCGGCCACCTCTCCGCGCCCAGGATCGCCCGTGAGCGCGATGCAAGCAAAACCACTCGCGAGCCAGAGCCTCGGCCGTCGGCCGGTCATTGGCCCCTGCAGGGCGCTACGACGCTGGGCCCCAGCCTCGGTTGCTCCGATGGCCGGCCTCACGTTGTCACGAACGATCATGGGTGCCCGCCGCGATTCGCCGGAGCGCGCTGGCAGACCCCTCCAGCCCGCGCTGCCCCTGCTCCCCAGCCGCGGAGCGTTTGAACGCGGGTGCCAACCCGTTCCGAGGAGCTCACTGACGATACGTGCAGCACGCGACTCGCGAGCTCGGCGGCGCCTCGCCTCCGCGAGCGGCCGCGCCAGGTCGTTTTCGTCGCCGTGGGCCTGGACGTAGAGGCCCCGGTACTCGTCGAACTCCGCCGCCAGCCGACCAGATGGGCCGGGGCCGAGCGTCCTCTCATGCCGCTCCGCCGGCCGGCTTCGCCTGGATCGAGACCTCGAAGATCCGGCCGCGTCGGACGCGCCGCACAACGAACTCGTAGCCACCGGCGCGATGGATGGCGCCGGGCTGGGGTGGCGAGGCAAGTCGCGCGAGCAGCCAACTCGAGAGCGTCCCCTGCGCGCCGTCGAGCGGCTGGCCGATCCGCGTCAGCACGTCCGCAGCGGGAGCGCCGCCTCCCACCATCCAGATCCCGCCGGCGAGGCCGTGGATCATCCGGGGCAGCCGGTCGAACTCGTCCTCCAGCTCCCCGACCAGCTCCTCCACGAGGTCCTCGAAGGTGACCAGTCCGAGCGTGCGCTCGCCCTCGCGCACGATCGCCATGTGCACGTGCTCCTCCACGAAGTTGCGCAGCAGCTCCGACGCCGAGGCGTCGGGCGCGACGAGGTGCACCGGACGGATGATCCCGCGCAGGCTCGGGTCCTGCGGGTTCACGTGCAGCGAGTAGACCAGCTCCTTGAAGTTCACGTAGCCGAGGACCCGGTCGGCGTCGCCCGCCTCGCGGACCGGGAAGCGGGTGTGCGCCTCCAGATGAGCGGTCACGAAGGCGTCGTGGAGCGACTGCTCGGCCGACAGAAAGGCGATCTGCTCGACGGGGATCATCAAGTCCCGGATCGGCAGGTCGGAGAGCCGCGAAGCGCCCTGGATGATCCGCTCCTGGTGTCGGCCGATCTGGTTCGCGAGGCGCGCCATGCTCGCCAGCGCCGAGATCTCTTCGAGCGGCTGCGGACCCGTCGCCTCGCCTCGCTTGCGGCCCTCGAAGGGCCGGTTGATCCAGTACACGAGCTGCAGGACCGGACCCAACACGCGGACCAGGGCTGCGAGCGGCGGGCCCACGGCCGGGGCCAGCTCGCGGTTGTACCGGACGGCGAGCGTCTTGGGCAGGATCTCCGTGAACTGCAGCATCACGAAGGTGAACGCCAGCGAGAAGACGGCGATGTACTGGTCGCCGTAGAGGGCGTCGAACTCGGCGCCGGCGATCGAAGCGCCCATCGTGTGGGCCGTCGTGTTGATGAGCAGGATCACGGCGATCGGCTTCTCGATGCTCTCCTTGAAGCGCCGCCAGACGGCCCCGACGCGAGGGCGGCGGTTGGAGAGGTCGGCGACCTGGCTCGGGGTGAGGCTGAGCAGGGTCGCCTCCACGAGCGAGCAGAGCGCCGAGACGGTGAGGGCGATGGTCACGGCGAGGATCAGCTCGAACACGGAGCCTCCAGTGAGGTCCGACGCGCCGGCTGCAGCGCTCGGCGGGCGGAACCCGACCCATCAGCTTAGAGGCCCGCAGCGGGAGTTCGCCGGGCTTCTCACGCGGCACCTCGCTGGCCCCGCGGCGCGAGACGCGCGATGCTCGCGAGGCGCGCGAAGGGGGGCCCCTGTCGAGCTCGGCATCCGCATGGCAGCCGGCGGAGCGTCCCGGCCCGCCGGCCCCCCGCGCGACCGCGCCGGGCCCGGCGAACCGGATCGCGCCCTCGCCGACGCGGCTCGACCATCTCGATCCCCTGCGGGTTGCGCTGATCGTGCTCGTGGTGGCGCACCACGCGGCGCAGGCCTACGGCCCGCCGGACTGGTGGTACTTCCGCGCCGACCGGCGCAGCGAGCTGCTCGCCGCCTTCTCGGCCGTGAACGGCGCCTTCTTCATGAGCCTTTTCTTCCTCCTGTCGGCGTCCCTCGTGCCGCCGTCTCGGGACCGCCGGGGAACATGGCCCTACCTGGTCGGCCGCCTGCGGCGGCTCGGCATCCCCTTCGTCGTGGGATCGCTCACCCTGATCCCGGGCCTCATGTACGCGCACCACCTCCACGAGCGGGACCTGCCCCCCGTCTCGTTCCCGCGCTACTTCGTGGATTTCTTCCTGGGCTTCGCTCCCCGGCCGGCGGACTGGCCCGGGCCTTCGTGGCCCGACCTCCAGTTCGGGCACCTCTGGTTCCTCCAGCACCTCCTGCTCTACACCGGGGTGTACCTGGCCGGGCGATCTCTGGCGGCTCGCTGGCTCCGCCCTCCCCGCGTGCGATCGGCCCGCGCGCCCGCGCGGCTGCCCACCCAGGCGGGGCTCGTGACGTTCACGCTGGCCGTCGCCGCCGCGACCTTCGCGATCCGGCTCCGCCACCCGCTCGACGAGTGGGTGCCGCTGCTCGGGTTCGTCCAGGCCGAGCCGGCGCGCATGGCGCAGTACGTGGCGTTCTTCGCCGCGGGGATCCTGGCTTCCCGACGGAGCTGGGTGTCGCGCTACCCCGCGCGCGGCGGCTACGCCTGGCTGGCGCTGGGCGTGGTCCTGGCCGCGCTGCCCTACGCGTTCGGCGGCATGGCGGGGCTGGGCTTCGATCCGGGCGGCCCCACCCTCGGCTCGCTGGCCGCGTGCCTGTACGAGAACCTCCTCTGCACCGGCCTGTGCGTGGGCCTGCTCATCCTGTTCCGCGAGCACGCCATCGGCGGCCACGCCCTGCTGCGGTCGCTCGCTGCCAGCTCCTACGCCGTCTACATCGTGCACGTGCCGATCGTGGTCGCGCTCCAGTTCTCGCTCGCGCCGGCCAGCCCGCCGCCGCTGGCGGCCGTCGTCGCGGTGAGCGTCC
>Ga0105106_10004428_pt1 | contig 10043 bp, 13 predicted proteins | sample PPLLaktember2015_5_FD_79109 | JGI IMG/M metagenome (GOLD analysis project Ga0105106, IMG submission 79109) | Freshwater sediment microbial communities from Prairie Pothole Lake near Jamestown, North Dakota, USA - PPLs Lake P8 Core (1) Depth... | ecosystem: Environmental > Aquatic > Freshwater >... | reverse complement strand
GATTACGTATCCGGAGACTACATGAAACCCTGGCGCTTCAGCGACGGCGACAGCCGCCTGGAGCTGGAGTTCACGCCCTTCAAAGAACGGCTGGCGCGCACGAACCTGGGAGTGATCTTCAGCGAGGTGCACCAGATGTTCGGGCGCTACCGCGGGCAGGCGGTCACGGATGAGGGGGAACGGCTGCAGATCGAGGATTTGATCGGCTTTGCGGAGGAGCACAAAGCGCGCTGGTGAGGCGCTTTGCTCCACCAACCCCGCCTTATGTCTTTGATCCTCTCTTGTAGTTCTAATTGTCTACTCGTTGATAATTACTTACATTATTCTGTCTGTCTATATATTTAAACCATCCCGATTGAACAATCGATCGATGAACCCAACTTGGCGGCCATACCGCCATCACTCCCCCTGGCCTTAAAATTCGGTGCATCTCGACCAAAAGCTTTTCCAGCGGTAACATTGGCGCAGGAATAACGCCAAAGATGATGACCTCATCTAAACTTTCTTTCTCGAGTTTAGTCTCTAACGCATCCCCTTTTATGACCTGGACATTGCTTAATCCGGCAGCCTGTACCTTCTTCGTTACTGCTTCGACTGATATAGGCAACATATCCATGGAAATTAAGGATCCACGCTCTCCGAGCATTTGAGCAGCGGTCAGGGTAAAAAAACCAGTTCCGCAGCCAACTTCTAAGACCTTCATGCCTGGGCGAATTCCAGCCCCTTGCAGTATTTTGGTTGGCCCAAAGAACTTGTATCGCAGACGGCTCTCCATTATTGCAGCCACAACTTTTATAAATATCTGCCCGATGGGGGTCTTTGCTAACCCTTCAGTATTCATGCTCTTTCCTGAATATGGATGAGCTTCCTCAATCTCTCGCTCGTGCCTAACGGTGTGGCTTACTGGCAGCGGCGGAGCCGCTGTCCGTTGGAGTGGGTGTTAGGGAGCTTGTTCACGGATTCACGTTGTCTGACGACGGCTGTGAATGAACGTGGCGACCGAGCAGACTGCACCAACGATGAAGGCCGCAGGGCAAATCATGGCGATGATCAAATTCAAGGCATCGATGGCGGGGCTCTGTATCAGATCCTGGAGCGCACCCGGGGTTGCCGGATCCTGGGCGATAGAATCGAAGATGATGTTCTGGATGACGAAGAGAACAAAACCAAGTATCGACGCCAGGAGGAGGAACATGAACTTCCTTGCGGCTCGCCAGGGGTGGACGAATGCAAGGACAAAGGCAATCGCTGCGAGGAAGGCAAGCAGTATGCCGGGCGGATTATCGTCGATCCCTACAACGACAGCGGCAATTGCCAGCAAGCCACAGATCGCCAGGAGGATCAGCGTCATTTTTCTGTTGTGTTGAGTTGAAAAAGCACCGGTCATGATCCCCTTTTTTTTGAAAGTGGAATTTGTCTATGGCGGCTCAACGGTGTGGCTCACCGGCGCGAGCCGCAGGCGAAGCATCCTGTGATGCCGGTGTTGGGCGGCAATTTGCGCATTCAGACAAGCAGATCCCGGTGATGAATTTCGGTTTAACGGATTCTACCGTTCTTATCGTTGCGTAAAACCATCGAACCACGCCAGTGGACTGTCTGTTCGACTTTACGTACAGGCAGCGATTTCAGAGCATCTAAAACAGGTTTAAAATCGCCGATATCCCTCTCTGTTGGATTTCCGAAATAAAGTTCACCGCCTTTCCCCAGCCACAAATATTCCATGTTTATGTCGTTCCACATGATAGTTGGATAATCAGCGTCTGGTGGCCCATTTAAAGATGCAATGTATTTGTATCCGAATGCGGGCGTTTTGGTTGATTGAGTACTGGCAGCTTTCCGTATCAGTGCATTCTGCCCTTTAAGCGGTAGAGCAATGTCGATTCCAAAGAGCAAATGTCCCCACAGCGAAGCCTCACATCTCAGATGACCGTTCTCCATCCAACGTATGGATGATATATCTGCAAAAAATTTTGGCATACCTAACCACTCTCGCCCAGTGATAATGGGCAGAGTCCTGTTTTCAGGCATGACTAGAACGTAACTGCCTTCCAGGTGACCATTTTCACCATCAAACTGAGCTGCTACAGAGATGGCTGCTAATCGGTATCCGCCACCTGCCATAAAGTCTACGCCGTTATTATCATTGAATAGTACACTCACAATCGGTGATTTGCCAGGTTTGAAAGGCTTTGGAAGCAATGGGGGGATAGCATCAGGATCAGTTTCGTATTGCAACATCAACGACTCCACGCTTGCGTAAACGTGCCTGGGCAAATTTTCCTGCCCCCAAAGCGGACCTCGAATCAGCGGCATGAAGTTAATCTTGGAATAATCGATTTGCATGTACCCCTCCTTTGGAACGAATTAGTTCCTGAGCTGCCCGAAACACCCACAATCCTCTCTTATCCCGTACCAGGGTTATTTAGCTATCTATAGTCCTAATGAACATTATATACCGATAATGCTGTGTTTTTTTACTCGAGAAGTGATCCATGCTTCCACCGAAAACAGATTCCTTGATCAGGTCAGCGACCGGCTGCGGCTGAAGAATTACGCTTACCGGACAGAGAAATCTGATCTGTATTGGATCAAACATTACATCCTGTTCCACAAAGCGAAACAAGGTTACGCCCGCCACCCGAACGAAATAGGAGGGGCAAAGTGCGTATACTGGATCGAACCCCCAGGTCGGAACAAAAAAATCTGAAGCGCCAGGCGCTGGAAGCCAGGCGCAAGAATTTGGCGGATCTGCGGGAGCAGGAGGGAGGCGCCCCTGATTGGGCCACCCTTTAGGATGGTTCGGTAACTACCGGGGTAATCCCGACCATCTCGGCATCGATGTAGCGCCCGATTGTTACCACCTCGCCATCGGTGAAATGGATTTCGGCCGTACAGACGAATGGACCGCGCGTGGAGAGGGCGATTTGGAAGCTGTGGCCTCGATCCGTTATCGTGAAGATGCTGTTCTGCCAGCCGCGCCCACAATAATATTCAACCTGCTTCACCGAAACCAGGGAAGCATCCGTGCCTACGTGCGGGACCAGGTAGATCAGCACGTCATAGGCGTAGTTCGGGTTTTTCGAGGGGGCTACGCGGTGAACGAGCTGCAGGTTGCGGTTGGGAAGATAGTAGGATTCGCGCTGCCTGAATCTACGGTCGCCTTGATCCGGTTGGACATCGGAATACAATACGTTAGCGCCTGAAACGAAATCCTGGTCCGCGATGATCGCCTGACCGATCTCAAGAGAAGCCATTTTGATGGCTGATCCCATGCGCACGCGCCAGAGTAATATCTCCAGAGGCTGCATGAGAGCCTTGCGCAGCAGGACCAATGCGATGACGGCCAGGGCAAACCACAGAATGCTCGGTAAGACCTGCCAAATGGGGCTGTCCAAGAGGCCGCCCTGCAAACTGACCGAGTTAATGAACAAGCCTGCGTACAAAAGCGTAACGCGCATGGGTCTTCCTCCTGGGTCTTACCGAGAATTAAATTGCGGCCGTGGCACTGCTCATGGAATAGATCAAGGTCGGGAAATTGTCACCATCGATCCCATCCACTTCCTTTTCCAGGGTCATACCGATCTTTTCAGCCACCCTACGGGAGGCGAGGTTGGCGGGATCGACGAGACAGATCAAGCGCGAAATATGCAGGCGCTCGAAGGCATAGCGGGCAATCGCCCAAGCGGCCTCGGTAGCCAACCCTTGCCCCCAATATTCCTTGGCGAGCAAATAGGCTACCTCGACCTCAGGACGCTGATCGATGGTACAGGGCAGCAGGCCGCAGCGCCCGATGAATCGCCCGGTCTCTTTGTGGATGGTGGCCCAGAGTCCCAATTCGGGATGAGACGGATGCCCATTCAGGAACCATTCCAATTCATGGCGGGTTTCCTGGTAATCCAGAGTGCCTTCGGGGAAATAGCGGCGGATTTCGGGGTCGCTATAAAGAGCGTATAAGGAGTCCAGATCCTGAGGGATGAGCCGCCTGAGGATGAGCCTGTCGGTTTTCAGAATAATCATGGTCAGTTAGTAAGATCCGCGCCGGTTTGATGGAGAATGTCAATAACCCCGTGAAAGAAATGAGATCAATTGGAGCAAATTACCCGCAATTATACCGCATCGATCAGAAGCTCTCTGGGGTTCCTTACGGCAAATCCCCATGATCCCGATCTGATCGCAAGGTCAATGGTAGACGGATGAGCACGTGCGCCGATGTGGTCCGAGACGAGTGGGGGTAGAAGGCCGGATGGATGGCAGGAGCGATATCTTGTGAAGAGAAGTCGGCGGGATTACAATACTCCTTGAGGAGAATCGATGATGACGGATAAAATACTGGTTACCTACGCCAGCCGGCACGGGGCGACGGCGGGCGTGGCAGAGGCAATTGGCAAATCCCTGGCGGAGGGAGGCGCGCAGGTGGATGTGCTGCCGATGCGCGAAGTGAAAGACCTGGGAGCTTACCGGTCGGTAGTGGCGGGCAGCGCCATCAACGCCCAAAGCTGGCTGCCGGAGGCGATGGAATTCATGCGCGCCCACCGCGCAGAGCTGGCGCAGAAGCGCTTTGCGGCTTTCATGGTGTGCATGACGTTGGCAATGCCGAATGCCGAAAAGTACCGGGATGGGGTAGCGGCCTGGATGGAGCCGGTGCGAGCCCTGGCCAGGCCGGTGAGCGAAGGGCTGTTTGCCGGGGTGTTGGATTTGCGAAAAATCGCCTCATTCAGCGACCGGCTCAAATTTCGCCTGAGCGTGGCGATGGGCGTATGGAAGGAAGGCGACCACCGGGATTGGAAGGCGATCGGCGCGTGGGCTGAGAGCTTACGCCCATTGCTCTAAGACCAGGGGAAAGGGGAACAGGGGAAAAGGGATCGGGGGGCGAGGCTGTGCGTGGCTGGCGCCCTGTCAGATCTGTAAGCTGGATGAGGCGCGAACCTGGCTAGAATCAAACCAAAGATGTGACAATCTGTTGTTCTTTTGGCATTCTTACAGGAGGATTACATGCCCAATTTATCCCGTATGCCGAATTACGATGTACGCAATGATGGAGTGGGGCCCTATGCAGTTTTTTATTGCGAGGCTTGCAACCGCGAGTTTCGCAGCCAACCTAATGTGGCAAGCACGGTCACACAGGACCTGGGGAAACAGGCGCTTGGCGGGCTGCTGCGCAAAGTCCCGCTGGTGGGGCACACCGTCGCCGACAACATCACCGGTGAAGATGTGCGCTACAGCACGCATTTGACCCCTGCGCAGCTCGAGGCTGCCTGGAAACAGGTGGAGACGCACTTCCGAGAATGCCCTACCTGCTCGCGCATCGTTTGCCTGTCCGACTTCGATACCCAGAGCGGTTTCTGCAATGATGACAGCCCGCGCACCAGTGAGATCTCGGAGGCGCGCGGGGAGCAAGCCGGGGCAGCCCTAAAGGGGTTTGCCAGCGCTTTCGGCCTGGGCGAGGTGGTGAAGAAAGTCAGTGAAAGCGTGGAAAGCGCCCAACGGGCAGCCGCCCAGGCAGCGCGCTGTCCGAAGGATGGCACCCTGGCGCCAGCGGGGACGAAATTCTGCCCCGAATGCGGGGGGCCGATGGTGACACCCCAAGGCGCACGCTGCCCGAACTGTGGAGCAGAGACCCAAGGCGCCAAATTCTGCCCGGAATGCGGAACCAAGATCGAACCACCGGCGGCGAAGACGAACTGCCCATCCTGCGGCGCAGAGACCAAGGGGGCTAAATTCTGCCCGGAGTGCGGAACGAAGCTGGTTTAATCGATAGAATGGGTGTGTACGGCAGCCTTGCCGTACATACCCATTCATCCGGATGAGACGGGCCATCATCTCATGGCTGGTCGATCAGGGACACGCGAGTGACGGTCACATCCTGATAATTGCAGGCGTGAGGCACACCGCCGATATCTTCCGTGCCGTACCACCAATGTTGAGCATCGTAAGCAATGCGGGGATTGCCGGCTGTATCCAGAGCCAGGGAGCTGCGTTGTCCATTGAACCAGGTGGATACCGTGCAGCGGTGAATGGGGAGAACTTCATAGTTGTCGGCTAACGAAGCCTGAGACTCCACCTCCTGGTTTTCCCAGATGGCATTGTCCGATTCGCAGCTGGTATTGCACCAGGCGTATCCCAGACCTTGATTGGCGGTCTCGAAAGACATGCGCGGCCGGTCCTGCTCATCCAGGGCCAGGTCTACCCCGTCGCCAGAGCTGGAGGACAGCCCAAGGTCGTTAAAATACCAGCCTGAGCCCGAATCACAGCCTGAACTACACCACAGGAAGAGCAGCTTTTGAGCGGGGAATGGATCGTAGGCATACGATCCGGAGTAAACACCCAGGCGCGGGGCGCCATTATGATCTACCGCCAGGTTGAACCTGGCAGACCCGTGGATTTGCACCAGGGTGGTGCCCGACCAGTTGGCACCATCGGTGCAGCTGGCGTTGCATTGGGCATAGGCGAGGTACAGATCAGAATTCCCGTCGAAGAAGCCGAAAGCCAGGCGGGGTTGACCGGTGGGGGAGAATGCCAGCGAAGGCTTGTCAAAGAGCGCACCGGTGGTGAGGGTGGTCTCTGTCCATTGATTGGCATCCGTGCAATTCGCCTGACAAGACATGTAAAACGTCCCCGGGTGATTGTTTTGGTTGGTGTCGGTGTAGATAAAGGCTGGCCGCCCCTGCTGGTCGATGGCGAAATAACGGTTGTTGTCGTATTCCCGGGTGGCGGTCGGTTCAATGGGGGTGGCTATGGTGGTAATGGTCCAATTGGCGCTGTTCGTACAGCCCGAATCGCAAGCGGCATATTGGTATCGCATGCGCGGCCAGGTGGGGTCATACACCGGACCGAACAGCACAATGCGAGGCCTGCCGGAAGGGTCGAGGGCGATACGCGCATCCTGGACGGCATCTCCAAGGCGAGTGTAAGTCCAATTCAGCTTATCGGCACAATTGGTGGAGCAATGGGCATAAGTGGCGGGTTTGTTGCCCTGCTCATCCGTGCCGGTGTAGATGGCAAAGACAACATGGATGCCTCCCAGACCATCCACTGCCACGCTGGCGCCATAAGTGGGCAGGACGGTATCATCCTGGAGGGTGAACGGCAACCACAGAGCACCAGTGTTGTTGCTGCTGCCGCCTCCTCCTCCGCCACCGCCACCTCCTCCGGCATCCCCATTCCCACCCAGAAGCAAAGGCAAATAGATGACCGGACCTGCCTGGACACGCGCCGGAGCGTTTCCTTCCGGCTGGTGAGCGGCAGCGGGAACAGATTGGACAACCGTCAATATAGCCATTGAAGCCAGGGTTAAGGCAACGATGCAGGATAGAAATGAGTGCGTTTTCATGGGGTTCTCCTTTGGCGTCTCCAATTTGGGTTGCTGAACGATGCAAATCTTATTTAGGGCTGGTTAACTGACCTGATTAAACAGGATTCCCGGCACCGATTGGGGTCACCCCATAGCCCAGACACTAACCCAAAATGTATTACATCCACAACGCCCTGGTCAATTGTTCGGCCCATAACTTCCCGCAGGGCTTTACTCAGTACGGCAATAGCAGCTACCAACTTGTTAACATTTTGCGTCGGTTCGTCTAACCTGCAATAAGGGTTGGTGGAGTCTTCCGGAAAACGAAGCTTGAATTTGCGCACAGATTGAACGGATAAGAGCGATTTGATCGAAAAGCAGAATACGATTTACAATTAGGAGGTCGCACAAATATTTTGATTTGAAAGAGGCCTATATGGAGGCAAGCAAACAAGCATTGGGAGCAACTGGTTTTTGGACGGCCAGCGCGCGGGGGAGGGAGAGCCAGCGGGCAGACCGGCTGCTCAACGATCCCTGGGCGCAGGCGCTGGCGGGAGAAATTGGCGCGGCCTGGCTGGCGCAGCGCACAGAAGAAAGCACCATCCCCATTATCTTGCGCACACGCTATTTTGACGATTTCCTGGTACGCATCGCGACGGAGGATGGGATTCGCCAGATCGTGCTGGTGGCAGCCGGCCTGGATACACGCGCCTTCCGACTGCGCTGGCCGGAGGGCACGCGGCTCTTCGAATTGGACCAACCAGCGGTCTTGAATTATAAGGAAGAGATGCTGCGTTCCTTGGGCACCCAGCCCGCCTGCGAGCGATACGCTATCCAGAAGGATCTCACCGAATCCTGGCAAGAGGCGCTGGTTGACAGCGGTTTTGCCATCCAACAGCGCTCTGGCTGGCTGTTGGAGGGTTTTCTTTTCTACCTGTCCAATGAACGAATCCGGCAAATCCTGGATGTGGTCTCCCGCCTGGCTGCGGCGGGGAGTTGGCTGGGCTGCGATGTTATCAACAGCCCCACGCTGACCTCGCCCCTGACGAAGAATTGGGTGGAGCTGCAAGCTCGAGAGGGCGCCCCTTGGATTGGCACGCTGGACGAACCGGAAGAGTACCTGGCCTCGCTCGGCTGGCGAGCCAGACTGACCCAGGCGGGACAGGCAGACGCCCACCACGAGCGCTGGGTGCTTCCGGTGATACCGACGAAAATGCCCAACATGCCGCATAACTGGTTTATCACCGCGCAGAAGGAATGAAAGATAACAGCGCCATCCACGCCAGGTTTGCCATGAAACTGGCGCTACTACGGCCGATAATTATTTTCCGTCCGGAGGATGACTGTAAAAAAAGGGAAGTGATTGGTGAGGAGTGGGTAGTAATCGAGAGCCGTGGATGAGGGGATAGACAGGGCAGGCGCAATGGTCAATGTGACACTTGTCTTGAAAAAGAGGAACAACGACGCTTGCACCTGGCATGTGTTTTGCTCTAAAATTAACCGGTAACTGGCGTTGGGTTTCGCGTTCGAAGTCCTATATCGGTGTTATCGATAAAACGCTCAACCCAGTCTGCAGGCTAAAATGATTTGCCGGTAGCTGCGATTGGTATAACCCCCCAGGCTGCATAAAACAACTGAATGATTTGCTCGAGGAGTTTTAATGAAATACCAACCCGCCCTTATGTGGCTTATTCCTCTCATTGGGTTGCTGGCAGTGATCGCTTCTGGGGTCGGTTTGTTCTGGCAGCCTGTTTCATTCTCTACCGGCGCGGCTCCCTGCGGGCGGGGCTGGTGCTCAAGAACATGCGCCCACAGGCTGCACGATAACCGGGAATAAAAAGCCATACGGGATTAGCCGTTTACGTAAAATGATGGGACACGGATTTGACGGATGGTATGGATAGAATAAAGAAAAGCTCAACGTTCATCCGTATGCTAATGAGATAAGATGCGAGGTAATCATGGTAACAACACGAATCGAACTGGATGACGTGATCGAAATGACTCTCAGCAAGGGCGAGGGTTGGGCCGTGGCGCACGCCCGGCGGTTACTCGAGCTCATACAACGCATCGGGCAAGATGCGCCCCACGACCTACAGGCTATGACCCTGGCGACCTACCTGCACGACTGGGGCGCTTTTCCCTGTTACGCTCAGAAGGGCGTAGAGCATGCCTTGCGCTCGCGGCAGGTGGCGGAGACAGAAATTTTGCCTTTCATGGACCTGCCGGCCCAGACAAAGGCGGTCGTGCTGGAAGCCATCGAGCTGCACGACTATCGAGACATGCGCCTCACGGTGTCCAACGAAGCATTGATCTTACGCGAAGCGGATATGCTGGAATTCCTGGGTATGATCGGCATGGCGCGTGAGTTTGCGCGGGGACCGAAAGATGTGGCGGCCTGTTACCGCCGCATCCTGGAGCGGCGGGCGGGCATTCAGGGGCGCCTGACCCTGCCTGGGGCTCTGGCCATCGCCCAGGTCAGGCTGGCGCGCATGGAACAATGCCTGGACTGGCTGCGCGAGGAAAGCTTCGGGATCCTGTAGGGATGGTAAAGCGTTCCGGAATATTTCGCTGCACGAACTCAGTTAGGACACGGATTGCACGGATGGCACAGATATTCGAGGGCTAATCCGAGGAAATCTGTGTTCATCCGCGTATCCAAAGAAGATGGAGGCTTCATCATGAAAGCAAACACTTTGTCCCTGACAGGCCCCAACCTGATCTCGCTCGGATTGGCGATCGTGGGAGCGTT
>Ga0105106_10004426_pt1 | contig 10045 bp, 8 predicted proteins | sample PPLLaktember2015_5_FD_79109 | JGI IMG/M metagenome (GOLD analysis project Ga0105106, IMG submission 79109) | Freshwater sediment microbial communities from Prairie Pothole Lake near Jamestown, North Dakota, USA - PPLs Lake P8 Core (1) Depth... | ecosystem: Environmental > Aquatic > Freshwater >... | reverse complement strand
GTCGCATCGGACCAGCCGCCTCGTCAGCCCCTGCTCCTGGACAAGGCGGCATGATAGCAATGCCGGCCAGGTTGTGTCAAGAGTGACATATCTTCCTGAATGACACTTCATCTGGAGGCGGTTTCGACAAATCGTCAGCAGCGGAAGGCGCTCCCCCCGGGATGGATGAAACACGGCTTAATCAACAAACGCTAGGGCCGGGTTGCGTCCCGGCCAAAAAGCTTCGCTGAGGCCTGGGGCCGCGTTCATTGAAAAGGATTGGGATGGATGAAGCACCACGGGTACTGGTCGGGGTCGGACACAATCCCGTGCTTCACGGGGTTCAACCGGATGTATTCCAGATGATTCCGAAAATCAATTGCATGCAGGCGAGCGGCCTGAACATGGCCGGGACGCAACCCGGCCCTACCGTGGGTGGTGAGAGATGGGGGAGCTCAACATCGCCGGGTTTCAAATCAACGCTGCCGGTCTTGTTTTCGGTTCGAAGGTTGGGGACCATGAAATGGTTCGGGTGAAGGTCGACTGGGGGGTTCACTTCACTTTGCAGGCGCCGTGGATGGCGCTGCAGGTTTCGGTGAAGAGGCGGGAGAGCCAGTCGTCGCGCCTCGAGGGCGGGGCTCCGGCTTCGAGCTCGGCGGCCCGGAGAACAAACTTCCGGGTCGTGGCCACGAAGGTGGCGTGGCTCCAGGTGAGGGGAGAGACGGAAAGGGGCTGCCCGGTGTGCGGGTGGATCTGTTCGGCCATGACCCCGGAGGGGAGGGTGTGGTCGCAGGCCCAACGCAGAAGGGTCTCCACCTCGCTCAGCTCGTCCCGGGTGCGGGCCTTGCTGATGAGGTAGTCCGCCCACCAGAGGGTCGAGATGAACCACGGGTTACCCGTCACGTCGTGGCCGACCCGATGGTAGTCGTCGCTCTCGTAGCGGGCCATGCCCCCGGTTTTGTGCCCCACCCAAAGCTTCTCGTGCAGGGCCGCCATGGTGAGCGCGACTCGGGGGTCGTCAGACCTGTAAACCCCGAAATTGAAGAGGCCCCACAGGCTGGAATCGCACGTGCCGTCCACCTCCAGGCTTCCATCCCTTCTGCGCGAGACCATGCGGCAGAAGCGACCCAGATCCTCACGCCACAAGTGTTTGGAGGCGCCGTCCCGGATTCGCGAAGCCGCCTTGCGGTAGACGCGGGCCCGGTCGTCCTCACCGAACACATCGCAGAAGAGCGAGGCCGCCGTGAGCCCCCCGAAAACCGCCGCCACGGTGAAGCTCAGGATCCCCCTCCGCTCCTCCCACAAATCATATGACGGCCCGGGAAGCCCCGTCGCCTCATCCCGGTAGGACACCATGAAGTCGGCCGCCCGCTTGACCAGATTACGGTACAGGGGCTTGATGAAATCGATGTCCCGATAGAGGACGAAATGCTGCCAGAGTGACCACAGGACAAGAGCCGTCTCGTCCTCCTGGATGGGGAGCTGCTTCTCCTCACCGTCGACCCATGGGTGCCAGGACGAGGCCAGACTGCCGTCGGGATTATACTTGTGGAGAAAATAGCCCTCCTCCCCCATCACCGAGGCCGCAAACTCATAGAACTTCTGGGCGTGAGCCCGATAGCCGGCGAGGTCCAGCGCGTTAGCCACCAGAGCACCATCACGCGGCCAGACGTACGAGTAGGTATCCCGATTGTATTGAATCACGTCGGAATCGTTCCCCGCCAGAATCCCTCCCTGCCAGTCCAGCTGCGTGCTGAGGATGAGCAGGCTGCGCCGGTACTGCTCCTGGATGGGCTCGGCCAGGTGCCCGTCGGGAATCGGCTCCTTGCGCACCCAGAGCGTCCAGAAGTCCGCTGTCCGCTTGATGAAGGCTTTGGGATGTTTGTGTCGGACCAGACCGTCCAGATGCCGGACAGCCTCCCAGGTCTCGCCCGCAGCAATCCAGTAGAAGGCCGAGCCCGACGAGTGGCCCTCCAGATCCAGGTGCAGACCGATGACTGAATCGACGGAGCCCTGGGCAATGGGATTCCCGGAAAGGTTCCCGTCCTCGGCATCTCGAAAGGTTCCTTCCCTGCCCCCCACGCCTTTGACGCCCATGGCATACTGGGACAGCGTTTCGGACTGCTCCGTCATGCCGTTCATGAGGAAGTACCGGTTTCCCTTGTAGTGCAGGACTCCCCGGGTGTCGGGGTCGAAGACGGCCGTATCCCCGATGCTGTTGCCCGATATGTTCAGATCGTGACTGAAAAAGAGCCTCACCTCGCGCCGCTCAGGGCGCAGATTCTCGACGATGATCTCCCGGACATAAACGTTCTCGTGGAAATCCACCGCTCCGTTACAGGTGATGAGGAGCCCCATTCCCCAATGGTAAAGGTCCGCACGGGACACCAGGGTGTCCTCCTCATAGAGCAGCTCCTTGCGCCAGTCGTCGCCCACCCACGAGAAGCTCCCGTCCACGAAGACACCCATGCGGCAGGCATTGCCGCTCAAGTGGTTTTCCTGCCCCACATGGGGAAAATAGAGATCGCGGATGGAATAGTCCCCGTCAAAACAGATGAGGAGTCTGCCATTTCCGAGAGGGATGTCGCGCGGCATGTCGTCAGCCTTTGTTTCGGGTTTCAGGTCTCAGGTTTCAGGTTTAAAGTCTAAGGTTCGTGGTCATACCTTCGGACGTGGGGGTGCATAGGGCAATGGTCATGGTCAGGATCACAGAAGCCGGTACTGAAGCGTGAGACGAGCCCACCTGCTCCGGGGGAATTCAACACGGAGCTGCTCGTGTGCCTCCTTCAAATGGCGGGGATCGTGGGTATACCTGTACCGGCAGCGTCCGCGCACCGCTATGGCCTCAGCCAGGGACGGACTTTGCGGATGGTCCTTGAAAAGGCCGTGGAGCAGGTCCATGGCGGGCTCGAGCTCGTTTCGCCGGTATCTCATTTTGGCCACGCCCAGCTGCATGAATGCCGCGAAATCATCCGGCGCCAGAAAGCCTTCGCTTCGGTGGACAACCTTTCGCTCTGCATCCAGGAGGACGATGCAGGGCGTCCGCACCACGCCGAATTCCTCGGCCATGGGCTCATGGTCGTGACTCACCCGGAGCGGAACCAGTTTTTCGCGCAGCCAATACGCCACTTCGTTCGAAGGATACGTGACCGCATCCATCTGCCGGCACGCGCCTCATTCGGGATTGAAGAAATCCAGAAGCACCAGCTTCCCTTCCGCCGAAGCCCTTTGCAGCGCCAGATCCAGTTCCTTCTCCCATGGAATCGGTTGATCCATCTATTTATCCTCCTATCCTCTCAAAAGGCCAACGCGGCAAGGCCGGGGCGCGACCCGGCCCTGCCGTCCCGGGATGCAGAACGTGCGGGGCGTGGGCTCATTCCCGCCATGTAAGCTTACGAGCCCTGAACCGCACGTTTGGCGCCATACCAGGCCAGTGCCTTTTTGACCACAATGGGGAAGAGGCCAAGGACGGCGAAAGAGACCAGCAGGGCGGGGGAAAGAATGCCGGCCAAGGATTCGATCTTTCCCAGCTCTTTTCCCGCGTTCACATAGACCAGTGTGGCGGGAAACATGCCCAGCTGAGAAACCCAATAATACCTGAAGAGCGGCATGCGGGTGAGCCCCATGACCAGATTGATGATGAAGAACGGGAAGATGGGGATCAGCCTCAAGGTGAAGAGGTAGAAAGCGCCCTCACGCTGGATGCCGCGGTTGACCGATTCGAGCTTGTCTCCGAACTTGCTCTGGACCCAGTCCCTCAGGAGGAAGCGCGAGAAGAAGCAGGCCAGGGTGGCACCGATGGTGCTGGCAAAGGACACCACCACGGTTCCCACGAAGAGCCCGAGCAGGGCTCCGCCTGCCAGCGTCATCACGACGGCACCCGGCAGTGCGAGTGCCGCCACCACCAAGTAGATTATGAAATAGACCCCGATGACCAAAGCCGGGCTGCGGGAGTAAAGGGCGGCGAAGGAGTCTCTGGACTCCTTGAGGAATGAAAGCGTGAAATAGCGATCCAGGTCGAACAGAATGAAGAGTCCGAGGATGGCCGCGACAACCGCAAGGATGGTCAGCTTCTGCATGGTCTTATTCTGAGCGCTCATAAAGGTCATTCCTTTCTCGCTCCAGAGGCCCCTGATCCCCGTCGCTACTCATTGAGGCTCCAGTCATACGCGTAGGTAATTCCTCCGCGGTGATTCGTGAGCGCATCCGCGAGAGGATCCCTGGCATACTTGCGAAGGTGCTGGATCACCCCCTCCTCGGATCCCCCGAAATCCACCTGGAACCAGTCATAGATCGAGGACAGAATCAGCTTTCCTCCTTCCATTCTGGCGCCTCGCGGGTGATTGACGTACTCGGCGGCCACCCTGTCGAGGGCAGACTCAAGGTCTGCGGATGTGAAAGGCTCAGGCTGCAGGTTGGGGCATCCGAGGCTGGCGCAGTTGACGGCATAGTGCACCCGGTTGTCCTTCCAGATGGGACGCAGGATCCGATGCTCCATGTCATTGAGGCTCACCTCCTCCCCTTCGACCTTCACGAGTTTGGCGTCCCAGGGTCCATTGCTGAATAACCCGGGCGAAATGTCCACATCGCGGATGCTCTTCACCGGATAATGGTCCAGAATCACCCTGACGGTGAGGGCATTGTATAAATTGATCCAGTAAGCCATCTGCTCCCGGCGGTTGAGCCCGCTCACCCCGACCGTCTGCAGAGCATTCAGATACTCCTCGAGATGCTTCTTGTCCCCCGGCTCCACGGCGCCATAACTCACGCGGTTCACGCCGCCGGGATGACCGGTCACAAGGTACTTGCCCAGAAACTGCCTCCACGGGGTGTGATCCACGACCACCGTGCTCGATGGATCATGCCGTTCCCACCGACTCCAGATGTCCGGGCGTGGGGCGGCCTGACCAAACCCGGTCAGCCAGACAGACAATCCGGCACACAGAAAGACCATGACCAGCGATTTGCGATTCATGGAATTCTCTCCTCTTCTGCTCCGTCCGGAGCCTCGCCGGTCACGATGGGAGACTGATCAAAGACGCCGCTTCCCGATCGGTGATCCAGAGCGATTCCCCTTTGACGGGCCTCGCCATTCCCGCAACTTCAACCAGAAGCCAAGAACTTGAAGCTCAACTCTCAAACGTCCTCAGGCCCCATACTGCCCGCTTCATAGAAACGCAGCATCTGGCGGCGGTTTTCACACTCCTCGCAGCGCTCCAAAATGGGCGAGAGAAAGGACCAGCTGAGCTCCACGCCGTCCTGCCTCCAGAACAACATCCGATCACCGCGGATGCAGTCGATGAGCACCTTTTCATAGGCGTCCAGGACCGGCCCGCTGTAATTCTGACCGTAGTGGAAGTCCATGGTGACGGACCGCAGCCGCAGGGCGGCGCCCGGGTTCTTGGTCTGAAATACCAGGCTGATCTTCTCATCCGGGTAGATGCCGAGGGTGAGCCGATTGGCTTCCACCTTCTCCCCCAGGATGTTGCGGAAGATGGAATGCGGCACTTCCCGGAACTGGATGGTGATCTCTGTCACCTTCCTCCCCAGCCGTTTGCCGGACGTCAGGTAGAACGGGACCCCCTGCCAGCGCCAGTTGTCGATATGGAGCTTCATGGAGGCGAAAGTGGGGGTGAGGGAGTCTCCGCGGACCCCGGGCTCCTCGCGGTAGCCCGGAACCGGCCGGCCATCGATGAACCCCGGTCCGTACTGGCCGAGGACCAGGTTCTCGTAAGGGCTTTCCACGGGAAACGGCCTCAGGGCGCGAAAGACCTTGGTCTTTTCATCCATGACCCAGTCCGTCTCGAACCGGGGAGGGGGCTCCATGGCGGTGAGGGCCAGGAGCTGCATCATGTGGTTCTGGAACATGTCGCGCAGCACCCCCGCCTGATCGTAGTAACCGGCCCGATGCTCGACCCCCAGGGTTTCCGCGGCCAGAATGTGCACGTGCTGCATGTATCTCCGGTTCCACACGGGCTCGAAAATGGCGTTGGCAAAACGAAAAATGAGCACATTCTGAACCGTTTCCTTGGCCAGGTAGTGGTCGATGCGAAAAATCTGGTCTTCCAGGAAGCTCTCGTGGAGGGATCGGTCCAGCTCTACGGCGGTGGGGAGGTCGTGACCGAAGGGTTTTTCCACGACAATGCGAGCCCACCCGTTCCCATTGGTGTGCTCCTCCGCAAGGCCGGCCACGCCGATGCGCCGTGCCACGACTTCGTACAGCACCGGGGGAATGGCCAGGTAGAAGATGCGGTTCCCCCTGGCCTCGGCGATTCCATCGAGCTCGCGCAGAAACCCGGCCAATTCATGGAAGGAAGCGGGATCCGTGTAATCCAGTGACCGGTAGTGGACGTTGGACGCAAAGCTGTCCCACCTTGCCCCATCGACATTGATCTCATCTCCCAGGGAAGCGCGAACCCTCTTTCGGAATTCGTCGTCCTCCATCACCGTACGGGCGCAGCCGACAATGCGGACGGGGTCCGGGAGCCCCCCGTTCAGGAAAAGGTTGAAAAGCGAAGGAATCAGTTTGCGCCCGGCCAGGTCGCCCGAGGCTCCAAAAATCACAATGGTGCACGGATCGAGTGGCTCCGACGTCACGCACTGGCGATTCGAGAGGCCGAGATCTTCCACTTCGCACTGGGCCGTAGCCTGCTGAACGGACTCCGTGGACCCGCGGCTGCCGAGCTCCATCATGTCTGTCTCCATGGCTTTCTTCAGAAGGGAAACGTCCTGGCTCACCGCGTCATCCTCAGGTCAAAAGGCTCCTGGCCGCCTCAAGCACCGCGTCCACCGTGATGCCAGATTCCTGAAAGACCACTTCGGCCGGGGCGCTGGCTCCAAAGCCATCCATGCCGACCACCCTCCCCTTCAGCCCGATGTAATGCTCCCAGCCCAGCCGGATGCCCGCCTCCACCGCCACGCGAGCCTCGACGGAGCCGGGCAGAACAGTTTCCCGGTACTCTGCGGGCTGCCCGTCGAAAAGCTCCCAGCTCGGCATCGAGACCACACGGACGTTCACGCCTTCACCGGCCAGTTTTCGGCCTGCCTCGAGGGCCACCGAAACCTCCGATCCCGTGCCGATGAGGATCACATCCGGCATGCCCTGCGCCGACTGCCACAACATGTAGGCCCCCCGGTGAAGTCCTTCCGCCGGCGCGCAGACCGTGCGATCGAGCATGGGAACGTCCTGGCGCGTGAAGATCAGGGCCGTGGGGCCGCGCGCATTGAGCAGGGCGGCCCGCCAGGCTTCCGCCGTCTCGAGAGCGTCGGCGGGCCGGATGACCGTCAGCCCCGGCACACTCCTCAGCCCCATCAGCTGTTCGATGGGCTGGTGGGTGGGGCCGTCCTCACCAAGGCCGATGCTGTCGTGGGTGAAGACGTAGACGACCCGGATTCCCATCATGGCGGCCAGCCGCATGGGTGGGCGCATGTAGTCCGAAAAGGTGAGAAACGTCGCCGTGTAGGGGATGACGCCTCCGTGGAGAGCCATGCCCCCGGCTATGGCGCCCATGGCATGCTCACGAACCCCGAAGTGCAGATTGCGACCCTCGGGGTGTTCCGCATCGAAATCCCCATGCCCGGAAAGGAGCGTCTTGGTGCTGGGAGCGAGGTCCGCAGAGCCGCCGAAGAGGTTCTCCACGCGCCGGGCCAGAGCGTTCAGCACCATGCCCGAGCTGACCCGGGTGGCCATGGGCTTGGAGCCTGGAGCAAACAGATTCCCGAGCTCGGCATCCCAGTCGGGGGGCAGCTCCCCGGCAATCTCTCTCTGAAAAGCAGCGGCCTCCGGGGGATGACTGCTTTGGTACCGGCTGAATTGTGCCTCCCATTCCCTCTGAGCCGCGTGGCCGCGCTCCATCGCGCCCCGCATATGAGCCTTCACCTTCTCAGGCACATGAAACAACGGCTCCCTCGGCCACCCCAGAACGTCCCTGGCCGCCTGAGCATTGGCCTCCCCTAAAGGCTCCCCGTGCACTTTGGCGGTACCCTGCTGGGGACTGCCATAGCCGATGATCGTCCGGCAGATGATGAGGGAAGGTCGCCGCGTATCCGACCGGGCTTCAGCGATGGCCTTCTCGATCCCCTCGAGGTCCAGACCATCCACGGGTCCCACCACGCCCCACCCGTAGGCCTCGAAACGGCGGGCCACATCCTCCCGGAAAGCGAGGTCCGTGGAGCCTTCGATCTGGACGCCATTGTCGTCGTAAAGGGCGATGAGCTTCCCCAGACCGAGGGTTCCCGCCAGGCTCGCCGCCTCGCTGGCCACCCCCTCCTGGAGGTCTCCATCGGAGACGAGCGCGTAAGTGGTATGGTTCAGGATCTCGAAGCCGGGCCTGTTATATCGCCTCGCCAGCCATCGTTCCGCCAGGGCCATCCCCACCGCATTGGAAAACCCCTGCCCCAGGGGTCCCGTGGTGACCTCCACCCCGGGGGTCGGGCCGTATTCCGGATGCCCCGGCGTTCGGCTCTCCCACTGCCGGAAACGCTGGATCTCCTCCAGGGACAGGTCGTACCCCGTCAGGTGAAGCAGCGCGTAGAGCAGCATGGATGCATGGCCCGCCGACAGAACGAATCGATCCCGGTCGGGCCATTGGGGATCGGCGGGGTTGTGATTCAAAAAGCGGTCCCAGAGCACATAGGCCATGGGAGCAGCCCCCATGGGGGCCCCGGGATGTCCAGACCGTGCCTTCTGCACCGCGTCCACGGCCAGGAAGCGAAGGGTGTTGATGCACAGCTGATCCAGCTCTGCCTGGGATGACATGTTTTGGCATCTCCCCCATTGGGTCGATCCCGATCCAGGAGCCAATCCGGATCAGTCAGCGACCGTTCTCGAAGCTGCACCCGGCTCACAGGCGCGGCCTTTCAGGTTGAAGAAGAACTGAAGCTTCCTGCGAACCGACTCGGAGAAAAGCTTGGGCGCCAGCAGGCTACCCGCCACCCTTTTATTGATCTCGCCCAGGGTGGGGTAGGGATGGACGGCACCCGCCAGGGTGGAAAGCTTGAGCTTGCCGTTGAGAACCGCCACCCACTCGTTGATGAGCTCCCCGGCATGGGGCCCGAGAATCTGCACCCCGATCACGTGCTCGCGCTTGTCGACCAGCATTTTCAGAACGCCCGTTTCATAGCCTTCAGCCAGAGAACGGTCGTTGTTCCTGAATTCCTCTCTCCAGACTTTGTAATCCAATTCGGCTTTCACGGCCGCGGCTTCATTCATGCCGATGGAGGCGAGCTCGGGATCACAGTAGGTCGAATGGGGAAACCAGGTGTAGTCTGCCTTGCGGGGGAGATGAAGAACCGCGTTGGCCACGATGATTCCCCCCTCATAGCCCGCGGCATGGGTAAACTGGTACCTCCCGGTCACGTCCCCCGCGGCGTAAATATGCTTTTGCGAGGTGCGGAGCCTCTCATCGACCTCGATGCCGCGGGAGCTGTAATCGACTCCGGCATGGACCAGCCCCAGACCCTCCACATTGACGGCTCTCCCCAGGGCCACCAGGATGGCTTCGGCCTCGAGGGTCTGCTCGAACCCGTCTCCGTCCTCGAGCACCACCTCCCGGGTGTGCCCCAGGTCTCGGACCTGCTTGACGGCAGCGTTGAGATGCATGTTCACTCCCTCGCGAACGAGGTTCTCCATGACGGCATCGGCCATATCCCGGTCCTCCCGGGCGAGGATCTGGCCGGCACGCTGGATGACCGTCACGCTGCTGCCCAGGCGACCGAAAGCCTGGGCCATTTCGATGCCGACCGGGCCGGCTCCAAGGACCACGAGGGACTTGGGAAGGTAATCCATGTAAAAGATCTCTTTGTTCGTCAGATAAGGTGCTTCCTCAAGGCCGGGAATGCGAGGAACGGCTGGAGACGATCCCGTGGCGATGACCCATCGCTTTGCCGTCACACGCTGTCCTTTGACGGCTACGGTGTGCTCGTCTTCAAAGGAAGCAGCGCCGAATTTGACCTTGACCCCGAGCCCGCAGAACCGCTCCTCCGAGTCGTGGTGCTGGATCTGGTCGATGACGCTTTGAATTCTTGACGAAACCTTCCTGAAGTCGACGGTTTGCACGTCGACTTC
>Ga0105106_10004423_pt1 | contig 10047 bp, 8 predicted proteins | sample PPLLaktember2015_5_FD_79109 | JGI IMG/M metagenome (GOLD analysis project Ga0105106, IMG submission 79109) | Freshwater sediment microbial communities from Prairie Pothole Lake near Jamestown, North Dakota, USA - PPLs Lake P8 Core (1) Depth... | ecosystem: Environmental > Aquatic > Freshwater >... | reverse complement strand
CGGGTTTAATTTCATTTTGAATCCGAATCTTTTTTGCATATCTGATTTATTTAGCCGAGTTTAACAATGAATGTAGAAAGAATAAGCACTATTATACCTATAATAAGAACCACGATAGTTTTTGGTTTAACACCTTTCCACTCCCTGAGAATGATTCCCCAGATATTGCTTATGGCAATATTCAGGGCCATCAGGATACTCCAGCCAAAAACTGCCATACCGGCAGGAAGTTTGCTCGAACCCATCCCGAAAAAGTGGAACTGAAGGAACCATAACAAGCCGGCAAGAAATGTAAAGAACAGGTTGTTAGCCAGAATATTTCCGGATACGGTGTAGTAGTCTTTATAAGTTTTATTCCTGATGTTCAGAAAACCGCAATACACCAGGTTGGTAATAAATCCTCCGAGGAGAATGAAGATCAATGAAGGATTCTTCTGGAACAACGGATTTGCCCCATGCTGTAAACATATGTTTTCAATCGGTTTTCCTGCTTCAAATCCGAAATTAAAGCAGGCGCTCATGATCCCGGCAAAGATTGCAATAAGGATCCCTTTTTTCAGTGCGAATTCCCTGACTGCAGCTTTTTTCTCCTCTTCCGACATCTCTTTGCTTTTAAGGGATCCGGCGTAACCTATGATTGTTATGCCTGCCACAGTTATAGCAACACCGATCACCGTAAGAATTCCTCCCCTTGTTGCGAAAAGGCTATCCCCTGCAATTACCGGAGGCAGAAGAGTTCCGAATGCAGCACAAAGGCCCAGTGCTATGCTCTGTCCAAGAGCAACTCCGAGATACCGGAGACTCAAACCGAATGTAAGTCCGCCAAATCCCCACAACATCCCGAAAAAGGCAGCCATAAATTTTGCTGAGGCCGGAGATTCTTTGATAATGGGAATAAGTTCTCCTGAGGGAATAAAAATAAATGCGAAGATCCATGGTATTATTATCCAGGCAAAGAATCCCTGGACAATCCAGTAGGACTCCCATGCCCATGTTTTTACTTTCTTGAAAGGTACATAAAAGCTTGCAGCGCCTATACTGCCAAGAGCAATTAATAATATACCGCCAATTGGATCCATTTCTGATTAATTTATTACCGATCCGCAATTTAAAAACTTTCGATCAGGAATTAATTATTTATTGTGTATTTTTATTTAAGCATTTTTTATAATCTTGAACTTTATTAAAATTACCTGATTCATCATGAAACCACTAAAGCTTTTATCACTGTTTATTTTAATTTCCGGTAGTGTTTGTGCCCAGAACCTCATGGTAAAGGACCTTACCTGTGAGCATAAGATCAATCCCACAGGCATCGATATCATACAGCCACGACTATCATGGAAAATAGCCGGAAGCGGGAATAATATATTACAAACCGCATATTCTGTGAGGGTTGCGACAGATCCTAAGTTTTCGTCATCGAAGATTATCTGGGAATCCGGAAAAGTGGCTTCTGATGAATCTTCATTGCAGATCTATAGAGGGCCAGCTCTCAAATCCTCTCAGAGATATTTCTGGCAGGTAAAAGTGTGGGACAATAATGGCAGATCAACAAAATGGAGCGAGACGGCATTCTGGGAAATGGGATTGCTCTCTCCTTCGGAATGGAAAGCCAGGTGGATTGAACTCGAAGATGATACAAACCGGTATTCGCCATCCCCGCATTTCAGGAAGGAATTCACGGTAAGCAAACCGGTTGCCAGAGCAACTGCTTATGTGACCGCTCATGGTTTATATGACCTGAGTGTGAATGGTAAAAGAGTTGGAGACCAGGTCATGACACCCGGATGGACCACTTATGGCAAACGGATTCAATACCAGGTATATGATGTTACTGATCAGATAGTTAAAGGAAAAAATGCTGTTGGTGCATTTCTGGGTGATGGCTGGTATCGCGGTACACTGGCATGGGGAAATAACTGGGCAATTTACGGGAAAAGACTTGGGCTATTGATGCAACTGAGGATCATTCATACAGATGGCACCGAAACCCTTATAATAACCGATGAATCGTGGAAAGGTCATAACGACCCGGCTATCAGAATGAATGATATATATAACGGGTATACCTATGATGCAACAAAGCGCCTTACCGGATGGAGCCAGCCCGATTATGATGACAGCGGCTGGAAAAAAGTAAGAATCGGAAACTACAGGGACAACCTTGTCGCATCTGAAGGTTCACCCATTCGCAAAATTGAAGAGATCAAACCTGTAAAGGTCTTCCGCTCTCCAAAAGGGAGCCTGCTAGTTGATATGGGACAAAATATGGTCGGCTGGATCCGGTTGAAAGCCTCCGGCCCCAGAGGTACTGTTATAAAAGTCCGGCATGCCGAGGTTCTTGATAAATTCGGGGAGTTCTATACCGAAAACCTGAGAGCTGCAAAGGTTCAGCTTACACTTACCCTTGCCGGCACCGGAGAAGAAATATTGGAGCCCCGTTTTACATTTATGGGATTCAGGTATCTGGAGGTTACCGGCTTCCCCGGCACACTGACAACAGACAACATCACCGGGGTTGTGGTTCATTCCGATATGCAGAAGTCGGGAACTTACGAAAGCTCCAATCCTTTGCTGAATCAGCTTCAGCATAATATAGTATGGGGACAGAAAGGTAATTTCCTTGATGTACCGACTGACTGTCCGCAAAGGGACGAGCGACTCGGGTGGACAGGCGATGCGCAGGCATTTTGCAGGACTGCAGCATTCAACTATAATGTTGCACCATTCTTCACCAAATGGCTGAAGGATGTGGCACTTGACCAGAAACCAGGTGGTGAGGTTCCCGATGTTATTCCTGATGTTCTTAACAAACAGGATGCAACAACGGCACAGCCATCAGCAGGATGGGGTGACGTTGCAGTCATAACTCCCTGGACAATGTACACAGTCTATGGTGATAAGCAACTTCTCGAAAATCAGTATCCGAGCATGAAGAAGTGGGTTGAATATATAAGGAAAAAAGCGGGTGACACATATTTGTGGAAGGGAGGAAGCAAATATGGCGACTGGCTGTTCTATCATCCGCCGGTGAACAGTCATACGGCAGCAGACGGATATACAGAGCCTGACTTCATTGCAACGGCATATTTTGCATACTCAACCAGCCTGCTGGCCGAAGCTGCCAGGGTGCTTGGCAAAACTGATGATGTTAAAACCTATACTGATCTGTACAATAAAATAAAGGAGGTGTTTATCAGGGAGTATGTAACGCCGGCAGGCAGGGTCGGGACCTGTTCTCAGACCTCCTATATCCTTGCACTGAAATTCGGACTGCTTCCTGATGGACTCAGGGATGAAGCAGCAGCCTTTCTTGTGAACGACATAAGGAGTCGCAGAAACCATCTCTCAACAGGATTTCTCGGTACTATTTATATATGTCATGAACTTACGCGTGCCGGTTACACTGATGTTGCCTATGATCTGCTGCTGCAGGAAACCTATCCCTCATGGCTCTATCCGGTAAAAATGGGTGCAACTACAATATGGGAAAGATGGGATGGCCAGAAAACCGACAGTACATTCCAGGATGCGGGTATGAACTCCTTTAATCACTATGCATATGGTGCAATTGGTGACTGGATGTACAGGGTATCTGCCGGACTGGAAACCAGAGATCCGGGGTACAGGCATCTTCTGCTCCGGCCACACCCGACAAAAAAGCTGGAGTATTCAAAGGCAACATATGAGGGTCCGTACGGAACCATTGCCTCAGGCTGGGAAAGAAAAGACGGAAAAATTATTGTGAATGTAAAAATCCCGGCTAATTCCGATGCAACAATTATCCTGCCTGTAAATGATCCGGCAAAGATCAGGCAGAATGGTTTGCCTCTGCCTGATGTAAAGGATGATATTATTATTGCTGAAGAAACAAATGAAAGCATAAATATTGGTCTTGTAAGAGGATCCGGAGAATATACTTTTGAATTTGACGAACAGAACTAAGAGGCAGGTTTTTCATCCGGATGAATTTCATTGAAAACCATTTGGGCGAGTTTGCAGCTCTCCTGACGGCACTTTTCTGGACCATAAGCGCCCTTGCCTTTGAATCGGCAAGCCGGAGGCTGGGATCTCTGACAGTTAATATTCTGAGGCTCTTTATCGGATTTATATTCCTCACAATTCTGATCTATTTGCGGAGAAAAATGCTGTTTCCGCTGGATGCCAGTCCTGAAAACTGGTTCTGGTTGTCTTTATCAGGACTGGTTGGTTTTGTCTTTGGTGATTATTTTCTGTTCAAATCATACACTGTTATAGGATCGAGGTTTTCGATGCTGATCATGACACTGGTTCCTCCCATGACTGCTTTGTTCGGCTGGATAATTATCGGAGAGCGTCTCACACTTCTGAATTTTCTGGGAATGACCCTTACATTCACAGGCATTGCTCTCGCAATCTTTTCACGGAACGGCGGGGATGAAAAGCTCACCCTTAAGCTTGCTCCCATTGGTATACTATATGCACTGGGAGGTGCTCTCGGGCAGGCACTTGGATTGGTACTGAGCAAGTTCGGAATGAAAGATTACGATCCCTTTTCTGCAACGCAGATAAGGATAATAGCCGGTATTGCAGGGTTTGCCCTGGTCGTTACCGTTTTGAAGCGATGGATAAGAGTCAGGGATGCTGCCCGTGATACCACGGGAATGAAAACACTTTCACTGGGCGCCTTCTTTGGTCCGTTTCTTGGGGTTTCATTTTCACTGATAGCAGTGAAATATACCAAAACAGGTATAGCCTCGACAATCATGGCAGTTGTTCCGGTGTTCATCCTGATCCCTGCTATATTTTTATACAAACAAAAGGTAACCCTGCCGGAAATAGCAGGATCTGTAATAAGTGTTTGCGGGGTTGCACTTTTCTTTCTATAGTCATTAAGATGAGTGCCGAAGAATTAAGAGGTAGAATACCGTTGAATGAGTTGATTTACTCAGCCTCAAGGTCTGGCGGACCGGGCGGTCAGAATGTCAACAAGGTCAATACAAAGGTGGAATTGCGGTTTCATGTCAGGAACTCTGCATACCTGTCGGAAAATGAAAAAGAAAAGATACTTACTGTTCTGAAGAACAGGATAAACTCCGATGGTGAATTGTTAATTGTTTCACAATCAGAGAGATCCCAGCTGATGAACAGAAAGAAAGTTGATGAAAAATTTTTTAAGCTTCTTGCTTCTGCAATTACTGAGAAGCCGGAAAGAAAAGCAACAACTCCATCGGGAGCGTCAAAAAAGGAACGGCTTCAAAGTAAAAAGATCCGGGCTAAAATTAAAAAACTCCGAAAAGATACAGGGTTTGAGGATGAATAAAAAATCAACGTTTAATAAAACGTTTAATAAAACGTTTAATAAAACGGCTTATAATACGTTGTAGATTCCATATTCAGCCGTTATGCTGTTATAATGTTGAGTCGTCAGGCCATATCATCACACTTCCTTAAGCTTCCACTTTCCTCTCCTGAAGACCAGCCAGGCAATAACAGTTAACACCGATTCCGCAATCACAATCGCTATAAACACACCCTGCTCATTCATCCCCGCAGTAATGGCAAGTAACCATGCCAGCGGGATCTCAAGCAGCCAGTATGCGAAAAAGTTTATCTTAAGAGGCGTGGCGGTATCACCTGCACCATTGAATGAATTAACGAGTACCATGCCGAATCCATAGGCAATGAATCCGATGCTGACTATACGTAAGCATTCAATACCCGGTACAAGTACCCCGGGGTCCTTAATGAACATTCTGATGAATGGTGCAGGAAATGCAACGAGCACGAGACCGATTGCACCTAGAAGGATCATATTGACCCAGCCTGTGATTATTACTGCACGCTCAGCCCGTTCAGGCTTTTTCGCCCCCAGGTTCTGCCCGACAAGTGTCGAGGCAGCATTGCTTATTCCCCAGGATGGCAGCATTACAAAGCCGATAATCCGCATTGCAATTGTATATCCGGCAACTATTTCACTACCGAAGACTGAAATAATTCTCACAAGCGCTATCCAGCTTGATGTCCCGATAAGGTTTTGGCCGATGGTACCGAATGACAATTTAATCAGTCGTGCGATGATTCTGAAATTAATCCCGATATGTTTAACGGAAAGCTGTATCCGTTTTTTTCCAAAGAAAAGCAGATAAAACTGAAAGAGCACAGCAATGCCCCTTCCGGTGGTTGTGGCGACTGCTGCACCTGCCACACCCATTTCCGGAAAAGGGCCCAATCCAAAGATCAGGCACGGATCAAGAATAATATTGATGATATTTCCGGCCCAGAGAACTCTCATTGCAATTACTGCATCACCGGCACTTCGAAAGATGGCATTAATGATGAAGAGCAACATTATTACAATATTTCCGCCCATCATGATCCTTGTGTATCCCGACATTTGGGTCACAATTTCATGTGATGCACCCATTACTTTGAGAAGTTCCCCGGAATAGATTGTTCCCGGAACAGCGATCAGGATTGAAACACTGATCCCTGCAAGGATCGCCTGGAACGCGGTTTCGGCAGCTTTGTCGGGATTCTTTTCACCGATCCTTCGCGACACCATGGATGTGGTTGCTGTAGCAAGTCCAAGCGATATTGCATAAACAATCGTGATCAGCGATTCAGTCAGACCTACAGTAGCAATCGCATTTGCTCCGAGTTTCGAGACAAAAAAAATGTCGATGATTACGAAGACTGACTCCATTATCATTTCAAGTACTGCCGGGATTGACAACAACAGTATTACGCGGCTCATCCTGCCTTCTGTGAAATCCTGTTCCGTCCCTGCGACAGCTTCACTGACATCTTTCAAAAATGATTTTAATTTCCGGTTCATAATATTACGAATGACCTCTCATCAGGATAATAATTTTCATCCGATTACGGAAGGCATAAAAGTATTTCAATTTTTTTATGTCAGATGCGGATCTGGCATCATTATTGTAAAACAGCACATTTGATATAGAAATAGAAATACAGAAGCTGGCAAATAAATGTCAGACGGAGAAAAAAAGTTTAGAAAAAATGGATTACAAAAAAAACAGACAAAATACTACCGGAGGGTATAGCAGAACAGAAATTCATTCCAAACGGTGTAATTTGCTTATTAATAAAGAGATACATGATTTAGAAACTTTGCAGGAAGAATCATGTGTTAATAAAATGATAATTGTGTTAATATTTCTGATGCTCAAGTGATACAATGTATTTACAGAATATATATTTTCGCACCAATTAAAAATTTAGTATTAACATTAATTTAAAACCAAACTATCTTAAAAAACAAACGATGAAGACTTTCATCGACCGTTATGAACGCTAACAATAATGAGGCTACGGCACTCCATGGTGAGAGCCGCCTCGTGGGTAGTTCTTCTGATGAAGAGCCTGGCGCGAAAACCATGATTTTTTCGCAAAACGAGATCCCAATTCAGTTAGTTAGCAACCGAAGTTCGGAGTTCATACGCCGCTACTTCCCCCTAACAACTATCGATTCCTGGAATGATTGGAAATGGCAAATGAGAAATGCTTTCACAAGCATTGACGAGCTAAAGAAAATCATGAAATTATCCGAAAAGGAGATTATGGCTATTAATAATCTAAAAGGCCGTCTTCCCATGAGGATAACTCCGTATTTTGCATCATTGATCTGGACCACCGGTTATTCACACCCTCTGCGGAGAAATGTGGTACCGGTCGTTGAAGAGTTGTTACAGCAGAGCACCGAGCAATCAGATCCCCTTCATGAGAAATCATTTTCTCCTGTCAAAGGGATCGTGCACAGATACCCTGACAGGGTACTGTTCACTGTTACTCAGGTTTGTTCAAATTATTGCAGATACTGCACACGATCCCATTCAGTGGGTAAACTTGACAAGCTTGGAAGACAGGACTACGAGAAAGCATTCAGTTACATTGCTGCTCACAAGGAAGTGAGAGACGTGCTCATAAGCGGTGGTGATCCACTCACACTTTCCGATGAAACGCTCGATTATATCCTTTATAATATAAGGAAAATTGAGCATGTGGAGATAGTCCGTATTGGAACCAGGATCCCTGTCGTTATGCCGATGAGGATAACCGACAATCTTATCAGGATCCTGAGGAAATATCATCCTCTTTTTATCAGCCTTCACTTTTCTCATCCTGATGAGATAACTGAAGAATGTGCAGATGCATGCATTAAGCTGGCTGATAACGGATTCCCTCTGGGAAGTCAGACCGTTCTGCTGAAGGGGATAAATGATTCAGTGCCTGTAATGAAGCAGCTGATGCACAAGCTGCTGAAGATCAGGGTCAGACCATACTATTTATATCAGTGTGACCTTATTCCCGGATCCAGTCATTTCCGGACAACCGTTAAAAAAGGTCTTGAAATAATAAAAGGATTACGAGGTTTCACAAGTGGTTACGCTATACCGACATTTGTTGTTGACGCTCCCGGCGGCGGAGGAAAAATCCCCCTGCTTCCGAATTATGTTGTTGAACACAATGCCGAAAAAATAGTTCTGCGCAACTACAAGGGCGTTTTGTGCGAATACCCTGAAAAATAAGGCTTAATGAAAGTTGGGTTGACTTATGACCTGCGGTCGTGGTACCTTGACCGCGGGTATTCTATGGAGGATACTGCAGAGTTTGATAAGCAGGAAACTGTTGATGCTATTGACGGGGCTCTGAAGAAGATGGGATTTGAAACAGAATCTATCGGCAACTGCTTTCAGCTGATCGGGGCACTCAGTGCAGGCAAAAAATGGGACCTGGTTTTCAACATAGCTGAAGGTCTTTACGGAGACGGAAGGGAGTCAGTAGTGCCTGCAATACTCGATCAGTACAGGATTCCATATGTCTTCAGCGGTCCTGTGATCCTTGGTGTTTCACTTAATAAGTATCTCACCAGGCTGATTGTCGCAGCGGCAGGGGTCCCGGTCAGCCCCGGAATGCTTATATCAACTCCTGAAGATATTAAAAACTGCAATCTGGAATATCCCCTGTTCATTAAACCTGTATCGGAGGGTACCGGAAAAGGTATTACCGAAAAGAATCTGCTAAAATCACCGTCTGAACTTAAAGAGGTTGCTGAATACTTACTCTCAAGATTCAGCCAGCCTGCTCTCGTTGAGGAATACCTGCCGGGAAGGGAATTTACGGTTGGTGTTATAGGTTCCGGTGATGATTCAATTGCAATCGGCGGAATGGAGATTGAATGTAAAAACAATTATCCCTACTCTGTTGAATACAAGGAGAACTATGAAGAGTTCTGCAAATATATTCCGATGGCAAAAGAATTTACCGAAGAATGCAGGACGGTTGCACTGAAAGTATGGAAAGCACTCGGAGGCGTTGATGCAGGAAGAGTGGATGTAAAAGCTGACAGGAACGGCAGGATATGCTTCATGGAGGTCAATCCGCTTGCAGGCCTGCATCCGATACATTCCGATCTGCCAATTCTTTCCCGGATGATCAGCATTGATTACCAGATGCTTATCGAAATGATAATGAAGTCAACCCTTAAACGTCATCATTTAGCATAATGAGTAGCAACAGATGCTGCATACTTTATAATCAACCGCACGAAAATGCACTGCCGGATGAGCTTGATGTTCTCGATCAGGTGGAGTTTGTGGAAAAGAACCTGCATGAGATAGGTGTTGATACTTACCGGAAAGGAATCACAGAAAATTTCATGAAGGAGGTACCTGACCTTGTCACTGAAAAGCCTGATTTTGTATTTAACCTTGTTGAGTCTATTACAAATAAGGGTGAATTATGTTACTTCATCCCTGCACTTCTAAATGTTTATTCTATTCCATACACGGGCAATCCGGTGGAAGCCATGTTCATTACAACCAGCAAAGGGCTTACCTGTAAAACACTGACAGGAGCAGGAATTACGGGTCCCGGGTATTACTTTCCATCACAATACGGACAGCTTACCGAAGGGAAGCAGTATATCATCAAGCCTGTATGGGAAGACGGATCAATGGGAATAACCGGTAAATCGGTCTTTACCTTCACACCTGATTATATAAAGAAGCTTGAACAATATGATGATACCCACTGGCT
>Ga0105106_10004422_pt1 | contig 10048 bp, 11 predicted proteins | sample PPLLaktember2015_5_FD_79109 | JGI IMG/M metagenome (GOLD analysis project Ga0105106, IMG submission 79109) | Freshwater sediment microbial communities from Prairie Pothole Lake near Jamestown, North Dakota, USA - PPLs Lake P8 Core (1) Depth... | ecosystem: Environmental > Aquatic > Freshwater >... | reverse complement strand
CAAGCGATTGCGTGGTGAAGTAGGCCACCAAACCGAATTCGATGAACAGGGCGGGCAGCAACGCAATGACGAGTATCCGGCTGCGGAAACTTGAAGGAGAAAGGCGATTGATGAGGGGGCCCAGCAATTTCACGATGCGCTAGGGCGTCTGCGCCAGACGCTGAATGGCTAACACGGCCTCGGTGCGGTTGGTGACGTTGAAGGCGCGAAAAATGGCTGCGATATGCACCTTCACGGTGCCTTCCGACATCGTCAGCATGCCGGCAATGGCCTTGTTGGAGCAGCCTTGCGCCAGCAGGCGTGCTACCTCGAGCTGGCGCGCAGTCAGCCCGCTATGCTGCAGCGCGCCGAACGTGGCGGATGGCGCCGAGCAGGCGCCACCATGGTCGTTGCCCAGGCCGGACGGAAAATAGACGTCGCCCGCCAGCACATGCCGAAACGCAGCCAGCATGACCGCTGTGGACGCAGCCTTTGGAATGTAACCGAGTGCGCCGGCTTCCATCACGTTGCGAATGTCGTGCGGCGATTCCGAAGCAGACAGGACCACCAGCGGAACGTCCGGGAAGCGGCTGCGGTACTGGGTGATGCCCTGCATGCCGACGAAACCTGGCATGTTCAGGTCGACCACCGCAAGATCGAGGTCGGGATGGGCGCTGGTCTGCGCAAACAGGCTGGGGTAGTCGTGGGCGTCGATGATCCTGACGGGTGGTTCCAGCTGGGACAATACCTGCCGCACGCCTTCGCGCATCAGCGGATGGTCGTCGGCCAAAAGGGCTTTCATGAGCGCGTTTCCAGCATGGCGGCGATTTTGTTCCCCCTCCTGATCACAGGCACTTCAGGTCTGCCGTGAATGGTTCGCCGTACTTCACCTGAGAGCGGCGGATTACAGATATGCCCCGGAAGGGCTGTGGTGGATCAAGTCGGCGCTGGAATCGGGATTTATCGCACTCTGGTACAGGGTTCTGCAGCACCGCGGGCGTCGCGGCCGACCCGGGATCGGAATGCGCATGACGTTCAGCGGCTGTCTATTTGCCGCGCACCTTGTCCATGCCGGTCTCGATGGCCGACATCAGGTACCCGAAGTAGAAATCCGGCGACAGCAGGCCGACGATGGCCTCGCTGGTTTCCTTTCCTTTTGTGTCGAAAACCATGACGGTAGGCACCATGAACACATTGTGGGCGGCAGCAAACGCGCCCTCGGTGGTGACGGTGCCGTTGAAGTCGGTCAGTGGCTTGGGGGCACCCATGGTGACTTCGCGAATGATGACCTGTTTGCGATACGCGGGATCCTTGTGCATGAGCCCCAGGTATTCGGCCTTGACGCGTTCGCAATAATGGCAGCCGGGGCTGGAAAACAGCACGAGAATCGGAACCTGCTGTTTGGCAGCGAGTTGCGCATCGGCCTGCAAATTCTTCGCGTGAACCAGTCCGCTTGCCGCGCCGGCGGCGGCGGAGAGCGCCAGTCCCCATGCTAAAATCAAGCCCCGGATCGCGATAGATCGCGTCATTGATATCGTCCCCCCATGTGGATGCGAACCCGTCATACTGCTCAGTGTCGCGTCATCAATTGCCAATTCAAACAGTCTATATCTACCACCATGCAAAAGTTGACCATCGCCTCCCGTGAAAGCGCCCTCGCCATGTGGCAGGCGGAGCATATCCGCGACCGCCTGAGCGCGCTGCATCCTGGCTGCGCTGTCGGCATTCTAGGCATGACCACGCGTGGCGACCAGATTCTCGATGTCACCCTATCCAAAATCGGTGGCAAGGGCCTGTTTGTCAAGGAACTCGAGGTGGCGCTCGAAGCGGGGCAGGCTGATCTGGCGGTGCATTCGATGAAGGACGTGCCGATGGAACTGCCGCCGGGGTTCGAGCTTGCGGTGATCGGCGAGCGCGAAGACCCGCGCGATGCCTTCGTCTCCAACCAGTATGAACGGCTGTCCGATCTGCCGCCAGGCAGCGTGGTCGGCACTTCCAGCCTGCGACGCGAAGCACAGTTGCGCGCGCGCTTTCCGCATCTGGCCGTCAAGCCATTGCGCGGCAACGTCGGCACGCGGCTGAAAAAACTCGACGAAGGCCAGTTCGACGCGATCCTGCTGGCAGCTGCCGGCCTCAAGCGTCTCGGACTGGGGGGCCGCATCAAGAGCCTGCTCTCCGTGGAAGACAGCATTCCTGCAGCCGGGCAGGGGGCGCTCGGCATCGAGATCCGTAGCGGAAACCCGACGGTGGCCACCATGCTGGCTACACTTAATCACGCCGAAACTGCCGCCTGCGTGCGTGCCGAGCGCCAGGTCAGTCGCGTGCTCGGCGGCAGCTGCCAGGTGCCGCTGGGCGCGCATGCGGTGTTGCAGGGCAGCAAACTGGTGATGCATGGCTTCGTTGCAAACCCGGATGGCAGCAGCTTCATTCAGGACCGCGCCGAGGGCGACATGATGGATCCCGAAGCAGTGGGCCAGGCCCTGGCCGACAAGCTGCTGGCACAAGGCGCCCGCGCCATTCTCGACGCCTTGCCGAAGGCATGACGCAGCCTCTGTCCGGCCGCACCGTGCTGGTCACCCGGCCGTTGCGACAGGCTGCAGCGCTGACGCAGGCGATCCATTCGGCTGGCGGGATGGCGTACGAATTCCCGGCGCTCGAAATCGAGCCTGTCCCGGCGGACGAACTGGATGCGCCGCTGGCGCAGCTGGCAAAGGCCGACATCGTGATTTTCATCAGCCCCAATGCCGCGGAATTTGGCATGGCGGCCATCCTGTCCAGGGGTCGGTTGCCGGCCACGGCACAGGTTCTTGCAGTGGGACCGGGCACCGCGCGCGTGCTGCATGCGCACGACCTGACCGGGGTCGTCACGCCGCAAGGCCAGGACAGTGAAGCCTTGCTGGCCCTGCCGCAACTGCAGGACGTGGCGGGCCGGTGCGTGGTGATCGTGCGCGGCGTCGGCGGTCGCGCCTTGCTGGCCGACACCTTGCGGACGCGTGGCGCGGACGTGCATTATCTGGAGTGCTATCGACGCACGCGTCCGCAGACCGATTCCTTGCCCTTGCTGGCGCAGTGGAAGGCGGGTGGCATCGACGCGGTGACGGTCACCAGCGCGGAGGCCTTGCAACATCTGAGTAGCTTGCTGGGCGAGACCGGCAAGCCGCTGCTGGCTGCCACCCCGCTTTTCGCGCCGCATGAGAAAATTGCCGAAGCTGCACGCCGCTTCGGCATTGCACGGGTTGTCGCCACGCCGGGTGGCGATGCGGGCTTGGTAGAAGGCCTGATTAACTGGTTCAGGAACCATCCATGAATGACACATCCGAAACGCCTGCAGTTGCCTCTGGCGCCGAACTCGCCCCGGCTGTCGCAGCAGCCACCTCCAATGCGCCCACCGCGACTGCTGCGGTCCCAGCGCAGCTACTTCGAAAAGGCAATTTGACGTTGCCGCTCGTCGCCCTGCTGGTTGCCGTTCTGGCGCTCGCCGGGGCGGCCTGGACGTGGTCCGACAGCCGCGAACGCATCCGCGACCTGAAGACCGAACTCGGACGCAGGCTGGCGGAAACCGGCGGTCAGGTGAGCGAAACCCGCCTGCTGGCGCGCAATGCCGACGATGCCATGCGGCAGGTCGGCGAGAAGGTCGCACGCATCGAAAGCCAGATGGTTACCTCGCAGCAGCAGCAACTGGCACTCGAGGCGCTATACAAGGATCTGGCGCAGGGGCGCGACCAGTGGACGCTAGCCGAAATCGAACAGGTGTTGCTCACTGCCGCGCAGCAGTTGCAGCTGGCTGGCAATGTGAAGGCAGCGATCATCGCGCTGGAAGGCGCAGATACGCGGCTGCAGCGTCTCAATAAGCCGCAGTTCACCGCATTGCGTCGTGCGATTGCCGCCGACCTGGCGAGTCTGCGCGCCACGCCATCGATCGACGAGATCGGGACAAGCGCACGTATCGAAGCGCTGGTGACGCGTTCTGCCAGCTTTCCGCTCGCCAGTGCGCAAAGTTCCGAAGCAGCACCTGTGGCGCGACCGGCTGGCGCCTCCAGCCTTACCCAGGAATTGTGGTCGGAGCTCAAACGGCTGGTGCAGATCCGCCGGGTCGTTGGCAACGAGGGGGTGCTGCTGCCGCCCGACCAGGCCTTTTTCCTGCGCGAAAACCTGCGCTTGCGACTGCTGACGGCGCGGCTGGGTTTGCTGACCGAGGATCAGGCGGGGTTCCAGGCCGATCTGCTTGCGGCACAGGACATGCTCACGCGCTTTTTCAATACGCGTGACGCCGGGGTCGCTGCAGCGATCAAGGAAATCAAGCACCTGTCCAGCCTGCAGATCGCCACCCGGTTGCCCGGCATCGACGCCAGCCTTGCGGCGCTCGACGCCTACAAGGGGAATCCGTAATGCGCGGGCTGGTCTCGATATTGATCGTAGGCGTGCTGGCCGTAGCGCTGGCGTTGGCCGGGCGCTACGACCCCGGCTATGTGGTACTGGTCTATCCGCCCTGGCGAATGGAGATCTCCTTCATCAGTTTCGTACTGTTGGTGGCCGGCCTGGTGGTCGGTGGCGTGATACTGTTGCGACTGGCTGCGCTCACCCTGAATTTGCCCCGCATCGTGCGTGAGCAGCGGGAGCGCCGGGCAGCCAGAAAACGTGACGACAACTTCGTCGGCGGCATTGCCGCTTACACCGAATATCGTTATCAGGATGCCGAGCAGTCACTCGGCCAGTGGCAGGGAGACGGCGTACGCATGGGGCTGGCACGGGTGCTCGCCGCGCGTGCCGCGCAGGAAATGCGTGCGGTGGCACAGCGCGATCGCCATCTGCAGGAAGCCACCCAGCACGGCGCCGAACTGGCCGCCCAGCTGTTCGAAGCCGAAGCCTGCCTCGACGCCAAGGACGCGGCGGCCGCGCTGGTGGCGATCAGCCGTGCCAAGGAAATTGCGCCGCAGCACACCACGCTGCTGCGGCTCGAGTTCAAGGCGCGCCAGTTGACGGGACAGTGGGACGAGGTCGAGCGCCTGCTCGACCTGCTGATGCGCAGCAATGGACTGGAACAGAATGTCGCGCTGCAGAGTCGCCGCGTGACCTATGCAGAAAACCTCAAGCGCCGTGCCGAAGATGACCGCGGCCTGCTGGAGTACTGGAAGAAGATCCCCGCCAACTTCAAGGCCGATGCCTGGGTGGCACGTGCCGCCGCCCGCGCTTTCGCGCAGCGCGGCGGACACGACACTGCGCTCGACGTGCTGGAAGCCGCGCTCAGTCGCGAGTGGCATGAGGAACTGGTTGCGTTGTATGGCGAATTGCGCGGCGGCAGCCCGACGCGGCAGATCGAACAGGCCGAGAAGTGGCTGCGCACCCATCCGCGCGACGCGCAATTGCTGCTGACACTGGCCCAACTGTGCAGCGTGCAGCAGCTATGGGGCAAGGCGCAGAGCTATCTGGAAGCCAGCCTCGCCATCGCGCCGAGTGCCGAAGGTCATATCCGCATGGCCGAATTCAAGACCCAGAGCGGCCAGCCGGGCGAGGCCTGCCAGCATTACCAGAAGGCGCTGGCGCTGTGCCGCGCGCAGTAGGGTTCCATTGAAAATAGCCTGCCTGCCTGGCAGGTGTGGAGGCACATGGTCGCGCAGCGTGTATTATTAGGGTCTTCTAATATTCAAGAAAAGATGTTTGTATGCGCGCACCCTATTTCCCGGCATTGGCTGCCGTCGTTTTTTCGCTGGCCCTGTCGGCAAGCCCGGCCCAGGCAGCTGTTCCCCAGGCCCAGCTGCCTGCCGCGCCTACCGACGTCTACAAGGTAGCGATCGACCGCACGGTCAGCCTGGCCGAGGCGGCTGATTCGATGCGCCTGCGCGCCAATGCGCTGAATCTGAAGCTGGTCGCCGAGCTCGCGCTGTCCAAGCAGGTGGAGGCGATGACGGACCAGGCGCAGCGCACCATCACCATTTTCCAGTTCTGCGATGCCGTGACCGCGAAGGATCTGATCGATCTGAACCTGGATTTTTCGGTTTACATGCCGTGCCGCATTGCGCTGATCGAGGACGCCAGCGGCCAGGGCTGGCTGGTGATGATGGACGTCAACGTGGATTCGGTGGCGAAGGAAAAGCGCCTGTCGCAGGCACTGAAAGACCGCATCAACGTCGTGCGTCAGTCCCTGGTTGAGATCATGCAGGCGGGCGCCAAGGGCGAACTGTAGGCCCGCTGCCGTATTTCAGGTAATCGCTGCAGCCTCGGCATCCGCGGCATAAACGAAGGCATCGGCGAAGAATTCGTCTTCGGGCAGGCCCCGGGTGCGGGTGAATGCCTCGCGCGCGCTGTCCACCATGACCGGCGCGCCGCAGGCGTAGACCTGATAACCCGACAAATCAGCAAAATCCGCCAGCACGGCTTCATGGACGAAGCCGGTGCGGCCCTGCCAATGATCGACTGGCTGCGGATTGGACAACACCGGAATGAAGCTGAAGTTGGGCTGTTCGGCCTGCCACTGCCGGGGCAGTTCGGCCATGTAGAGGTCCTTCAGCGCGCGTACCCCCCAGTACAGCACCATCTCACGGTCGGTGTGCTCGGCGAAGGCGTGTTCCAGCATGCCCTTGATCGGCGCAAACCCGGTGCCGCCGGCGATGAAGATCATCGGCTTGTCGGAATCCTCGCGGATGAAAAAACTGCCGAGCGGCCCTTTCAGGCGCAGGATGTCGCGCGCCTTCAGGGTGGAAAACACCGTGTCGGTGAACAGCCCGCCTGGCACATGGCGGACGTGCAATTCCAGCAGCGCGTCGTCATGGGGCGGATTGGCGAGTGAATAGCTGCGGGACTTGCCGTCCTTCAACTGGAAGTCGATGTATTGCCCGGCCAGGAACTGCAGGCGCTCGTTGGCGGGCAGCTTGATCTTCATCACCATGACGTCGTCGGCACGCTTCTCGAGTTGTTCCACCCGGCATGGCAGGGTTTTCACCACGATGTCCCTGGCAGCGCCGATTTCCTTGGCTTCGATGGTCAGGTCGGTCAGGGGTCTGGCACGGCAGAACAGCGCACGGCCCTGGGCCTTTTCCTCATCCTTCAACGCAGTGGCCGAGTGTGTGCCGTAATCCAGCTCGCCGGACAATACCTTGCCCTTGCACGAGCCGCAGGCGCCGTTGCGGCAGCCGTACGGCAGGGAAAAGCCTTGGCGCAGTGCTGCTTCGAGGATGGTTTCGTCTTCCTCGACGATGAACTGGTGCCCGCTGGGCTGGATGGTGACCTGATGCGGCATGATGTGAGCTTAGAATGCGAAAACGAACCCGTGGATTATCGCCCGGGTCGTCATGGTTTTCACCCCAACGAATATAGGGTTACAGGAAGCGGACGTTTTCAGGCAGGCGCGATGAAAAAGATATTGATAGTGGGGTTTGGCGATGTGGCCGAGCGTCTGGTGAAACGTTACGCCGGGCAGGCCATGTTCGTCGGCATGGTCCGGCGGCCAGAGCGTGCCGCCGCATTGCGCGCGCTTGGGGTCACCCCCTATATCGGTGACCTCGACCAGCCACAGAGCCTGCGCCGCCTGCCGCGTGTCGACGGTGTTTTTCACTTTGCGCCGCCGCCCAGCGAAGGCAAGACCGATCCGCGCACGATGCATCTATTGCACGCGCTGGGACGGCACAAGCCCGGCGCACTGGTGTACATCAGCACCAGCGGCGTCTACGGAGACTGTGGCGGCGAATGGGTTGCCGAAACGCGCCCGGTAGCACCGGTCAACGGTCGCGCAGTAAGGCGGGTCGACGCCGAGCGCCAGTTGCGTGCCTGGGGGCAACGCCATGGCGTACAGGTGAACATCCTGCGCGCCCCCGGTATCTACGCTGCCGACCGTTTGCCACTGGAGCGCATTCGGCGTGGTACCCCGGCGCTGGTCGCCGGGGACGACAGCTACACCAACCACATCCATGCAGACGATCTGGCGCGGCTGGCATGGGCGGCGTTGTTCCGCGGCCGTTCGCAGCGCGTCTACCATGCGGTAGATGCGCATCCGCTGAAAATGGGCGACTGGTTCGACAGCTGCGCCGATGCCTTCCAGTTGCCGCGCCCACCTCGGATCGAGCGTGCCGAGGCAGAAAAGGTATTGTCCGAGGCGCTGTTGTCTTTCCTGCGCGAATCGCGCCAGTTGTCGAACATGCGCACTACACGAGAATTGCGGCTGAAATACCGCTACCCCACGTCGGACGATCTGCTGCGCGAAATCAGGAAGAAGCCCGATGCGGGGAATCAAGACGGGCAGATGAGGCTGTTCTGATCAGCGCAGCAGGTCATCGGGCTCGCGCTTGAATTCGCCGTCTATCGTTTTGGGTGAGGTGTTCGCGCCATTTGCCCAGGGGGGGGAGGATGGCTGGGGCGGGGGAACATCGTCATTGGCCGGTCGCAGGGGATCCGTCGCCCGCCTGTTCCAGGTGCCGGGAATCAGCAACAGCACCAGCGCGATGGCATCGCTGAAGAAGCCGGGGAAGACAAGCAGACCGCCGGCGAGCAGAATACGGCCACTGGCAAACAATGAAGCCAGCGGATTTTCCCCCGACTGTATCGAGAACATCAGCCGCGCACCCCAGGCGATGCGCTCGACGCGAATCAGCATGACGCCGGCGACGGCAGCAAGCAGCAGCCATAGCAGTACCCAGCCGCCGATGACGCTGGCGGCCCAGAATATGCCGATGGCCTCCAGAACCGGAAACGACAGCATGAGTAGCACAATCCAACTAAAGCGCATGACATGGAACCTTTGTTAGTCTTGACCAATTTACCCGATGTCGCGAGTGCGGAGAAACTGGCTGATGCGTTGATCGAAAGCCGCGCGGCGGCATGCGTGAACATTTTGTCAGCTTGCCGCTCCAAGTATCGATGGCAGGGGGCGGTGGAAACAGCAGAAGAAATCCCCTTGCTGATCAAGACCACCACCGCCAGTTACCCGCTGGTTGAAGAAATCGTCCGGGCACAGCATCCTTACGAAGTTCCTGAATTGATCGCTACATTGATAACACACGGCCTGCCAGCCTATCTCGAATGGCTGGCAACGGAGACTGAAAAACATGAATAAATGGATACGTTCACTCGGCGCGCTTCTTCTGATCTGGGGTGCATTCGCGCATTTTCCAGTGGCGTACGCAGAAGAATTTCTGGACCCCGAAGTGGCGTTCAAGTTCTCGGCTCATGCGCTGGATGCCAACACGCTGGAAGCGCGCTGGCAGATCGCCGATGGCTATTACATGTACCGCGACAAGTTCAAATTCGAGGTGGCCGGCGGCACCCTGGGTACCCCGAACCTGCCTGCAGGCAAGCTGAAGGAAGACGAGAATTTCGGCAAGGTCGAAACCTACCGCAAGGATGTGCGCATCGTGCTGCCGATCCAGCGTACGCCGGGAACCACCGCCGTCACGCTGAAGGCGACCGCCCAGGGATGTGCCGACGCCGGGCTGTGCTATACGCCGCAAACCTCGAGCGTGTCGATCAAGCTTCCTGCGCCGGTGTCCACTGCCGCTGCGGCCCCATTGCCCGCGGCGTCCCCGGCCGCATCAGCATCTCCCACCTCTGCGTTGGCTGGCCTGCGCAGTCTTGGTGGCATGGACATGCCCAAGATATTGCCGCCGGACGAGGCCTTCCTGGTGGCTGCGGCAATGACCGATGCGCAGCAGGTCAAATTCGAATACACGCTGACACCCGATACCTATCTGTACCGCGACAAACTCGCCTATGTCGTCAAATCGCCGGCCGATGTGAAAGTGACGCGCGTCGATACGCCGGCAGGCGACGTCAAGGATGACCCGAGCTTCGGCCGCACCGAGGTGTACCACGAGAATTTTGCTGCCACCGTCACCCTGTCGCGCGCGCTGGCCGCAGACGAAAAACTGGTCCTAGATGCGACCTGGCAGGGTTGCAACGAAGCCGTCGGCATCTGCTATCCGCCGATCAACCGCGACTTCGACCTTGTATCGACGGGGGCAGTTGCCGCGACGGCCGCAGTTGTTTCCGATTCTCCGGCAGCGCCGTCCGCAGCCGTGGACGAGTCCGATACGTCGAGGATAGAACGCGTTCTGAAGGGCGGCAGCTTCTGGGCGGTTGT
>Ga0105106_10004420_pt1 | contig 10049 bp, 10 predicted proteins | sample PPLLaktember2015_5_FD_79109 | JGI IMG/M metagenome (GOLD analysis project Ga0105106, IMG submission 79109) | Freshwater sediment microbial communities from Prairie Pothole Lake near Jamestown, North Dakota, USA - PPLs Lake P8 Core (1) Depth... | ecosystem: Environmental > Aquatic > Freshwater >... | reverse complement strand
GTTAACGAGCCGCGAAAAGCTGCCCGTGAATTCCGGTACAAAAGAATACGGAAGTATTATAACAAGGAGTTAAAAAGTGTTAAAGTTGTGTTAAATAAGGTATTGTAAGAGGATTCCAGAAGAAATTCGCCCTGGCCGAGCTTCTAAGGATCAGTATACCTATCAGGGGGACAAAGGCATTATTAATACTTTGGGGAAGTACCACAAGGGAAACCAGGAACCCGGCAGCCAGGAAAAACACAATCCTGAACCACACAAGTGAGTCTTTTTTGAGAACCAGGCTTAACAGGCACAAAATTATAAAAGGATTGAGCCAGATGATATTCAGGTTCCACTTCATCTGCTGGTGATCTGTAAAGAAATTGAAAAAGATCATCAGTATGGCCAGAATTGAGAATATTGAGAAAACTGTAATGTCAATGATACTGCTGGATTTTTTCCCCCGGAAGAACCCCGTAAGCATGATCATGATTATGAGCAGGATGCAAAAAACAAAAAAGGGGGTCGTGAAAAGGTTCTTCCTGAAAGCCGGCTGATCGAAGTCGAGGACCAATACCGGATTTGCAAGAAGCGGTATCGTTTTCCCCTGCCTGCGGATCTGCAGCTCCGACAATCCGTCCTTCATTTCAACAGGAAGGAACATCCTGTCCCTGAAGGAAGCTTTTTTATCACCCGGCGACCCCATCAGCAGGTCAATTCCCGCCTTGGTCCATGGAAATACCTCTTCATATTTGCCTGTAAGCTGCCGGAATGTCGGCATGTTCCTGGTTTCTTCCCCGGGCGGCCATAAAAGATTGTCGCCAACTGACTTTTCAATTAGATCGCGGATCCTTGTAGAGCAGTCGTCGTAGAAAAAATCATAGCGGTAGTTAATGTTTTCAGGCTTGAGGTTCTCGGCAATAAGCTGGAACAGTTTTTCAATTTCATCTGACTCCAGATTCAGCTTCTGAGAGATTACCCACCGTTTTTCAAGGTAATAATCATGGAGGAAATTGTCATAGGTGCTTACCCCCAGCGAATAACTGAGTCTGCCCTTGGCAAATTTCCAGGCAAAATTCGGAGTATTGAAATCGAAAACACCCCAGTTGTAAACCAGATCGCTCTCTTTCTCAGGAATTACTATCCGCAGGGCGCTGTGCCCGTATACCGAATAGGTCTCAGTTCCGGGTCCGCATGTCAGAAGATAAACATCTGCCGCTGGATTTTCCTGGGAAGCTGCCGTCAGGTTGTTTAATATCAGGAAGAGCAACAGATATTTAAGCTTGCTTTTCATAATAAATTATCTTTCGTAAACTTAATGGTTTTTTATGGGAAAAGGAAGATCTTTATTAGTTTGTCCATTCCGTCTATTTTATTAGATTTGCTCCGGTTTATTCTCCCGGAAAGTGCGGTAATACTATTATTTAATAAATCACATAATTATAAAAATGAAAAAGCAATTCTACCTTATTATTTCATTGATTGCCATCTTCTTAACTGGCTGCAACAGCGAACCTCAGATGAAGATCACCGACCTTCATGTTCATCTGAAGGGCAACCTTACGATCGACGACGCTGTTGAAAAATCGAAAGCCGAAAACATCGATTACGGTATTGCCGTGAATTGTGGAGTCGGATTTCCCATTCATAAGGACAGCCAGATAGATTCTGTTGTAGCTCTTTTTAAGAACTATCCGCAGTTTTATCTTGCAATGCAGGCCGAGGGACGTGAGTGGGTGAATACCTTCTCGAGGGAATCAATGGCTAAATTCGATTATGTATTCACCGATTGCATGACATTTACCGATGAGAAAGGGAGAAGAAACCGCATCTGGATGAATGATGAAACCTGGATTGATGATGAGGAACAGTTCATGGACTATCTCGTGAATACACTCGTTACAATATTAAACACGGAACCTATTGATGTTTATGTTAATTCAACATTCCTTCCGGCTCAGATGCAGAACAGGTATGATCTCTTCTGGACTCCTGCAAGAATGGACAAGGTCATAAGGGCTGCAAAAGACAACAATATTGCAATCGAGATCAACAACAGATATGAGATACCATCGGCAGAATTCATTAAAAGGGCAAAGAAGACAGGGGTTAAATTCACGGTCGGCACCAATAATGCTGATGAGAATTTCTCGGGAGCGGAATATGCCCTGAAAATGATTAAGGAATGCAAGCTTACGGAGAGTGATTTTTTCCTTCCGGTTAAAAAAGAGAGGATCTGACAGTTGGAGAACCTTGCTATTGGCCGTATTCTCGAGTTTCTGCCAGGAATTATACTGGGCCTGACCATCCATGAATTCAGTCATGCATGGATGGCCAAAAGGTGCGGCGACACGACTTCGGAGCTGCAGGGAAGGATTACCCTCAACCCTTTCAAGCATATTGATGCGATGGGATTCATGATGCTTCTGATCGCAGGGTTCGGATGGGCAAAACCGGTTCAGTTCAATGAACAAAACCTCAAAAATCCCAGGACTGACATAATAAAAATCGCGGTTGCCGGACCCTTCTCAAATGCAATAACGGCAATGATCCTCTCTATCGCATTTTCAATTTTCAGCCATTTTACAACGGGAAATTACACCAACTCAACAGATATTACCAATAAGGTGGTCATGTATGCAATATATATAAACTGGGGGCTCTTTATCTTCAACCTGATCCCCCTCCCTCCTCTCGACGGCTCCCATCTGCTGCTGAATCAGTTCAGAAGATTCCCAAGACTCTACGAAGGTTTTTACAGGTACGGATCCTACATTTTTCTTGGACTGATTCTGGTTACTGTTTTCACAAAGGTGAACCTTTTCCCTATCTGGCCCGCGATGCAATTCCTTGGCGACGGATTCCTGTCGCTGGTCGGCTATAGATGATTTGCCGGCAGTCGCCTGCTAATCATTATTTTGCTTGTATATTTCACATAAATTCTGTATCTTGGAGGAAACAGCAGATTGGTGAAATATTTCCTTATCATATTAATAGCCATGGGAAGTTCTTTTCTTCAGCAGGATGACAGATACGCATCTGCCAGGGAAAAAATGGTTAAAGAACAGATCATAAGTCGCGGTGTTGCGGATCATGCAACATTAAGGGCAATGCGAAAGGTTCCGCGACATCTTTTCGTCCCTGAGGAATACGAAAACGAAGCTTATAATGATAATCCGCTTCCAATTGGTTACGGGCAGACAATCTCGCAACCATACATAGTTGCATACATGACTGAGGTCTCTAAGCCGGCTCCGGAAAAGAAGGTACTTGAAATAGGAACCGGATCGGGTTACCAGGCCGCAGTGCTGGCAGAGATTGTGGATGAGGTTTATACAATTGAAATAGTACCGGAGCTGGCTCGCGAGTCAGCCGATAGGCTCAAAAAAATGGGATACACTAATATTACCGGCAAATTCGGAGATGGATACAAAGGCTGGCCCGAACATGCTCCTTTTGATATAATTGTTGTGACGGCTGCTCCCGAACAGATCCCCCAACCTCTTATTGACCAGCTTGCCGAAAACGGAAGGCTCGTGATCCCTGTAGGAGCGGCCTCTGCTGTCCAGGAACTTATTTTAATTGAAAAAAAGAACGGGAATATTGAAAAAACCCGTTTGACATTCGTTAGATTTGTCCCTTTCAGAAGGTTATAAGACAATAACAGAATATTGACTTCCGTTTTAAAGATGAAGTCAGTGTTAGTTTGTCTTATCAGCAAAAAATTATGACAGAGTCGATAAAAAGATTCCTGAAAAGAATCCGGTCAGATAAAATCCTCAACAGGATCGGTGCAGGCAGGTTGGTCTACTTTGAGAATCCAATTGAAGAGATCGCATTAAGGTACGTCCCGGGCGAGAATGGAGGGATTGGCAAGTATTATGCCAAGCATTACGGCCGTGACGAATACGAGATTGACTACAATTCAACCTCGGTCGTCATGGGAGTAATGGAGGGAAGGACCATCAGTAAATCCAAATACAGCAGTTATCATCTGGTTGAAAGCGGCTACTGGAGCAAAACCCACGATACTCCCTGTATCGGACAGGACTACGGGTATCTGATCCGTGGTTAGCAAAATAACATTCTTCAACTGATCGCTTCCCGGGGAGCAATCAAATCCTTGTTAATAAAATATTGACTACGATTAAAACAAAGGATAATCCTGCTTGTTTATTACCTAGTCGTTTCACATAATTATTAACCAAAATCATTAAAAATGAAAGCAATCAATTTGTCGGTTTATCGGTTAATTAGTTTTTTAATTGTAATATCTTTTCTGGGAATGGGTTCTTGTAAAAAGAAAGCTGTCGACCCTGACTATTGCGGCTCCAGCTGGGCTTCACAGGTCACTACTGAAACCAACGCTATTTCGGCTGCCTCACAAACATATGCGGCTAATCCGACAACTGCAAACTGTAATGCACTTAAGACAGCTTACCAGAATTATCTTAATGTATTAGATCCTTTTGTTGACTGCGCTTCCTGGACAACTCAGCAAACTACTGAATTGCAGAATGCTATTGATGCAGCCCAACAACAAGTAAATACTCTTTGCCAGTAGTAATTGCGACTGAACCAATGTTGGAATCAGAAAACGTTTTTATTACTTAAATAATTGATATTGAAAATCAAGAGCCAGAAATAAAATTTGACTTTGGTTTTTGGTTGGTATAACTTTAATGCTAAAATGCTTTAAAGGTAATTAACCAAAAAATTATGTCATGAAGAGACTTATTCTGTTCTTCTGGACTTGCATTATCCTGTCGGGATGCAAAACCGGGTCTGAAACGGATATTCAGGCTGAAAAGAATATCATCCAGAATCTTGAAGATCAATGGAGTGAGGGTTTTGCTACAAATGATGCGGATAAGATTCTGAATTTGTATTCTGAAGATGCAGTAGCCATGAGTTCGGAGAAGCCGACTCTCACGGGAATTCAGGAGATAAGAAAGCATATTGAATCAATGCTTTCCGATACGGCCCTTATCTTCAATACATACAAATATGCGATTGATGTAATGGAAATTTCCGCTTCAGGCGACCTTGCCTATGTCCGGGGTCATGATGAGATAACCATGAAAACAAAAGACGGTACAGTTCAGGATAAGGGCCGTTATATTGATATTTGGAAAAAGATTGACGGAAAATGGAAAATCATTACGATGATAAGCAATAAGGGTAAAGAATAAGAATGGAATAGAAAGAGTATTAAAATATGTTCCAGTCCCTTATCAATCAGCCTCTTGGATTTCTTCCCTTCAATTTCCCGGTAATCGAGTCCAGTGCCGCTTTCATTTTATCAACGGCAGAGTCAAAGGCTTTTTCTTTTGTACTGTTTCTGTCAGTAACTATTATCGGCTGGACACCTTCCATCCTGGCTTCAATCTTGCATTGAATATCGTCTGAACCTGATTTTTGGGCATTCTGGTCCGACAGATGCACTTCAATGCGGGTAATCCTGCCTGCAAAACGTTTTAACGAGCGATTGATCTTTTCAGTTACAAACGCTTCCAGTTTTTCTGATCCCGCAATATTTTTGTCGGTGTTAAGCTGAATCTTCATAATTACAAGATTGTTAATAGTAAATACCCGCCTCTTTGTGATTCCGGCGATATTTTGTGATTCCGGGGCGATTCGAACGCCCGACCCACAGCTTAGAAGGCTGTTGCTCTATCCAGCTGAGCTACGGAACCAATATTTCAAACTTCGAACACGCGACTCATCCCGATTCAGGGGGCAAAAATACACTATTTTTCAATCTTCACAAGTAGAAAAACATCCACACCTTTTCTACCAGGTTTACATGGAGATTAACCATTGTGCAGCTCTGCACATCATTTTCATATCGTAACAGGTAAAATAATTGTTGTATCAGGGCAATTAATTATTGTAATACAATATACGTTTTCTATTTTTCGATTAACAACAGGTCGCACCCCGCTTTTGCGGGGCAGGCTCTACGGAGCTTAAATCATCGTTGGTGGTTAAAAAATCCTACAAGCAGGTCACCTCTACGAGGCTCAGACCATTTGGTTAAAAAAGGGAGCGCCGTAAGCGCGACCTGTTTGTAGAAAAAATGATCAAGCTAATCGGCTAAAGCCCAGTCAGGGCGACCTGTTTGTTCAAACCGACTTCATATAATTGACAAGCCCCTTCCTGTCGATAATCTCCCTGAGCTTATCCGGAAGCGGTTCAAAAACAAATCTTTTATCCCCAATAATTATTTCACCCTTCTCAAGGCTGATGCTTACATTATCACCCTGCCTGAAAGCCTCCACTGCTTCCTTGTGAACTATCAGCAAAAGTCCCTGGTTTATTGATGAACGGTAAAATATCCTGTTTACCGATTTGACAATGATGGCACTGATCCCTGCATAGGCCAGCCCGACCGAAGGATGCTCCCGTGAACTGCCGCATCCGAAATTTTCCCCGGCAATGATTAGATCACCCTCCCTGACATTTGTCCGGAAAGATGGATCAAAATCCTCAAAAAGATGAGGAATAATCGATGCCGGATCGGAGCTTAACACGTTGTATGTGTATTTGCCGGCGAACATCTGGTCTGTATTGAGATTATCGACATCCGAATAATTCCAGACATTCCCTGACTTCCTGTTTTCATTCTCGCTGATAAAGGAAGTAATGCTCTGACCGGCAGAAAATGGATATCCGGAATTATCAGGATTTATACGCGGATCGGTTATCACTCCTGTTAGGGCCGAAGCGGCAACTGTAGCCGGTGAAGCAAGATAGATTCCTGCCTCCTTGTTTCCCATCCTTCCGGGGAAATTACGGTTTGCGGTTGAAATTACCGTGTGCCCGCTTGCCGGGATTCCCAGCCCGGTGCCAAGGCATGGTCCGCACGAAGGGGTAAGGATGTTTGCCCCTGATTCCATTAGCGCTGTTATTAATCCTTCGCTTACCGCCTGGAGGAATATTTTATCAGAGGCCGGAATTACATTAAGCTGAAATCCCTTCTTAATCGTTTTTCCCTTTAATATTGATGCGGCAACCCTCAGATCTTCTATCCTTCCGTTTGTGCATGTACCTATAAGTCCCTCATGCACGGAAATTCCGGCAGATTCGGCCACCGTTCTGATGTTGTCGACATTATGCGGGGCAGCTACCACCGGAACTATTTCATCAAGGTCAATGTTTATCTCACGGAAATATGCTGCTCCTTCATCTGCCCATACACCGGCCCCTTCATACTGATCGCTGCCGAGGAATTCATCGAGGACCTGATCACAGGGGAAAACAGCATTCTTGGCACCCATCTCGGATGCCAGGTTGGCCATAGTCATCCTGTCGGATATCGTAAGGTTTCTGACCCCGTCGCCATGGTACTCGACCGATATGTAATTTGCACCGTCCGATCCGATCATCCCTATAATCCATAAGGCCAGATCCTTGGCATAAACATTTTCCCTGAGCTTTCCCTTAAGGTTTATCCTGATCGATTCGGGCACCCTGAACCATGTCTCGCCCCTTTTCCAGATTCCGGCCGACTCTGTCCTGTCGATACCTGCGGCAAATGCGTTGAAGGCGCCTGCCGTAGAAGTGTGACTGTCGCTTCCCACAATCAGCATTCCGGGCCGGGCATAGTATGACATTATCTGATGGCAGATGCCCCTGCCGGCATCATGGAACCTGGTAATGCCCTGATCTGAAACAATATCCCTTATCTCCTGGTACTGGTTTGCAAGCTTTGAATCGGGCGGAGGGGCATTATGGTCAAGGACAACAAGCATCTGAGAAGGGTCAGCAACGTTTACTCCTCCCATTTTCTGAAAGGTCTTAAATATGCTTGACGTGTTGTCGTGTGTAAGGATTATATCAGGACGTGCAAACACTATTGCTCCGGCATTTGCCCCGAATATTTTTTCAGCGAATGTCATTGGGTTCATAAGAGGTCATTTTAAAATAGTCCGCCATTATTGTATATTTCAAACTGAACCTCGGAAAAGGGTTCAGCCCTTACTGACTTTCCTGTTCTGAGGTTTTTCAGTTCTCCGGTCAGAAGGCTGATACTTATCCTGTCGCCGTCGGCCGGTTCAAGACCGGAGATGTCCCTGCAGGTAATTATCGGGAATGCTGCATTTATTGCATTTCTCTCGTAGATTGCCCCGAACGATTCAGCAACTACTGCACTGATCCCGAGTGAAATGAAGCAATCAACAGCCTGCTGGCGCGAACTTCCTGATCCGAAATTCTTTCCCGTTATCAGAATGTCTCCCGGTTGTGCTTTTTTCGCAAAGTCCTCATAACCGGCAAGGTTATCAAATGTGTATTGCCCCATCTCCCTGATATCGGTAATTGCCAGATACCTGTTATGGAAGATCATGTCTGTGTCGATATTGTCCTTCTTTATGAACCAGCATCGTCCTTCAATTACCGGTTGCCTCTCACGACCGGGTTTTGATTTTTGTGCATTAGCGGCACCTGACCGTTCTGAAGGCTGAAATGCGAAACCGGCAGGTTTTTCCGGGATCAGTTCAGGTGTTGTAATAAATCCTGCAATAGCCGAGGCTGCAACAATTTCAGGCGATGCCAGCCAGACGCTTCCCTTGCCCTGCTTGCCCGGGAAATTGCGGTTTCCGGTGCTGATTGTAACCTCGCCCTGGCCATTCTGGCCCACCTGTCCGGCAGCGCATCCTGCACAGCCCGCATTCGAAACAAGCGCCCCGGATTTCTTGAAAATATCGATTAGTCCGGTTTCAAGGCAGTTTTTCCATATTGAATCGGTGGCCGGTACGATTTTAAGAACAACTCCCGGTGCCACCCTCCTTCCCTTCAGGATGGCTGCGGCACTCAGCATATCCTCCATCCTTCCGTTGGTGCAGCTTCCTATGAAACCTGAATCGATTTTCTTCCCGCAGGCTTCCGATACATCCACTGCATCATGAGGTGCACCCGGTCTCGAAACCATCCTTTTGAATTCCGAAATATCGATATCGAACGTCTTTGAATATGAAGCTCCCGGATCAGCAAAAACCGCATCAGTCTTATTGGGTACCCGCTTTGAAAAAAATTCAATTATTCCGGCGGAAGGGGGAAATAATATAATTATGGCTCCCATTTCGGTGGCCATTGATGAAATTGTAATCCTCTGGTCGAGAGTCATATTTTCGACTGCTTTACCGTATAATTCAATTGAATATCCGAGAAGAGAATTTGCTCCGAAACGGGCCAGAAGATTCAGTATCACATCCTTTGCTGAAATATTCCCAGGGAGGTCGCCATTCAGGTTGATTTTAACTGATTCAGGGACCTTGAACCAGATTTTTCCCTGGTTCCAGGCTGCAGCAATGTCCATGTCCCCCATGCCCTGGCCGAATGCGCCGATGGCTCCGAGAATATTTGCGTGAGAATCGGTCGAGATCGCAGTTGCTCCGGGATATACTATACCCTCCTCGATAATTACATGAGTTCCGATTCCTGCATCAATATCGTACACCCTTATCCCGTTCTGCCTTGCAAACTGGCGGCAGATGTGCTGGTTCACGGCATATTTCTGATCAGAGCCCGTGGGATTGCAGTCGAATGTAAAGAAAGTCCTTTCAGGATCTTCTATCCTGAGGTCGTGATCAAGAATATTCTTCACAACATTGGCGCCTCCGAAATCGCGTGCGATCCTGGCATCAATCAGGATATCCACTATGTCTCCTGGTTTAACCAGCCCATATTTTGAATGGGCGGCCAGGATTTTTTCAACAATCGTCATTGCCATAACGATAAAATTTAATTTTCTATAAAGTAAATAAATCCGGAGGGATTGACAATAATTCTCCTGTTATCACAAAACGTGGGAGGGTTGTTATCAAATATAAGGATTAATTTGTCAACAACCGGTCGTGCTTCGTCAATTTACCGGATGATTTCATCAATAAAAAAATTATATCATTTTATTATTTAAAAAATTGTTTTGATAATAATATTTTTTATAATAAATTTGTTCCTAGCTCATGCTATTGGTAAAAGAGGAGAAAAGCAAGGGTTGAGAGTGAAAATCATCAGGATTGTATTGCAGACATTGACTTTCACATCTGGAACCTTAGGATTAGCGC
>Ga0105106_10004419_pt1 | contig 10054 bp, 7 predicted proteins | sample PPLLaktember2015_5_FD_79109 | JGI IMG/M metagenome (GOLD analysis project Ga0105106, IMG submission 79109) | Freshwater sediment microbial communities from Prairie Pothole Lake near Jamestown, North Dakota, USA - PPLs Lake P8 Core (1) Depth... | ecosystem: Environmental > Aquatic > Freshwater >... | reverse complement strand
TCAAACATGATTATTACCTCTCTCTGTTCTTTTCACTTTTTTCGGTTCAAATTGTTAAATAACCTGCTTTTTGGTTTGTTGTTGCTTGTGCTATCTTTTTCGCGCAATAAATAAAAAATACCCAGCGCACAAATGCAGGTCATGATGAAAACAAGCACACCAACAGCGGATGCAGCGCCAATATGTCCTTTGCTACTGGCAAACTTCATGTACATCAGGATATTGTTGGTCATAATCGAACTGCTTGGCGAGCCTCTGCCATCTGTCAAGAGGAAGGGGATGTCGAACATTTGCATGCCGCCGACCAACGAGGTGACAAAGATATAGATCAGAATGGGCTTTAACAAGGGCAAAGTGATGCGCCTGAACATTTGCGTAGAAGTTGCGCCATCCACCATGGCAGCTTCATACAATGGTATAGGGATCGAGGTCATGCCTGCTATGACGATAATCACTGTTTGCCCAAACCACATCCACCACTGGATGAAGATTACCAGACCACGGGTAATGGTGGCGTTCTGTAAATAATGCATGGCCTCTTGCAGGAATCCAGCCCTGACCATGAACTGGTTGACAGGCCCGTAGAAGGAGAACAGGCCAAAGAACAATGACGCCACCACAGCCGGCATCAGCAGGTTCGGCAAAAAGAATAATGCTCGCCATACTCCTACTGCTTTGATTCTCAGACGAGTACTTGTGAACCAGACCGATATCAACAAAGCTACGCCAATTTGGGGGATGAAGTTCAGCATCCAGATCAGCCAGGTGTTGCGAACGGCCTTCATGAAGACATCGTCGGCAAATAGACGCTCAAAGTTCTTCAATCCAATAAAAGTGCCTGTTCTCGACATCAGGGTGAAATCAGTGAAACTAAGCGCCAATGTGTTGTAAAGCGGGTATAAGCCAAAGATGAGAAAGCCAATGACGAACGGCGCAATAAAAAGGTACCCGTAGTAGTTTCTTCTAAAATTGGCAAGGCTCATGATGCCTCCTTATAAAATTCAAAAGCTGGGATCCGCGCGGTTAATGAAAGGTGCTCGAAAAACAGGGGTGGGTCAGTGTATTATAGTATACACTGACCCACAATATCGTGCTAGAAACGTTACTATTCTGCTGGAATCTCAGTAGGAAGGATCAGATCGGGAAATTCGTTTCGAACCAAATCCAACCACTGAGTCCACATTGTGGTCCAATCGATTTCGCCCAAGAGATACTGGTCACGCTGGCTTTCGAGCGCGCGTTGGATGGCATCATCGGAACCGGTCAACAGGGCGCCGTTGACCTTGGGCGCTGCTTGGCCAAAGGCTTCATAGTTGTTCTGTCCACCCAGCCATTCGTATAGTTCAGAACCATCGAAGGTGCTGGTGATCTTCTCAACCACAACCTGGCTGGAGACAAAGTCGCCAGGAGCCTGCGCTTGATCATCCGGGGTTTCAGGATCAATGGCTTTCAGATATTCGTTGGTGTAAACGCCGGTAGCCCAGTTGGTCAGGTTCTCTTCATCCAGAGCAACGAATGTGATGAATTCCTTGGCCAGGTCCAAATTCGGGCTGTCTGCCATAGCGCCAACCCAGGTGCCGCCCCATTGATAGGCCAGAGGTCCGTTGATCAAGGCCCAGTCGCCGCCAGTGTCGGTAGTGTCGGATGTGGAGTTCGGGATCAAGACGTAAGGCAGGCCCCAGGTGGGCAGGAAGTAGCAGAAGACTTTCTTAGCCTTGCCATCGGCGCCAGCCAATGTGTCATTCATGCCCGCGAACCAGCCCTCGCTCCATTGCTGAGCCTGTGATTCGTAACCGTTGTCGCGCATGAGTTTGGCGAACTTGATGTACTCAACAACATTGGGATCGATGACCAGGGTGTCGTCCACGATCCACGGCTGGGCGCGGTTGGCCAGGAAGGGGTTGAACAATTCAGCAGAGGTGCCGACGGTGAAGTAATCTGGGTTGCATTCTTTGATCTTGGCAGCGGTTTCCAGGAATTTGTCGATATCGGCGACCATGGCCTGAACTTCGGCAGGATCTTCAGTGCCAAGGCATTCTTTTGCAACGCTGCGGCGATAGAAGAAGGCGCCCGGGGTAGCCTGGTAAGAGAAACCCTTCGTTACACCCTCGTACGTGCCTACCTGAACCACAGACGGGTAGGTCTTCAATTCTTCCGTCAGGGGGAGCAGGTCGTTCAAATCAGCCAGGAAATCGGCCTCAACCCATTCTTTCACAAAGGCGGCTTCCAAAGCAACCACATCGGGAACTTCCGTAGTGCCAATAGAGGCCTTCAGCTTTGTCTGGTATTCACCGTTGGTCATGGGGATCATGGTGTAGACAACGTCCACATCGGGGTGCTTAGCTTCAAAAGCAATCGCCATGGTCCGGATTTCATTGGTGAATGACCATACATTCAGTACGGTTTTTTCAGCCGCGGCAGGTTCAGCCGGTTCGGCCGGCGCGGCAGTTTCGGCAGGTGCAGCGGGTTCCGCAGGCTCAGGTGCAGGAGCTTCCGTAGCTGCACCGCCGCAGGCTGCTAAAAGCATACTGGAAACTACCAGCAAGCTTAAGAGTAATAAGACTGACTTACGCATGTTTCTTCTCCTTCAATGTCGTTTTTGAATTGGTTATACTATTTGTATGGAGTAAATCTCCGTACAATATTGCAGATCTTCCCTCTATCGGGTCAAGGCAGAAAAGAAGGCCTGCTTTTTCGTTCAATTCGGATTATCAATCACCTCCTTTCCTCTTAGATTTTTCCGACAATGATGCCGGAAAGCGAAAAACGTTCAGAGAACATCTGTTGTTATCTAAACAACCATCGTTAGAGCTTTACAGGAACTACGTTCTACAAGCTTTGTGGACATCTTGTGAACTTGCACCTCAAGCAGCTCAGTATTGATCAATTTGATAAGCATCTGTATCGCAATATAGCCCATGTCAGCCAAGAATTGATCGATCGTGGTAAGGCCCAGATACTTGGCTTCAGGTATATTGTCAAAACCTATTACCGACAGCTCATCCGGGATGCGTATTCCCAGTTCATCAGCAGCCTGATATACACCGATCGCTGACTGATCATTGGCGGCAAAAATCGCAGTAGGCGGATTATCTAGCGCGAGCAATTGGAGAGCGCATTTGTGACCGATTGCCGTTGAAAAATCGCCAGGCGCAATCAGTGCATCATCTACTTCAATACCCGCATTCAAAAGAGCATCCTTATACCCTTTTAACCGGCGTATCGCGCTTCCTATTTCAGGCCGCCCACAGATAAAACCGATTCGCCGATGCCCCAGACTCAAAAGATAATTCATAGCATCTATAGCACCGTGGTAGTTTGTTCCTTGGACAGACGGGTAATTTGGATTGATTAAATGCGGGTCTACTGAAACGATTGGAGCATCTGTAATAAAATCCGCTGCTGCGGAGGCCACAATGATCACCCCGTCGGTTATTGAATTGTTTAGAAGGGAAACATAATGTTGTTCATGTGAAGCCGCATTGTTCTTGTGAACATCCCCCGTTGTGTAGATCAGTAAGTCGAAATTTGTTTCCGCAATTGCCCGATTGATACCCTTTGTAATTTCAAGAGAATATGGGAACCCAATATCTGGCACCACAAGTCCAATCAAATTGTTTTTGCGACTACGCATACTTCGCGCTGCCAAATTTGATGTGTATCCCAACTCATCGATAACCGCAAGGATGCGATCCTGGGTGTCGCTAGCCACATCGACTTTTGCGTTTAATACACGTGATACAGTGGAAACAGATACTCCTGCTGCCTTTGCAACATCCTGGATGGTCACTGCGCGTTTGTTTGTTGGCATGTTAAAGATATTAGTGCATATAATTTCGGTATCTTTGCCGGTAACGTTGCCGGTAACGATATTATCGCACAATATGAATGTAATGTCAACAAATTTTAAGGTTAACCACTGTAAACTGGTATCCTATTATCAAACTTACCTGTCTCATAATCTTCGCTGTCTACCTAATCAGGGTTTTAACAAAGTCCAGATTTATGTCAGCCTGCCTGCGCCGCCGTTTGCCCCGCCGCAGTTCGGCGGTGGGTGCAGGTGAGAAGCAGTGCGCACATCGCCCTGATTTCCCCGTTCGTGTCGCGAGGCCCTGGCCTGAGCCAGGACGAAAGGCGCGCCGGTACGACACCTGCCCTGTACCACAGGTGCGGTGACGGCAGGGCAGGTGTGCGGCTGAGGGTCTTTCATACATCATGGCAGAGATGCTTCGGGTAACAAACGCTTCTCAGCATGACATGCTCATATAGTCAAGTGACTTTGTAAAGCCGTGTCTACCTAAAGCTCAGATGTCGTCTTTATAAAATCGAGTACTTCATTTAGCTTTGTAAATGCCAGGGCCGTTACTGTATCCGCTCCCCCGTAATAGATGGCAATTCGACCCGTAGGTTGATCGTACAGAGTAGCGCAGGGGAATGCCACGTTTGGCACATCGCCTACACATTCGTAATTTGTTTGTGGTGAAAGCAAGTAGGGTCCACCACGATAGATGACCTTCCACGGCTGGTTCAAATCGAGCAAGGTGGCGCCGAAACTGTAGACAAACCCGTTGCAGGATGTCAGCACGCCATGATAGAACAGCAACCAGCCCTCGGGAGTCTCGATAGGTACCGGCCCGGCACCAATCTTGGTGCTCTGCCAGCCACCTTTCACGCCCATCACGAAGCGGTGTTGTCCCCAGTGGATCATGTCGGGGCTTTGACTCAGGTAAATGTCGCCAAACGGTGTATGGCCATTGTCACTGGGGCGGTTTAGCAGCACATACTTGCCGTTGATCTTGCGTGGAAAGAGCACGCCGTTGCGGTTGAATGGCAGCAGCGCATTTTCCAGAAAGTAGAATTTCTCAAAGTCAAATGTGTAGCCAATTCCGATGGTCGGGCCGTGATAACCGTTGCACCAGGTCACGTAATAACGGTCTTCCAGCCAAAGCACGCGCGGGTCGTAACGATATTGGAATCGGCTGATTTCTGGGTCATCGCACAGCCACTCGATGGGATCGTTATCCAGTTCCCAATCAATGCCGTTATCACTGAAACCCCGATTTAGATTCATTTCACGTTTTTTATTATCACAGCGGAAAACGCCCGCAAATTTACCCTCAAAGGGCACAACAGCACTATTGAAAATGCTGTTGGATGATGGGATCAAATCGCGAGGAATGATGGGGTTGGCACTATAGCGCCAAACCACATCCAAACAATTCTCTGGTCGTTCTTCCCACGGGATATTGGGCAGAGAAGAAGTATTCATAGGTTTTGGAACTCCTTTTTGTTCGGGCTCTCACAAAGTAATTGACTCATCACCTGAAAGGATGTATAATAAAATTAGATTCTGGGAGCGCTCCCATTATATCAGAATATAGGCTTCAAAATCGCTTATTTTTCGGAAAAAATCCTGTATTTAGAATAAATTTATTGAGAGCGCTACCATAATCAGGAGCCGATAGTGTCAGATTTTACGCTTGAGGACATTGCAGAACTTGCCGGGGTATCACGTTCAACCGTTTCACGCGTCATCAATGAGCAACCAAATGTTCGTGATAATGTTCGCGAGCGTGTATTGGAAGTTGTTCAAAAAACCGGATACCACCCCAATGCAGCTGCACGCGCACTTGCCTCGCAACGATCCTGGACTCTTGGCCTGATCCTGCCACACAGCGTTAGCTTCCTTTTTTCCGACCCTTATTATCCGCAACTTACCAAGGGGATTGCCCAGGCATGCAATCAATATAATTACACTTTGGCGCTCTTCCTTGTTGGCACCAAAGAGGACGAGGAAAAAATCTATCCTCGTGTTTCACGCAAGGGTCTGCTTGACGGAGTGATCGTTCAGTCTGGCCATCATGGTGATCAGTGGATCATCGGGCGTTTTGTTGACGCAAATACGCCGCTCGTGATTGTTGGCCGTCCATTTCGTTCCGATAACGTCAGCTATATTGACATAGATAATATCAACGCATCCTATAACGCAGTCAGCCATTTGATTCGCCTGGGGCGTCGGCGCATTGGAACGATTGCCGGTCCTGCAAACAGTACTGTGGGGATCGACCGTAAGGAAGGCTACTTTAAGGCCTTGGTTGAACGTGGTCGCGAAGTAGATGAGTCTCTCATCATAGAGGGTGATTTCACCGAGGCTGGTGGGTATTACGCAATGCAGCAAATATTATCTGCCAGGCCTGATGCGGTTTTTGTCGCATCTGATGTGATGGCAATCGGTGCTATGCGTGCCGCTCGTGACGCTGGTCTTCGTATACCCGAAGATATTTCCTTTGTCGGTTTTGACGATCTGCCTGTTGCCACGTTTTCCGATATGCAGTTGACTACTGTTCGCCAGCCTGTCGTGCGCTTCGGTGCCAAAGCTGTCGAGGTATTGATTGACCTGATCGAGAATGGTATTGATCCTCCACGCCACATCATCATGGAAACTGAACTTGTAATTCGCGATTCATGTGGTGCGGCGAGACCGAAGTAAGAAAGAGACAATGATCCAGCTGTCATCCAATATCGGTTCATAAGATAATCATGTGCAAGGAGGTGAAATCTTACATAAATTGAAGAATGACTTTCGTTCGTCCAAAAGACGGACGTCCGGCATCAAGATGCCGGACGCCATTAAAGGGAAGCCCGCCATCCATAGCAGGGCTCGGCAGGCTTCTAGAGTAGAAATATACCATAACTAAAAAGGAGTATGAAGATGAAACGCTTACCAATTGTTTTGTCCATTCTAGTAGCGATGAGCATGCTGTTTGCCGCCTGCGCACCGGCACCGACCGAAGCGCCTGCTCCGGTGGAACCGGCTCCCGAACAACCCACTGAGGTTGCTGAACCTACAGAGGCGCCCGCCGCTGAACCCGTGGCTGAGCCCGTGCCCACTGAATATCCCCGCGCAGAAACCCTTTACGTCAGCGGTGCAGCGTGGGGCCCGGCATCGACCTGGAATCCCTTCCAGCCCGGCAGTCTCGCCAACACAACGGGGACAATCGGGTATGTGTACGAATTCCTGTATGCGTTTGACCCACAGAGCGGCGAGTTGACGCCCTGGCTTGCCGAGAGTGGAACATGGTCCGATGACACTACATTTGACATTACACTCAGGCAGGGTCTTACCTGGAGCGACGGCGAACCATTGACAGCTGAAGACGTAGCCTTCACTTTTAATCTGGGACAGCAATATGAAGCCCTTTGGTTCAGCCCAATGTGGAGATACGTAGAAAGTGTTACAGCCACCGGTGACAATGCAGTGCAGTTCAAGCTCTCCGCTGCTCCCCTTTACCAGGAATTCTCGAACAACCTCTACAATGTTCCGATTGTCCCCAAGCACCTTTGGGAAAGCAAGTCGGAAGAGGATATTACCGTTGGCGCAAATGAAAAGCCCGTTGGCTCAGGGGCCTACATGTATTTGACCAACGCGGAAGATCGTAATGTCTGGGTGAGGAACGAGAACTGGTGGGGCAAGGAAGTGTTTGGCACGCCAGCTCCCAAGTACATCGTCGATATTCGCACGTCCAGCAATAACGTTGCCCTGGGCATGGTTCTCAAGGGAGAACTTGATCTGAGTAACAACTTCCTCCCGGGTGTTGCGGAACTGGCAAACAAAGGTTACGTCAAGACCTACTTCGCCGGGCCGCCCTACATGCTCTCGGCCAATACGGCTGTTCTTTTCTTGAACACGACTAAAAAACCGATGGATGATGCTGCCTTCCGTCGCGCGCTGGCTTTTGCTATCGATGTTCCCTCCATTGTGAACGTTGCTTACGCTCAACTGGTCAAAGCCGCCAGCCCGACTGGCCTGTTACCTGTTTTGGAAAAATTCGATGATCAGGATGTGCTCGCAAGCCTGGGGTACAGCTTTGATACGGAAAAGGCCAAGCAAATGCTTGCTGATGCTGGATACGTGGATGTCGATGGCGATGGCTTTGTCGAAGCCCCAGACGGCTCCGCGATCGAACTGCAAGTGACCTGCCCGAACGGGTGGACAGACTGGATGGCAGCCATTGACATCATTGCTTCCAGCTCTCAGACCGCGGGAATCAATATCCAAGCTGCTTACCCCGATTATGGCGCCTGGAACACAGAATTGCAGGGTGGCACGTTCGATATGACCCTGAACAACTGGGCCTCCATGAGCAACACTCCATGGACGCTCTACAACCTCTTGTTCAGACACCCAATCCAGGAGCAGATGCAGAGCGGTAACTTCGGCAGATACGAAAACCAGGAAATGTTCGATCTGGTGGACGCCCTTGCCCAGGTGCCTTCTACTGATGTGGAAGGTATGCAGGCTGCCTGCTCAGATATTCAGGAACTCATGCTGACAGATATGCCCATGATCCCGCTCTGGTACAACGGTATGTGGGCTCAGTGGAGTGATTCAACCTGGACGAACTGGCCGGATGAAAACGCTGCATCTCCCACTCTACCCACTACATGGTCAGGATACTGGCAATTGGGTGGTCTGCAGACGCTCATCAATTTGAAACCAGCTGGTGAATAGGTTCGAAGCAGTTCGGTAAGAACTTTGAATCCGCCCCTCCCGCATTAGGGGAGGGGCGGATTACACAAAGACTTAGAACAGAGGAGTTTGCGTGAAACGATATTTCGGAAGGAAAATCTTGGTTTACCTGCTAACCTTTTTCCTGGCAGTCACCATCGATTGGATGATTCCGCGCTTCATGCCTGGCGATCCTATCAGGAATATGTTGACGAGAGTTTCCGTGAGCAGTAATCCCATCGCTATCCAGAAGATGTATGACTATTACTCACATTTATTTGGATTGGATCTGCCTCTCTGGCAGCAGTATTTCAATTTCTGGAAGTCTCTTTTCCAGGGCGACCTAGGGATAAGTACATATATTTTTCCCACGCCAGTGGCGAAGGTACTTTTGCGTGCTATCCCCTATGATGGTTTTCTCTTGGTACCCTCAATCCTATTAAGCTGGTATGCCGGTAACAAATTCGGCGCTTTTGCGGCGCGCTCCAAGTGGCTTGACAATACCGTCTCGCCGCTTGGTTATATCCTCACGGCAACTCCCTACATGTGGCTCGGGATTCTTCTTGCCTGGTTCTTTGGGATCGTCCTGGGCATTTTCCCAATCGCCGGTGCGTACAGCTATTCGATGAGCCCCAACCTTTCCTGGAGGTTTATTGGAAGCGTTTTGCACCACTGGTTCTTACCTTTTGCTTCCCTCTTTCTGGTTGGCTTTGGTGGCTGGGCGATCGGGATGCGGAATATGATCATCTACGAACTCGAGGCAGATTATTCCCACTACCTTGGCGCTCTTGGCGCGCCAAAAAAATTGATTAGGAAATATGCCTTCAACAATGCCGTACTTCCGCAAATTACCGGTTTGGCGCTTCAGTTGGGTGTCATCGTTGCTGGCGCTCTTGTAACAGAAGTTGTATTTTCCTACCCTGGAATTGGTTATCTGTTGCTTGCTGCGATACAAAATCAAGATTACTTTCTTATCCAGGGTTGTTTTCTCTTCATCATCATCGGCGTGTTGCTTGCCAATTTCACGATTGACATTGTTTACATATTAGTCGATCCGCGGACTCGCAGGGGTATGACAGGGGAGACGGCATGAGCGAGCAAAAGAAGAAAAACGAATTCATCTACTTTGCATTCAGAAATAAGAAGCTGCTGGTCGGGTTAGCCATCATCCTCATCTTTCTTGTCCTGGGGTTGATCGGCCCGTTCCTTACAGATAACGAACCGTTCGCGTATGCGAACCCGCTTGGCGCTCAACCGCCGTCCTCCGAATATTGGTTTGGAACCACATTTTTTGGACAAGATGTTTTTTCACAGTTTGTAAAAGGTTTGCGGGCAACTTTCCTTGTGGGAGCTATCGGCGGAGGACTGGGGACCATCATTGGAATGTTGATCGGGTTTACTGCTGGTTATCGTGGGGGTGTTGTCGACGAGATACTGAATGCACTCACGAACATCGTGTTGGTCATTCCAACGCTGGCTGTGCTTCTTATTATTGCAGCTTATCTCGAAGTCCGTAGTATTTTTACAGAATGTCTCTTCATCGGG
>Ga0105106_10004418_pt1 | contig 10056 bp, 8 predicted proteins | sample PPLLaktember2015_5_FD_79109 | JGI IMG/M metagenome (GOLD analysis project Ga0105106, IMG submission 79109) | Freshwater sediment microbial communities from Prairie Pothole Lake near Jamestown, North Dakota, USA - PPLs Lake P8 Core (1) Depth... | ecosystem: Environmental > Aquatic > Freshwater >... | reverse complement strand
GACGTACGACGCCTCCCAGTTTGGCAACCCCTACATGTTCACCAGCCGCCGCGTGGACAGCCTCGACAGCGACGACCTGCAACTGCAATACAACCGCAACCGCTACTACGACTACCACACCGGCCGATGGCTAAGCCACGATCCGCTAGGAGTTACACCAAACGGTTATTTAGCAAATAGTACTTTAGAGCCTAAAAAACAATATAGATATGGAACAAACCTTTATGAATATGTTAAGTCAATCCCTTCAATTCTAATCGATCCTTTTGGTTTATGGCATTATAAACAGTCTGATAAGGCAAAACGATCGAAAGAAAGAACTACTATTGCATTGCCAGATTCTTACAATTTAAGACAAACGGAAGAAGACCGGAAAAGAGATTTAGCTCTTTTCATGGGATTAAACTATAGTGACTTTAGTAAATGGGCTACGAAGACTGAATGTGGTGGTTATAAGGTACCTAATACAGCTTATATTGATGCTGATACGTTTTCATATGGCCCCTTAGGTTATGTATTGATAAATGAAAAAAATCAGTTGAAAAAAGCATGGCTAGAGCAAGGTTTATTCGTTGAGTATAACGGACCGTTCAAAACAACAAAAGCAACTGTAGAGAAGCATTTGAAAGCCAGAGATATTTATAAATTTGCATTGTTTGCCCACGGAGATGCAGACGCTCTAAACGGTTCAATTCAATTCAACGATGATATTTTTCCGCTTAGACCAGGACAACATACTAACCACAAAATTAACGAGATGATGTTATTTGTATGCTGGTCTAATAGAGGTGAGAGTGGGTGGAGACACAACATTGCTCAAAGTGGTGGTCTATTGACTTTTAAAAACAAAATAACATTATTTTCTGATGGCCATCCAGTGTGGACAAGTGGATATCCCGATAAACATTGAATATGTGATTTCTGAATAAAAAGAAATTTAAGGAGTTCGATATGGTTAAAAGTCTAAGAAGAACAATACGCATAATGCGATATTTGCATTTGTTTTTGTTTATGTTAATTATTGGTGCATCATTTACGCTAGATTTTAGTGGTTGCATCTTTTGGTTGCCTGAATTTATATCGAAAATATTGACGGTAATTTTATTTGCTTGTGGTTTTTTTGTAGGCATAGTTTTATTGATAAATGAAAATAACAAGATTATAAAACTATGCGTATCAATAACATTACTATTTTATTTAATTATGTTGACACCTTTGCTTTTGCCCTTCTAATTAGGGCGGAAGAAGAAAGATGGGTTGAGAACATAGAGTAGAAACCGCGTGGGAGAGGGGACCAGTTCAGGGGCAGTAATGGCAGGTAAGACTCATGCTGTCAATAATCTGACTACCCGTTATTATTACAACAACAATTGGCAGGTATTAGCTGAAACCGATTATGATTCCACCGGACCAACCGAAACGCAACTGCGCGACTACATCTATGGCAACTATATCGATGAGGTACTGATTATGACAGATGATAGTAATGCGGAGCACTACTACGCCCATGATCATATATTCAGCGTGGTTGCCCTTATCGAAGATGACGGCGACGAGTTGTCGTGGGGGTGGTGGCCTTATCTCCACTATCCCATTATCTCAATCACAAAAGACAATTCCAAGCTTTCCCATGCCTAAAAAAACCTGACAGAACAGCCCCGCCAAAGGCGGGTTCAGTATCTGCCGAAGGCAGAAAAAGTCTCTTAACTGTGAAACGGATTTGTCCAATTCACGCTCAACCAGTACACGGATCCTATTCTTCCCCTTCGGCCTTTTTCCTTTTTCTTCCTCCCCCTAGTGCCTAGTGCCTAGTGCCTAGTGCCTTCTTCCGATTTCCTGTCCCTATTTTAAAATCTGATCCGTCTGATCCGTCTGATCCGTCTGATCCGTGTTCTATTCTTCTCCTTGGCGCCTTTGCGGGATTCTTATTTCTCATCTTTGCCTGTCTAAGCCCTTCGCGTGAATTCTTCCTGTCCCAACGCGGCCCATCTCGACTATAACCCAAAACTACCACGGCCCGCCCAAAATGTCAAACAAAATCCCAACCTTTCACCTCCTCTTTCCTTCCCTCCCCCCGGACCCACCGACTCACCCACTCACAGACCAACCGACCGCCCCCTGCCCCCCTAACTTCTAACTTCTAACTTCTACCCCTCCCCCAAGTGGTCCGCCCTCTTTCCTTTTGTCTTCTGACCCTGACTCCTGACCTCCGACCCCCGACCCCCGACCCCCGACCCCCGACCCCTCCACCTCCGCCCTTTGTCTAACTTTTAACTTTTAACTTTTAACTTCTAACTTCTACCCCCCCCCAACTGGCCCGCCCTCTTTCCTTCTGTCTTCTAAAATCTTCGTGTCCTTCCCGTCTTAGTGACCTGGTGGTTCACTTTTCATCAAAACATACTACAAACAGGGTGCAAACATGGTACAAACATAGTGCAAACATAGTCCAAACCACATCACTTTTCATCGGAATTCATCGGAATTTCGCACTTTTTTCTTACCCATCTTACCTAATCGTTATAATCGTTACGCAAAAATAAGCACTTACAGCAATTCCAACAACGTAAAATAAGCACTTACATCAATTCCCCATAACGAAAAATAAGGAGTTACATCAATTCCCCGCCACCCAAAATAACGACTTACGTCTGACCCCACCGACACTACAACGATTGTAAATATTTCAAGGTCTCGGCAATTCGTGCTAAGGTTTTCTCCTTGCCCAGCAGAACCAGACTCTCGCCAATGCCGGGGCTGACGGTACTTCCGGTAATAGCCACGCGGATCGGCTGAGCGATTTTGCCCATACCAACCTCATTCTTTTGGCAAAGCTGCTCAACGACGGCGTGTATCGATTCTTCCGTCCAGTCGTCCAGTTTCGCCAGCCCATCATGCGCCTCAGCGAGCATCGCAGCGGCCCCATCCTTTTGGAGCACTTTTTTGACCGCTTTGGGATCAAACTTGATCTCGTCGGCAAACAGAAACCTGCATTTGTTTTCCACATCGGCCAGCGTGCGGGCGCCTTGGCAGACCTCCAGGATGCGGGCAAGCGTATCATCATCGGCCTGAGCCATCGGTAAGTTGTTGACCTGAAGATATTTCTTAAAATACTCCAGGAGCTTGTTTGGCTCAATCATACGTATATGCTCGGTATTGAAGGCTTTCAGCTTTTCGCGGTCAAACAGGCTGTTGGACCTGGCCAGCCGGTCGATATCAAATGCTTTGCTCAACTCTTCCCGAGTCATGATCTCGCGGTTATCGCCGGGATTCCAGCCCAAAAGGGCGACAAAATTGACCATCGCCTCCGGTATATAACCGCTCTTAATGAAATCGACCACGTTAATCTCCGGCAGATGTATTTCTATGCCAGCTTCAACACGCAGGTATTTGACTATATCATCAATCTCGCGGCTATCCAGGGTACCATCACCGGCTATGAAGGAATTCATCTTACCAATATCGATATTAGCTGCTTCGGCAACTTTTTTAAGGTCAATACCAGGGTTGTTTTTGATGTTTTCGAGCAGCTTTTTGGCTGGTTCCCGTTTGGATAGTTTGCCACCGTTTTCGCTGACAGTAACAGACATGTGGGCGTAGATGGGTGTGCGAAAGCCGAGTGCTTTTTGCAGGGCCAGATGGCAGGGGGTGTTCATAAGGTGTTCCTGGCCGCGGATAATGTGGGTCACTTCCATCAGTTCGTCATCGACCACGCAGGCGAAATGATAGGTAGGAAAGCCGTCGGATTTCCGGATGATAAAATCACTAAATTCGCCCGCGGCGAAGGTGACCTGCCCGCGAACGATGTCGTTGACTACGATGTCCCGATCCTGGTCCATGACAAACCGTACCGCCACGGGCCGGCCCTGAGCGCGGGCGTTTTCGATGTCCCGGGCATCGGGAAAGTTCTGTGGCCGGGGATAGATAAAGGTTTTTTTTGCAGCTTGAGCCTTTTGGCGCATGGCCTGCAGTTCTTCAGAGGTGTCAAAGCAGTGATAGGCAAGACACGCATCGAGCAGTTTCTGAAGGTATTTGTCGTATATGTCACGCCGCTGCGATTGCAGGTATGGGCCGTTAGGACCATCTGTGTTAGGGCCTTCGTCCCAATCGATGCCGAGCCATTGTAGGTCACTCATTACCTGCATAGTAGCGGTGGGAGTGCTGCGTTTCTGGTCGGTGTCCTCAATGCGGAGGATCATTTTGCCATTGTGGCGGCGGGCCATGAGCCAACAGAATAGGGCTGTGCGAGCTGAGCCTATGTGCAGGTATCCGGTAGGTGATGGCGCAAATCTAGTAACTATCATATTTTATGACTCCGAAAATCCGGTATAAAACAGTTTAGTGTATCCCTGAGAGGATAGATTGTCAAGAGCGCATACCCAATGGCCATAGAAGCACCCCAAAAGAGGTTTGTCGGGAGAATTTGTTATACGAGTCGCAAGGTGTGCGATAAAATGCGCGGGCCGAGGGCTGATGTTATGGTGCGAAAACATGTGTATTATAAGGGTGATGTGCAGGGGGTGGGGTTTCGGTACACAACTATACGGATCGCAAAGCACTATCAGATAAGCGGTTACGTAAAGAACATGTCCGATGGACGAGTTGAAGTGGTGGTCGAAGGGGCGGAAAGTGAAGTTAAGGTGTTTCTGGAAGATGTGGCTGATACGATGAAAAGATACGTGAGAGACAGGCGGATAATTGATGAGCCTTGCTCAGGTGAGTTCAGTAATTTTGATATTCGATTTTGATGTAAGTGCTTATTTTTCGTTCGGCGGGAATGAACGTAACTCCTTATTTTTCGTTATGGGGAATTGCTGTAAGTGCTTATTTTTGCGTAACGATTATAACGATTAGGTAAGATGGGTAAGAAAAAAGTGTGAAATTTGGATGAATTCTGATGAAAAGTGATGTGGTTTGTACCCACTTTGCACTATGTTTGTACTATGTTTGCACCCACTTTGCACCATGTTTGTACTATGTTTTGATGAGTTTTGATGTTAAGTGAATGGGGGGATGGGAAGAATAGGGGGGATAGGTAAAATGGCGGGAGAAGAGGAGAAAATGGGTGGAGAGCGGAGGTCGGGGACAGAAGTCAGAGGTCAGAAGACGGAAGGAAAGAGGGCGGAGTTGGGGGGAGGGCGGACCGGTTGGGGAGGGGAAAAAGTCAGGGGTCGGGGGTCGGAGGTCAGGGGTTGGGGAAGGAAAGAGGGCGGACCACTTGGGGGGGGAGGGGCGGAAGTCAGAGGTCAGAAGTTGGGCGGGGGAAGATGAGAAAAAAAAATAGTAGATTGGTTGAATTTGGGGATTAATTTGCTTGACGTGGATGGGCGTGGTTTGGTACCATGGTAGTATCCGTGTGGGGTGAGATTTGTTCCCCGCAAAGGAAGAGTGTGTGATTAAGCAATTGATGTGAAGATAGTCGAGGAGAATATCTGATGCGGCTAGGAAGATTGGGATCGATAGTGGGGCTGGTGGTGTTGGTTTTGGTGGTGGGGATGGCGGCGAGTTCGGCGCTGGGTGGGACGATCTATGTGAAGGAGGGGGGGACAGGCAATGGTACAAGTTGGGCTGATGCGTATGGGGATCTTCAAGATGCGATGGATGATGCTATCAGCGATGATGAGATTTGGGTGGCGGCGGGGACATATAAGCCCACATCAGATTATGGGTTGGGGATAGGCGATCGGGGCAAGCATTTTCGTATGATAAATGGGGTGGGGATTTACGGTGGATTTGATGGGACTGAAACGGCACTGGATCAACGTGATGTGCAAAATAACGAAACGATTCTTTCGGGTGATATCTGTGTGCCTGACGATAATTCTGATAATTGCTACCATGTCTTCTATCATCCAGATGGTACAAATCTGGATACAACCGCGATACTGGACGGCTTTATGGTTACCGTTGGCAACGCTGATGGGCCTGGATACCCTGAAAACCATGAATACGGCGGCGGGATGTATAACGAAGGCAGCAGCCCGACAGTGATGAACTGCACATTCAGCGGCAACTTGTCTGACTACGGCAGTGGGATGTTTAACGATGATAACAGTAGCCCGATAGTGACTGGCTGCACGTTCAGCGGCAACTCGGCTGACTGCGGCGGCGGGATGTGTAACTGGGAATCCAGCAGCCCGGGGGTGACTGGCTGCATTTTCAGCGGCAATCATGGCGACGGGATGTATAACCAGCTCAGCAGCCCGAGGGTGAGTGGCTGTACATTCAGCGGCAATTATGACGGCGGGATGTACAATGAGTTTTCCAGTAACCCGACAGTGACTGGCTGCACGTTCAGCGGCAATTATGGCGGCGGGATGCATAACAACTACAGCAGCCCGAGGGTAAGTGGCTGTACATTCAGCGGCAATTATGGTAGTGGGATGTATAACACTTACTTCAGCAACCCGGTAGTAACCGGCTGCACGTTCACCGCCAACTCGGCTAGATACGGTGGCGGGATGCATAACGAGGAGAACAGTATGCCGATGGTGACTGGCTGTACGTTCATCGGCAACTCGGGTGACTGGGAGGGCGCGCAGGGTGGCGGCGGCGGGATATATAACGCCAGCAGCTCGACAGTGAGGAACTGCACCTTCATCGGCAACCTGGCCCACGTAGGCGGCGGGATGTATAACGCCGGCAACTCGACAGTGAGTAACTGCATCTTCTGGGGCAACACGGCATCTTCCGGGGGAAATGAGATTTATAATATGTCTGCTACCATAATCAGTTATTGCGATGTTGCCGGTAGCGGCGGCAGCGGGGCTGGTTGGGATTTTTTTCTGGGTATAGACGGAGGCGGTAATATCGACGGGGATCCGGTGTTTGTGCGTAATCCCAATGACAACGGCGATGGTTGGGGTGATGATCCATGGACGTTCGGAGTTGACGAGGGAGCCAATGATGACTACGGCGATTTGCATTTGCAGTACAGTTCTCCGTGTATAGACGCCGGTAATAACAGTGCGGTAACAGGGGCAACCGATCTGGACGGACAACTTCGCATCATGGATGGTGATGATGATGGCACGGCTACAGTTGATATGGGGGCATACGAGTATTATGGGGATGCTTATGAGCCTGTTGTGATTTATGTTAATTCAGGCGCTACAGGTGGTAATAACAACGGGATGAGCTGGGAAGACGCATTTACATTGTTACAGGATGCACTCGATACGGCAACCATCGGTGATGAGATATGGGTGGCGGCCGGGACATATTATCCTACCTTTGATTACAGGCTGTGGATTGGCGATCGGGGCAGGCATTTTCGTATGAGAAACGCCGTGGCCATCTACGGCGGATTTGACGGGACTGAAACCGCTTTGGATCAACGTGATGTAGGAAACAACGAAACAATACTTTCCGGCGATATCGGTACGCCGGGCTATAAAAGCGACAACTGCTACCATGTTTTTTATCATCCGGGCGGAATATGTCTGGATGCTTCGGCGGTTTTGGATGGCTTTATCATCACCTTCGGCAATGCGAATGGGTACGATGGATACCACGGCGGGGGCGGGATGTATAACTACGAGAACAGTAGCCCGACAGTAATGAACTGCACCTTCACCGGCAACTTGGCCGGTAACGGCGGCGGGATGTATAACGAGTACAACAGCAGCCCGACAGTGACCAATTGCACTTTCAGCGGCAACTCGGCCGACGGCGGCGACGGCGGCAACGGCGGCGGAATGTATAACCGGAACGCCAGCAGCCCGACATTGACCAATTGTATTTTCACCAGCAATTCGACTGAACAACGGGGCGGCGGGATGTATAACCGGGAATCCAGCAGTCCGAGGATAACTGGCTGCACATTCAGCGGCAACTCGGCTGTCTGGGGCAGCGGCGGGGGGATGTATAACACCTCCAGCAGCCCGACACTAACTGACTGTACGTTCAGCGGCAACTCGGCTGAATACGAAGGTGGCGGGATGTTTAACGGTAATAGCAGCTTGACAGTGACTGGTTGCACATTCAGCAGCAATGATGGCGGCGGGATGTATAACTCGCGCAGCAGCGCAACAGTGACTGGCTGCATTTTCACCGGCAACTCGTCGGCTGAGCACTTCTCCGGTGGCGGGATGAGTAACTACTACAGCAACTCGACAGTGACTGAGTGCACTTTTACGGGAAACTCGGCTGGCTTAGGTGGCGGGATGCATAACACCTCTAGCAGCCCGAGTGTAACTGGCTGCATATTCATCGGCAACTCGGCGGATGGATGCGGCGGGGGGATGTATAATGAGGACAACAACAACGCTACACTGGCAAACTCCACATTTACGGGTAATTCGGCCGTATATGGAAATGGATTGGCTTGTGATTCGACAGATCATTCATCTCCAAGTACTATTGAAATGATCAATTGTATTCTCTGGGATGGTGGCAGCGAAATATGGAACAACGATGGCTCAACGATCACTATAACTTACAGTGATGTTCAAGATGAAGATGCAGATGACGGAAGCATCTACCCCGGTACAGGTAATATCGATGATGATCCGCTGTTTGTACGTAACCCCGACCCGGGACTCAACGGCTGGGACGGCCTTGATGATGACTATGGCAACCTGCGCCTTCAGCACGGTTCACCGTGTATTGACGCTGGTGATAACAGTGCGGTAACAGAGGCAACCGATCTGGATGGTAATGTCAGGGTAGTCGATGGTGATTGCGACAGCATAGCGGTGGTGGACATGGGAGCATACGAGTTTGGTTGGGTTTACCTGGGGGACTTTGACGGGCAGTGTGATGTCGATCTGGTAGATTTTGCGATTATGTCAGCGGCGTGGCTAAGCGATGATACGCCGAGTGCCAACTGGAACCAGGACTGTGACCTTGACAATAGCGGGGTGATAGATATCGACGATCTGGAAACGTTGGGGGCAAACTGGCTGGCAGGCGTTTGTTTTCCTAACCCGGTGTTTGGCCCTGATCCGGCAGATGGAGCAGCAGATGTGAATACAAGGGTGGAGCTAAGCTGGTCTGCGGAATGCGCTGTATCGTACAATATCTACTTTGGCACGAGTAGTCCGGGTGAATTTCAAGGCAATCAGACGGAAACTACGTTTGATCCGGGGGTGTTGGATTGCGGAACCATGTACTATTGGCGGATCGATGAGGTTGGGGCTGAGGGCAGTGTTGTAGAGGGCGATGTCTGGAGTTTTACGACTGGTGATCTTGTTGCGTGGTGGAAGTTGGATGCGTGGGGTGTTACGGTTGCAAGTGATAGTGTGGGGGGGCACGATGGGGTGCTTATGGGTGATCCGGTGTGGCGGCCGAGTGATGGGAAGATTGGTGGGGCGCTGGAATTTGACGGGGTCGGTGATTATGTGGAAGTCGCAGGTTACAAGGGTATCAGCGGGGGGAATCCTCGGACTGTAAGCGCGTGGGTTAAGGTCGAATCAACTGGATCGACATTCTCAATTGTGCGTTGGGGTACAATGGAAATTAACGGCGGGCTATGGTCTAATGTGATCAATGCTGAAGGGAAACTGCGAGCCGCTGTGGTTGGCGGGAGCGTTGTTGGTGGTACGGTTATAAATGATAATACATGGCATCATGTAGCTATTGTACTGCCGGATAAAGATGATGTGAAAGTCGAAGATATACTGCTTTATGTAGATGGCGGGCAGGAAGATACCATCATCAGCAGTGGCAGCCAGGCAATCGATACCGCTGTGGGCATGGATGTCCTGATTTCTTTAGATGGGTCCGTTGGTTTGCTGGATGATGTTCGGATATATAATTATGCGCTGAGCGAGGAAGAGATTGGTGTGTTAGCGGGGGTGTTGTGATAGTGAGTGATGGAAAGTATGAGGTGGGCGGAAGATGGATTCGCTATCGCGGCTCTGGGCTTCGCTTCGTGTCCCGCTTCTGCGGGAACGGCAGGTTTTTGTTTTTACACGAAAATACTGGATTCCCGCTTTCCAGGCTGTGTCGCAATTACATAAAAACTTGCTTTATTCTGTCGCTCGATATGTTACAATGCAACAGGTAAAAGGCAACAACCAGACAGGAGGTCTTAGAATGGCATATCGATATGGAGAT
>Ga0105106_10004415_pt1 | contig 10061 bp, 9 predicted proteins | sample PPLLaktember2015_5_FD_79109 | JGI IMG/M metagenome (GOLD analysis project Ga0105106, IMG submission 79109) | Freshwater sediment microbial communities from Prairie Pothole Lake near Jamestown, North Dakota, USA - PPLs Lake P8 Core (1) Depth... | ecosystem: Environmental > Aquatic > Freshwater >... | reverse complement strand
CGCGCAGCTGGATTCAGTTATAAAAAGAGATGTTGAGGATGGATTCTCTTACCGTCTCGACAGTAAGGGTAATGTTATGAAAGATACCCTGGGGAATGACATAAAAGTTAAAAAATATAAGACGCTTCAGTGTGCCATGATATCCACACTTCAAACCAAATCATGCCGGATTGAAGGTGATATTGAGGTTATACAGACAAATCCCAATAAACTCCTGAAAAAGGATCCGATGGGAGCCCAGGCAACCTTCGAGAATATTTCCGCCAGAGCACTTGGTGACATCGGGGCGCTTAATTCATCGCAGCTGGCAAGGACCAGAACTCAGGTGGTCCCTTTCCCTTCCGATATTGAAATGGTGTTGCGTTGCTCCGAATCACTCAAGCAGGCAATCAGGGGTTCTATACAATCAAACAGGAGGTTGATTATCTGACAGATGATTGAGACTGGACGACCGGCAGAAAGGACTGTGCTTGTTGGAATAAATTACCCCGGTCAGGAGGAACGTGAGACAGAAGAATTCATAGATGAGCTCTCCTTTCTGGCAGAGACTGCCGGAGCCGTGCCTGTGAAAAGATTTATCCAGAAACTTGATATTCCAAATCCGATAACATTTGTCGGCTCAGGTAAGATAAATGATATAGCACATTATGTCGGAGAAAACAAAATTGACATTGCTGTCTTCGACGATGAACTATCTCCTGTTCAGTTGAGGAATATTGAGAAAATCCTGCAATGCCGGATCCTTGACCGTACAAACCTTATCCTTGATATTTTTGCAAAACGTGCCCGTACTTCTCATGCCAGAACGCAGGTTGAACTGGCACAGTACCAGTATCTTTTGCCAAGGCTTAAAAGAATGTGGACACACCTTGAAAGACAAAAAGGCGGAATCGGTCTGAGAGGTCCGGGTGAAACTGAGATTGAGACAGACCGCAGGATTATCAGGGATAAGATCACTTTGCTTAAGGAACAGCTTAAGAAGATCGATGTACAGATGTCTACCCAGCGAAAGAACCGTGGTAAGATGGTAAGGGTGTCCCTTGTCGGCTATACAAATGTCGGAAAATCTACTTTAATGAACCTTCTCAGTAAATCGGATCTCTTTGCCGAAAATAAGCTCTTTGCAACTCTCGACACAACTGTCCGGAAGGTTGTTATCGGGAATCTCCCGTTTCTGCTTTCTGACACTGTGGGATTTATACGAAAACTTCCGCACGACCTTGTCAAATCGTTCAAATCGACTCTTGATGAGGTTCGGGAAGCCGATCTGCTGCTGCATATTGTGGACATCTCTCACCCTGGTTTCGAGGAGCAGATAGGAGTAGTAAATGAAACACTCCGCGAGCTGGGCACAGTCAATAAGCCTTTGGTTATGATCTTCAATAAAACAGATGTATTCACATATGAGGCTAAGGATGACGATGATCTGACTCCTGCAGGGAAAGAGAACTTTTCACTCTCCGACCTTAAAAAAACCTGGATGGCAAATGACCGGAGTCATCCGACAGTCTTCATTTCTGCAAAAACAAAGGAAAATATCAATGAATTGCGCAAGGTGCTCTATGAAGAGGTGAAGAAGATACATATAACCAGGTATCCGTATAATGATTTTCTGTTTATAGACCCGCCACCCAGCCTTATTTAAATCTCACGAACTCATCCCCTGCCCCCGTAGGGGCATACTCTAATAATCAGTACAATTTCTTCTCCACCATATACTCTGCAATCTGGATTGCATTCGTTGCTGCACCTTTACGTATATTGTCAGAAACGATCCAAATATTCAGACATTTCTCCCTCGACAGATCCCTTCTGATCCTGCCGACAAACACCTCATCCCTGTTATGTGACATGATTGGCATCGGGTATTTGTTCTGCGACGGATCGTCATAAATAACTACACCGGGAAATTCGCTGATAAGCGATCTTACTTCCTCTATATCGAAATCCTTTTCAAATTCAATGTTTACAGCCTCTGAATGTCCGCCGACAACAGGAATTCTGACAACCGTTGCGGTGACCTGAATGGTCTGATCTTCAAGTATTTTACGTGTCTCATCAATAAGCTTCTGTTCTTCAGTGGTGTACCCGTCTGCCTGAAAAGTGCCACCATGAGGGAAACAGTTCATGTCGATCGGGTAGGGATATGCCATTTCTCCTTTGATACCTTTCCTTTCATTCTCCATCTGGGTGACTGCTTTCACTCCGGTACCTGTTACTGACTGGTAAGTAGCCACGACCAGCCGTTTGATCCTGTATTTCCTGTGAAGAGGGGCAAGAGCCATTACCATCTGGATTGTAGAACAGTTCGGATTTGCAATTATCCTGTCGCCTTTTTTGAGTACATGACTGTTTATCTCGGGAACAATCAATGGTACTTCTTTATACATGCGCCATGCTGAGGAATTATCTATTACCACTGTTCCGTTCTTTGCAAAAACCGGAGCCCATTCCTTTGATATTGATGCCCCGGCAGAAAAAATTGCGAATTCCGGTTTAGCATTGACAGCGTCCATCACACTTACAACTTTAATGGGGAAACCTCTGAATATAACCTCCTTACCAACCGATTTCTCGGATGCAACAGGAATTAACTGTGAAACAGGAAAGTTTCTCTCCTCAAGTACATTCATCATTGTCCGTCCCACCATACCGGTAGCTCCAACAACAGCTGTCTTCATAATTTCGGGATTTGAATTTTTCAATTTCTTTATTATATTTACCTTAAGTTAAAAACGGTCAAAATTAACTTTTTTCTGATTCCGTCCCGCTGCATGAAAAAAGTTTTTTTAGTGATTTTGTGTTTGCCCGTATTGGTATGCGGACAAATCACTGAGATATTTGGATCCGGTGCTGTAAATAACTTGCTCCGGGCACAAACGGGAGATGTCGTATTTACCGAAATAATGGCTGATCCGCTGCCGGAGGTTTCATTGCCCGGAGAAGAGTATCTGGAAATTTACAACCGGTCTCCAAACAGATACAATCTTGAAGGCTGGAAACTTGTTGCAGATGACCAGCAGGCAATATTCCCCCCGATAGAAATTGATCCGGGTGAATATATGATATTATGCTCATATTCAGACACATCATTATTCTCTCCCTTTGGGAAAACACTAGGATTGAAACCATTCCCTGCCCTGATCAATGATGGCAGGATCTTAACCTTAATGGATAGTCCCGGGAACCTTATCGCCGGTGTCGAATATTCATCTGCCTGGTACGGAAATGCTTTGAAAGCGGAAGGAGGATGGTCGCTTGAAATGATAGATACCGGCTTCCCGTTCTGTTTTGAAGGAAACTGGGAAGCATCAACTTCACGGAAAGGCGGAACTCCCGGCAATGTGAATTCATCATCACGGAGTAATCCTGATAATTTATTTTCAGGAGCCATTAATCTGTTCCTGATCGATTCTCTTACTATCACTGTAGTCTTCAATGAGCCCGTGTTCAGCCTTTCCGGTAACATCCCTGAAATCACTCCCGGGGGAATCCGGATCATTTCTGCATCACCTTGTGATCCTTTGTGTCGCCGCTTCAATCTGATTCTGGATAAAGCTATAAAAAGGGGAGAGGTATATACCCTTAATATCCCGGAAAGTGTCACTGATTTTGCAGGGAACCGGGCATCCGGGGATGGTTTGCGATTCGGGATCCCCGAGCCGGTTGAAAGAAGAGATATAGTTTTTAACGAGCTGTTATTTAATCCATTGCCGGAAGATCCGGACTATATTGAATTATTTAATCTGTCTGAAAAAGTAATTGACGCTTCAGAGTTGTTTTTAGCTTCCGTCGATGATGAAACCGGGAAAACATCAATTGCAAAACAGGTAACCGCTGAACAAAGATGTATTCTTCCCGGAGCCTTTTTTGTGGTAACTAATGATCCGGAGAAAGTTACTTCAGGATATCCGGCTTCTGTCAGGGAGAATATCTTTAAATCCGCCTCGCTGCCATCAATGCCTGATGACAGAGGACACCTGCTGCTTTTAAACAGGCAGATGGATTTAATTGATATCGTTATATATAACGAGAAAATGCACTATTCACTTCTCGCAGAAGATGAGGGAATATCACTTGAAAAAATCAGGCCTGATTTGTCATCGGATGAAAGCATGAACTGGCATTCCGCATCGGAGAGTTCAGGGTGGGGCACACCGGGGGCTGAAAATTCAGTTTCGGGGGGTGAATTATCCGTTACTGATGAGGTTGTTTTTTCTTCGGCAAAGATTTCTCCGGATAATGACGGATTCGAAGATGTGCTGGTTATTGATATTAATGGCAATGGTTTGGGAAATACTGTTTCAGTTACAGTTTTTGACGAAACCGGAAGCCTGGTGAGAAAGGTTGCTGAAAATTATTTTGCTGGCAGCAGTGCATCTCTGGTCTGGGATGGAACTGAAGATGATGGGTCGCTTGTTCCTTCCGGAATTTATATTGTGTTGATCGAATTGTTTGATGACAGGGGTAAAACAAAAAGATGGAAGAAAGTATGTGCGGTGGTGAGGTGAATCCTAAAAATCCCCTTTTCGGAGGAATTCCCAAAAAATCCCCTCCGGGGATGGGAGTTTAAGAACTCAGTCCCGGGGAGGGGAGTTAAAGGACTATAACGACGAAATCATTTCCGTCATGATAGCAGTCATCCGCTCCTCGGTTTTGGCGGCTTCCTCAAGAACAGACTGATGGGTCGTATACGCTATCTTGCCCTCAACACCGAGATCTGTGATTATGCTGACTGCAAAACATGGGAGGTTCATATGCCTCGCAACAATTACCTCCTGAGTCGTTGACATTCCCACGGCATCGGCACCTATTATGCGGAAATATTTATATTCCGAGGGTGTTTCAAATGTAGGTCCCGAAGTAGAAAGATAAATTCCTTTCTGGACTTTTATCTTATGATCCTGTGCAATCAGAAGCGCTTTTTTAACCAGGTACTTGTCGTAAGCCTCTCCCATATCCGGGAAACGGGCTCCAACCCGGTCATCGTTTGGTCCAATGAGCGGATTGGGCAGCAGGTTAATATGATCTGTTATTATCATAATATCACCGATCCGGAAAGTAGGATTCAATCCTCCTGCTGCGTTGGAGAGGAAGAGGCATTTTATCCCGAGATATTTCAGGACCCGTACGGGGAATGATACCTCTTCGGGTTTATAACCCTCATAGTAATGAAACCTGCCCTTCATGACTACGATTTTCTTCCTGCCAAAATCACCGAAAACAAGCTTTCCTTCATGGCCCTCAACCGTCGGAACCGGGAAGTTCGGGATCTCTTTATAGTCAATCTCGATACAGTTCTCTATTTTAGCTGTGAGTCCTCCGAGACCGGTCCCCAGGATTATCCCTGCATCAGGATTAATGAATCCCCTGGCTTTCAGAAATTCTGTTGTTTCGTTTATTTTTTCTAACATAATCAATTATCAGATTATCAAACTCTTCCCTGGCACTATTTAAAAACCGGATAACAACCGGAATGTAATAGAATGAAGAACGGAACGGTTCAGCAATATTAGTGAATTCCCTTATCCTGACAGCATCCTTTTCGGTTGTTATTAAATATCTCAAAGGAGACCTGAGTCTGTTCCATGAATCCCTGATCTTATTGATATCCTTCAATGTGAATCTGTGATGATCACCGAATTGCAACATGATAATTTCACTGAATGCTTTTTGCAGATACTCACGTAATGGTTCCGGATCAGCAATTCCTGTGACAATTACAATGCCCTTATCAGGATCTTTAATGGCTGTATTTATTTCAAATTCAGTGGCAGTTCCTTCAAACACTGGTACAGGATCTGCATGTCTTACAGATGTAAAGTAAAGATTCTGATATGGTGCTTTGGCGATTTCCCTGGCTATAATTCTCCGTTGAATCGGAGGCAGTTCCTCATTTGACTTTGTTATCAGAATTATGTCAGCCCTTGCCATATTGTGAGCGCTTTCCCTTAGATTTCCATAGGGAAGAAGGTGATCTCTTGTCATAAGCCGGTTCTGTGTCGATAGCAATATGGAAAGTCCGGGAGTGATCCTCCTGTGCTGAAATCCGTCATCCAGGATTATTATTCCTGTTCCGGGTTCCAGATTCAGGATATTTTTTACACCGCGAACACGGTTACTATCGACAGCCACAGTGATATCAGGGTGCTTTCTGAAGATCTGCATCGGTTCATCGCCAATATCGCTGACCTTCGATGCCGGACCGGCAAGTACGAAGCCTCTTGTTTTTCTTTTATATCCCCTGCTGAGAAAAGCAACATTGAATTCTGACTTCAGCAGTTCGATAAGATATTCCGCATGAGGTGTTTTACCTGTGCCGCCGGCGACCAGGTTTCCCACACATATCAACGGGATTTTGAAATCATGGGATTGCAGGATTTCGGTATCATAAAGAAAATTCCTGACGCCTGTTATAAATCTCCAGATAAGAGAAAACGGGTAAAGAATAATGCTCCGTTTTTCTACCATAAATCAATGGATCTCAATAAAATATGGTAACCTGGCTTGTATTCCCGACAGCTCTTTTATCTCAGTAAGCTCTCTGTAAAACCTGAATGAATCACCGAGTTCTTTTTTTAGCAGGTTCATTTTTAACTCACCACCAAGCTGACTCAGCAGCTTCATGTAAGGATCCTCAATTGCCGGGAGTTCTCTTATAGAGTAAGTTTCAATACCTGCCAGCGAGGCCGCTCCCTTGATCGCATCCTTCAATCCTCCAATTTCATCTATAAGTCCCAGTCTCAGAGCGCTGGTTCCGCTCCATACACGCCCTTCAGCTATGCTGTCAACCGATTCAAATGGCATTTCCCGTCCGGAAGATACTTTACTTACAAAATCGCTGTAGACTTTTTCGATGCTCATCTGCATAACCTCTTTCTCGTAGGTATCCATTGGACGGAATACCGAAGGGAAGTCCGAATACTTGTTTGTGTTGACAACATCAGTGGTTATACCAAGCTTCTGTTCCAATAGTTTTCCTGCGTTCGGCACCAGTCCGAACACACCTATGGAACCTGAGATCGTTGTCGGATCAGCATAGATCTTCGTCCCGGGAGCAGAGATGTAATATCCTCCTGATGCTGCGTAATTTCCCATCGAGACCACAACCGGTTTTACCTGAGCAGCCAGTTCCAGCTCTCTCCAGATCAGGTCGGATGCTACTGCATTCCCGCCGGGGGAGTTCACTCTCAGAACAATAGCCTTAACCGAACTGTCCTTCCTCTCTTTCCTGATTATGTCAGAAAAGCGGTTACCGCCGATATTGTAGTCGTTGCCTTTCCCCATGACAATGGTACCGGAAGCGTATACTACTGCTATCCGGGTTTTGGTTGAATAAACTTTTTTAGGATTGGGCACCCTTGTATACTTTGACATTGACACAAGATTGATCTTGTCGTCGCTGGTCAATCCGGACAGAATTTTCAGGGTGTCATACAACTCATCGCGGAACAGAACACCGTCAACCAGCTTGCTTTCCAGTGCTCCCCGGGCAGTAAATCCTGCAAGCCTGTCGGCAAGCAGATTAAGCTGTTCCTCCGTGATACCCCTGGATTCCGACATCATTTTAACAGCATGGTTCCATATTGAGCCGACATAATCCTTTATCTGCATCCTGTTCTCCTCACTGAGCTTCTCAAGAATATAAGGTTCCACAGCACCCTTAAATTTCCCGTGACGGGTAACCTGTACCTCAACTCCCAGCTTTTCCAGAGCTTTTTTATAGAACATAACTTCCCCGCTTAAACCCTTGAAATCCAGCATTGATGAGGGATTAATATAGATCCTGTCAGCTGATGTCGACAGGTAGTAGCCCTCCTGCTGAAGCATGTAGTCGGAATAGGAAATGACAAATTTGCCGCTCTCTTCGCGGAACTTTTTCAGGGCATTGCGGATCTCTTCCGTTGTTCCCCATCCTGAAGGAAAGATTCCGTTTTCGATAAGAACTCCTTTAATCTTATCGTCTGATTCAGCTTTTTCAAGGTTCTGCAGAATATCATTTAGTCCGGGTGCGGAAGTTATGGTCATATTTATAATATCCAGACCTGCAAACGGATTGTGATTGGTTCTGTCAGGGATCGGAACGCCGGCCTTAAGTACCAGTACCGAGTTTCCGGTTATTGATGTGCTTTTATCGCCCGAAGCGACTATAATGCTCAGGCTACTGAGCATTATCAGGAACATAAGAAGAGATGCTATTATGATACCTGTTATTGTTGCCAGAGTATAAATCAGGAAATTTTTCATTGTAATAACATGTTTTAGAAATAAGAGCTAAATATAATTAAAAAACCGGGTAATTTTGTTGATTGTATGGTGATTTAATACATTTGAACAGAGGATAATTCATAAATGAAAACAGTTTATTTAGGCATTGGTACTAATTTGGGTGACAGGGAGGAGAATCTGAAAAAAGCGATTGGAATGATTGAGGTACATATCGGTACCATTAAGCTTTCCTCATCGGTTTATGAAACTGAGCCGTGGGGTTTTCAGAGCGGGAACTATTTTCTGAATATGGTCGTTGAGGTCGAAACCAGCCTCAGATCCTCAGGGTTACTGGGAAGACTGCTGATGATCGAGTCGCTTCTCGGGAGGCTGAGGCAAGGGAAGGAATACCAATCGAGGATTATTGATATTGACATTTTGTTCTATAACAACCGGGTAATCAAAAAGAAAGTTCTTACCGTACCTCACCCCGGGATTCAGAACAGGAGATTTGTTCTGGTCCCGTTAAATGAAATCGCCGGTGACCTGATACATCCGGAACTCGGAAAGAGCATCCGGCAATTGCTTGAAGAGTGCCCTGATAAAAGTAAAATTGCTAAAGTATAGTTTTTTACCACGGAGTCACACAAAGTAAATTCGGAGTTACACTGTTGGAATACAGAGGTTTACTCCGTGTTCCTCCGTGAAAACACTGTGTAACTCCGTGGTTAAGAAGAGGTTAAGAATTACAATAATCCGTTGTCCGCAAAGCTATAATAGTCCTTTTCCGAGATGATCAGATGATCCAGCAGCTGAATATCCATCAGGTTTCCTGCTTCCTTTATCTTTTGAGTGATCTTTGAATCCGATTCACTGGGATTAAGGTTGCCTGAAGGATGGTTATGGCACAGTATGATCCCTGAGGCGAGGCACTCAACGGCTTTTTTCATAACGATCCTTACATCGGTGACTGTTCCGCTTATCCCGCCCTGACTAAGCTTCATCCTGTTGATCACTTTGTTGGATCTGTTCAGGAAGAGTATCCAGAACTCTTCGTGTGAAAGATCGGAGAGCAGAGGCTGGAAGATCTCAGCAACATCTTTTGAGCATTTGATCTGTATAACATCCTGGACTTCAGCCAATTTTCGTCTCCGGCCAAGTTCAAGGGCAGCCGAAATTGTAACCGCCCGTGCCGGGCCGATACCGTGAAGCTTCCTGAGATCGCCAATAGAAAGCTTTCCAAGGCTGTTCAGGTTGTTATTTACCATGCTTAAGAGCTCGCGTCCCAGATCGACAGCCGATTTATCCCTGGTGCCCGAGCAGATCAGGATAGCCAGCAGTTCGGCATCACTCAGGCTTGAGGTGCCTTTCTGAATAAGTTTTTCCCTTGGCCTGTCCTCAGCAGCCCAGTCGGTAATTTTTAGTGACATACAGCGAAAGTTTTTATTCCATATGCAAGATATGAAATAAGAACAAAATAAAAAAGGCCGTCATGTGAGACGGCCCGGTAAATATTGGAGAATGATTTATTTCAGGTTGTTAATGTGTTTTACGATTGATGATTTCAGATTTGCAGCTTTATTCTGATGAATAATATGCTTCTTTGCCAGCTTATCGAGGATTGCCGTCATTTTGGGAAGCATCTCTTCGGCTTCTTTCCTGCTGGTTGTGGAACGGATCTCCTTCAAAGCATTACGCATTGTTTTTGCATAATACTTATTACTCTCATTTTTGACAGCTGTTTGTCTGATCCTTTTTTCTGATGACTTGTGGTATGCCATGTTTAATTATAATTTATTGCTTGCTCCTCAGTATTTTTTGCAGGCGCAAATATAATGATTTTATATTATCTG
>Ga0105106_10004414_pt1 | contig 10063 bp, 9 predicted proteins | sample PPLLaktember2015_5_FD_79109 | JGI IMG/M metagenome (GOLD analysis project Ga0105106, IMG submission 79109) | Freshwater sediment microbial communities from Prairie Pothole Lake near Jamestown, North Dakota, USA - PPLs Lake P8 Core (1) Depth... | ecosystem: Environmental > Aquatic > Freshwater >... | reverse complement strand
GAAGGCGGAGTGGGGAAGCCGGGCGGAGGATTGGGTGGAGGGGCGGCCGATCTCAAGACACGCGCTACTGGCGGACTTGAAGCTGTATGGGCGGCTGGCAGGGGTGGCTGAGGAGAAGCTGACGCTGATGGCACTGAGGGACACGGCGCTGCGCAGGCGGCTGGATGAGGGAGAAAGCGTGGAGGGGATGCGGGCGTTCATGGACAGCCGGCGGGAGCGGTGGCCATTGAAGTACCGGCTGGAGAAGCTGCCGAAGGAGGTTGAGGACGGCGGCGCGGCAGGGCAGAGGATGCCCCCTGGGGGGGATGGGCGGGAGCCCGGCCTGCCGGTCATAGAGAGCAAGGTTTTCAAGCCAGGAGATAATCTGAAGCATGGATTGTATGCGCGCAGCCTGCCGCCGGAGGAGGTGCAGGCGGTGATGGCAGAGGGGATCAGCGGGATGGAGGAGGAGAAGGAGGGTCTGCGGAACCTGATGGGCGGGGTGTGGGAGTGGGAAGGGGATGATTCCAGGCAAGTGGAGGTCTATTCGCAGGCGGTGAAACGCCTGGGGGTGTTATCAAGACGGGAGAAGGCAAGTGAGGGCAAGAAAGCGCATGAAGACAGGCAATATGTGAAGGCATTCTATGCGATGATGAAGAAGAGTGTTGAAAATAGTGGAGAAGTGTGGGATGAAGAGGTTATAAGGGCAGGGTTTAAAGAATGGGAAGCCAGCCAGGGGAACCATGAGGAGGGGCTGGAGGAGATGGAGGCGAGAACACGCCTGATCTTGCGGGATACTTACCGGCAAGCGCAAAATGCGAAGGAGGCGGAGGAGTATTTTCGCAGGGTAGATCAGTATGGGAGCGTGTTGGGAAGGTTGGAGGTGGTGCTGCGGATGAGAGGAAGCGAGCTGGCTCGGATGGCGGCATATATCCATTGGGTATACGATACGGCACTCGAGGAGTTGCATGAGGAGTGGACGACGGAGTGAGGGATAGCGGAGGGGGTAAGGTTTGGTATAATTCAGAGCGCTAACGGGAGAGGTGCCAGAGCGGCCGAATGGGACGGTCTCGAAAACCGTTGTGGGGCTCGTCCCCACCGTGGGTTCGAATCCCACCCTCTCCGCTCAGCGTAAAGTCTTGAGGGCCTACCGGCTCTCGATCTGTAAAAAAACGGATGTGAAAGAACGAGGTTTTACGCTTCGGTGTGGGGCATACAAGTATGCTTGCCACACCCGAGATCGCTCATTTCCCGCTGGGCGATCTCAACTTTAAAGCGGTTACCCTTCATTGTACGTGCTCCTCGACGATTGTCAAGGCATTGTGGGACATCGAGAAGGCGATTTTGACTTCTGTCGCTATCTGTCCCAACTCTTCTCCTATGTCACAGATGTCTTCATCTGCCATAGGATACAAAATCCAGAAGCGCCGTCGATCGGCTACCTGCAAGTTGTGCAAGAGAATAGAAATGCTGAAGCTCTTGTCGGTTGTTGATTCCAACCAAATAATTGTATAAACTCTTCATCAAAGTATGCACCGAGATGACATATGCCAGCAATGTATACGATAAATTCAACTTAGACAGCTGTATCCTGGATACACCGAAGCATGCGAGATCTGGTTGTTCTGAACTTTCACGAAATTGTGCGTTCCATGCACACTGAGCATTGCCAGTATACATTGAAGATTGTCACATCTGGATAGGTAATGCAACCGCCCGTTCAATCGTTTTCAACTCCCTATTGGATGGAAAAAAGGTACTTATGAGGACAGTGACTGGGTGACAGGATTTATCGGCAGCTGGCAAGGCTGGATGGGGGTATGCAGGTCAAAACTATCCCAGTGGGGAGCTTGAACTTACCGTTTGAGCCATGATGAGAGATTCTTACTAAGTGAGAGAGTATAGCGTGCTGCTGGCGTGGGCTAAGAAGTTTTGCTTCAGTTTTTGGTCTTGCAGTGTGGTGGAAAGCTCATCAATGATGGCTTGTGCCTGCAATAGCTCTTTTTCAGAGGCTTGTTTACAGTCCATTCGTCTATACAGTTTTCCCAGACTGCCGTGGATACGCCACAATAAAAATCGCTCGCCATAATCCTGGGCGTTTTTCCGCGCGGCGCACAGCAAAGTCCTTGCATCGTCGAGCTGTCCCGTCGTTGCAAGCGCTTCAGCCTTCAGCTTCCACAGGTAAGTGATCACGTGTCCTGGAGATAAATTAGGGGCAGAAGCGATCAATCGTTCTGTGATATCCAGTGCAAGAGTTGGGTCATCTTGCATAAGCGCCAACTCTACCCGACGCACCCAGCAATAACGCCTACTCAAGGTCTCCATAGACGCATCAAATGAGATCACCGATTTTAGGCATTCCTTGGCAGCTTCATGGTTGCCCATCATCAAGTGGGCTGCAGCAAGTGCTCCGCATGAAAAATGGGTCCACATCGGCGAATGCAATTCGCTAGCCAAAGATAGTGCTGCATCGAGATGTCTCTGCGCTTGTTCGGGGGAGAATAGCTCTACATATAGTATCCCTAAACCGAACCGGGTACCCACCACCCACTCTCGATGTTCGATTTTTGTTGCGAATCGCAATCCGCTCTTCATTCTCTTAAGCGCACGCCCAAAATCACCGCACAATATGTACAACAAGCCCGAAGACCAATACGCCCAGATACGCTCTGATGCTGAGTCCACCTCTGTTGCGATTCGAAGCGCCTCATTAATGTCAAACATGGGTTCATGAGGTAGGGTAAATGAAGCCGACACCAACAGCACCAACATCGAATAAGTTGTTGCGCGGCCCATAAGGCTGGACGCAAGCCTCTGGCGATCATTCAACTCCCTAGCAATGGCGACGGCTGTATTGTAATTTTGGGTGCTGGCATCAAGATCGCCTCCCATCAGGTTGGCAATTCCCAGAAAGTCCAGTGTGTTCGCTAGTTCTCGCTGGTCTCTTAGATCCTCAAAGATAGTCAGGGCCTCCTGGTGATACGTCACTGCCATCCTATAGTCGTCATCATTCGTGTACCAGTTACCCATCCAATTCAAGCTGCCCGCCAGAACAGCAGGATCATCTAATTGACGGGCCAGTACCAAGGCGGCCTCAAAATATTCCCGAGCTTGGTTGTGGTTGCGAGAGGACCACAGTCTTCCCAGATCGATTAAGGTGCGCCATTCCACCTGGTGATTTTTAGCCTTATTGGCAATCTGCAGGGCTGTTTCCAGGTCAGCGCGTGCTTGTACGTGCTCCCCCACTATTCCATAGGCCAGACCGCGCCCGCAGTATAACTTTGCAGAAAAATCGTCATCGAGGGTAACCTTATCTGCCAATTGAATAGCACGCGTATAGTGTGTGATGGCTTCCCAACTGGCAAACATGCGGGTGGCGCGATCCCCAGCCATAGTATAGTAAAAAAAAGCTTGTTCTGGGTCACCAGCCTGGTAATAATGATGAGCGAGCTGTACGGCTATTTCGATTTGCTGCCCCTCGTAAAGTTTTTCGAGAGCTGCTGCCACCGCCCCATGTAATAATTTTCTTTCCCCATGGCTCAGTCTTTTATAAAGGTAATCTCGAATGAGGATATGTCTGAAGCTATACCGGGACATCCGCCTTTGCCCGGTAACAACCTCTTCCTGTTCTATCACCAACCTGTGCTGCATCTCTAAATCTCGGGACAGCCAGCGCAATATCGATTTTTCTTCCATACTCTGTACTTCAGCCACTACCTGGGCAGTGAACACCTCCCCTTCCACACTGGCGATAGTGAGAATTTCCTGCAAATCAGAATCGAGCCAGTCGATACGTTCTTTGATCAATGCCTCCACCCTCGCAGGTAGCAGCTCCCAGTCCAATGTTGGCCCCTCAACCCACGAGTCATTTGAATCCTTAATCAGGTCACCCCGATCTTGCATGGCCCGCAGCAGCTCGATTGTAAATAAAGGATGACCTCCTGTGCGATTGAACAAGGCATCTCGAAAACTCTCTCCTAATCGATTTTGTTCGATGTCCAGAAGGGTATCTACGAACCTACGGTCTTTTACTTTATCGATACGACCCAAATCTATCCATATTTCCCCAAACGTACGTTTGAACTCGGATAAAACCTTAGACAACTGATGATGTTTTCCCTGGTAGATCATAGAGACTTCTTCAGGGCGGTATGCGCAGGCGATCAACAGCCTGCCTTCCATTTCGGTGAGACGTCGTCCCAAGTGGAACAAAAGACTGATCGAGGCAGTATCAGCCCATTGGAGGTCATCCAGGATCAACAGCACGGGATGACTCTTCGAAATTGAGAGAAGCACAGTGGTGAACTGTTGGAAGAGAAGGCTGTGTTCTACATCCTTTTTTCTGCTCTGTTGAAGTTTGATGAACTCCCTCAATCGGGGCAGATTGGTGGCATGATCGTTCCCAGCTGCCAAAACGCGGGATAAAAGCTGTGAACCCGACGCAAAAATATCAATCAGGTTGGGACCGTTGTTCAACAGTACTTGAACGATAGTAGGAAATGCAGCCCATAAACGCCGGGCGTGGTCACGGGTAATGGCACCAGCATCCCACCGGGTTTCCACGTCCCCTGTAAGCATCGCCATCACGTCGAGATATGGCAAATACGGGTCACCTACGCCGGAATAAGCATTGCACTTTCCTCCGACAACCAATAAATTGGGGTGCGTATCCATCGCTCGCTGGGAGAAGGCTTCCAATAATGTTGTTTTTCCCCGGCCTGGACCACCGGAAATGAAAACTACCCGGCTTTTTCCATTAAGGACCTCATCGAAGAACTTATCTAACTTTGCTAACTCGTCTTCTCGTTCAATGCAACGTATGGGTATATATTCGTGCCTAGCACTTTCTTCGGTGAGAAAGCCGGGAAGTTGTGGGGGGAGTTTAAGATCCCCCGCCTGGATTTGCTGGTGGAGAGCGATGGTCTCTTCGGAGGGATCAATACCAAGCTCCTCTCTCAACATCTGTTTGCAGATCTCAAACTGACGCAGCGCTGCGCTGCGCTGCCCCGTCCAGGCCAATAGGCGCATGACGTATTGATGAGCCACTTCATCCCAAGCTGAGCTTTGCAACAATCGCTGGGCATACAGCAGTGCGCCCGAATATTGGCCACGCCTCAAGTGCTCATCGATGACCTGCCTCAACACACCTGCAGAGTACCCTCGCCAGCGCTCACGTTCACTTAAAAGCCAGTTCTCGAATTCGGCATTGTCATCCAATATCAGGCCTTCCAGGAATTCGCCGCCCAGCAAAGTTGCCGCTCTCCCCCAACATTCCTGTGCCTCCAATTCCACCAATTCATCGATGTCGACAATCGTATTTGCTGATGGAAAAAAAGCTACGGTTTGCCGGTCAATCACCCAGCAATCGGGCAGAATCCGACCCAAGTTATGCAGCTCGCGGCTGAGATTCGCACGACCTTTGGAGCCCTCCTCATCAGGCCAGAACAGCGCTGCCAGGAAATCGCGTGCCATGGGACGTCGTTCAACGACGAGATAGCCAAGTAACGCTATTGTCCGACGTGAGCGAAAGCGTGGAACCACGCCATCAACGTTTTCACATGTTGCGGATTGGTTTGCGAGGATTTGGTCGACCCGAGCTGGACCCAAGAGCCGAAGACGTCTCGTACTTGCCTCTATCATTACCGCTTTTGAACTCCATTCCCTTAGGCAACCCCGCGATTCTGAGTTGATGAGAGAGTTTTGCTATCCGAAGTGGATGATTCGTGGAGACTAATATTGTACAAACATGGTAGATCGATTTTTAAATTTCCGAGCTTCAAAAGTATTATATACCAAATCAGGCAAGGTAAAACTAAAGAGCAATAGAACCAAAAAGGAGATGAAAATGATCGATGAGCTTGTAAAGAATTTTGTTGAAGTAGGTGAAAGGTCTATCGCCGTCAGGGATTGGGAGACTTATGGGAGCGTTTTTGCCGAAGACCTGCAAATGGTGACCCCGGCTCTCCCGGGTGTCACGACCGGGCGTGAGGCTCGAGTCCAATTTGTCCAGGCAATTGTGAATGCATTCCCTGACGGTATCGTCGAGGTCCAGCGTTATTTTGGAAAGGGGGATTGGGCCTGCGTGGAGGTGCTCTTTACTGGCACTCACACAGGACCGATGCCCGGGGCAGGTGGAACCGAAATTCCTCCCACGGGTAAATCTGTCAAGTGGCCCTACTGCATGGTTATGAAGTTCAAAGACGGTCAGGTCAGTGAGCTTTACGAGTACTATGACCAGATGAGCTTAATGACACAACTTGGATTGATGTGATGCCCTGGGTTACTGCCAGATATTCCGCAACAGTTTGCAATCGATAAGTATAGACAATAGAAGAAAGGATAAAAGATAACGAAAAAGATACTGATCACCATTGTTGTTGTAACCATTGCATTGCTCGGGGTTCCCCGTTCTACTTCTGCAGAGGCACCGCATTTGGTAAGTGCTGACTTCACATATGTGCCCACTTGTCCTCCAGAAGATATGAAGTTGGCAAATGATAACATGTTCCTCTACTGCACAGACGAGGGGGATTGGGCAGGAGATTTTGTAGGGACCTCGTTTGAGGAGTACGTCGCGGTTCTGCATGGCTTCGAAGGTTTCTTTGTTTATGAAACAGGTTTCTATAAAGGCAATGCAACCTTCGACGGTGTTGTGGAAGGGAGAGCGGGAACATTGGAGATCCTGTTCGTTGGAAAGAGTACCGGAGATATTAACGATTGGACCGGCACATGGCGCATCATCAGTGGAACAGGTGAGCTGGAGAACCTCCACGGTACGGGAACCTTCTATAACAATGGGCCGCTTGATATCCACCTTGATGGACAAATCCACTTCGAGCCCTGATCAACCCATGGGGACAGGTTTCTAGTGCTCGGCGGCAGAAATAATCCTTTGGTTATGGTTTCTTTCGCCGAGCACTTTAAGCAGTTGGGCTGTGGCGTCCTAAAATGCAGAGTTATTTACGCCCAACCGCACTAGTAGGCTGAGGGGCTGTCTCGAAAGAACGTCCAGACAGCCCCTTGAATAGCTTGGTGGATGATGCGGCTGAGGTACGGGGAAAACGCATGGAGAGTCCAGCAAGAAGCCACGGAACAGCTGAGGCGGTGGTGCCGAGCATTCGACGAGTGGCTTGAGGAGCGGCGAACGGCATTGGCGAAGTGCGCAGCATTGCCAGGGCATACAGTGAGTTTGCGACCGGGGGCAATACACTCGGCTTACGCGCTGACACCTTGAATGCGCTGCAACAACCCGCCACCCCACCGTGTGATGGTTTGTTAGATCAGGCTTTAGGCCTCGATACTGTGTATTCAATGGGTTACCTTAAACCGATTCCCGATTATCCTTTTGGCAACTCAGATAAGGCGTTTGGTACGCCCGGGGTAGGCGGTTCTTTAGGCTTTGCTGATCCCGATCTGCAAGTAGGATTTGCCTACGCTCCGAACAAAAGCGGTTTCTATCTTTGGAACGATCCACGTGAGGAGGCTCTACGAGAGGCAACGTATCGTTGTTTGAAAAAGTTGTAAAGCTAAGTAAGCGACCAACAACATGCACCCATTAGAAGCAACCGCGGTCAAGATGGGCAAGACACGATTGGAATACGTGAGGCCGGCTTCCGTTGCAATCTCGCGAAAGAGCTGTGGCTGCGTTGCAGGGTGCATCTGGCGCTGGGAGAGATCGAGAAAGCGAAAGAAATCCTCCTAGAAGCGAAAGCGGTGGCTGAGAAGAAGTGGGAGTGCCTCTTTCTCTGGCAAATCCTGGCCACGCTCGGTGACTTAGAAGAATTGAGCGGGGATGAGGCTGAGGCAGAAAACAGGCGGGAGCAGGCATGTGAAATCATCCAATACATTGCTGATCGGGTCGGAGATGAAGATGATTTACGCACCTCTGTCCTGGCACAGCCCGATGTGGTGCGAGTTCTGACCAGATCCATTATGAGAATCGCTGATTAACTGGCTTCATCTTATATACATTCTGCGGAGAGGCGCCCCTGTGCTGGCTACTTAAGTCATCCGCCCGGATTTTTGATAGTTAAACAAGCTGAAGTGGTAACAATAATGGGGTATCATGCTGCTTTATCCCAATCTTCCTTCAAACTCAGGACAGCATGATTTACAGCATCTTCGTTTGGAAATATTTTCTTTTTCAGTTTCAACAACACCTTAAACATTGGGCCAAACCTGCCACACTATCCTTGGTCTCCGGCATCATTTCAGACCTGACTCGTAGCCGTTTCGATCTGATTGTTGAGAATGCATTGCTCCGCCAACAACTCATCGTCCTCCGTCGACAGGTGAAACGTCCTCAACTAACCCGCGGTGACCGTTTGCGCTTCGTTCTGCTCGCTCGTTGTACCCGGTTCTGGAAACAAGCCCTTCACATTGTTCAACCAGACACACTCTTGCGCTGGCATCGGGAATTGTTTCGTTTCTATTGGCGACTGAAATCAAAACGCAAACAAAGCAAGCTAAAGATTCCACCTGAAACGGTCGATCTCATCCGCAAGATGGCAAAAGAGAATCATTTATGGGGAGCAGAGCGGATTTGGGGTGAACTGCTCAAGCTCGGGATCAGGGTGTGCAAACGAACTGTCCAGAAATACTTGCCAAAAGTGAGAGAATCAACTTCTTCGAGCCAGACCTGGGCGACTTTCGTGAAGAATCATGTTGCGGACATTTGGGCTTGCGACTTTACCGTGGTCTATGATTGGCTTTTTCGACCGTGGTATATCTTGGTGATGATGGAACTCAAAACTCGACGGATCGTGCATTCCGGCGTAACTAATTCACCAACCGACGAATGGACCGCACAGCAACTGCGTGAAGCAACATCTTGGGGTAAGGGTCCTAAGTATCTCCTTCATGATCGGGACAGCAAATACGCCGCACACTTTTCGGCGGTGGCCGCTGGTTCAGGCATCAAAGAACTGAGAACGCCCTATCGAGCGCCTCGAGCCAATGGTGTTTGTGAAAGATTCATGGGCAGCTTGCGAAGAGAATGCCTGGACCATACCCTCATCCTTCATAGCAGGCATTTGACAAGAGTTGTCAGGGAATATACCAATTACTTCAATCAGGAACGACCTCATCAAGGGATTGGTCAACGGATTCCCGACCATTACGATCAGCCTGCGTCAAACCCAACTGGAAATATCTCATCCAGGGCCATCCTTGGCGGCCTGCATCACCACTATTTCAGGATAACTAATTTGCATTAATTCGCATCGGTATGCGATAATAAATTGTAAACCGCTGCCAGACGAGAATGACAGCCAATTAAACTCTTCTAGTGATTATTTTGGGATACCAAATATCGTTCGTTAACAGTTCCCTTTGACAGAATTATCCAAGATATGACATTACTGTGGCCAGAATATTCCCAAAATATGGCGAAATCTACTCTAGTCATGCAATAATAACCTGCGGATAGAAAAAGTAGCCAGCACAGCTCCCAATACCAAAAGCATGGAAGTTCCGCCTTTGAAGATAAACTCCAAACCACTGGTACTCATATTCTCCAAAAGTGTTAGCTGTCCTGGCTACTTATATCATCCGCTGGTCTTTATAAGATTTAAAGCCAATCTCGTCAGACTCTGGATCTTTTTGTCAATAGCCATACCAGTAAACGATTAATAAAAGGTACTTAGCACTCCCGTGACTCATATCAAAAAGCCTGTACCCGTCCAAATGTAGGACAGATACAGGCTTTTGTTCAAACATTATACGCACCGTGGAGAGGCAGCCCACCCTCTCCGCAGCTTGAATACAAGCCCTTCTCCGAATGGAGAGGGTTTTTTCTTATTATTCTAACTGTTGTCGTATAAAAAGATTGTATTTTATTTTTTGGTAAAAGTCGATGGGTATGTGTCCCGTGCGAGTAGGGACAAATGTCCCGAACATCCGTGGGTTTTGATCTACTGTCTTCCTAGAAGATTTTAAGAATATCAACGACTTCCAAATGAGGGAATTAGTCGTGGGAGTCTTAATATTAGTACCATTGGTTTAGTGGGCAGTGTTATTTTATGTGTTTTTCCCCGTTTGGGTCTTGGATTTTCTCTCCATATTTGTTGATTATTTATAAAGGATG
>Ga0105106_10004413_pt1 | contig 10064 bp, 8 predicted proteins | sample PPLLaktember2015_5_FD_79109 | JGI IMG/M metagenome (GOLD analysis project Ga0105106, IMG submission 79109) | Freshwater sediment microbial communities from Prairie Pothole Lake near Jamestown, North Dakota, USA - PPLs Lake P8 Core (1) Depth... | ecosystem: Environmental > Aquatic > Freshwater >... | reverse complement strand
GGCCGCGCGAGATCGAAGTAGACCTTGGCGCCCCAGCCGAACATCACCATCGACAGCACGAACGGGATGAACGTCCACGTGAGCTCCAGGGCCAGCGACCCGTGGATGTCCTCGCCGACGTCGTCCGGATGCTTGCGCCGGAACTTGAGCGTGAAGATCACGACGAGCGCGGCCACCAGCACCGTGAAAAAGGCGCACACCGCGACGATGAACAGGTAGAGTGCGTCCATCTCGCCGGACACGGTCGACGCACTGGGTGGAAACAGGGGGAAAGGAGTCGACATCTACCGAGTACCCGTTGTTGCGGTCGGTGTGACCGCGCTGACCTGCCGCCGCTCGCGCCGCAGGGACAAGAAAATCGACCCACCGAGCAGGAGCACCGTGGCCACGCCCGCCAGACGGATCATGTTCATGATCACCAGCCCGTACTTGCCGGTCTCCGGGTCGTAGTGATAGCAGAACAGGAGCGCCTGATCGATCATCGTGCCGATGCGTCCATCAGTGGCCTCGACGAGCGCCAGCTTCAGGTCGCGCGGCGAGAACTCGATGCCGTAGAGGTAGCGCGAGATGCGCGCGTCCGGCGTCAGCACGGTGATGGCTGCCGGGTGCGCGTACTGGTCGATCGCCGGATCGTAGGCGTAACGGAATCCCACCGCGTTCGCCAGCGCCTGGATCGACGCTTCACGGCCCGTCAGGAAGTGGATCCCGCTGGCCTGTGCCGGCCGGCTGTAGCGCTTCAGGAACAACTGCTTGCGCTCGGCCGCCATCGCGGGCGTCTCGCCCGGGTCGATGCTCGCGACCACGACGTCGTACTCCCGCCCGGCGATGAGGTTCATCCCCTCGAGCGACCCGACGAGCCCGTTGATTACCAGGGTGCAGAGCATCGGGCACTCGTAGTACACCAGCGCCAGCACCACCGGCTTCTTGGAGAAGTACTGGCCGAGCGTCACGTCCTGTCCGGTCTCGTCGGTGAAGTGCAGGTCCAGCGGCAGCCGGCTGTCGAGCTTCTGATCGATGCCCACCTCGCGCAGCATCGGAATCTGCTCCGACGCCGTCTTGCCGGGCGGCGGCACGGACAACGGACTGCTCTGCTGCGCCAGCGCCGGCGTCACCGCGAGCGCCGAAATCGCGATGCAGCCGCAGACCGCGGTCACGAGGCCGCGCGGCCACGGAGCCATAACGGCCCGCACGCGACGAACCGCGTGACGACACCGATGTACCACTCCGCGCGCGCCTGATGTTCTGGACATGACGTTCATCTCACCGCTTGCCGTGCCTCGAGAGCCGATACCGATGGCCGACGACCGCTTGCCGGTGTCGATCACCGATGGCCCATTACCCCGTGCCGCTCGCCGATCGTCCATCGCCGATCGCCGATTACCGTGTGGGCAGCCCCCGCTCGAGCAGGAGCTGCTTTGCCCGATCGATCGGAATCCGCACCGTGCCCGCGTTCCGGTCGACCCAGCCGTACGTCGTCAGCGACTGCAGTTCGCGTTCACGGAAGTCGTGCAGCACCGTCGGCTCGTCTACGAGCATCAGCGGCTGCGGCCGCTCCGGGCTGCCGATGATCTGGCCGTTCTGAATTCCCGGCTGGACCAGCGCGGGCTGCACGGGCGAGCGCACGGCGTCCGTGCTCTCGGCCCGGTTCTGCATGAAGGCGAACAGCCCCCACATCAGGATCTGGCAGCCCACCGTGACGACGGTGAGTACGACCACGAACCAGACGATGCCGCTGTAGCTGATGCCGTCGCCTTCGACGGGCATCGGCGACGCATGAGAAGACTTAGTGTCCGCCATGAGCCAACGCTTCCTTGAGATACGGGTCGCGCACCGGCACGAGGGCGCGGCCCGCGAGATTGCGGAAGAAGAGGAACAGCCAGGCGCCGCCGATGGCCAGCACGACCGCGAAGTCGAGCCAGTGCAGGCCCGAGCCGTGCCGGAACACGGGGCCGATGGTCCAGGTGATGTCGACCACGCGCATCGCGAGGATGAACAGCGCGATCCACTTCACCACGTTCGGGTTCCGCTTGAAGCTGCTCGACAGGAGCAGCAGGAACGGCAGCGCGAACTGCCCGAAGAGCAGGGCGACGCTGATCGGGTACCACGGGCCGCTGAGCCGCTCGAGGTAGAACGGAATCTCCTCGGGCAGGTTCGCCGACCAGATGATCAGGAGCTGGGAGACCGAGAAGTAGGCCCACAGCATCACGAAGGCGAACATCAGCTTGCCGAGATCGTGAAACTTGTCCGCGTCGGCGATCGCCGACATGGGCCGGTACTTCACGAGCGCGGCCAGCACCATGATCGTGAACGCCATCGTGGACAGCCCCTGGCCGCCCAGGGTGAGGATGCCGAAGATCGTGGAATACCAGTGCGGATCGAGCGACATGACCCAGTCGATGCTCATGAACGTGACCGTGAGCACGTAGAGCACGAGCCCGGGGCCCGACAGTGTGCGGAACTTGCTGTCGGCAGGACCCGGCGGCATCGCCGCGCGCTCGTCCTGCTCGCGGGACCACCTGTTGAGCAGGAAGATCAACGCGCCCCAGATGACGAAGTAGATCACGGCCCGAGCAAGGAAGAAGGGCTCGTTCAGAAACGCGACCTTCTGCTGGATGATGGGGTCGTCCACGGCCTCCGGGCGCGCCCACTTGTAGAGCACTGGGAGCTTCAGGTAGATGGGGATGAAGAGCAGGCCCATGAGTGGCAGCGTGCGAGTGGCGGCCTCGAGGATGCGGCGCGACACGAGGCCCCAGGCCCCGCCGCTCAGGTGCTGGATCATCAGGACGCCGAGCGAGCCGAGCGTGATGCCGATCCAGAAGATGAACGCAATGAGGTAGGACTGCCAGAACGCGTCGCCCACCATCATGAAGCCCGCCACCGACCCGACCACGCCGATCGCGCCGATGATGAGCGCGCGGCTGCCGAGCCGGCCGATCTCGGCCGAAGGACGCCCCAGGAGCGCGGCTTCGTCCAGATGTCCGTTCACGTGCGCCATTACTCGTCTCTCCCGCTCGTGGGCGCCGGGGCCGCCGCTGGGGCCGCCGGAGCGCCGCTCGTCATCCGCTGCAGTTCCGCGGCGGGCACATCCGCCGTGGTGGCCGAGTGGCTGAGCTGCAGCGCGCGCACGTAGGCCACGATCCTCCAGCGATCCTCGGGCGTGATCTGGGCGCGATAGTCGGGCATCACGCCGAAGCCGTTGCTGATCACGTCGTAGAAGTAGCCGACCGGCGCCTGGCGCAGCCGGTCGATGTGATAGTTCGCCGCCTGGCGGTAGCCGCGCTGCACGACCATGCCGTTCCCCTCGCCGGTGCGGCCGTGACACGGGGAACAGTAGATGTTGTAGCGCTCCTCGCCGCGGTCGAGATCCTCACGCGTGATCGCAAACGGGAACACCGCCGCCGGCTGGCCGCCCACCTTGCCGGTATGGAGGAGTTCGTCGTCGTTCAGGTGGCCGCGCGCGACCGTGCCGGCGACGAGCGGCTGCGCCGAGCTGCCCTTGGCGAGGACCGCGCTGGCCTCGAGCGGGTCGTATCGCGGCGCATCGTGCATGTCCTGACGGCAGGCGGACAGAAAGGGCAGAAGGATGAGCGCGCCGGCCAGAAGGCCTGCGCGCCGTCGGACAGTTGTTCCCTGCCCGTCGGTGGGGGCTGCGCACCCGGCCCCGACTGCCGAGTGCCCAGTGCCCAGTGCCCAGTGTGAATGCATCCTAGTGCTCAAGCTGCACCACCTCACGCGGTTGGAGACTCGCGAGGAACTGCCGCGTGGCGTTCTCGTCGAATCGCGGATCGCTCGCCTCGATGGCGAGGAAGAACTTGTCCTGCGACGCCATGCTGAACCGCTCGGCGTTGAACACCGGGTGGTACGGCTGCGGCAGGCCGTTGAGGGCGATCATCCCGATCACGGCCGAGAAGGCGGCGAACAGGATCGTCGTCTCGAAGGCCGGCGGGATGAAGGACACCCACGAGTGGAACGGCCGGCCGCCGACGTTCATCGGGTACGCGATGACCGACGTCCAGTACTCGAGGCCGTAGCCGGCGAGCGCGCCGGCGATGCCGCCGGCGAGCACGATGGGCGCAACCGAGCGTTCCCGGAAGCCGAGCGCCTCGGCGAGGCCGTGAATCGGAAACGGCGAGAAGGCGTCGGCCTTCGTGTAGCCGCCGGCCCGGACCTTGTGGGCCGCGTCGAGCAGCGCCTGGGCCGAATCGAACTCGGCCATCAGGCCGTAGAACGGCGTGGAGGTCTTGCGGTCGTGGGCCATCAGTGGGACCCTCCCTCCGGCTTGGCCTTCGGCTGCGCCTCAGGCAGCAGCGTGCGCATCTCGAAGATGGAGATCATCGGCAACACGCGGACGAACAGGAACATCAGGGTGAGGAACAGGCCGATCGTGCCGAACAGCGTCATGAAGTCCCAGATCGTCGGGTAGTACATGTCCCAGGACGAGGGCACGAAGTCGCGGTGCAGGCTCGTGACGATGATGACGAACCGCTCGAGCCACATGCCGACGTTCACGAACATCGCCACGGTGAAGAGCACCGGGATGCTGCGGCGCATCCGCTTGGACCAGAGGATCTGCGGCACGATGAAGTTGCACAGCAGGAGCATCCAGTAGGACCAGGCGTACGGCCCGTAGTACACGCGGTTCTTGATCATGAACCGCTCATACTCGTTGGCGCTGTACCAGCCAAAGAACAACTCACATGCGTAGCCGTAGACCACGATGAGGCCCGTGACCAGCGTCACCTTCGCCATGTTCTCGAGGTGACGCATCGTGATGAAGTCCTGCAGGTGGAACATCGCCCGCAGCGGAATCGCCAGCGTCAGCACCATCGCGAAGCCCGCATAGATGGCGCCGGCGACGAAGTAGGGCGGGAAGATCGTGGCGTGCCAGCCCGGCAGCACCGACACCGCGAAGTCGAAGCTCACCACGGTGTGGACCGACAGCACGAGCGGCGTCGAGAGACCCGCGAGCAGCAGGTACGCCTTCTCGTAGCGCGCCCAGTGGAACGCGGACCCGCGCCAGCCGAGGGCCAGCATGCCGTAGAGCTTCTTCAGGAACGGGCTCTGCGCCTTGTCGCGGAACGTGGCCAGGTCGGGAATCAGCCCGACGAACCAGAAGAGCGCCGAGACCGAGCCGTATGTGGAAACGGCGAACACGTCCCAGATGAGCGGGCTGCGGAAGTTCGGCCACAGCGTCATCGTGTTGGGATACGGGAACAGCCAGTAGATGGCCAGCCACGGACGGCCGGTGTGGAAGATGGGGAACACCGCGGCGCAGGCCACGGCGAAAAGCGTCATGGCCTCGGCGAACCGGTTGATCGACGTGCGCCAGTCCTGCTTGAACAGCAGGAGAATCGCCGAGATCAGCGTGCCGGCGTGGCCGATGCCGATCCACCAGACGAAGTTGATGATGTCGAACGCCCAGCCGACAGGGACGTTGTTGCCCCAGATGCCGATGCCCTTCGCGAGCAGGTAGGTGAGCGAGGCGAACAGCGCCATCAGCAGCGTGAAGCCGACGCCGAGGAATGCAAACCAGGCGATCGGCGTGTTCTTCGTGAACACGATGCCCGTCAGCTTGTCGGTCAGCGACCGGTAGCTGTGCCCGGGCCCGAGCACCGGGACGGGCGCCCGGTAGTCGCCGTGCGGATACTGTGAAGCGTCCACGAAAGTCTCCGTTGAAGTCGCCGCCCGCGCTACGCCAGCGCCGGGTTCGGGTTGCGAACCACCGCCAGATAGCTCGTGCGGGGCCGCGTGCCCAGATCCTCCAGCAGGCCGTAGTTACGCTCCTGCTGCTTCAGCTTGGTCACCCGGCTGTCCGGGTCGTTCATGTCGCCGAACACGATGGCATCCGCCGGACACGCCTGCTGGCAGGCCGTCGTGATGTCGCCGTCCCGGAGCGGGCGCTCTTCCGTCTTCGCGTCGATCCGCGCCAGGTTGATGCGCTGCACGCAGTACGTGCACTTCTCCATCACACCGCGGCTGCGAATCGTGACGTCCGGGTTGCGCTGTGCCTTGAGCTCCGGCGTCGTGAAGTCGGCGTACAACATGAAGTTGAACCGCCGGACCTTGTACGGGCAGTTGTTCGAGCAGTAACGCGTGCCGACGCAGCGGTTGTAGACCATGTCGTTCAGGCCTTCGTCGCTGTGCACCGTGGCGGCCACCGGGCACACCACTTCGCACGGCGCGTTCTCGCACTGCTGGCACGGCAGCGGCTGGTGATACGTGCCCGCCGGCGCGTCCGCGCCGCCCTCGAAGTACGTGTCCACCCGCAGCCAGTGCATCTCGCGGCTGCGCAGCACCTGCGACTTGCCGACCACCGGAATGTTGTTCTCCGCGACGCAGGCCGCCACGCACACGCCGCAGCCCGTGCACGCGTTGAGATCGATCGCCATGCCCCACTTGTGGCCCGTGTATTCGAACTCGGGGTAGAGCGTGAGCGTGCGGGGCGGAGCGTTGTGGCCCTGCTCCAGGACCGCTTTCGGATTCGCGCGGAACTCGTCGCGGTTCACCACGCGCACCGGGTGACGATGCTCCATCGCGAAGTGATTCTGCGTGGACGCGAGGTCGTAGCGATCGCCGGTCCGGGTGACATCTGCGCCGCCGTCGAACCAGGGCGCCTGGGAACGGCGGAGCGGGAAGATGTTCACGCCCAGGCCGTTGCCCACGCGGCCAGCCTTCTGGCTCCCGTAGCCGAAATGAACGACCACCGTGTCGTCGGCCGTGCCCGGCATCACCCACGCGGGGATCCGGGCCGACGCGCCGCCGTACGTCACTTCGATCATGTCGCCCGTCGTCACGCCGAGCCGCTCGGCGGTTCGAAGGCCGACGTACGCGATGTTGTCCCAGGTCACCTTCGAGAGCGGCTTCGGCAGCTCCTGCAGCCAACCGTTGTTCGCGAAGCGTCCGTCGAGCACGTTGGGATCCGGCCGGAACACGATCTCCAGCCCGGTTGTCGTCGTCACAGCCGCGGCGGGTGCCGGGGCCGCCGCCGGAGCCGCGACTGGCGGCGCGTCGCCGAGCATCGACGTGCCGGCGATGAAGCCGTCGTGCAGCGCGGCACGCCAGAACGCGTCGACGTTCGTGAACGACTGTCCGCCGCGCGTCTGGAGCGCCCATGTCGGGGTCGTCTGGCCCGCGAACGCACGCGTCCAGAATCCCTTGACCAGGTCCATCGCCGGCTGCCCGGGAGTGCTGTTGAGCGCCGAGAGCACTTCCACGGCCGAGTGCCCGTCGTAGATCGGCGCCACGAGCGGTTGGATCAAGGAGACGGTGCCGTCGAAGGCCCGCACATCGCCCCATGACTCGAGGAAATGCGCTTCGGGGATGTGCCAGTGGCACAGCTCCGCCGTTTCGTCGTGGTAGAGCCCGAGGTGGATGCGTGTGCCCACCTTCCCCATCGCGTCCGCGAACATCAGATCGGCCGGCGCGGTGAAGACCGGGTTGCCGCCGAGGATCACGAGGACGTCCACTTTGCCGGCCTGCATCTCGGCCACGAGCGCCGAGAGCGAGGCCACGCCATCGACCGGCGAGGCGAGGATCGGCGCCGAGTAGATCACCGTCGCGCCCCCGTTTCCGAGCGCGACGTTCATGGCGCGCGCCAGTTCGTGCACGGCAGCCGGCTGATGATCGCCCGCGACCACGACCGACCGGCCGCGATTGGCCTGCAGATCCGCTGACACCGCCGCGATCCAGGGCTGAGCCTCGGCCGGAAGCGCCGCGCCGGCCGGAGCCGTGGCACCTGCCGCGCCGACCGCCGCCGCGAGAGCCGCGGCGAATCCGTGCACGTCGCGCGCCTTGAGCGGAAGCCGATGATCGGCCTTGGCGCCGGTGATCGTCGGTACCGGCTCCACCACGTACAGGCGGTTGAGGTCGTCCTGCGGCGTCGAGGTCCGGCGCCGGGAAGAGAAGTCCTTGGCGTAACGAACCGCGCCGGGGCCGAATCCCAGGAAATCAGCGTCGAGCGACACGACGACGTCGGCCTGATCGAACTTGTACACGGCCGACATCGCTGGCGCGCCGCCCTGGTGCGCGCCGTAGACCGGATCCCACTGGTGCCAGCGGGCGCCGGGCATCGATCCGAGCAGCGTGCGCATCTGATCGGCCATCGACGGCGAGCTGATGGGCTCGGTCAGGATCCGCAGCGTTTGGCCGCCCAATGCCTTCTGCGAGTTCACGACGGCCTGCACGGCCGTGAGGAACGCGCTCCAGGTGCGCACTTCGCCGCGGTTGATCACGTTCCGCGAGCGGTCCGGATCGTAGAGCGTGAGCACGGCGGCCTGGCCGAAGAGGTCCGTGGCGCCGAGGCTGGCCGGATGCTCCGGGTTGCCTTCGAGCTTCGTCGGCCGGCCCATGTGATTCTCGGCGAGCAGGGGCAGACCGAAGCCGCCCTGTGGCATCGCCGTCGCATAAAACAGCGGCCGGCCAGGGACGAGCTCCTCGGGCTGGCGGACGTAGGGGACGATGCGCTCCTGTGGCTGCCGGGTGCAGGCGCTCACGCCGGCAAGTGCCAGCGACGCGCCCATGAGCTTCAGGAACTGACGGCGGCCGGCCGGATCGGTGAACTCGGAGGCCTGTGAGGGGAACTCGCGGTCGACGTACTGACGGAACTCCTGAGTGTCGGCCAACTCCTCCAGGCTTCGCCAGTAGGCGCGTCCTTCGAGTCCAGCCAGTCGCGTGCGGATATCAGCGAGGTTCATCGTGTTATCAACTCTGAGTGGTCGCGCCGCGGCGCGGCCAGGCGCACAGCCGGGAGGGCACCATCGCCCCAACCCCTTCTATGCGCAGCTCCTTCAGTCGGCGACTACCGGTGGCAGACCGAGCAGCTCGTCATGTGCTCGACGTCCGCGACGTTGTATTCCTTCTTCAAGCGCATGCCGACTTCCAACTGATTGGCCGGCGTCTTGTAGGCCATGTTGAAGACCTCCGACCGGGGCCGGAGGAACTTCTCGGGCGCACGGTGGCAGTCGAGGCACCACTCCATGAGCAGGGGTTGAGCCTGGTACATGAGGGGCATCTTGTCGACCGGACCGTGGCAGGTGTCGCACCCGACACCTTGCTTAATGTGAATCTGGTGGTTGAAGTAGACGAAATCTGGCAGGTCATTAACCCGAATCCATTCCAGTGGCGTCTCGTTCCGGAAACTCGCCCTCACAGGCTCCAGAATAGGGGCATTCGACCAAATTTGTGAGTGACAGTTCATACAGGTCTTCGTCGGCGGGATGCCGGCGAACGAAGACTTCTCGACCGACGTATGGCAGTAACGGCAGTCGAGTCCCATGCCTCCGACGTGATGGGCGTGGCTGAACTGAATCGGCTGTTCGACGAACTCGTTCTGCTTGGTCGCCCAGGACGAACGCATCAGGGTGAAGACCATCCAGCCAAGAAAGAGAACGAGGCTGAGAACGCCGAAGAGACTGGAGCGGGCCAGTGCGTTAGCACGGCGAGGAAAGATCTGGCTCATATCAGGCTGCGCGCGGCCCTAGCCTACATTGATCTCAGGCGGAATGACACAAGGTCGTCCCCGGGAGGCGAGCGTTCTCCCCTCCAGGACCGGCCACCAAGTCGACTGCCGAGACTGGCTTGATTCAGACGCGCGTCGAGCGGGCGACGGACCCGACGCGGCGGCCTATTATAATGTGAAACGTTTCACAAACTGTCAAATGCCCTGGCGATCGCCGGGGGGTCGCCGAACGCCTCTGCCACGTTCCGGCCAGCTGTGATACATCACACGCGCTGCCGACCAGCGCGCCGCATCCTGCGAGGAGCCGACCAGTGACGAATGCCATCGAGATCCGCAGCGTCAGCAAGACATTCGCGGCCCATCAGGCTGTGGCCGACCTGTCGCTCGACGTGCCGGAGGGCTCCGTGTACGGATTCATCGGGCCGAACGGTTCCGGCAAGACGACCACGATCCGCATGATCATGAACATCATCCTGCCCGACCGCGGGACCATCGCGGTGCTTGGGACGCGCACCTCGGCCGCGGCGCGTGACGACGTGGGGTACCTGCCGGAAGAGCGAGGGCTCTACAAGCAGATGACCGTGCGACGGGTGCTTCGGTACTACGG
>Ga0105106_10004411_pt1 | contig 10067 bp, 7 predicted proteins | sample PPLLaktember2015_5_FD_79109 | JGI IMG/M metagenome (GOLD analysis project Ga0105106, IMG submission 79109) | Freshwater sediment microbial communities from Prairie Pothole Lake near Jamestown, North Dakota, USA - PPLs Lake P8 Core (1) Depth... | ecosystem: Environmental > Aquatic > Freshwater >... | reverse complement strand
CTGCATCTGAAAGGCCCCGACCGGCTGAATCCTTTTCACGTGACCGCCGCTACCGTCGACGCGCCCGCCGTACAGGTTGCCTTGCGCACCGGCGCCCGGGGGTCCAATCTGGGCGTGACCGCGGCTTGCGCCTCTGGCGTCGATGCCATCGGCCAGGCCTACGAAACCATCCGGCGCGGCCATGCCCATGCCATGTTTACCGGCGGCTTTGATGCGGCCGTCACACCTCTGAGCATGGCTGCCTTTGACTGCATCCGCGCCCTTTCGCGCCGCAATGATCACCCGGAGGGCGCCAGCCGTCCCTTTGATGCCCACCGCGATGGCTTTGTAGCTTCGGAAGGCGGCGCGCTCCTCATCCTGGAAGATTTGGATTTCGCCCTGCGGCGCGGCGCGCAGCCCCTGGCTGAAGTTCTGAGCTATGCTGCCACCTCCGACGCCATCCACCTCACCGCGCCAGATCCGCATGGATCCGGCGCTGCCCGTTGCATGCAGCTCGCCTTGCAGCGCGCCGGGATTACTCCCCAGGATGTGTCCTATATCAACGCCCATGCCACCGGAACACCCATCGGCGATCCGGCTGAAACGCGCGCCATCCGGCAGGCACTGGGAGAATATGCCGATCGGGTGCCCGTCAGCTCTACCAAGTCCATGACCGGGCACCTGATTGGAGGCGCCGGCGCCTTGGAGGCGGTCATCAGCATTCAAGCCTTGCGCACGGGCCGCCTGCCGCCCACCATCAACCTAGAGACCCCTGACCCGGCTTGCGACCTGGACTATGTACCCCTGCGGGCTCGCCAGGCGCAGGTGGATATCGTGCTTTCGAACTCCTTCGGCTTTGGTGGTCATAACGCCACCCTTGTCCTCCGCGCCTATCGCTGAAGTGGGCGTTCTTGTTGGCTTTCCCCGCCGCCGCACCCCGCACCACGGCAGTACTCTGCCGCCGCACCCGGCAGTACTCTGCTGCCACACTTCGCACTCCGCACTTCGCACCCGGCAGTACTCTGCCGCCGCACCCCGCACTTCGCACCACGGCAGTACTCTGCCGCCGCACTTCCTACTTCCTAATTTCCGCCTTCTCCCCCCTCGCCGGATAAAACACCTTCTCCATCCCCCGCCCCCGCAGCGCCTCCGTCAGCATTCCCGCCGGCTTCGCCTCCCCGTGCACCAGGTAAATCCCCCTCACCGTCTCCTTCACCGCCTCCGCATACTCCACCAGCATATCCTGACCCGCATGCGCCGAGAGCCCGCCGATCGTCGCCACCTCCGCCCGCCGCTCGTACGTCTCCCCAAAGATCTTCACGAACGGGTCGCGGTCCGCCAAACGCCTCCCCAGCGTGTGCGGCGCCTGCCAGGAAACGATCAACACCGTATTGCGCGGCTCCTCGATATTATTCTTCAAATGGTGCAAAATCCGCCCGCTCTCCGCCATTCCCGAAGCCGAGATGATCACCATCGGGTCCGTGCGGTCGTTTAGAGCCTTCGATTCTTCGACGGAGCGCGTATACGTCAGCATCTCGAAGCCCAGCGCCATCTTGTGATGGTCGTGGCGGATAAACTCACGCGTCTCCGCGTCGAAGCACTCCGGGTGCCGCTTGAAGATGTCCGTGGCGTTCACCGCCAGGGGGCTGTCCACGAACACCGGCACCTGGGGCAGCTCGCCCCCGTCCACCATGCGGTGCAGGTCGAACACCAGCTCCTGGGTGCGCCCCACCGCAAAGGCCGGGATGATCACCTTCCCGCCGCGCTCGATCGTCCGCCCCACCACCTCCCGCAGCTCCTCATACGCCTGCTCGGGGTCACGGTGCGGCTTATCCCCGTAGGTGCACTCCATAATCATCCAGTCTGCCCCGCTCGGCATCACCGGGTCGCGGATCAAGGGCAGATCGCGCCGGCCGATATCCCCGGAGAACCATAAGCGGAAAGTGCCCCCGTTGCCTGTGGACCCTCTCACCCCGTGGGCTTCGTCGATATCCAGGGCAATCCCCGCCGACCCGAGGATGTGCCCGGCGTCCACGAAGTGCGCCCTCACCCCGGGGACCGGCTCGAAGGTCACGCCATACTCCACCGATTCGAAATACTGCGCCACGTAGGCCGCGTCCTCCATGGTGTAGATCGGCTCGATGGGCGCCTCGCCGCGCTTCGCCCGCTTGCGGTTCACATACTGCGCGTCCAGCTCCTGGATGTGCCCCGAATCCATCAGCATCAGGTTGGAGAGATGCGCGCTGGCCGGCGTCGTATAGATCCGCCCGCGGAAACCGCGCTTCACCAGGTTCGGCAGGTTCCCGCTGTGGTCGATGTGGGCGTGCGAAAGGATGACGGCATCCACCTCCCGGGGGTCGAACGGGAAATTCTGGTTGACCTGGTAAGATTCCTGCCGCCGCCCCTGGTACAGCCCGCACTCCAGCAGCAAAGAGCTGCCATTCACGCGCAGCATGTGCTGCGAGCCCGTCACCGTCTGCGCCGCGCCGTAGAATTGGATCTCCATGGACACCTCGTTGGATTGTTGTTGGCTGTTAGCTGTTGGCTGATGGCTGTTAGCTGTTGGCTGTTAGCTTTTAGCTAATAGCTGATAGCTGATAGCTAATAGCTGATAGCTGATCACTACCCACTCTTCACTAATACCTTCAAGATCTGCTCCCCAAAGTGCTCCAGCCTCCAGGGGGTCTCGCGCAAAAAATCCGCCAGCTGCTCGGCGTGAGCGGGATTGTGCTCCGCCAGCCCGTAGAGCAGATCGCGCGGCAGCACCACATCCGAATTCACCCCCATCTTCTGCGCGGTGACCTTGCGCCAGGTGCGCAGCCGGTCCAACCGCTCCAAAAACCGGTCGTCCGGGCGCACGGCGCGGGGCGGGTAGACCGGCCCCGCCCGCAGGCCGCGCTCCACCGCTGCCAGCAGGCCGCGCCCGTGCCGTTCCAGCATGCGCTGCGTCATCCCGCGCACCTCGCGTAGCTGCTCCAGGCTCCTGGGGCAGGCCTCCGCCAGGTTGAGCAGGGTCAGGTCGCTGATGATCTTGAACAGCGGGCGGTTCGCCGCCCGGGCCGCCTGGTCGCGGTAGCGGCACAGCTCCATCAAGATGCCTGCCTGGTCGGGCGCCAGCTCGCCTGCCCCGCGGATGCGCCAGCAGTCCCCCGGGCGGTGGTCGGGCGTGCGCCCGTTCACCCGGCAGATGCGGGTAAAATCCTCCACCGCCAGCGCCCACAGCCCTTTGGCGAACAGCTCGTCCCGCAGCCGGTTGCGCAGGGCGATCAGATAATGCGTATCCAGCCGGGCGTACGCCATCAGCTCCCTGGGCAGCGGGCGCTCCCCCCAGTTGGCGCGTTGGAAGCGCTTATCCAGGGTCACCTCGAAATCGCTCTCCAGCATCGACCCCAGCCCGATCTCCGTCCGCCCCAGGATGCGCGCCGCCAGCATGGTATCGAACAGGGCCTTGAACTCGAAGCCGAAATCGCGCTTCAAGCAGATCAAGTCGTACTCGGCGGCGTGGAAGATCTTCTCGATCTTGGGGTTGGCAAAAATGGGCGCCAGGGCGCTCAGGTCCACCAGCGCCAGGGGGTCCACCAGGTAATCCTGGGAGGGCGTGGAAAACTGCACCAGGCAGACCTGCTCCTGGTAAGCGTACAGGCTGTTCGACTCGGTATCGACGGCGATGATCGGCTCGCTGGCCAACTGCCGCGCCAGCCGCTCCAGCGCTGCCTGGCGGGAGATGAAGATGGGATCGGGCAATTGCACAGGGTTCATCCTGCCGCAATTATAGCCTAGAATCGAGGGGGGAGAGAGGAGGGGGCAGCTGTCAGCTATTAGCTATCAGCGATCAGCAATCCAAGAATCCGTCACTGCGAGCGGTCTTCGCGAAGCAGTCTCGATCTCAAGGACGAGACGCCCGCTCAAGCGGGTTAGCCGGATTGATCCGGCGTCCCCCATAGCCCGCAGATTGATCTGCGGGCGGGAGCGCGCTTTGCACCCCTCACCCCGGCGCTGGAAGTACGCCAGCGCCGCCCCTCTCCCAAGTGTGGGAGAGGGGCATGCGAGGATACGCCAGGATGCGCGTCCACTATGCGGCCTCGCTCAGCACAGCGCCTGCCGGATAGGGATATTTCACCGCGGAGTGTGGCAGGGTACTGCCATGCGCAGGGTACTGCCATGTGCAGAGTTCAAATCATCAATCATCAATCTTCAATCAGCAATCTGTTCTCCCCTCATGCCATCACCGGGATCACGCCCATCTGCTGCAGCAAGCCCAGCACATCCAGGTAATCCCATATCTCCACGATCTTGCCCTCTTCCCAGTGGTAGACAGAGCAACCGGCGATCTTCACGTGCTTCCCGGTCGGCGGAATGCCCAGGCTGGGCGATGCCCCGCTGTGCACCCCCTCCCAGGTGTAGCGCAGCACTGCCGTACTGCCTTCTACCAGCAGGTCATCGATGTTCAGCTTCTGCTCGCTGTAAGCCGCTGCCGTTTCTTCGTCGCTCTTGCGGTTCGGCTCGATGCCGGTCACATCCGGAAAGGGCGGGCGGTGGAAGACGAATTCCGGCGCAAGGCGGGCGTAGAATTCGTCCAGCATCTCGGGGGAGTACAATGCCTTGCCTCCTGCGTACACCGAGCGAAAGAAAGATTTGATCTCATCGGGGGTCATATCTATCCTCCTTACTTCACCTACAATAGAAAGAACCATCGGATACCATCCATGGACGAATACAGCGATTCGCCCACATCCAGCGGGAAAAAGTGATTATAGACTCAGCCCACGGTCGATGGGATCACGGAGCTGGCTGATTTTGGGTGGGGTTGCTGCCGGGGAGTAACGCGATGCGGCTGGTTATGAATAGAATAACATAAAAAGCGCAAAATTAATCGGGCATTTTTCGGCGCGCGAACCGGGTGCTCGCCCAGGGGAACAAGGGAAGAAGGGGAAAGGGGATAGGGGTCTCGCGCAGCGACGATCCTCCACGAATTTGCGCTAATCGGCGCGAATTTTTTTGACAGCCTGGGATTTTCCCGTATAATGAACTTAGGTTCTTTCATATGGCCTTAGCGGATTAGGGGCGCATACCCGGTTATCGCCAGAGGCCGGGCGTTTTTTGCTTTTGATACCATTTTTAGAAATATCAAAACAGGAGCGAAACTTTGGCCAAAGTATCGACGAGAACTCAATTGAATGGAGCTAATTTAGGTTTTGAAGCCGAACTATTCGCGGCAGCTGATAAACTGCGCGGACACCTGGATGCAGCCGAATACAAGAACGTCGTCCTCGGTTTAATCTTTTTAAAGTATATTTCTGATGCTTTCGAGAATCTCCATTCCCAGTTGGCGGCGCACGTAGCCAATGGAGCCGACCCGGAGGATCGCGACGAGTATATTGCCGAACGGGTCTTTTGGGTGCCGAAGGAAGCGCGCTGGTCTTACCTGCGCGCTAACGCCAAGCAACCCACCATCGGCAACCTAATCGACGATGCCATGTCGGCGATCGAACGCGATAACCCGAACCTTAAAGGTGTGCTGCCGGGCAACTACGGGCGCGCCACGCTGGATAAGCAACGCCTGGGAGGTCTGGTAGATCTAATCAGCGGGATCAACTTTGTGGATGAGGAAAGCCGCAAGCAAGACATCCTGGGGCGGTTATATGAATACTTCCTCTCGCAATTCGCCAGCCAGTAAGGCAAGAAAGGTGGCGAGTTCTACACCCCGCGCTCGGTAGTGCGCGTGCTGGTCGAGATGCTTTCCCCCTACAAAGGCCGGGTGTTCGATCCTTGCTGCGGCTCGGGCGGCATGTTCGTGCAAAGCGAGAAATTCGTCGAAGCTCACGGTGGGCGCATTGGCGATTTGACTATTTTTGGACAAGAATCAAATCCCAATACCTGGAAACTGGCAAAGATGAACCTGGGCATTCGCGGTATAGAGGGCAATCTCGGTAAAGAGCCCGCCGATTCGTTCACGCGCGACCTGCACCCTGATCTCAAAGCCAATTTCATCCTGGCTAATCCGCCTTTTAACATGAGCGATTGGAGCGGAGAAACACTTCGAGAAGACAAACGCTGGAAGTATGGTGTACCGCCGGCAGGCAACGCCAACTTCGCCTGGGTGCAGCATTTTATTCACCATCTCTCCCCGGTGGGCGTTGCAGGCTTTATCTTGGCGAACGGCAGCATGTCGAGCAATACTTCCGGCGAGGGTGAAATTCGCAGAGCGATCATCGAAGACGACCTGATGGATTGCATGGTGGCTTTACCCGGGCAGTTGTTCTACAGCACGCAGATCCCGGTGTGTTTGTGGTTTCTGGCGCGTAATAAACGCGGTGAGAGCGGGGCGCGCAGCCGCCAGGGTGAAACGCTGTTCATCGACGCTCGCAAGCTGGGCTACCTGACCGACCGCGTTCACAGGGATTTGTCGGATGAAGATATCTCTCGGATTGCAGGCGCTTATCATGCTTGGAAACTGGGCTCCGGCTATGCCGATGTGCCCGGTTTCTGCAAAGCCGCTACGCTGGAGGAAATACGCGAGCAAGGGTATGTGCTCACACCGGGGCGCTATGTAGGCGCCGCCGAAGCTGAGGAGGATGCAGAACCTTTTGAAAAGAAGGTGGCAAGGCTGACCAAGGAATTGGAAGCGCAGTTTGAAGAGAGTGCGCATTTGGAGCGGCGCATCCGGGCGAACTTAGAGCGTCTTCGCCCGGGTTAAAGAAACGTTCCCTCCGGGGAGGGAACGTCAGGCCAGCGATGCTATCGCTGGGGCTGTTATGCCCATATCATAGCATGATGCCGCCTGAATGTCAAATTAAATCCGCACACAGGGATGACAAGGCGTTATGGAACGCGTGATTGCTTATATTGATGGATTCAACCTTTATTTTGGCTTGAGGGCCAGCCATTGGAGCCGTTATTATTGGTTGAACTTACAGCTCCTGGCGGAAAATCTACTCAGACCTGGCCAGAGGCTCGTGTACACGAAATACTTCACTTCGCGGGTTGCCAGCCCAGTGAGCAAACATCAACGGCAGACAATCTACCTGGACGCGTTAACAAGTTTATCGAATTTTTCGATTACCTACGGACAATACCAACAAAACCCTCACACCTGCCCAAGTTGCGGGCATGTAGAGACCATCCCCAACGAAAAAATGACCGATGTCAATATTGCGGTTGAAATGTTGGGGGATGCTTACCAGGACAATTATGATTCGGCGTTGTTGATCTCAGCCGATAGCGACCTGACTGCTCCGGTGGAAAAAGTGCGCCAGTTATTCCCCGTAAAGCGCATCGTAGTAGCCTTTCCACCCCGCCGCGCCTCTTAAGAATTGATGAAGGTCGCCTCTGCCTACTTCCACCTGGGTCGTGCGGTAATAGCCCGCAGTCAATTCCCCGACCAGATGACCACCGCCAGCGGGTATGTTCTCAAAAAGCCGAAAAAATGGGAGTAATCCAGACTGGATTCCTTATGAAAATTGAATGAGACGATAAATTACAATACCTTCGCCAAAATAGGCTACCCTGAAAGGGCCTTTGAAGCAGAGTCATGTTTATCACAACAACAACTCTCACTACAAAAGCCCGCGATGTAGACCGGGCACTGAACACACAAACTTTTCGCTGGGGCATCCTACCACACTGAGGCTAGAACTCCGCCGGCGGCAACCGGACGAGGTTTCCTTCGACGTTTGCACCTGTTTACTCGGGCTTACTCTTTGTTGTTATATGAGAGAATTCAAAAATTCGATGGTATTTGTTAGATTCGCATGATCTCAGTCGCCGCGCGATGGACATCACCTTCCCGTAGGTTTCAAACCTGTGGAAAGGTTTCTTGGTTATTTTTTTATCGTCCCGCAGATTTCCTCGACTCTCCAAAATGCATCTTCTAGGTCAGCGACAGAAGGATCTAAGTTAATTTGGAACGAAAGAGGGAATTTCTGATCTGTAATGTTTCATCCCATTTATAGTGCTCAGCGAATGAGTCATTTTCTGACCATCGGCAAGTAGATCAAGTTGCCCATCTCCCCCTGGACAAGCTTATAGATCCAGATAAAGGGAATATCCGATTTATTCCCCGCCAGGTCCGAAGCAAATACAAAAACTTGATTCCAATTTGGATTGAGGGTGCTGGCGTCTATTTCTATGTGAAATGGTGGCATGTCCAGAATCCCCAAGGTAACATACAGCTCATGCACTGCATCCCATCGGAGAAATGTGACCTGTGCGATGGCATCGTTATCGCTCGCCTCGACTTCTATCAGGACTGATTCCCCCTCGCGAAGTGTATACTGCTCTCCAACAAGTACTGGTGCGATCCATCGTACGACTGGAGCTTCCAGGTCGATTGCACCCGGTGGGGGATCTCCCGATTGCAGGTTAGCGCACTGGCCTTCCATATCTCCACCTACATAATTATCACCACCGGTGGGGGGTGGGTCGTTATCCACGCACTGCAGGTTGTTGTCTATGGTATTGCCCGTGATGGACACCCCTCCGGTATTTCGGAAGGCCTGAAGGTCGCCGTCAATTTGCACCCCGGATACCAACAACGATCCGCTGTCATCAACCTGAATATCCCCACCGACGAGAGAATCAGGATGCACCTCCACCCGCGCGGATAGATTGGCCTGGATGTTGCCGTCCACCTGCACGGCATAGGCATACAAGGTGGCGTTACTACGGACAAAGAGATTGCCTTCCACCTGCGTGCCGTTCAATATACAGGTGGCGTTCTGCGGCACGTTCAGGTTATCGACGGTGATCGAACCCAGCGTGCCGGTGCAGTTGTAGTCATCCGCCAGGACTTCATAATTGCTTGAAGCGAGCAGCAAAAGCGCCAATGTGAAGCCTGCGAGGATGACCCTCAAAGAAAATCCCCGGATCATTTTTCCTCCTTTCTTTACAGGGGTCTGACTTTTCCCCGGTTAAACCAGTTCACACTCCCGAAGGGGACTCAGATATCCTTTAAAGAAAAGTATTCCTCTGCTTGGAGTACACATCTGGGAACAAGCTAGAGGATATAAGCCGACAGCACCGAATGCATCCCGGCGTTGCATGACCACCACGAACATGCCGGAGCCAAGTCCAGGCAATCGTGACGATCAGCAGCGGTGTTTATTTACAGTATACCAATACTTTCGCCAAAAATAGGCTGAGTTGAGAGGGCTTTCGTATTACAGTTGTGTTTTTCACAACAATAACTCACACCCACAAAAGCCCTCCGATGAACATTTTAGCACTTTTACAACCGATACAGAACAGCGTTCCCAAAACGACCTTGCGGCAACTGAGCCGGATCATTGTGGCTATGATCGCCATGACGGGCCGAGTAACCATGCTGAGTCTATCTCGATGGACCGAGAAAGGTGGCAGCTACCGAACTGTACAGCGTTTCTTTTACACGGTCATTCCCTGGGCGCAGGTATTCTGGGCATTCTTTCGTGAGCACCTGTTAGATGATCGAGATACCTATTTGCTGGCAGGTGATGAATGTGTGGTTACAAAAGCAGGCAAGCAAACGCACGGCTTGGATTACTTCTTCTCCCGCTTGAGGCAGAAAGGCGTACCAGGGCTGTCCTTTTTCACACTGGCCTTGATCAGCACCCAGCAGCGACGTTCGTATCCTGTCTGTGTGGAACAGATGATCCGCACGGAAGAAGAAAAAGCCACTAGCCAAGCCAAGAAAGCCAAACAAGCTGGCCCCAAACGAAGACCAGGACGGCCAAAGGGCAGCCGTAACAAAAACAAGGCGGAAGTGGTGCTCAATCCAGAGTTACAACGTATTCAGAAGATGCTGCAAAGCTTTCTGAACACCATCCAGGGCACGATCTATCTGACCTACCTGGTGCTGGACGGCCACTTTGGCAATCATCCGGCTTTCCACATGGTGCGCCAATGCCAGTTGCACCTGATTTCCAAGCTGCGCTATGATGCTGCATTGTGCTTCCCGTATTCCGGCCTCTCCCCCAAGCATGGCCCAAGGCCCAGATTGGGCAAGCAGGTGGATGTGCGCAACATACCGGCTGAGTATCTGAAGCAGAGCAAGGTCGAAGACGGTTTTGAGACCCGCACCTATCAGATGCAGTTGCTCCACAAGGACTTCT
>Ga0105106_10004410_pt1 | contig 10068 bp, 10 predicted proteins | sample PPLLaktember2015_5_FD_79109 | JGI IMG/M metagenome (GOLD analysis project Ga0105106, IMG submission 79109) | Freshwater sediment microbial communities from Prairie Pothole Lake near Jamestown, North Dakota, USA - PPLs Lake P8 Core (1) Depth... | ecosystem: Environmental > Aquatic > Freshwater >... | reverse complement strand
TGTTTTGGGTTCAGTTTTCTATTTTCTTCTGTCTTTTAAAGATTATTTTTGTTTTTTAGGTTTTTGCTCAAATCAATGCCGAATTTGCTGGTTACCCAGAAAAATGCGCCGTGAAGTGTTTATGACTAAATGACAAAGTCTAGCTTCCCAAGCATTATTTTGGAAGGCAGAACTCCCTCTTTAACTAATATTCACTGCGAAATCTTGCATAGGGTAAATACTGGATTTTTGACTTGCTACATTTATTTCCTTCAAGCCGTTACGGCTCAATAACAAGCTGTCCAGGACAATTTTTCCTTTTGAAGGTTTATGTCAAAATTCACTCAGGAAATGAATAGAACAACAAACTGAAAAGACTGAGATAAACCAAGAAGCGTACCTAAATTGGCATATGAAGCGTGTGCGCGCTGGGAGTTCGGCCGGTCTCCATTCTCCTCATATCCTATCCGTCAAGTTTCTTGTTGCATGATGGGCACGTTGCGTCTTTTGCTTGTACTGGGCTGTTACAGTAGGGGCATATTCGTTTCTTTCTTATTAGGTGTCGGCCGGGCTTTTCCTTGGCTATCTTTCCATCACGTAGGAGAAGGAGTCTTTCTGTGTGAGATGCTACATGTGCATCGTGTGTTACTATGACTATTGTGGTTCCTCGGTTAAGATTGAGGTTTGCGAGTAACTCAACAATTTCGCGTTTGTTTTCGCCATCCAAGTTTCCTGTTGGCTCGTCTGCTAAGATTATGGCTGGATCGTTAGCTAAAGCCCGTGCAATAGCTACTCTCTGTTGTTCCCCAGAGCTGAGGCGTTGAGGTCTGTGTTCTTCTCTTCCCGATAGGCCTACCATGTTTAGGAGTTCACTTGCTCTTTGTCTTCTTTCGATTTTAGATTTTTTCGTGTTTTCCATAGGCAGTTCTACGTTTTCTCTGGCGTTTAAGTAAGGAAGTAGGTTGAAGGTTTGGAATACAAAGCCAATTTTGTCTCGTCGTATCTTGTAGAGCTCTCCTTCCGGCAGGTTTGCTACATCAACCTCGTCTAGGAGCACTTGTCCACTTGTGGGCTTGTCTATGCATCCTAGAACATTTAGAAGGGTTGTTTTTCCGGAGCCTGAAGGTCCCATGATTGATACAAACTCGCCTGCGTTGATTTGAAGGTCTAAATTTGAGAGTGCATGGACTTTGCGTTTGCCAAGCATGTATTCTTTTGACAGATTCTCTATTCTTAGTACTGCTTCACTCATATCGCATCGCCTCCGCTGGTCTTGTTCTGGATGCTCGCCAAGCGGGGTACAGGCTTCCCAAAGTTCCTAGCAGTACTGATGCTCCAAGCGCAATTAGCATGAGTTCTGGAGTAATGCTAATCGTTAAAGTCGATGTCGTGTTTAGGGGACGTCCGAAAACATTTGCCCCTCCCAATTGTGTAACCGTTGGGAGCAACAATCCTGAAAGCGCTGGGGCAGCTATGCTACCTATCGTAATTCCCACAACTCCTGCGAATAAACTCAGCAGTACGCCTTCCATCATGAACTGACGCATGACAGTCCAGTTGCTAAATCCAATGGCCTTGAGCGTGCCAATTTCTTTAGTCCTCTCACGGACGGTGTAAAGCATTACGAACAAAACGATTAGGCTAGTTGCGGCTACGGCGACGACGATTTCCCCAAAAGCGGTTGTTTGCATTTGACTTACAGAAGCTTCAGCGTTTTCGAGGGCAGTAGTGTAACTTGACTGTAGTGCTTGGAGCTCTTCTAGTCTTTCTTGAGCTGTGCTGACGGAGAGTTCGGGGTGCAAGGCACTTATGGAGCTTGCTACATCAGTTACTGCTTCGCTGTTTTCGGCGAACACGTGAAGAGTTGTTATGTAGCCAGTGTTGTCTGTTAAGGCTTGCGCGTCGGAAAGATTCATGTAAAGCGTTGTTCGATCCTCTACTCCTGACGACCCGTGAACTCCAATCACTTCAAAGGCTTTTCCCAGTATCTCTATTTCATCTCCAACATCTGCTCCAAAATAGACCATGTTTTCTTCGCTTAGAAGGACAACGCCTGCATCTCCCGCCTGCAAGTTTCTGCCAGTGGTTATGTTTACTGGCAAAACAGGATAGTTATCTATGAGGTACGAGGTCAGCTGTATTCCCTCAATGACGTATTCTGTGTTGAGACGGGTGAAGGTTCTTCCGTCCGGAGCCGTAATTGTCTGGTTTTCTCCTTCAGATGCTTCAAGAACTGCAGCGACCGCGGCAACTCCTTCTATCTCGCTTATGTCGGAATACAACGTTTCGTTCATGGCAACAGTACCTCCACTGCCGAATGGTCCTCCCCCAAATTGACCAGGTCTTCCTCCACCTCCAAATTGACCGAGTGTAAAGTTGATGAGATCAGGAGGGATCATGCCACCTTGACCTTGAGGTGCAGAACCATCACTGAAATTTGGGGGATTGGTAAAACCGAAACCTTCAAAACTCGGGGTTAATGTGCAGTCTATTTGTGTTAATGTTTCGTTTATTGATGCTTCGGTTAAGGTGATTGTGGTTCCAAGGTTCTGGGTTAATCCAAGTGTCGATTCCTGATTTGCGATTACGCCTGCAGGAATAGATATCATGATCGCCATTGAGAAACCCAAGGCGATGATCACCAGTAAAGCTCGGATTTTTCTCCGAGATATGTTTCTAACAGCTCTAGTTATGATTCCCAATACTCTTTGTCTCCTTTGGCGGCATCCATTTTTCTGATAGTCTGGATTGATTTGACCCGCCTGTTTGCGCTATTAAGCGTATTCCCAATTCTATTCCAAATTCCATAGACAGGTCGAAACGCGCCTATCGGTAGAACAAGGTGGGTATGCTTTCAGAAAAGCCATACGCGAGCAGTGAAAAGACCATCATGTTTGGTCGAGAAGACATAGTTCGACCTTTTTGCTACGAAAGCACATGTTTTGCAGATGAAGTAGAAGGAGAATACCTCAATTTCAAAAAGTGAGAAACGGTTCGCTAGGGTTATGCTTGGCATGAGATGCATATATTCTTGATATACCTTCGTCTGTTTTCCACCTATGGTTGGTGACATATTTGTCCAATGGTCAACTTGAAATGGAGGGCAAGATCAGCGAAGATGATGTTGACTTAGTTGCAAATAGGGCGATTTTCAATCCTATCTGCTATTAAATCATGGCATTATGAGATTGGCAATGTCATTGTCAGGTAGATAGACCCAACCATCTTTAGCTAAAAATTGAAAACTTTTACTTATCCAAACTTAACAAGCCTTAAATAAAGTTTACAAACCATACTTTTTTGAAGATGCATGCTTGAAGAATTTAGCGTTCTAAACTTTTTCATTATCTTCTTTGTTTTCTGCGCTATCATAATTCCTATAGTTTTAGTAGCTTCAATTTTTTTAGCACGAGCAAAAAACCAGGCTTCTAATCAAGCTGAAAAAATCATAGAAAAAGAGACTATCAAAGAGATAGTAATGGTGCCTTGCATTTATTGCGGTTCACTGATGCCTCAAACTGCTTTGTTCTGTAACAATTGTGGGGCTGGAAGGAAAACCTGAGTGGGATTCCCGTAGTCGAAAACTGACGCAATTTTCGTCCTTTTTCTTGAAAGATAAACAAGCAAAGTGTAGATAGACTATTCTTTGTCCTTTAATAGAACACTGTTCCATAATTCATAAAAAGCCCGTATGCTTCATACAATGCACTGAAGAATGAGGATGGAATATATGCAAATTCTCGGATTAATCTTAGCTCTCATCAGCATCGGCGCCGTCGCTGGACCGGTGGCTGGAGTTGTATTGGTTTACCAAAACAATCCAGTTGAAATGATTGTTCCCTCAGAAATTGAAGCTTTGATTGATGGTTCCTTTGGTGCAGATGAACCTTTCGAGCTTCCGCAATACGTAAGCTCCTCTTTTGACCCCTCAACTCAAACCTTGACCGCGACATTCAGTTTCGCCAATCCATTCGAATTTGACCTAAGAGTAAACTCTCTATCCGCAGATGTTGAATGCGCAATTCATGCTTTCAACCTTGGGCATGCAGAACTCGTCGATTCAGTGCCTATTGATGCAGGCGACACGGCCATGATTCCTGTGGTTTTCAAATGGACCCAAGCTGCCGAAGATCACTTTCTAACCGCGCACTCGGGAGCAGCAAGCATTGATGTAGAACTCGTCAACCTCGGGGTAGATGTTAGCGGAATTATTATTGAAACGCCAGGAAGCGTCAGCGTGAACGTTCCTCTGCCGCAGTGAAGGTGGAACGTTGCAGGCGAAGATTAACTGGTTTGGTATTGCAGGCGGCATTGCAGTGTTATTGCTGATTTGCCTCTCTGCTTACTTCCCTTGGTGGCAGCTAGTGGTGGGCGAAAATTTGGTGAAGGCCAATGTTTCGCCAATTTACACAAACTTTGACTTCATAGGTAGCTCATTCACTATTCCTTTGTTGTTAGCCCTCAACATTAGCAGCGTAATTCTCATGACTGTAGGCGGCATAGCTTTGCTCATCTATTCATTCAAGCCACTAGCGTCCTATTCTAGGCGGTTGCTCAGCTTTGGCTACAAAAAGCCACTGTACTCGCTGATTCTGTTCGTGGTATGCTTAGTAGCAATAACATTAGTAGTAAAATCCGTTTGGGATCTGAATGTTCCCCTGATGGGTTCAGCCCAAACCACGTTGCCCTCGGAAATGACTCAGGGCGCCACAGTTAGTGTTCTCATGGTCGCTAGCTTCCAATGGCCATTCTTACTGGCCATAGCTGCTGCAGGGTTATGTATCGCGGCTAGGTTCTACGACAAGAAAATAGCGACAGCTCAACCCGCTTAGCATCAAAACTAATACTCTTCGGAGCTTATGTTCTCCAGTTTGGCGCTTCTTTTCTTCTAAATGCTAAGACTTGAATGTAGCCAAGTATTATGATTGCCACCCACAAGACTGAGTAGAAGAAGTAGTAAACGAAAAGTTCATGCAGCTTAATTTCAAAATCTAGCTTTCTCGAAAAAACATAGAAGGTTGTTGCTGTAATGACGAAACTACCAAGCATGATGAGAAGCGTCTTTAGCAGGTCGGCAGTGAAAAGTGACACAAGAAAAATTGGCAGGGCGAGGTTAAGCTTCACGGAAAGAAACAGAGAAAACACCAGAATCGAATCGTACATCCACATACTTGGAACAAGCGCGCTGAGGAAGAAAACGGCAATAGACGGATAAAGGAAGAACAAGCCGGGGAGAAAAACCTGTGGTTTCTTCAAACATTTCTTCGCCAAATCCTTGTACCAATCCTTCAACCACAAGGCTTGGCCGATACCCCATCTTTTCCTCTGTGTGAACCAGCTTCGCCAACTCGAGTAAACAACGTTTCCTACTTCAACGTTTTTTGAGTACGCAAAGCTATGGTTTTGCAGGAAAGCCCTTGTCGCGATGTCGATGTCTTCAGCCACGACCTTCCTAAAGCCCCCGATTGAATCAAATGTTTCCCGCTTGATGGCAAACGCGGCGCCATTGACAGCAGGACACTTCTTCAAGTACTTGGAAGCAAGCCAGGCGCTCACGTTGAAAGTGAAATACTCGTAATACGCCATCTTTGATAGAAACGAATTCTTGCCCGTTACTTTCTTTTTTATGTCAAGAACGTCAGTATGCTGCATCTCCATTACTACCTTCTTCAAGAAGTCGGGATCATCTGGTAACTGTATGTCAGCATCCAAGAAAAGCAGAACTTTCCCTGTTGAAGACTTGACGGAGTCGTTTAGCGCATTTGCCTTTCCAATCCGTTCCCGATTAACAATGACTCTTACGTCGCGGAACTGCTTCATTTCTTCCAGAAAGCTTTCTTCGGGCTCATCAACGGTGACGACAATTTGTTTGTCAACGTCTTGATTGCTCAGCCTATCTAGCATTGCGGGCAGTTGCTCTGACTCTCTGAAGACTGGAATGAAGATACTGATGTCTGTCAAAGTCAACCATCTTAGCCTTTAGCTTCTCCAACTCCAACATTTGTCGTATGGGTTTATCAATTTTTCTGAAGAAAGCACCCTTTATGTCTCCTAAAACCCTGATTTTTTGTCCCAATCCATCCATCAGATAGATTCATATTCAGACGAGGACAAGGCTAATGTCATCATGACTCGCGTAAAAGCTTTAAGTCTGTTTTCTGGCGGTTTGGATAGCATACTCGCCACAAAACTGATTCTCGACCAAGACATTGAAGTTGTGGCATTGAACTTCACGAGTCACTTCAATCCAATTGAAAAAGGCAAAAACAAAATGGCTGAAGCCGCCAATCAACTGGGCGTTCGGCTCCAACTCATCAATCTTGAAAACGATTATGTGCACCTAATCCGGAATCCCAAGCACGGCTATGGAAAGAACATTAACCCTTGCATCGACTGCAGAATTTTCATGCTGAAGAAAGCCAAGCAATACGCCCGAGAAATCGGCGCCGCCTTCATTTTTACTGGCGAAGTCCTCGACGAAAGACCGCTATCCCAGCGCTTCAACGCCCTAAAAATCGTGGAAAAAGAATCTGGCCTAGAAGGAAAACTGTTGAGACCCCTCTCCGCCAAACTTCTACCTAAAACTATGGCGGAGAAAAAAGGCTTGGTTGACAGAGAGAAACTGGCGGGAATACGCGGAAGATCAAGGAAACCACAGATAAAGTTAGCCAAGAAATACGGCATTGACTACTATCCTAGTCCTGCAGGTGGCTGTTTGCTTACCTGCGAGGATTACGCCCACAAGCTTCGGGATCTTTTCAAGCACAAGAAACGTGTTTCAATGAGAGATGTTGACCTGCTGAGAGTGGGCAGGCACTTCAGACTTGGTCCCAACAAGATAATTGTGGGAAGAAACAAAGAAGAAAATCAAACCTTAACCAAGAGGAAAGCGTCAACCGACTACTATTTTGAAGCTGCAACTATTCCCGGTCCAACAACTGTTCTTCAAGGAACAAAGAGCAGGGAAGCTATCGAGACAGCAGCAGCATTGACAGCATACTATTCTCACTCAAAAGATCTTGAGATCACTGTAAAATATGGAAAAGAACAGCTTGACAAGTCTATCACCGTTTCAGCCCTAAACGACACCGACATCGACAACCTCAGAATAGGTGAAAATTAGAGACTCAACATAACCTGTATTCCGTGTAGCATTTGGCTAAATGGTCTCGACATGTTTTTTCCTGTATTGAACTTTGCAGGAGAAAGAAACATCGTAGTTCCGCTGGACTAACTGTTATGGAAGTGTTCAAAGCCAACTTGAAATCGGTTTGAAGATAGTCCTTGGCGGATCAAAATAAAACAGTTGAAATTCGGTTCTCACTTTCCATCTACTAAGTGGGCAGTTCCATCTGGACAGTAAATTACAGTGCCTTTCTCAACGATGTTGTAGCGTTTGCCGCATGCTTTCATCTGAGAGCATCCATCGCAGTCTCTTGATAACAGTTTCAGTCGCCTCCCTTTGTTTTTCCTTCAAAGCAACAACACCATTGTGTCAGTTGGCCAATTTTGCTAAGTGGCATAAGTGCCTGAAGCCTTGATAGAGTCTCATGCAAAAGGTTACGTCTCTTTTAAACATTCCTCACTCACAATTTCTAGGTACCGCTCGAGAGCAAAAGCCTTAAGCTTAACCTGCATTTCCACTCTTGGATGATGAGCTCTAGAGTCGTGAGCCCTAAGGCTGTGACAATGACTCGACGGGCGAACTGACACCTAAAATTCAATACAAATCACAGCTAGCAACGCTGAAAAGGAAGCAATGAAATAGAACCCTTCAGCACAACTGCAACTGTGCATTAGCACAAATCTATTGTCGCTTGTTGAAACAAGTTAATATTCAGACTTTTTCTGCTCAAGCAATATATGGATATTTTGGGGCAGCAATGCTTTCAACAGAACCTGACCGACATGGCAACTCTGGTCTATATGTTTTTTAGGTGGAAACCAGCACAACTTGAACTGAGAAGAATCAAAAATGGGCTTAAGCCGTTTCGTTAATGTTAAACATCTAATTGTGCGCGTTGAACACGATTCAGACTTGATCACATTTATTACTTCACTTGCAAAAAACAATGGCTTAAAGGCCGCGACCTTTACCGTAATTGGCGCTTTGAAACATGCAAAGATTGGATTTTATGATCAGGAGAAACACGAATATCTGGAGACTCAACTTTCATCCCCTCAAGAAATAGCCAGCTGCATCGGGAACATCTCCATTAAGGAAGGGATCCCTTTTGTTCATGCTCATGCCGTACTAGCTGACCAGAAGGGCGACGTGAAAGCAGGGCATCTGCTTGAAGGAAAGGTTTTTGCTGCCGAAGTTCACATAATAGAGTTTCCGGAAAACAAGCTTGTTCGAAAAAATGATGCGGTAACTGGGCTTTCTCTTTGGGACCTTTAGCTGGCAATCAGCTCGTTACTTTGCGAGCGCGTAGAAGATAACTGGTTGAGGGAAAAATCAAGATTTTTCGGATGAGTTGACGCGAGTAGCCACGGAAAACTTAATCAGTAAAGTAGTTGTGAAGAGCACATGAAAGCGCGATTTCCAGCGCGACCATAAAGCGAGGTGAATGATATGTCTGAGATAATGATTGATGCTTCCGAATTGAAAGGAGAAGGAAGCGAAGTAATTCAAGCTCTAGCAACTTTCCTAAAGGAAAAAACCAGTGCTGACGTGAAAACAGAAGGAAAGAAATTAACAGTGAAAGGTGAAGGAGAAACTGTTAACAAGAAATATCTGCGTGTGCTATTGAAAAAGTTTCTTCATAAAAGGGAACTCAAAGAAAGCTTCCGCATCATAAGCGACGAAAAGGAAAACACGCTTAAAGTGAAAGAAAGGAAATCGTACGAAGAGGAATAGTAAAAAGTTCCAAGAAGAGCCTAACCTTTTTTCTGAAGAGGCAAGTGCCTCTTTTGAATTTTAAGTAGACTGTCGGATCCATTATGAGGCTACAGGTGACTAGATGTCATTATTCTAATTTCTCATGATTCCAGGTGCGGGTAAATCCGGACATCGTTTCCTTAACGCTTTAGGGTATGCACTATGATTGGGAAAGAGTGAGAATTTATTGTTTTTTTGGTCTTCTTTTTTTAGCTTTGAGCATTGACTTTGTTGAGGCGTCTCTTTCTTTAATTTCTCCTTTTTCCACAAGGTTGTTGTAGTGTATTCGGCATGTTTCTAAAGAGACTCCGTGTCTCGAGCAGAATTTGGCTAGAACTTTTTCAACCGGTTCCCTGGATTTTTTCTCTAATACCATTTCTTTTAGTTCTTGGACGTGTTCTTTGTCCATTTTCTCGGTCATTTTTTATGGCCTTCCTCGGTGTTTATGTATCTTATATTGGTATTATTTTTGGTTTCTCTAAAAACTTGCGCTTCTATTGCTGGGTCAGTTTGTCCGTCTTAACCGTTATACGGAATCTTATTATACAAGATTCACTTTATTAGTAGCTAGAAGAGGAATGTTCAACTCTCCAAATTCTGTTGCACGCACTCTCCAGTGCCCCTATTGCAGAAGCTATTCAAAACAACAATGGTACAACATTGCAAAAGGAATATTGTCCAAAAAGGGATTGGACTACTACGAAGGATTCGTCCCAGAACTACACCTGAGCGTCTGCCCGCAATGCAATAGATACGCATTGTGGCTTAACGACAAAATGATACTTCCTCCCCTGTCCATTGCCCCCTGGCCTTCAGAGAGAATGCCCTTAAACATAAAAGAAGACTATCTTGAAGCCAGAACTATACTAGCAGCTTCTCCCAAGGCAGCCTCTGCCCTGTTGAGGATGAGCCTGCAAAACCTAATGGCTCACTTGGGTGAGAAAAGCAAGAATATCGAACTTGATGTAGCCAACCTGGCAAGGAAGGGTTTGCCTAACAACTTCATATCCGCCATGTTGGCTGCAAGAGTCATAGGACCTGCAGCTGTTTCACCAGGGAAAATCAACTCCAGCGACGACGTCGAAACCGCAATGACACTTTTCAATCTAATCAACATGATGAGTGAGTCAACGATACAACGTCAGAGAGAAACAACCCAGTTGTACCCAAAAACACCTGGAAAGAGAAGAATTAAGAAGAAACCGACC
>Ga0105106_10004407_pt1 | contig 10069 bp, 7 predicted proteins | sample PPLLaktember2015_5_FD_79109 | JGI IMG/M metagenome (GOLD analysis project Ga0105106, IMG submission 79109) | Freshwater sediment microbial communities from Prairie Pothole Lake near Jamestown, North Dakota, USA - PPLs Lake P8 Core (1) Depth... | ecosystem: Environmental > Aquatic > Freshwater >... | reverse complement strand
GATCTACGGCGAGGTGGTGCGGGTGATGGTGCTGTTCTATCTGTTGCCGGTGTGGGGCGTGCTCGGCGGGCGGCTGTTTCTCGGTGAGCGCCTCGACGCCTGCCGTGCGGTCGCTGTCGTGGGGGCCTTGACCGGCGCGCTGCTGATCCTAGGCGGATTCAATGCGTTGCGCGGCGCCATATCATGGCCGGATTTGCTCGCCATTTCCTGCGGCATGACCTTTGCCGGCAATAATCTCGTGTTCCGTGCGCGCCAGACGATTCCGGTGGCGACCAAGACCGCCGCCATGCTGCTGGGCGCCTCGGGGTTTGCGGCGGCACTGCTCATCGTCGGGGTGCAGCCCTGGCCGGAGACGACGGCGGCTGGCTGGCTCGCGACTGTCGGCTACGGCCTCGCCTGGCTGCTGCTGGCGACGCTCGGCACGCAGTTCGGCGTCACCCACATGGAAGCCGGACGCGCCTCGATCATCATCATCCTCGAACTGATCATTGCGGTGGCGTCGGCGGTGCTGGTCGGCGGCGAACGCATGAGCCCGGCCGAAATGGCCGGCGGGGTGCTGATCCTGGCCGCTGCCGTCATCGAGGCGCGGCGCGCGACCTGACGCCAACAGCCGTCTCTGGCTATGTCGGATCTCTAAAAGAACTTGAGGTAGCGCTGGCGCTCCCAGTCGGAGACATGGTTGTGATACTCGCGCCATTCCTGGCGCTTGAAGTCCGCGAAGGTCTTGAACATCAGATCGCCGAACACCGCGCGCGACAGCGGATCGGCCTCGAAGGCGTCGATCGCCTCCTCGAGGTTGCGCGGCAGCCACGACACGCCCATGGCCTTGAGTTCATCCTCGCTGTAGAGGTACATGTTCTCGCGGTGCGGATCGCCCGGGTCGAGCCCCTCGCGGATGCCCTCGAGGCCGGCGGCCAGCACCATGGCCGCGCCCAGATAGGGGTTGCAGGCGATGTCGGCCGCGCGGCACTCGATGCGTCCGCCGCCCATGGGTACGCGGATCATGTTGGTGCGGTTGTTGTTGCCGTAGCAGATGAACACCGGCGCCCATGTGGTGCCGGACATCGAGCCCTGGCGCACCAGGCGCTTGTAGCTGTTGACCGTGGGCGCGATCACCGCACTGATCGCGGCGCCGTGTTTGAGCACGCCGGCGATGAACTGGTAAGCAAGCCTGGTGACGCCGCAACCGCGCGGATCGGTGGCGGTTTCGAACAGGTTCGCGCCGGTGTTCACATCGGCGAGCGACATGTTGTAGTGCGCGCCCGAGCCGGAGCGGTTTTCGAACGGCTTGGGCATGAACGTGGCGTAATAGCCGTGCTTGCGCGCGATCTCGTTGGCCATGAAGCGGAAAAACACGAAACGGTCGGTCATGGTGAGCGCGTCGGCGTACATGAAGTCGGTTTCGAACTGGCCGTTGGCGTCCTCATGGTCGAACGAATACACGTCCCAGCCGAGCGTGTTCATGGCCTCGACCAGTTCCGTGACCGGGCCGAAGTTGTCGAGCAGCAGCCGCAGGTCGTAGCACGGCTTGGCGTGGTTATCGCGCGCTGCCGCCGGCACCGGCTCGCCGTGGTCGTCATCCCTGAGAATGTAGAATTCGGTCTCGATGCCGAGATTGAAGCGGAACCCCAGCTGCGCCGCCTGCGCCAGCTGGCGTTTGAGGATATTGCGCGAGCAGGCCTCGAACGGCCGGCCGTGCAGGTGCAGGTCGCTCGGGAACCACGCCACCTCCGGCTTCCACGGCAACACCATGGCGTTGGCGGCATCGGGCACCGCGGCCACCTCGTCGTCGCTCACCGCCTGCGGCACGCCGTCGAGCGCCGCGCCGGTGAACAGTTCCGAGCCACCCAGCATGCGGTCGAGGTGCTGGATCGGCACCATCTTGCCCTTGGACACGCCGTGCACGTCGACGTAGCCCGCGAACGCATAGCGCACGCCTTTGGTTTCGAGCGCGTTTTGTAACGACTGGATTTCGGTGGTGATGGCGGCGGTCATGGGAATCTCCTCGGGTTCAGGCGGGTTGCGATGTACGGCGGGTGGAACGCGTCGCCCAGCTCTCGAGCGGCGTGGTTTCCGTGAGCGCGGCCTGGAGTTGCATGGCGAGCGTTTCGATCATGGTCGCGAGCAGCGCGGCGCCGTCCTCGGCGCGCGCCCGGCTTGGGGCGCCGACCACGCCGTGCATGCACTCCTGGTCCATGGTGTAGGAAAACAAATGCCCCACGGCGCGGTCCGGTTCATCTACCGCCTTGGCCATGTCAACCAGCTCCGGGCGCAGCGCCAGCATCAGGCCGGTCTCGGCGCAGTTGGCGTGAAAGTTGAGCGCGTCTTCGTGGTAGTTCTTGTGAATCGCCGGGCTCAGCTCCCACAGCGAGCGCAGCGCGATGCGCATTTCCGGATACTGGTGGCGGATGTTCTCGAGCCCGCAGCGCAACGGCGCCCAGTTGGTGACGTGGCCGTTCAGCAGCAACAGCCGCCGGAATCCGGCGGCCGCCGCCCATTCCGCGATTTCGAGCGCGAGGCGCGCGAGCGTCTCCGGCCGCAGCGAAATCGTGCCGGCCCACTTCGTTGAGTGGCCCAGCGAGCAGCCGTAGGCCAGCGCCGGCAGCACCGGGATGCCGGTGCGGGCGGAGGCGCCTTCGGCCACCGCCACGGCGGAAAACGTGTCGACCCCGAGCGGCAGGTGCGGTCCGTGCTGTTCCGTGGCGCCGACCGGCAGGATCGCCATGTCGATGCCGCGCCGCGGCAGTGCCGCCAGCGCTTCGCACGACAGTTCTTCCCAGCGCACCGGTTGCATGGTTCAGGCCACCGCCAGCTTGTTGACGAAGCGCTCGGTGCGCCGCGTCCTGGTCGTCAGCTCGTCGAGCAGCGGCGTGCCGCAAACGCCGAGCGGGATGTCGTAGGTGATGGTGGCGCCATAGGCGTTCGGCGCCTGCGGGTCGAGCCGCACCTTGTCGAACACCAGCAGGCGCGTGCCGAGCTCGAAGCCTTCCTTGATGTCGTGCGTGATCATGAAGATGTTCATCTTGTGCCGCTCCCACAGGCCGAGGATCAGCTTGTGCATGTCGGCGGAGAGGCCGGGGTCGAGGGCCGCGAACGGTTCGTCGAGCAGCAGGATCTTCGGGTTCTTGATGACCGACTGCGCGATCGAGAGCCGTTGCTGCATGCCGCCCGAGAGCTGCGCCGGGTACTTGTCGCGCGCCTCGTACAGGCCGACGGCGTGCAGCATCTCGTCCACTTCGACGAGCGCCGCGCGCCGCGCGGCGCCGAACAGCCGCCCGAGCCGCGGCGCGCGCGCCAGCTCCAGCCCGAGCAGCACGTTGCCGTGCACCGTGAGATGCGGGAACGCCGAATAACGCTGGAACACGATGCCGCGATCCGGCCCGGGCTCGGCAGGCAAAGGCTCGCCGTCGATCAGGAAGGTCCCGCGCGTGGGCCGCTCTTCGCCGAGCAGCATGCGCAGGAACGTGGTCTTGCCGCAGCCCGAGGCGCCCACCAGGGTGATGAACTCGTTGTCCCGGACCTCGAGGTTGATGTTTTCGAGCACGACCTGGTCGCCGTACTCCTTGTACAGCCGCTTGATCGATAGCGTGGTCATGCGTTTTTGCCCGAGTACCAGGGGAACAGCCGCCGGTTCACGCGCCGGAACGACCAGTCGAGCGCGAAGGCGAGCACCGTGATCCAGGCCACGTACGGCAGGATCACGTCCATCGCCATGTAACGGCGCACCAGGAAAATCCGGTAGCCCAGGCCTTCGTCGGCGGCGATGGCCTCGGCGGCGATGAGGAACAGCCACGCCGAGCCGAGCGACAGGCGCAGGCTGTCGAGCAGCCGCGGCAGCAGCTGCGGCAGTATCACGCGCGTGATCAGCGTCCAGCTCGAGGCGCCGAGCGTCTGGGACTTGATGATCTGCTCGGACGGGATTTCGCCCACGCGCATCGACAGGTCGCGCATCAGGAACGGCGCGATGCCGAACAGGATCAGCGCCACCTTGGAGACCTCGCCCATGCCGAACACGATGAACAGGATCGGCAGGATGGACAGCGGCGGTATCAGGGACAGCGTCGCGATGAATGGCGAAAACCCGGCGCGCACGTACGGCAGCGCGCCGGTGGCGATGCCGAACACCAGCCCGAGCGCCGCGCCCAGCAGCAGGCTCAGGCCCAGGCGCGTGAGGCTCGCCTGCGTGTCGAGCCACAGCAACACCTGTCCGGAACGCTGGTCGGGCTCGGTCGCGTACTGGCGGATGGCGTCGGCGAAGCTCGACAGCGCCGGCAGCATCTTGTCGCTCGGGTTCTCGCTGAGCCGCAGGTCCGAAGCGATCAGATAGACCAGCAGCAGCGCGAAGAAGGGGAGCGCGCCCAGCACGAGCGCGCCCCCTCTCCCGGGCCGCAGATTGACCAGACGGCGCATGATGGCGCGTTACAGCTTGCCCTCGGCGGCCATGGCCATGTAGCTGGCGTCGTAGCGCAGCTTCACGTTCTTGGCGTCGCCCAGCGTCTTGCCGCCGGGAAAACTGATGCCGACCGCGTCCACGCTCTTGGCGCCCTCGCCGAGCAGACCGTGGCTGAACGAGAACTTGCGCACGTAGTCCATGGTCTTCGGCAGGTCGGCACTCTTGGCGAACGCCAGCGCTTCAGACGCCTTGTAGAACATCTTGGTGGTCTTGAGTTGGCCCTCGAAACCGGCGAGATCGGTGCCCGAAGCCTTGGCCATGAACTCGTGCATGCCCTTGCCCGCGGCATCGTTCTTGGCCATGAGACTCATGGTCTCGTACCAGGCGCCGGCCAGCGCCTTGCCGAGCGCCGGGTTCTCGCCCAGCGTCTTGGTGTTGACCATCATCATGTCGATGATTTCGCCCGGGATCTGGCTGGAGTCGTACACCAGCGTGCTGTTGGGGCTGGTCTTGAGCGTGGTCAGCTGCGGGTTCCAGGTGACCACGGCGGTGACCGCCGGCGTGGCGTAGGCCGCGACGATGTCGGCGTCCGAGGTGTTCGTGACCTTGATGTCCTTCTCGGCGAGCTTGACCGATTCGAGCCCGCGCGCCAGCAGATAGTGCGACACCGACAGCTCCACCAGGTTGACCTTCTGGCCCTTGATGTCGGCGAGTTTCTTGCCGCCGCCCTTGAGCACGATGCCGTCGTTGCCGTTGGAGAAGTCACCGATGATGAGCGCGGTGGTGTCCACGCCGCCGGCGGCCGGGATGGTGAGCGCGTCCATGTTGGTCATGGCGCAGGCGTCGAACTTGCCGGCGGTGTACTGGTTGATGGACTCGATGTAATCGTTCACCTGGGTAAGCTCGATCTTGATGCCGTACTTGTCGGCCCACTTCTTGAGGATGCCGTTCTTGGCCATGTAGTCCCACGGCATCCAGCCGACGTAGATGCTCCACGCGACCTTGAACTCCTTTTTCGGCGCCGCGACCGAGACGCCGGGCAGAACCATGGTGGCCGTGACGGCGAACAGCGCGATGACACCGACCAGTTTCTTTACAAGACTTCGCATGACGCACCTCGTATGTATGTGTTGACCGTTGCTGATATCGGGGAAGGTCGGTGCACGAGGCGTGCGCGGGTGGCGCCGCGGACGTGAAGCCGAATCCTCCGCTGGGTCTCCCGGGCTTTTGTCCCGCCGTGTATCCAGCCACCGGCTGGACTGCATCTCTTGGACCGGGCGCTCCGCGCACAGGCGCGGAGCCGGAACCCTAGATGCACATTCAATCGGGGTTTTAGCAATTTACGTGCCTGCGCCGATCAGCGACTGTTTGAAGCCAGCCGAGTCGGGTGTCGCATTCAACAATGCCTCATGCCGGCGCGTCTTTTTTCATGATTGCGACGCGCGCGCCGCGCGTCGAACCGGCATGACGCGATCGCGTCCGCTGTGGAAAAGCGCACCACAAGGGTGCAGTATCACCCGGACATGTTCCGCCATGGAGCAGAAATTTCATCACGCACCAGGCGGAATGCGTGCAAGCGCGCGTCGTGCCCGCGGCGCGCGGGTGGTATGGGTCTTGCTAATGCGTGCGCAAGCGCACAAGCGCGATTTCGATTTTCAGAGCGAAGACATGACTTCAACGACATCCCTTGCCGCCGAACGCGTGCTCTGGGAAGAGACCGTCCACGGCGGCGGCCACTGGTCCGGCGTGCTCAGGCGCGGCACGGCGCTGCGACTCGTCGATGTGGACGGCGGCGTCAACGTCGCCGCGTTGTTCTACAACCAGGAAGAGAAGCTCGAACGCTACAACATGGCCGATACCCTCAAGGCCCAGCACACGGCGCACCTTACGCGCGGCTTCGTGTGTTACTCGGACATGGGCCGGGTATTGTGCTCGATCATCGCCGACACGGTCGGGTGGCACGATCCGATCGGCGGCGTCGCCGGCAACGAGGATATCGCCGTCAAATACGGCGAACGCCGGTTTCAGGAATACCGCAACGACATGACCCGCAGCGGCCGCGAGGGCTTGTTGATCGAACTGGGCAAATGGGGCCTGGGCGCGCGCGATCTGGTCGCGAACCTCAATTTCTTCAGCAAGGTGATCGCGGGCGGGACCGGCGCGCTGCGTTTTGAGCCCGGTCATTCCAGGGCCGGCGATTACGTCGACCTGCGCTTCGAGATGAATACCCTGGTGGTGCTGTCCACCGCCCCGCACCCGCTCGACCCCAAGCCGCAATACGCGCCCGGCGGCCTGCGGCTCATCGCCTGGCGCGCCGATCCGCCCGGCGCAGACGATTACTGCCGCAACTTCCGCCCCGAGAACCGGCGCGGCTTCCACAACACCGAAATCCTGTTCCGCTGACCATGGGCGCGATCCATATCCGGCAAAGTCGCCTCGACCCTGGACGGGCCGCGTATGATTTCACGCTGCCGGCGGGCGAGCCCTGGATGCACGAGATCAAACGGGGACAGACGTTCCGCATCCTCGACCTCGAGGGCAACCAGGCGGTGGATACGCTGTTCTTCAGCGCGCAGGATCCGGCGGAACGCTACAGCGCGCAGGATACCATCCGCCGCCAGGGCAACATCTACCTCACCACCGGTTCGGCGCTGATGTCGAACACGGGCAGGGTGATGCTGAGCATCGTTGCCGACACTTGCGGGCGGCACGACACGCTCGGCGGCGCCTGCGCCGCCGAAAGCAACACCGTGCGCTATGCGCTCGACAGGAAATACATGCACAGTTGCCGTGATAATTTCATGATCGCGCTGGCGCGCTGGGGCCACCGCTATGGCCTGACCAAGCGCGACATCCCGAGCAACATCAATTTCTTCATGAACGTGCCGGTCACCGAGTCAGGCGGACTCACGTTCGAAGACGGGGTATCGGCGCCCGGCAAGTACGTCGAGATGCGCGCCGAGATGGACGTCGTCGCGCTCGTCTCGAACTGTCCGCAACTCAACAACCCGTGCAACGCCTACAATCCGACGCCGGTGCGGCTCCTGATCTGGGATCCGGTGTAGGCGCGGTGCGGCCTGCGGGACGACCCGCAGCGCTCCCGAACACGCCGGGACGGCCCGGCCGAAGTCAAGGCGAGGAGCGATGTTCAAGAAGGTTTTGGTTGCCAACCGCGGCGAGATCGCGTGCCGCGTGATTCGCACATTGAAGAAAATGGGTATCGACTCGGTGGCGGTGTATTCCGAGGCCGACGCCGCGTCCCTGCACGTGCGCCTGGCCGACGAGGCGGTGCTGATCGGCCCGCCGCCGGCCGCGCAGAGCTACCTGGCGGTCGACAAGATTCTCGAGGTCGCAAGACAAACCGGCGCCGAGGCGATCCATCCAGGCTACGGCTTCCTGTCCGAGAACGCCGAGTTCGCGGAACGGTGCGCGCGCGCCGGCATCGTCTTCATCGGGCCGACGCCCGCACAGATGCGCGCCTTCGGACTCAAGCACAGCGCGCGCGAGCTGGCGCAGGCGAACCAGGTGCCGCTGCTGCCGGGCAGCGGACTGCTCGCCGACAGCGGACACGCGCTCGCCGAAGCGGCACGCATCGGTTACCCGGTGATGCTCAAGAGCACCGCCGGCGGCGGCGGCATCGGCATGCGCCTGTGCTGGAGCGATGATGAGCTGAGAGAGGCGTTCGCCTCGGTGCAGCGGCTCGCCACCGCCAACTTCAAGGACGCCGGCATCTATCTCGAGAAATACGTCGAACAGGCGCGCCACATCGAGGTGCAGATCTTCGGGGACGGACGCGGGAACGTGATCGCGCTCGGTGAACGCGATTGCTCGGTGCAGCGCCGCAACCAGAAGGTGATCGAAGAGACCCCAGCGCCGGGCCTCACCGACGCGCAGCGCTCGCGCCTGCATGCGACCGCGGTGCGGCTGGCGCAGGCGGTGAATTACCAGTCGGCCGGCACCGTCGAGTTCGTGTATGACGCATCCAATGGCGAGTTCTATTTTCTCGAGGTCAACACGCGCCTGCAGGTCGAGCACGGCATAACCGAAACGGTCACCGGCATCGACCTGGTCGAGTGGATGGTGCAGCAGGCGGCCGGCAAACTGTCGCTCGCGGGCACCAACATCGCTTCGCGCGGCGCCTCGATCCAGGTGCGCCTGTATGCCGAAGACCCGGCCCGCAACTTCCAGCCGTGCGCCGGCGTGCTGACCGAGGCGCAGTTCCCGGACGACGTGCGCGTCGACACCTGGGTGGAACGCGGCACCGAGGTGCCGCCGTTCTACGATCCGCTGATCGCCAAGCTGATCGTGCACGGCGATTCGCGCGCGGAGGCGATCGCCGCCATGCAGCAGGCGCTGGCGGCGACACGCGTCGCCGGCATCGAGACCAACCGCGCCTACCTGCGCCAGATCCTGGCCGACGGTGTGTTCCGCGACGGTGGCCAGACCACGCGCTATCTCGGCGCGCTGCATTACCAGCCGCGCACCATCGAGGTGATCGAGCCGGGCGTGCAGACCAGCGTGCAGGACTACCCCGGCCGGCTCGGCTATTGGCAGGTGGGCGTGCCGCCGTCCGGGCCGATGGATGCGCTCGCATTCCGGCTCGCCAACCGCCTGCTCGGCAATCCGCCCGCGGCCGCCGGTCTCGAGCTCACGGTCTCCGGCCCGACGCTCAGGTTCCATTGCGATACCGCGATCGCGCTCGCCGGTGCCGATATGCAGGCAGTACTCGACGGCGTACCGCTCGCCAACGGCGGCGCGCACACCGTGAAGGCCGGGGCCGTGCTAAGTTTCCGGGGCGTGCGCGGCCACGGCCTGCGCGCGTATCTTGCGCTTGCCGGCGGCCTCGATGTACCCGCTTATCTCGGCAGCCGCGCCACCTTCACGCTCGGCCGGTTCGGTGGCCACGCCGGGCGCACGCTGCGGGTCGGCGACATGTTGCCGCTCGCCGAACACGCGCCCACGACATTGACCGTATCGAGTTTGTCGCCGGAGTCTGTCCCGAAGTACAGCGGGCACTGGGACATCGGCGTGCTGTACGGCCCGCACGGCGCGTCGGACTTCTTCACCGACGATGACATCGACACCTTATTCGCCACCGACTGGGAGGTGCACTACAACTCGAGTCGCACCGGCGTGCGCCTGATCGGCCCGAAGCCGAAGTGGGCGCGCGCCGACGGCGGCGAGGCCGGACTGCATCCGTCCAATATCCACGACAACGCCTACGCGATCGGCGCCATCGACTTCACCGGCGACATGCCGGTAATCCTCGGACCCGATGGCCCGAGCCTCGGCGGCTTCGTGTGCCCGGCGGTGGTGGTGAAAGCCGAACTGTGGAAACTCGGCCAGCTCAAGCCCGGCAACACGCTGCGCTTCATGCCGCTCACACGCGCCGAGGCGCAAGCGCTGGAAGAAACGCAGGAACGCTTGATCGAGACGCACGTGTCGCCGCCGCTTCCGATCGCAGCGCGCAACACGCCGCCGGAACCCGCGATCCTGCAGCGCATCGAGCCGCGCGCCGGCCAGATCGAAGTCGTCTACCGCCCAGCCGGCGACAAGTATCTGCTGATCGAATACGGCCCGCCGGTGCTCGATCTCAATCTGCGCTTCCGCGTGCACGCGCTGCAGACCTGGCTCGAAGCGCAGCATGTGTCGGGCATCGTCGACCTCACGCCCGGG
>Ga0105106_10004406_pt1 | contig 10069 bp, 10 predicted proteins | sample PPLLaktember2015_5_FD_79109 | JGI IMG/M metagenome (GOLD analysis project Ga0105106, IMG submission 79109) | Freshwater sediment microbial communities from Prairie Pothole Lake near Jamestown, North Dakota, USA - PPLs Lake P8 Core (1) Depth... | ecosystem: Environmental > Aquatic > Freshwater >... | reverse complement strand
TTCGCGACGTCGTAGTCCGCCTCCGCAGCCTCGATACGCGCCTCGGCACGCGCCTTGTCGGTGTTCTTGTACAGTGCCGAGGCCTCCGCCCGCGCCTTTCTTTCCGCGGCCTTGGCCTCCGCGATGCAGACGTCCTTTGGAATGCCCGCGAGGTTGTCGCATCGCGCGCGCAAGGTCTTGTACTCGGCCGCGGCGCGATCCTTGGCCGCGTTGTAGTCGGTCGATGTCATCGCGGCGCCGGTTGCGAGCGTCGGGACCGCGAGGCCCGCGACGAGCGCTTGCAGCAGGCGATTCAACAGTCGTCGGTTCATGATCGTCAGCGAACCGGTTGCTGGCCACGCGAGGACTTCCGCTCCTCCGCCGGCACCGGGCCGGCGGTCCAGTCTTCGTGGCGCTCCTCGAACTCGCGGATCTGCCGCTCGGCTTCCTCGCGGGAGATGCCGTATGCCTCCTGGACCTTCCCGGCGAGCTGCTCGCGCTTGCCGGCGATGACGTCCAGAGCGTCGTCGGTGAGTCTTCCCCACTCCTCCTTCACCTTGCCCTTGAACTGCTTCCAGTTGCCTTCCACACGATCCCAGTTCATTCAAGATCTCCTCGTAAGCGGCTGACGGGCGAATGCCCGAGCTCGCCTGTCGCTGCAGCAGCACGCATGCCAGAAGCCCGGACGTGCGGAAACAGTCACTTGGCAAGACGATGTCGATGGCGATGGCAGAAACTCCACGTGCGAACGGAAGATTTTTCCTTCCTGCGACGGATGCCTACGGGGATGGAAGCGGGCACGATTGCTGCAGGCAAGGGAGCGGGACGAGGGGACACCATCAACACGGAAAGGAGAGGTGCAATGAGCGGAAGACTTGTCGGCATCGGACTTGGCTTGACCGTCCTCGCACTCGGCAGCGTCTGTTATCGGGCAATCGTCGACGAGCGGCGCCGGCGTGCCGGACGGGAACACGATGACGCGCTCGCAACGTGGGAAGAGGAGGGCGGCAAGGTGCCCATGACCGTCCGGCAGGCGGGCTTCTTCGAATCCGCGCCGCTGGCGACGATGTAGGATCAGCTGCACACCGTGCGCGCGGTGTGCCTTGCGGCGCCGCGTGCACGGCGCGCCCGGTCGAGCCGCGGCGCCGGACGCGGCGCCCTCGCGACGTCGCGACCTGGCTCAGTCGTCCGCGGGAACGTTGACGGTCAGCACGAAACCGGTGGGGCCCTCACTGACGACGAACGTTCCTTCGTGTGCCGCCAGCCCCTGCCGCAGCACGAAGGCTTCCTCGCGTTCCTTCGGCGTCAGGGTGACGCGAAGATCGGGATGGTCCGCGAGCGCCATGACGCGCAGGATGACGTCCCGGCCGCTCCCGGCGAGCTGCAGCACGACCTCGCCCGCACGTTTGCGCAGCGCGATCGCCTCCAGCGCCCATTCCGCCGATCGGAAGACGAGGAATGCCTTCTGCGCGCCGACAACACCGGTGTTCCGATCGAGGGTCAGCTTGACGGTCAGGGCCCCAGGCCGCGCATATCCCTGCGCCAGCAGCGCTATTGCCTGCGGGAGATCGCGTTCATCGAACCGCGGCTGGTTGAACTCCCGGGTGACGCGATCGTGCTCGCGCAGCGTGTTCTCCAGCGTCGCGACCAGCGAGCGCAGGCGTGCCCCCTCGGTCGAGCCGGCGGGGCCGGCCCCGGCTACCAGCTGCAGGCGAAGCAAGGCGTCGCGCAGCAACGTACCGACCCCGGCGTCCGGCGCAGGGAGCGATCCGGTGGGTTCCATGTCGACGCTGCCGGGCGTCGTCGCGGCCGGGACCACGGGGATGAAAGCCCGGAGCCGCCGCACCGCCAGAAACAGCGCCGCCACCAGCAGCAGCGTGAGGCCCGCCATCAGGAACATGTCCCGGCGCGCTTCATTTACCTTGGCGTCGAGCGTCTGCCGATCGCGGGCGAGTGCGTCGCGCTCGCGCGTCTGCAGCGCGCCGATGATCGCGCGGATCTGGTCGGAAGTCTCCTTGCCCCGGCGACCGAATGCCGTTTCAAACGGCTCGTCCGGCGCTGCGCGCTTCCGCTCGATCGCGGACGCCGAGATGGCGGTGCGCTCGGCGATCAGCGGAACGAGGCTCTCGATCATCGCCAGCTCCGCCGTCCGCTCGCGCAGGTGATCGCGCAGTCGCGCAAGCAGCGGGGAAACGTTGCGCCGGCCACGCTCGAATGGCTCGAGATACGATTCGTCGGCCGTCAGCGCGAAGCCCCGACTGCCCGCCTCGATGTCGTTCGTGGCGTTCTGCAGCACCTCGAGGTCGTGCATCGTCGCGGCAGCGAGCGCACCGGATTCGACGAAGCGGATGATTGCGTCCAGGCGCGCGAGGCCGAGCCACAGCGACGCGACGGCGTAGGCAACGACGATCGCCAGCACCGTGTACGCGGGCAGGAACGGAGGGATGCGAAAACGGATCGGCGGCCGCGACGGCATGATCGCGGCAGTCTATACCCGACCCGGCCGCCTTGGCGGGCATGCCGCGTCCCGTCCACGCGCGGCGCGCTCAGCCGCGGTCCTTCGACTTCCTCTCGTCGCCGCGCTCGCGCGGCTTGCGTTCGTTGCGCGGCTCCTGCTTCGCGCGTGCCGGTCCGGCATCGGTCTTCGAGGCAGCCTCAGGGGCAGTCGGCACGGGCACTGCTCGGGGCGCGTGCTCGGCACGCGATTCCGCCCTGCCGCTTCGTTGGCCAACCTCGATGGGTCTGGCGCTTCCGCCGCCGAAGGCACGGGCCTGCTTGCTCGCTCGCGGTCCATGGGAGAAGTGCGTTCCTGTTTCGTACCGGCCGCTCGACGCTCCCCGTTGCCGGCACGCTCGGGCGCGGCCGTGGGCGGCGTTGGCGCGCGGAAGGCCTGACTCGACGTTCCCTCGCACGTCGCTGCGCGGGAGGGTGCCGATCGCGACGTACCGCGCGCCGGTGGCGGTGCGCCCTGTTCCAATACTGCCGGTGGCGTCGACACGGCTGGCGGCAGGGTGTCCGAACGGGGCCGGCGATCGTCGCGCGATCGAAACGACCCTTCAGGAGCGCCGAGCGGTACGCGGCGGCGAGTTGCGATGTACGACAGGCGATGTGTGCAGCCCGGTCGCCGGGGCGACCGCATGCGTGTGCCCGATGCGTTCGTACTCGGCGATCACCTGCGCGCCCAGCAGAAGCAGCAGCGCCGCGATCTCGACCGACAGCAACAGCGCGATGGCCGTCGTCAGGGAACCGTAAACGACCTGGATGTACGAGAGCGAGCCGTAGTACCAGACGATGATGTGGCGGGTGGCCTCCCACAGCAGGCCGGCGGTGACGCCGCCGATCAGCGCATGGCGCCACGAAACGCGGCCGACCGGCATGACCAGGTAGATCGCCGTGAGCACCAGGATCTCGCCTGCCACGCCCATCAGGTAGAGGAGCACGTGGGAGACGTGCTGCAGCGAAAGCGCGGTGCCGGGCGTGCCGGCGTTGTCCGCGACGAGCGCCGCGAGCGCGCCCGAGACGATCGTGGCGATCAGCAACCCGAGACCGAGGAACACGATGAACAGATAGGGCAGCAATGCGGACACGGCGAAGTGCCGGCGACGGACCGCGACGCGGTGGAAGAAGATCACCGACATCGCGTTCTCGAGCACGGTGAACGCCATTGCGCTGAAGAACAGCAGGCCGCCGAGCAGGACGCCGCCCATGACATGGCGATGCGCGAGGAAGACCCGCAGCTGGTCGATCACGGCACCGGACTGACCGGGAACCGCGAACTCGAGGTAATCCGCTAGCGTGCCGAGCAGCCGATCCTGATCGACGAAGCGCGCGAGCGCGATCAGCATCAGAATCAGCAGCGGCACCAGGGACAGCAGCGTGTAGTAAGCCACGGCACCCGCCAGGAGCAGGCCCTGGTTCGCGCGAAACGCGCGCAGGACACCTGCGGCGAACGCGACCGGATGGCGGGCGACGTGCGCCCATCGCTCGCGTCGACGATGCCGTGTTTCTGTCATGTCGGGAAAGTCCGCAGCGCAGTGCCCGTTCGGCGGCATCCGGCGCATCGCGACGGCGGCGCGGCAACGGCAACACGTCGGCCTGTCGGGAAAAGTATGGCATGTCCGCTGTCCGCAGGCGAGAGCGCGGCACGGCATCGCGCCAGCATCGCCGGCATCCTGCGGCGCTTGCGATCTCGCGGCGAGATCGGTAATTCTTGCCGGCGCATCCGAGAGAATTTGCACGTTCGCCGGGCGGATAGGCCGCGCGTCCCGGGCGGCGCACATGGCACGTCGCATGCTTGGAAGGAAGCGTGCGGTGCCCGACGGTCGGCACGCGGCACGCGATGGACGCGAATCCAGGCCGTCACGAGGCTTTACGAGGAGGCATACGATGATGAACGCTCGATACCAACCGCTCGTCGCAGCACTTATCGCCGTTGCGCTCGGCGCGACCGCTGGTTGCGACCAGCCGGCTCCGGGCGAAACCGCGGGCCGGAACGTCGATCGCGCGGCTGACCAGGTGGCCGCCAACACCGGCGCCGCCGCGGCGCGCACCGCGCAGGCAGTCGACGACACCGCGATCACCGCGAAGGTGAAGGCCGCGATGTTTGCCGATCCCGAACTGAAGGCGCTGCAGATACATGTCGACACGGTGAACGCCACCGTGACCCTTGCCGGCGACGTCGACAACCCGGCGATGCATGATCGCGCGGTGCAGGTCGCCAGCGGCGTCGAAGGCGTGCGCCGGGTCGTGGACAATCTCGTGATCAAGTCGACGTCGTAGATTCGTCGACGGGCGCGCGGCATCGCGTACCGGGCAAATGGCGGACACGCGAGGACCGGCGCCACATCCGGAAACGTGAGGTCTCCGCTCTGCGTGGCGATTGCGGACGACGGGCGGGCGGGATGGGTTAAGCTGTTGGCGTTTCATGCCGACAGTTCCACCCCGCCCGATGAGCACCCCCTACCCGCATCTCCTGGCTCCGCTCTTCCTCGGTCACACCACGCTCGCCAACCGCGTCCTGATGGGCTCGATGCACACGGGGCTCGAGGAGGCGCCCGACGGATTCGAACGACTGGCCGCTTTCTACGCGGCGCGCGCCCGTGGCGGCGTCGGTCTCATCGTGACCGGCGGGATCGCGCCCAATCTTTCCGGGCGACTGGAGCCGAAGGCCTCGCAGCTGTCGTTTCCGTGGCAGCTCGACCGGCACCGGATCATCACCGACGCGGTCCACGCCAACGGCGGGCGGATCGCGATGCAGATCCTGCACGCGGGCCGCTATGCCTATCACCCGTTGGCGGCCGCGCCCTCGGCGCTGCGCTCGCCGATCTCCCGGTTCCGTCCGCGCGCGCTGTCCGGCTGGGGAGTGCGGAAGACGATCGCCGATTACGTGCGCTGCGCAGCGCTGGCGCAGCGTGCCGGCTACGACGGCGTGGAGATCATGGGTTCCGAGGGTTACCTGATCAACCAGTTCGTGGCGCCGCAGACGAATCACCGCGCCGACGAATGGGGCGGTTCCTTCGCGAACCGGATCCGCTTCCCGGTCGAGATCGTGCGCCGCACGCGCGAGCGGGTCGGACCCGACTTCATCATCATCTATCGACTGTCGATGCTCGACCTTGTCGAGGGCGGCAGCACGTGGGACGAGGTCGTCGCGCTCGCCAAGGCGGTGGAGGCGGCGGGAGCCACGCTGATCAACACCGGGATCGGCTGGCACGAGGCGCGCATCCCGACGATCGCGACGATGGTGCCGCGGGCGGGCTTCGCCTGGGTGACGCGGCGGATGATGGGCGAAGTGAAGATCCCGCTGATCACGACCAACCGGATCAACGATCCCGCGGTTGCCGACGACGTGATCGCGCGCGGCGACGCCGACATGGTGTCGATGGCGCGACCGTTCCTCGCCGACGCCGATTTCGTGACCAAGGCAGCGACCGGCCACGCCGACGAGATCAACACCTGCATCGCCTGCAATCAGGCCTGCCTCGATCACATCTTCGAGCGCCGGATCGCCTCGTGCCTGGTGAATCCCTACGCGTGCCGCGAAACGGAGCTGAAGCTCGCGCCGGCCCGTGAGCGCAAGAAGGTTGCCGTTGTCGGCGCCGGTCCCGCCGGATTGGCCTGTGCGACGACGGCCGCCGAGCGCGGTCACGACGTGACGCTGTTCGATGCTGCGCCCGAGATCGGTGGCCAGTTCAATCTCGCGCGGCGGATTCCGGGCAAGGAGGAATTCGCGGAAACGCTGCGCTATTACCGTGCCCGGCTCGCGCGCCTGGGCGTGAACGTGAAGCTGGACCGGCGGGTGACGGCCGCCGATCTCGCCGGGTTCGATGCGGTCATGCTCGCCACCGGGATTGTCCCGCGCCGGCCGGCGATTGCCGGCATCGACCATCCGAAAGTCGCGAGCTACGTCGACGTCGTCGCCGGCAGGGTGACGCCCGGTCCCCGGGTGGCGATCGTCGGTGCCGGCGGCATCGGCTTCGACGTCGCGGAACTTCTGACCCACCACGGCGCCGACGATGTCGCCGCGTTTTGCGACGCGTGGGGGATCGATCCGGACTACGCGAAGCGCGGAGGCCTCGGGGCGCCGGTCGAAAAACTGCCGGCGCGCAAGGTGTGGCTGCTGCAACGCAAGGGGGAAAAAGTGGGCGCCGGGCTCGCGAAGACGACCGGCTGGATTCGCCGCACGTTGCTCAAGAAGCGTGGCGTGGCGATGCTTGCCGGAGTCGAGTACGAGAAGATCGACGATTTCGGCCTGCACGTGAAGGTGGACGGCAAGCCGCAGCTCGTGCCGGCCGATACGGTCGTGATCTGCGCCGGTCAGGAGCCGCGGCGCGAGCTCCTGCCGGGTCTCGAGGCCGCCGGCATCGCGGTGCGCGTGATCGGCGGGGCGGATGTGGCGACCGAACTCGACGCCAAGCGCGCGATCGCGCAAGGCACGGAGGTAGCGCTGGCGCTGTAGGAACGACGACGGTCGGGAGCCGCCCGCTGGAGACGACGCTGATCGAGCGTCGGCTGACCGCGATCCGCGCGGCGAACGCGATGGACTGCAGGGGCGGATGGGCGGGGACGAGCAACGAACGTCGCGCCGGTTCGCCGCGCGTCGCGCAGCGCCCTGCGTCAGGGATAGGTCTGCGCGAAGGCGCGGAAGAACGCCGGCAGCTCGGCCTGCGGCAGGTTGTTCACGCCCGCGGCGGCGGCGCGTCCGCCGCCGGTCGGGAACGCCCGGCACAGCGCATCGGCGCCGTGCGGCGCGGCAAGCGGGGCGCGCACGCTGATCATGTAGCCGCCCTCGGCATTCGCCGTGACGATCGCATGCGCGAGTTGCGGATGCAGGTTGGCGAGCGCGTTGCCGAACGCGCCGCGTACGCGACGGCTCCACGGCTCGTCCGGCAGCACGTACAGCGTGCCACCGGCGCTGGCGAGCGCAGGCTCCGTGTCGCTCGCCATGGCCAGGTCGTTCTTCCGCGCATCGTCGATCTTCTGCAGCACCGGCTCGTCGGCGACGAAGCGCCACGGATCGGCGTAGGCGGACAGCAGGCGGTAGAGGTCGGCCGGCGGGATCACCAGATCGGCCTCGCTGTCGCCGTAGGCGTTGTAGCCGAGATTCTCGCCGAGCGCCCTGAGCGCGGTCGTCGCGCCCGGTGCAAGCCCGAGCGTGGCGGCGAGCCGCTCTGCCGGCTCGTTCAGGTTGTCGCCGAACGCGCCGACGACGGCCCACACGCGGTGCGCCCCGTCGAGATGGCGATCGACGACGATGCTGGTGCAGACGTGCGGCGACGGATCGATGTGGGCGTCGAGCAGCGGATGGTGCGGGATCTCGCCGGCGTAGTGATGATCGAAGTAGGCGACGTCGACCCCGCGCGCGAGCAGTGTCTCGAGCGCGGCGCGATTCACCGCGAGCGAGACGTCGAGCACGGTCACCGCATCGCCCGGCTCCGCGGCGGCGGCGACGCGCGAGAGCAGCGCGATGTCGCGCTTGACGCCGGTGACGAGTATCGCCTCCGCCGGCCGGACAAGACGCAACTGGTGCAGCGCGCACAGTCCGTCGGCGTCGCCGTTGAAGACATCGAAGCGGGTCATGGGCGTCGTTGGGGTAGCGTTGTCATCGTTTCGTTGTCGTACCGCGGCAACGGCGACGATCTGCGCGGGTCATCGCCACCGCCAAGCCGGCCGGCGAGCTCGTGCCACCAGGCGGCATCGGGCACCGTGCCTGTCGCCGCTCCCGCATCATACGGCATCGCGAATCGACGTTCGTCGACGGCCAACGGCTCCCGGCTGCGCAGCTGATGCTCGAGAACCGCGGTATCGGCCTCGGAGGCGTCGGTGCCGCGCCGTGCGCGCGCGGCGACACGCGTGCGCAGGATGGCCTCGCTGGCGGTGCAGTCGAGGATGACAAAGGGCACGCCCATTCCCGCGGCGAGCTTGCGGAACCGGTCCCGCTGCGCGTGCTGGATGAACGTGGCATCGGCGATCGCGACGCGATCGGCTTCCGCAATGCAGCGCACGAGCTCGGCGACCCGCGCGTACGTGCGCTCGGTGGCATCGGGGCCGTACAGGCCCGCGCCCAACGCCGATCCGCTGCGTTCCTCCGGCGCAAGGCCGTGCATGCGCTTGCGCTCGACGTCGGTTCGCACGCGGATCGCGCCCAGGCGCTCGACCAGCGCCTGGGCGAGCGTGGTCTTTCCGCTTCCCGCGACGCCATGCGTGATGACCACCGCGGGCATCGCGGGCGCCGCGTAGCGCCGCGCGAGGTTGACGTAGCCGCGGATTTCGGCGAGCAGGAGCTCGTCGGGCTCGGTCGCACCGAGCTGCACGAGGCGCAGGCACGCGACCTTGGCCCGGACCATCGCCCGGTAGACGAGGTAGAAGCGCAGCACCGCGAGTCCGGCATAGTCGCCGGTCGCCTCGACGTAGGCGTCGAGGAAACGGTTGGCGAAATCGGGGCGTCCGCGGTCGGCGAGATCCATCGCGACAAAAGCCGCCTCGCTCATCGTGTCGATCCATCGCAGCTCGGCGTTGAATTCCAGGGCGTCGAAAATCGTCAGGCGATCGCCGACGAGCGCGATGTTGCCGAGGTGCAGATCGCCGTGGCACTCGCGGACGAATCCGTCGCGCCGCCGGGCGGCGAGAACCGGGCGCAGCGTGGCGTAGGTACGGCGCGTCCACGATTCGAGCGCCGAGAGCGCGTGCAGGTCGCTCGGCAATGCGACCACCCGCCGGATCTGCACGAAGTTCTGCGCGGCGTAATGGAGAATGTCCGCCGGCGCCCCGTAGGCGGAGCCGTCCGCCGCGGCCTCGATGCGCCCGTGGAAGGCAGCCACCTGCGCGGCGAGGGCGTCGACGTGCGCGCCGGTCAGCGCGTCGCGCGCGAGCACCCGCGAGAGGAGCGCGTCCTGCGGAAACTCGCGCATGCGCACCGCGTACTCGAGCGCCGGTCCCGCGCCGCCGATCGACGGCGCGTCGGCACTCCCGCCGATTGCGACGACGTCGAGATACAGCTCGGGGGCGAGCCGCCGGTTGAGGCGGAGCTCTTCGTCGCAGAAGTGCTTGCGGGCCGCGAGGGTGGTGAAGTCGAGAAAGCCGAGGTCCACCGGCTTCTTGATCTTGTACGCGCAGTCGCCGGTGAGGAGCACCCACGAGATGTGCGTCTCCAGCACCGGGACCGGCCGACCGGCCTCGCGGGCGAGCGCATCGCGCAACCGGTGCACCAGGTGCTGCTGGGCGATGCCCGTGCCGACGGTGATGTCGTTCATGGCGTTCCTCCTCGCGCCCACTTCTTCGCGGCGGCGATCGCGATGCGAATCGCCTGGCCTTCCTCGTGTCCGTCGGCCAGCAGCGCGTTGGCGATCGCGATCGCCTTCGCGCGCGCCGCAGCCGGCAGCCAGCGCATCGCGGGCGGATACCGATCGAGCGTCCACGGCATCGCGCTCTCCGCGCGCGGCGCCTAGCGCCGCCAGTCGACGCGCACCGAGTACTCGTCCTTGCCGTAGGCGACGGTCAGTTCGCCCTGGTACGCGCTGCGCAGCGCTTCACCGATGCGCTGCGGCAGGTGGATGTCGGTCGTCGTGACCACCGTGCGCTCGCCTTCGGG
>Ga0105106_10004405_pt1 | contig 10070 bp, 4 predicted proteins | sample PPLLaktember2015_5_FD_79109 | JGI IMG/M metagenome (GOLD analysis project Ga0105106, IMG submission 79109) | Freshwater sediment microbial communities from Prairie Pothole Lake near Jamestown, North Dakota, USA - PPLs Lake P8 Core (1) Depth... | ecosystem: Environmental > Aquatic > Freshwater >... | reverse complement strand
CGCAGCCAGCAGCGCCGCGGCCAGTGTCACGACCGGCGCGAGTGTCATCGCCCGCCGGCGATCATCGTGTTTCATCATGCGCCTACTTCTTTCTGAACTCGTCCTTCGGGAACAGGTCGTGATTGAGGTCCGTGAGCGACGAACGATCGAAGTCCGGACCAAAGATCCTCGGCGGCTCCGCGAGATACGACGCGAGTTGCTGACGGATGTCGAGGCCCGCTGTGGCGTAGTACGCCCGGGTGAAGGGGGCGTCCATTCTCGCCATGATCTCGGCGGGGTCGAAGCGCACCGGCGTGTCGCTGCCGAAGCCGATCTGGCCGGCGACCAGGACGTATGGGAACGCAACCACGAAGCTGTCCAGGGTCCGCCGCGTTGGCGTCCAGGTCACCGCATAGCCCCCGGGCTTCAGGCGTGAACGCATCAGCTTGAAGTACTCCACCGAGTAGAGATTGCCGGCATACGCGCTGTTCGGCTGAAGCGCGTCGGCCTCTACGATGTCATAGCGCGCCCGGCTCTTCAGCAGGAACGCCCGGCCGTCGGTCACTTCGTGGTGGATTCGCGGATCCTGGAGCAACTCTCGCAGCCCTGGAAACACGGTGTGCCGGTCGAGCGCCCGAAGGCCGTCCAGAGCGGCTCCCACGATCTCGATGCTGTCAATCCGCAGCGTCTCGGATCGTCCACCAACGGCAAACGTCGTGTCCCCCGATCCCAGGCCGATCACCGCGATGTTGAGCGGGCTGGGATGCGCCAGCACCGGAAGCGCACCGAGCGCGGTATGCATGCCGCCAAACGGAAGCCGGCTCTGGCCGTAGCCGTTCGCGAACACGACCGTCGTGCCGTTATCTGGCTCCGGTTTGAAGAGCGCGAGACCGGTGCTGTCTTCAGCGAAGACCGCGTCTCCTGGAACACCGTGAAGGCGGGGCCACAGCACCCGGCTTGGCGGCACGACCGCGGCGGCGGCAGCCAGAGTGACGAGCGCGATGGAGGCGCTCACCCAGGGCCGGGCGGCAACCGCCCGCCCCGACCGGGGACCCCGAACTATCAGCCAGACGAACACTCCGCCGAGACCGACGAGCACTCGCAGCGTGCCGCTGGTGCCGATGCGGTCGAGCATCAGGAAGCCAGTCATCAGCGTGCCAATCACCGCGCCGAAGATGTTCGCCGCCTGCAGCCAGCCGACCCGCCGGCCGAGACCGCTCAGATCGGTCTGCACTGCGCGCTGCAGGCTGCCGAAGCTCAGCCCCATGAAGAAGGTGGGGGGGGCCATGAGGAGCACCGGTACCAGCAGGTTGACCCCGAGAAACAGCGGCGAGGCGAACTCCCGCCAGGGTCGCCCTTTGTACTCTCCCAGGTAGCTGGCAAACGGCCGCGCACTGTCCAGTCCCGCGATGGTGACGAGGAGCGCGAGCGCCACCGCGGCGTAGATGGGAATCGCGGCCTGGAGCCACAGGAACGACCGCGCCGCCGGCAGGCGGCGGGCCCAGCGCGTGTGCGCGGCGAGGGCCCCGGCGCCGAGTCCAGTGAGGTACATGCCCAGCAGCAGCCCGAACGTGAGTGAGGTGGACTTGAGCACGACACCGAGAATCCGGAACCACACCACCTCGAGCGAAAGGGCGATGAAGCCCGACAGGGCGTACACAGCGACCCACGCGCCGATCGTGGGCATCAGCGCGCGGTCGGCGGCCGCGGCTGGTGCGTCGCTGTCGCGCGGAGGCGGCTGGGGTGATGTGGCCAGCGGGCTCCTGGCATCGCCGCTGGGGACGAGGCTCGCGATGCCGATCGCGGTGAACCCGAAGATGGCGTTGAGCGCCGCGCCTACGAGAAGGCTCGACGAGAAGTCCATGAGGCGGAACAGCACGGTCACGGCGAGGAGCGCCCCCGCCGCGGCGCCGAGGGTGTTCCAGCCGTAGAGCACGGGCACCCACTCGGCCGGCTGCTTCGCATCCGCGGTCACGATGCGCGCCGCGAGCGGCAGCGACATGCCCATGAAGAACGTGGGCCAGAGCGTGGCCAGGAAGCTCAGCGAGCCGAGCACGAGGCGCGGCAGGTCGGAGGCGCCCATGCGCACGTAGAGCACGTCGTAGAACAGAGGCGCGCTCACGACGGCGAAGAGCGCGATCGCCAGCTCGCAGCCCGCGAACGCCCAGAGTCGTCGCCGTTCGTCCAGACGGTCGGCCACGACGCCGCCCGCCAGGCTGCCGAGTCCGAGCCCGACCATGAACGCAGCGATCACGATCGTCACGGCGTGGATGTCCGCGCCTGTCGTGAACGTCAGAAGCCGCTGCCAGATGACCTGATAGAGCAGCGCGGCGGCGCCGCTGGCGAAGAAGAGACTGAGAAAGAGCGTGCGAACAACCATCGAGACGTCTGGCTAGTCTACAGGGCGCGCGGGTCGGAGCGCGGCGCGCACGCTCACTGGTTGCCTCGCAGCGCGTCCGATGGAGACAGGCGGCTCGCGCGAAACGCCGGGACGGCGCTGGCGACAAGCGCGATCGTCAGCACGGCCAGCCCGACCACTACGAGCGGCGTGGCTTCGGGCCGGACGCCGTAGAGCCAGGCCCCGATCACCTGTTGCCCGGCGACGAGTGCGCCGAATCCGGCAATGAGACCAACCACCACTGGTCCCATGGCCTGACCGATGACGAGGCGGAGCACGCGGCTTCTGCTGGCGCCGAGCGCGATCCGCAGCCCGATCTCCTTCCCCCGCGTGTGCACGGCGTGCGCGAGCACGCCGAAGATCCCCAGCGCCGCCAAGCCCAGCGCCAGCAGGCTGAACGCCGTGAGGAGGCCCGTCGCGGCCGCGCGCGTGGCGACGCCGCCCTGATACTGCTCGTCGAGGGTCGAGATGGCATACACGGGCTGCTCGGGATCGAGCCCGCGAACGATGGCGCGCACGTCGGGTAGAAGCGCCGTCACGCCGCCTCGCGCCGTCTCGGATGCCCCGTCCCGGCCGCGCACCACGAGGTAGAGCTGGGTGCGGCGGCGATCCGGAATCTGGCGGACGCTGCCGATCATCTCGGGCACGGCTGGCGCGGCCAGACCGAGGTTGCGTACGTCGGCCACGACGCCCACGACCTCGGTCGGGCTCGCGTCGCTCGCGGCGCCCTGGATGCGGATGCGCTTGCCGATCGGGTCCTCGTTCGGCCAGTACCGGGCCGCGGCGGTCTCGTTGATCACGATCTCGCGAGGGTCCGTGATCGACGCGCGCTCGTCGAACCAGCGGCCGCGCACGATCCGAAGCCCGAGCGTCTCGCGATAACGCGCACCGGCGGTCGTGTAGAACGCGGATGGCAGAACGGATCCCGCCGCGGTCGCGTCTTCGATGACGAACGCGCTGCGGCTGAACACGCCCGGTGGCGGCTGATTCGACGCCGTGGCATCGGCGACGCCCGGCAGGGTCCGGACCCGCTCGAGCAGTGCGTCGAAGAACGCGAGGCTCGTCTGCCCGTCGTACCGTGTGAGCGGCAGCGTGATCCGCATCGCGAGCATGTCGGACGAATCGAATCCGCGGTCGACCTCCAGCAGCCGGCTCGTGTTGACCGTCAGCAGCGCCGCCGCTCCAGCCACCATCGTCGTCATCGCGACCTCGAAACCGACGACCAGCCGATGGGCGCGACGGGTGGACGCCGCACCGACCGCACGTCCGCTCTCGTCGTTCAGGGCCTCAGCCGGCCGGGAGCGCGAGAGCTGCAAGGCGGGCCAGAGTCCGACGAGCACGGCACTCGACACGGCCAGGATGGCGGCGAAGGCGACGATCCGTGCGCTCACCGTCAGGGCGATGTCGCCCGGCAGCAGGCTCGGCGGCAGCATCGCGGGCAGCATCCGCACGCCGACCCAGGCGAGGAACAGGCCCATCGTGGCCCCGAGAGCCGTCTGCAGGAGGGTCTCGCCGATGAGCTGCTTCGCCAGTTGTCTTCGCTCGGCGCCGAGCGCCGCGCGCACGGCCATCTCGCGGCGGCGGCCGGCGGCGCGCGCGAGGAGCAGGCTCGCGAGGTTGGTCGTGACGAGGAGGAGCAGCAGGCCAGCGGCGCCGAAGGCGATCCACGTCACCCGGCCGAATCCCCACACCTGGATCTCGGTCCACGGCCGAGCGGCCAAGGTCATGCCTTCGTACTCGGGGTACGCCGGGCGGTGCGTCGCGTCGATTGCGGAGGCGAGTCGCGAGAGCTCGGCGCTGGCGTCTTCCACCGTCGCGCCAGGCGCCAGTCGCGCGAGCACGTTGAGCTGGCGGCGGTTGCGCGGCATCGATCCGGCCGCCTGGGGCATCGGCAGCCAGAGGTCGGTGTCGTACACGCGCGTTCGCGCCGGCATCACGCCGACGATGGCGCGCGGCGCGCCGCCCACCCGGATCGATCGGCCGATGACGTCCGGCGCGCTCGAGAGCTGCGAGCGCCAGAACGCGTCGCTGACGACGGCGACCGGCGCGGAAGTGCGGAGCTCCTCGGCGGAGAAGCCGCGTCCGAGCTCTGGCGTCACGCCGAGCGTGGCGAAGAGATCGTCCCAGACGAAGGCCGTGAACACGCGCTCGGGCGAGTCGCCGACGAGCACCGGCTCGTTGTTCAGATCGAACGCCGCGACGTGGGTGAGCGTGGTGGCGCCGCGGCGCAGGTCTTCGGCCTCAGGGCCGGAGAAGACTTCGAAGAAGCCGAGCGGGCGATTGAGCTTCGGCGCTGCCATGCCGATGCCGACGAGCCGATCGGGCTCGGCGAACGGGAACGGGCGGAGGATGGCCGCATCCACGACGGCGAAGAGGAGGGCGTTGGCGCCGATGCCGACGGCAAGCGACGCGATGACCGTGGACGAGAGACCGGGACGCGCCCGCAGCGCACGCCAGGCATTCTGCAGGTGATTCATGGAAGGGCAGTCTAGATCATCTGCGAACGGTGATTGGTGATTGACGATCGGATTCTGCAATCGCCAATCGCCAATTGCCGATCGCCATTCCCTGTCGTAGTCTCATCCCAGCATTTACCCCACCCCTCGGAGGTTGCCATGTCGCTGCGCCGCATTGGGCTCGTTCTCTTCTGCCTCGGACTGCTGGTGTTCGCGCCGCTTGGGGCGATGCGGGTCACGGACCGCACGCCGGACGCGGTGGAGGTCGCGGATGGAGCCGGGGCCGCCGCGCCACTCGCGCAGGCCGCGGGACCGACCAGGATGCTGCGTACGCCGGCGGTGAGTCCCACGCACATCGCGTTCGCGCACGCCAACAACATCTGGGTGGTGGAACGCGCGGGGGGCCTGGCGCGACGGCTCACCAGCTTCCAGGGCGCGACGAGCAATCCGAAGTTCTCGCCCGACGGCCAGTCGATCGCATTCAGCGCCGAGTACAGCGGCAACACGGACGTCTACGTCGTGCCGGTCACCGGCGGTGAGCCGAAGCGGCTGACGTGGCATCCCGGCGGCGACGTGGTGCAGGGCTGGACGCACGACGGGCGGTCCGTGATGTTCACGTCGGGACGTGCGACGTGGGCGCCGAGCGCGGCCGCGCGCTTCTGGACCGTGCCGGCGACTGGCGGCGTGGAAGCACCGCTCCCATTGCCGCGCGGCTACCAGGGCAAGATCTCGCCCGATGGCCGGCGGATCGCGTATCGCATGAACTCGTCGTGGGACGAGGAGCGCCGCAACTATCGCGGCGGCCAGAATCGGCCGGTCTGGATCGTGGATCTCGCGAGCTACGACCTCGAGTCGCCGCCATGGACCGACTCGAAGGACACCGACCCGGTCTGGGTCGGGGACATCGTCTACTTCATCTCCGATCGTGACGGCGTCGCGAACATCTGGTCCTACGAGTCGCGCGGCAAGCGCCTGCGTCAGATGACGCGCTTCACCGACTTCGACGTGAAGGCGCTCGACGGCGGCAAGGACGTCGTCGTGTTCGAGCAGGGCGGCCAGATTCACGAGCTGGATCCGTCCAGCAGCCGCACGAAGGTGGTGCCGATCACCGCGGCGGGCGATTTCCCGTGGATGATGCCGCGCTGGGAGGACGTGTCTGGCCGTGTGACCAACATGGCCATCTCGCCGACCGGCCGCCGGGCGGTGGTCGAGGCGCGCGGCGAGATCTTCACGATCCCGGTCGAGAAGGGCGACGTGCGCAACATCACGCGGTCGAGCGGATCGGCTGAGCGGGAGCCCGCATGGTCGCCTGACGGGAAGTACGTGTCGTACTTCAGCGACAAGTCCGGTGAGTACAAGCTGATCTTGCATTCGCCGGACGGGCTCTCGCCGCCCCGCGAGATCGCGCTGCCCAAGCCGAACTTCTACTACACGGCCTCCTGGTCGCCCGATTCGACGAAGCTCCTGTACAGCGACACGAACCTCAACGTGTGGGTGCTCGACGTCGCCAGCGGACAGACGAAGACCGTCGGCCGGGATCCCTGGATGGTGCCGCAGCGCACGCTCAACCCGGTGTGGTCCTCCGACTCGAAGTGGGTGGCCTACGCGAGCCGCTTGAGGTCCACGTACCACGCCGTGTTCGTGAGCAACGTCGACACGGGCGAAACGCGCCAGATCACGGATGGCCTGGCCGACTCGGTGTGGCCGGCCTGGGACGCGAGCGGCAAGTACTTGTGGTTCCTGGCGTCCACGGACTTCGGTCTCGCGTCGCAGTGGCTCGACATGACGTCGTACGACCGCGAGACCACGTTCGGGCTCTACTTCGCCATTCTGAAGAAGGGCGAGCCCACACCGCTGCTGCCCGAAAGCGACGAGGATCCCGGGGTGACGGCGGGACGGGGCGGCACGCCTGGCGGCGGGCGCGGTGGACGCGCGGGTGGCGCTGGTGAAGCTGGCGAGGAAGCGCCGCAGGCGGCGCGACCGGATGCCAGCGCGCCGAGAGGCGCCGCCGTCCAGATCGACTTCGACGGCCTCCAGAACCGCATCATCGCGGTGCCCGGCGTGCCGCTGCGGCAGTACACGCAGCTCCGGTCCGGCGGCCCGGGCATCGTCTACTACATCGAGGGCGGAACGGCCGGCAACGCGCTGCATCGCTACCGGCTGTCCGATCGGCGCGCCGCGCAGTTCGCGACGGGCGTGGCCGACTACGAGGTCAGCGGCGATGGTCACAAGCTCCTCTATCGGGCGGGCGGTGGCGGCGGGGGCCGCGGCGGGCGCGGCGGCGGTGCGGCGGGTGGCGGGCCGAACATCTTCATCGTGGACGCGGATCGCAATCCACCGCAGGCCGGGGCGGGACGACTGAACGTGCAGCTCCGGATGTGGCTCGATCCGCGCGAGGAGTACAAACAGATCTTCCGCGAGGGCTGGCGCCTGCAACGCGACTACCTCTATGTCACGAACCTGCACGGCGCCGACTGGACGAGGATGGAGGAGATGTACGGCCAGCTCCTGCCGCACATCAACCATCGCGCCGATCTGAACTACCTGCTCGACAACATGGGCGCCGAGATCGCGGTCGGGCATTCGTACGTGCGCGGCGGGGACATGCCCGAGGTGCCGGCGGGCTCGGGCGGACTGCTGGGCGCCGACTTCGTTGTCGAGAACAACCGCTACAAGATCACGCGCATCTACGACGCCGAGAGCTGGAATCCGGAACTGCGCGCGCCGCTGGCGGCGCCCGGCGTGGACGTGTCGGTGGGGGATTTCATCCTCGCGATCGACGGCGTGGATCTGGTCGCGCCAGACAACATCTACCGGCTCCTCGACGGCACGTCGAACCGACAGCTGCGGCTCACGGTGAACAGCCGGCCGGTGCCCGATGGCGCGCGGCAGGTGACGGTGGTGCCGATCGGCAGCGAGCAGGGCCTCCGCACGCGCGCGTGGGTGGAGTCCAACCGCCGGACCGTGGACAAGCTCTCGAACGGCCGGCTGGCCTACGTCTACGTGCCCAACACGGGTCAGGGTGGCTACCAGAGCTTCAATCGCTACTACTTCGCGCAGCAAGACAAGCTCGGCGTGGTCGTCGACGAGCGCTACAACGGCGGCGGATCGGCGGCCGACTACATCATCGAGGTGCTGCAACGCGACTTCGACGGCTACTTCAACAACGTGGCCGGCGATCGCTATCCGTTCACGAGCCCCTCGGCCGGCATCTGGGGACCGAAGGTGATGATCATCAACGAGATGGCCGGTTCGGGCGGCGACCTCATGCCCTACATGTTCCGGCGCCGGCAGATCGGGCCGCTCGTCGGCAAGCGCACCTGGGGCGGCCTCGTGCACACGGCCGACACGCCGCCGTTCATCGACGGCGGCTCGATGATCGCACCCCGCGGCGGCTTCTTCACCCGCGACGGCAAGTGGGCCGTGGAGAACGAGGGCGTGGGGCCGGACATCGACGTGGAGAACTGGCCGAAGGACGTGATCGCCGGTCGCGACCCGCAGCTCGAACGCGCGGTCGAGGAAGCGCTGCGCCTGCTCGACGCGCAACCGGTCGATCGACGCGCCACGGAACCGCCGGGACCGACGTGGGGCACGAGGCGAGGAAGAGGAGGGAACTGACCCAGGACCTAGGATCGAGGACCGAGGACCGCTTGTGAGATCGCTGGCGCCAGGCATTCCGCCATGCGCCGGTAGCCGTCCACGTCAGGGTGCAGCTCGTCGGGGGAGCTGGCAAGCCGGTCGAGGTCGTCCGGCGCGGCGGCCGCGCGGCGCGTGTCGGCGAAGGTGACGTTCGGGTCGCGCGTCGCCTCGCCGGCTATCCATGCGTTGATGGCGTGCATGCGGGCATTCTGATCGGGCGTCGCCGTGTTGTACGGCACGATCGAGCCCGCGACAACGGGAATCCCGGCGTCCCGCGCGCGGTCGTACATCGCCCGCAGCTCCCGCGTGACGCGTTCGGGGGGCAAGCCCTGATACACGTCGTTCACGCCCGCGATGATGACGACCAGCCGCGGCGCGTGCGCGACGACGTCGCGATCGAACCGCGCGGCGATCTGATCGGACCGCTCGCCGTTCACTCCGCGATTGAGCACGCGCCAGTCCGGATGCGCCTGCGTCAGCCAGTACGCGAACTGGCTGCGCTCGTCGCCCTCACCCGAAGGCGGCGCCTCGATCGGCGATTTGAAGAGCGGCGTCCCGGCGGTCGTCGAGTCACCAAGAGCGACGATGAGCATCTGCACTTTCAGGCACTAGGCACTAGGCGCTGGGCACTGGGCACTGGGCGTTGGGCACCGGGCAACAGCCCCGAGCCCCAAGCCCCGAGCCTCTCAAGCCCCGAGCCCCAACCTCGAGCCCCCAGGCTCACTTGAGCGCTTCACGCACCACGCGAAGGATGTTGCGCCCGGCGATCTTCCGGATGTCGTCGTCGGAGTATCCGCGCCGCAGGAGCTCGGCGAGGAGCATCGGGTAGGTCGACACGTCCTCGAGGCCCAGGACCACGCTCGAAATGCCGTCGAAGTCGCCGCCGAGCCCCACGTGGTCGATGCCTGCCACCTTCTTGATGTGATCGATGTGGTCGGCCACCTGAATGAGCGAGGCGCGCGGTGCGGGGTTGGCGGCGCGCCAGGTCTCGATGCCGCGCGTGACCGCGTCGGGCGCGGCGCCACCCGACGTGAGGCGTGTCCGTTCGGCCGTTTCGCGGCGGTTGTAGTCAGCCACGTCCTGCGACACGAACCCGGGCACGAACGTGACCATGACGACGCCGCGGTTCTTCGGCATCTCGCGCAGGATTTCGTCGGGCACATTCCGCGGCACGTCGGTGAGCGCGCGCGCCGACGAGTGCGAGAAGATCACCGGAGCGCCCGTGACCCTCAGCGCATCGGCCATGGTCGCCGGCGACGTGTGGCTGAGGTCGACCAGCATGCCGAGCCGGTTCATCTCGCGCACCACCTGCTCGCCGAAGGGTGTGAGCCCGTCGTGCGTCGGCGTGTCGGTCCCTGAATCGGCCCATGGGACGTTGAGGCTGTGGGTGAGCGTCATGTAGCGCGCGCCGAGCCGGTGCATCATCCGCAGCGTCGCGAGCGACGAGTTGATCGAGTGCCCACCCTCCATGCCGATGAGCGACGCGATCTTGCCCTGCTTCTGCGCGCGCACCACGTCGTCCGCGTTCAATGCGAGCGCCAGTCGATCGGGATAGCGCTCGACCATGCGATGGACGATGTCGATCTGCTCGAGCGTCT
>Ga0105106_10004404_pt1 | contig 10070 bp, 3 predicted proteins | sample PPLLaktember2015_5_FD_79109 | JGI IMG/M metagenome (GOLD analysis project Ga0105106, IMG submission 79109) | Freshwater sediment microbial communities from Prairie Pothole Lake near Jamestown, North Dakota, USA - PPLs Lake P8 Core (1) Depth... | ecosystem: Environmental > Aquatic > Freshwater >... | reverse complement strand
GGGGTCACGCGACGGCGATGAGGTCGTGCAGCTCTATCTGAAGGACCCGGTCGCCACCGTTGCGAGGCCGGTGATAGAGCTGAAGGGCTTTCAGCGGGTTCATCTCCGCGCCGGTGAAGCGCGGGAGCTCTCCTTTACGATTACGCCCGCAATGCTCGAGATGCTTGACACGGACATGAAGAGTGTCGTCGAGCCGGGAGATTTCCGGATTCTGGTCGGCGGCTCGTCGACGGACATCCGGCTGCAGGGTACGTTGACCGTGCAATAATCGGGTCCGGCTCAGGTCCTGCGGGAGCATTCAGTGGCCGGCTCGAGCGCCGGCAGTGAAGAGGCGTGCAGCAATCACATCGGGCGTCCTCAGGGGCGCCCGATTGTTTCTGTCAGTCCAGTCCCTCGAGCAGCGCCTTCCGCGCGGCACGGTAGACGGCGACGTCGGTGCTGTAGTCGGTGTAGTCTCTGAAGACCAGACGGATGCAATCGGTTGTCTTCGAAGCATCCTTCTTCTTCATCATCTGCAGCAGCTCAAAGTCCTCGACCCCGATCCGGAAGGCTTCAAACCGCGTTGAAGACAGAGGGCCTGCGGGGCCGGGGTAGATGATGTGCGTGTCCCCTGCTGGCAGGAAATTGTTCGGCGTAGCGACCGGGGAAGGGTGATGCACGACGCTCTGCGTGAACGGGTCGGGCATCACGTACTGATTCAGTCCCCAGTGAAGATATCCGAACGTGTCGTAGTGAGCAGCACCCCAGCCGAAGTAGACCAGCCGTAACCGCTCCTGGTCCAGGAGCCGGTTCAGCCACTTCCCTCCCGGAACCAGGCAGGTATACACCAGAACCTTCTCGTTCATCCGTTCACGCTCCCGGAAGAATGCCTCGTTCTTCTGGAAGTCATCGATTGTCGGACACCAGATGTCCACGGCTCCCGCAAGCGTGTCGCGGTCGGTTGTCGCCTCCATGATGCGGATCTCGGGATAGATCGACCGCACCTGCTTCACCACTTCCTTGTAGCATGCCGCCTGCACGGCCGACGGTTCGTCGGAGATGTGCTGGAGCCAGCTGTGGGTAAGGTCGTATCTGGTGGTGAAGTCCTTGATCAACCGGACGATGGCTTCGACGTCTTTCTTCGCCTCGGCAGTCCCGTAGGGCCGCTTCGTGAGATACACCTTCAGCTCGGGGTTTCCCCAGTCATCCTCGTCCCCGCGGTACATCAGGTGCGGCGACTCGAAGTACGTGAAGCCATGGCGGCGGAATGTCTCGACGAACGCGCGCATCTGCCTCTCGTCCAGGGAAATCCGGCCGTCGGTCACAGAGATGAGCTCCGCCGGGACAATGATGCAGTTCTGCCTCCCGTGTGCCATCATCGCGGCATAGACGTCCAGCATGTCGTACCATTCTTTTGACCATCGCGTGAGTCCGTGCTTCTCCTCCATCTGGGGGAGGCTGAACCAGTTGGTGTAGAAGAACGTGCCCTCCGCGAGGCCGGGGAGGCGCGCCCGATGTACGGTGGCTGTGAATATGCCCTGCTGGGTCCAGCCCTTGCCTTTCGCTGCGATCTCGACCCGGTAGGTCCCGGGATTGCCGGTCATACTCCACGGGACGCTCAGCCGCAGGGCGGTGTAGCCATTCCGGACCGCGACGGTCGGGGTCGTCAGAGGCTGGAGCGCCTCGTAGACGCGGAATGGAGCCCTGCGAATCACATAGGGGTTGTGCTGGTTCGTGTACGTCTCCGTTCGGCTGTCCAGTCCGGTGTTCTCTTCCACTGGCACATCCACCAGCCGGCTCCAGCAGGTGGCGGGGAGCGCCGTACCGTTCAGAGTGGCGGAGATGGAGAAGGAGTCCCCGGGGGCCGCTGTGAGGAGCACATGGACGTCAGCCTCCGTGCCGGCCGGAAAGTCTGCTTCATACCGCTGCGTCCAGCGACGTGTGTCGTTGGAATCTGGATAGAGCGGCTCGAGCGGGTCCACGAGCCTCAGCAAGGGCTGCGCATGAGCGGAAAGAGAGAGGAGGAGAGTGAGTGCGACACTGACGAAACGTGTGCTCATGACTTTGCTCCCAAGGTGGTCACGTGCGGCACCCCGGCTGCGGGGGGGGGCCGGCCCTTGCTGCGATGGCCAGGTGTTCCTGCCAGACCCGGAGGTTCCTGCCGGGTCCGGAAGTGCCTGCCAGGTCCGGATTTGCCTGCCGGGTCCGGATGTGGCTGCGCGATTCGGATGTCCCGCCGATGCTCTACCTCGCCGGCGTGATCTTCATCGTGCGGATCTCGTAGGCTCCGGCCGTGACTCCGACCCTGTTCTTCGCGGACGGCAACGTGTCAATGACATCCTCGAGGAGGTTGGTTTCTTCGGCCTTCCCGACCGGGGCGAGGAACGTGAGGTGGCCGCTTACGGCATTTCCTGCTGTCTCGAACATCCGGAGGATCACCGATTCATCGTCCTCGCATTTCTTCATTGTGCTCAGGACGAGGTTGTCGGCGTCCAGTGAAACGAAGCTTCCCGATTCGGGCAGGTGGGCCGTCGGGTTTTCAGGACGATCAGCGATTGCGGTGAGGGGCGCGTTCGCCTCGACACCCTGGCGCTGCCCGCTCTGCCACCCCGGGCCATGAGATGTCAGGGAGAAGCGGTAATGATGATCCCCCTTCTGCAGGTACCATGGGCCTTCACCGTGGCAGCTCCTCCGCGACGCGAGTAGTACCGGCTGGAGCATGAGCCTTTCCGTTTTCGGGTCTGTCGGGTCCTTGTAGTCCCACACCGCCACGGATGAGCTGAGCGTCACACCGAGGCGCGAGCCGTACAGTCCGATCCAGTTCTGAATCGCCCGGGGGCGCACGCTCGATACCTCCTGCGTGTACCTCTCGCCCGCGGCGCCTTTCATCTCGTTCACCCCGACCTCAAGCGTGCCAAACGGCACTTCATACGCGACCCGACCCTGTTCGGCGCGCACGGGGAATGCCAGGCGAAACTCCCGGTACTTTGTCCCATCCCACTTGAGAAGGGAGACTTCGAAATCGATCCGCTTGATCCCGGCATAGAGTATCACGCGTTGAGCGACCGTAGCATTGGCGAGCGTGTACCGGGCTTCGACGACGTCGCGGACCGGTCCCGATTCCACGCTCCGCCAGGTTGCGGCATGACTGCCCAGTTTGTCGAAACCCTCCATCGTCGGTTGCTGCGGTTCGCTCCACTCGCCAGCATCCTCGCCGACCGATTGCATCGTGAACAGCTCTCCACCCAGGAACTTGTCCGTGTCCAGCAACGGTTCGTTCAGTTCCCTGTCGAGAATCTGCTTCACGCCGCCGGGCCCGAGCTGGACCTGATAGTACTTGTTCTCCAGCGATGCCACTCCCTGTGCCTGCTTCCGGGGAGGCCGGGCTTCCTCTGACCCGCGTGCATAGTACGTCGCATATCCGATCGAAGGGACCTCCGCTGCGACGAACAGGAGCTCGGCCGATGCGATGCTTCCATCTTTGTGTCGGTCCTTGACATCGAACTGAGCCGGCACGTTGTTACCGGCGCTGTCGTACAGGTCGAGGCCCGCCGCGGCTTCCCCGATGTCTGGATACACGGTGACCCGGACGGGCCCTGAACGATTCCATGAGAGCGCGTTGAAAACAACGACCCGGAGTCCAGATCCCGATGCGGCCTTGATTCGCGAGGAGATGGACGTCAAGGAACGCGTCAGGAGGGCGTTTGAGCTGTCTCTGGCCGACTCGTACTTCGCCTGGAATGTGCTGTCGGTGATCTCGCCGTTCTTCCCGCCCCACCCGTGATCCGGATAGAGCTGCGCTTCCCACGCCCCGGTCAGGGCAGCCTGTGGGTACGAGGCGAAAGAACTTCCGAGGAGAGCGTTGACAGTGCTGAAGATCTCTGCCGCCGGCAGCAGGACGTCTGCCTCCCGCTTCGCGCTGATTGCATGATGGTGCGTTGGGCCGTGAATGTACAGCCAGATATTCGGTCGCTCGCCGTGAATGGCCGGGAGTTTGGACTGAGACGGTGCAATCCTGTCGAGATACTGCTGCAGGGTCGAGTATCGGATGGGAGGGAGGGAGAGAGGTGTGAAGGACCCATCCGTATTCACAATCTTCCCGAGCGTGCCCCACTTCCCGAGCAACGTATCGTATCTGTCAGGGCCGCTCATATCGGACATCGAGATCAGGGGGAGATCCTGAGAGACGAAGTGTGTCGCCTTCAGCCAATCGGTGGCTGAAGAAGCAACATAACCCGCAGCCTGTTCAAAGCCCGTGCCTTCCACGCGAGCTTTGAAGTCGGCGTAGTGACCTGGACTGAACGCCAGGATGGAAGAGCCGTCGGGACTGAACCATGAATAGAGGCCCTTGCTGAAGCGGCTCATCGAGAGATACTCCACCCCTGCGCGCCGCATCACCTGCGCCATCTGCAGCGTGCGCCCGGGAACATCCGGATTCCAGTAGGTCTTCGTGTCGCATCCGGGGAATTCGGTGCGGAGCCATCGCCGTCCGGCGATGAATTGCCGGACGAGCATTTCGCCGGAACAGAGGTCCTCGTACGGCTGGTTGAACGACGCGCCGACGGCAAGCCTCCCGTCTTTCATGAGCCGGTGAATCTCATCCTTCCGGTCGGGATGGCGCCCGACGTACTCGCGCAGGCAGAGGACATCCTCGACGTCGAAGCGATACGAGGGATCATTCCTCATGATCTCGAGGAGCGGGGTGATGATCTTCTCGTCCCTATCGCGGATGCAGTTCTCCGGCGAATCCATCCAGGCGATGTCCTGATGGGTCGAGATCATCAGATGCTGGGTCCCCCGGTCGCCAGAGAGCTTCGCGAGCTCCTGCAGTGAGGTGCCGAGGCCGGGATGGTAGGTAGCCTCATACTGCAGGCGCCAGCCTGTCGGTTCAGCAGCCGATGCCGTATGCGACACCAGCTTCCGGGGATACACCATCGACGCGTTTGTCTTGGTGAAGAGGGAATCGAGCCGCATCAGCACTTCACCTCCAAACGTGACAGTCAGAGGTGCGGCGACCTGGTTCTTCTTGAGTGTGAACTCCGCGCTGGTTGCGCCGTCCCGGTCACTGAATCGCGCAGTGGCCGCCGTGCCCTGGTCTGTCGCGAGGCGCACCTCTCTTCCATGCCAGCTGGAGGGGCCCACGAATTCCACCACAGAACTCTCGCCGGCCGTGCGGATCGTCATGTCGCAGTAGGCTTCATTCAGCACGAGCTCCCGCTGGTAGGCAATTACGTCCCGTGCCTCGAACACCATGCACCAGGCGGACTGATTCGCCTTCTCCCCGACGAGCGAGAATTGCACCGGCTCACCCGACTTCACCCATGTCCCGGGGACCGTGATGCGCAGACATCCGAAGAGATCCCCGAATTTGTCTCTGGTCGCGGCGATGAACCGGAGCTTCCCTCCCTCCCGTCCGGTCACCTCCCAGTTCTCCTCAGGGCTGGTGGCGAATTGGAAGCGAGGAACGCCGTTGACGGAGAGACCAAACGCAAAGCCCGACGGTTGTTGCCCGTACAATCCGGCCATCACCACGAAGCTAACGTCGCTGCCCGCTGATGCCGGCAGGACGGGCTGGCTCTTCCACGTGATCGCCATTGTTCCGCTCGTCGCCCGAGTAATCAATGCGCGTGCGGGATCGGTCCGATACGACGCATAGAAGAGCGTGGATCCTTCGACCGTCTCGGCGTACCCCTCGATGCAGTCGCCGATCGCCTGGAGAAACTGAATGTTGTGCTCCACCCGTTCCTTGAAGACGTCAGATCCGGCGGGAGCAGAGAAGGCGGAGAGAAGCATGGTGCCACCGATAATGAGGGTTCGAATCATCTTAGTTCCAGATCCGTATGAATTTGGTCTCAAGCGGTTGGAAGGTGATCGACGTCAGCGGTCGGGGCTGGCCGCCGAGCGCGTCCACCTCTTCCATCTTCCAGCCCTTGCCGGATGCTGCCAGCTTCAGCGGCGTGGCCTGCCCGGACGTTTCACGAAGCTGAAGCACGATCCCCTGCTTCGCCGGCCTGCTGCTGATCAGGAGCACAGGAGATGGCGCAAACGGCCACGCAGACCGGGTTCTGGCCTCAGTGGACGCAGCCTTCCCTCTTGGCAGCACGCGCGAGACGAACGGCACGCGGACGCCCCACCCGAATTGCGTGGCGAAGGAGTTGCCGGCATCCCGGCTCGATGTAAGCGCGTAGCTCCATGACATCTCTCCCTCCTGGCTGGACCGGAAATTGGTGGTCCAGTAGTTGTTCAGCACCCAGGAGTACATCTGCTGCGTCTCCGGCTTTGCCCCGGACTTGTACCGTCCGGTATTGATGCCGCCAAATTGCATAAGCGGGATTTCATCGCTGACGAGGACAATCTGCTCAGTCGGGCTGCGAAGGGCGGCGAAATTCTGCACTGTGTTCCAGTCGGTTGCCGTGCCAGGAATCTGGTTCTCACCCGGCTGGACTAATCCTCCCTGGGCCTCAAACTGGAGCGTCCCCTGCTCAAGCGCGAACGGGAATGCCACGTACACGGCTTCGGGGTCGTTCACGGGTAGCTTGCGCGCCTTGAAGAGGATGTCAATGCGCTTCGTGGTCTTGAACAGTCGGATTTCGCAGGTCACACCGTCGTCGCCCGCAAAGCCATCGCTGGAGCCGCTCAGCACAACGCTCTGCCACATGGTGCCGTTCACTCCAGGCGTGACCCGGACGTTGCTCAATGTCCCTCGCGAATGTTCGCCGAGCCGGTACTCTTCCATCGGGCGCCGGCTGACGAGCCGTTCGTAGATGAATGCGCCGAGTTGATGCGAGCGCCCGGGGTCAAGCAGTTCCCGTCCGAGCTCCCGGTCGAACAGGCTGCTGATCGCGCCTGCCTTTCTGTCGAGCGTCAGACGGAAAAACTCGTTCTGGATGGTGTCGGCGGGGGCAAAGGGGGCCTCCTGTATTCGCTCCTTGCCGGTCATGACGATGCGATAGGTGTTGTAGCCGAGCGGGGGGACGTCGCTGACCCAGAGAGCCCAGTAGTTACCCTCGGCGCGGCTTTCCACAAGCTGGACCGGGATGCTCCTGTCGCGGTCGTCAACGATCCGGAATTCGCGCTCCCTCGGCATCACCTGGTCGTCGGCGAAGACCACATGCAGCCCCGACCGTGCCCAGTTGAGCGTGTTGAACACGACGATGCTCGGTTCCGACGAGAGGGGGAGGAATTGCTGGACCTGCCCCATGGCTGCCTCCCGCAATATGCGGGATTGCATCACTGCCTGCCAGGGATACGAGGATTTCTCCGACCACTGGACCTGAGTGTTTTCCGCAAGGGGCTCGGAAATGCTCTCCGCCGCCCCGAACGTATGTTCATTGTAGAAGTGGAGGTTATCCACCAATGCCTCCATCTGCTGGAACACCGGCTGCGGAAGCGATGCTCCAAAAAGCTGTGCCATCGACAGAAGCCCCTGGTTGACGATCAGATCGGCTTGCGCCTGACGACCTGCAGCGGTCTCGCGCACGGCGCATCCATACCCGTCGGTCCACCAGTCAGGCCATGCTGCACGGAAGACGGGCAGGTCTTTGCCGTGCTCCTTCTCCACCCACTCAAGGAACTCGTGAACTGTGGCGGTCCGGAGCCTGGGCCATTCGTACGTCTCGTTCCAGCGCCGGACGTTTTCAGAGGCAAATGTAGATGGTGGCGAATTGTCCGTGGAATATCCGCTGTGCTGCACGTTGATGCTGGCATAGGGATATCCGTTTGTCTCCAGTTCCTGGAGGTAGGCCGGGAGATCGCGCGAGATGAGCTCGAAATCCTCCGTATGAATGCCGTAGAAGTTGCCCGTCATGTAGTGGTCGGCGCGATACGCAAGCACACGTTTCCCGGAAGGAGACTCCCACCAGAAGGGGGTCGGGACCTTGAAGGGCTTCAGAGCCCGGTGGGCATTGATGCCGGACGTGACGTACGTGATGCCGAGGCTCTGCAGGTAGTCGACCAGGCACCAGGCGTACCCGTTGACGTCGTCCTGCATCGCTGTGCGGACCGGCAGCCCGAGTTCGCGGAATGTCTTGATAGGCTCCAGGGAGTGGGCGAGGGCGTTCTCGTCTGCGACCTCCGCCCAGTTGAGCAGCATCCCGGTGACTTCTATGCGCCCCTCCTTGACGCGTTTCTTCAGGCGTTCGATCTGGCTGGAGGGCCGTGTCTTGAGATACTCGCGGACGGCCCATGAGGTTTCGCAGGTCCATCGGAATTGCGCCTCGGTGGGATAGGCATCCGTCTGGTCGCAGTAGTCCAGCGCGTAGTCGATGTAGCGCAGATGCTCCGCGAGGATTTCCGTCTGCGGCCGGGTGTAGCCGATATCGGTGTGGCTGTGCTGCACGAGGTAGACGGTCCAGTGACGCACCGGAGCGACGTCCACCGAAATACTCTTGCGAACTGTTCCCATCTCGAGCTGGACCTGCAGTGTGGCCGGAGCGCTGACCGGGACAAGCTTCAGAGAGTGGCGGGAAATCCCGTGGGGGACTGTCAGCTTCTCCGCCGGCAGTCCCGTGACCGCTACAACGCCAGATGTTGGCTCGCCGAGGTTAATGATTTCGAGATCAAGCGGCTGGACAGTCTTTCCGCCTTCCCGGAGGATCACCGGCCGGGTGGACGCCACCATGCCGTCTGCGAGAGGAGTCGTGAATGTCATGACCCAGACAGCGCCTCTCGCGGCTTCGCCGGTGATGCGGAGCTCGACAGGTTTTCCCGGGGTCACCATCTCCGGTGGAAGGGAGAGCCGCATGAATCCGAAGCGATCCCGGTGCCGATCGACCATCATGGTCTGGAACATGAGGCGCGCTCCCCCGGCTCCTGCGACCTCCCAGGACTCCCGGGACGAGGTTGTGAACGTTGCCACGTCCTTTCCGCCTGCGGCAAGGGTGAACTGGCGTTCGCCCATGTTGCTCCCCAGGCCGGCGAGCCAGATGAACGTCACCGCACCCGAAGCCGGGGAGGCCGGCACCGGCTGAGTCTCCCATACGATGGCGCTCTTGCCGTCGCTTGCCCTGGCGATCAGCGCCGTGCGTGCGGCGGCGATCGGCGACGTATATGACATCGTCTCGCCCGACACGGTCCTGGCATATCCTGACATGTCCGACCTTCCCTCCGGTTGCTGTGTGGATACTCCCTCCTGCACGAAGGGGATGAACAGTGTTGTGGTGAGTGCAGCTCTGAAGCAAAGCAGTCGCGCGCTCATGGACGACCTCGTCTGAAGTGGCATTGCCTTTTCAATCAACGAACCACGATTTCGTCGGCAAACACCCAGGCTTTTCCCCGGTACTCGTATCCGATGTGCCACGGGGGGCACATGCCGACATTCTTCGCACGGCCCCGCACGAAGTTGCCTGACCTCTTTTCCATGGTGACGGAGTAGTCCTTCAGGAAAACGCCGTCCCTTCTCTCGTTCTCGTTGACAGTCTTCACGGTACCCACCGGTTCGAAGTTCGCCCCGTCATGCGAGACAAAGAACTCGACGTACTCGGGGAGGAAGATCCATGCGCGAATATCCTCGAGCATCGTCACCCGGATCTCCCGGATATCCCTCTTGCCCCCCATGTCGATGACCACATCCATGTCGTTGAATTCAAAACCCTGGAAATATCCGTCAAAGTAGGTGGCTCCATGTGCGCCATCCACCATGTTCAGCGGCCCCTGGCCGGGCCATTTGTCACTGTACGGCTGAAGATACCTGGGGGGCGGGTACAGCGCCCTCATGTAGCTCGCTTCGCCGGTGACCGGAGGCGTGACCCGCCCCGGGTAAAACAGGGCGGCCTTGATGGTTGTCGGCCTGGTGATCGCAAACGGCCCGCGGTAGAGCGCTGATGTCGCCGTCGGCTCTGATCCGTCGGTCGAATAGCGGATCTCGCTTCCATCGCCAAGCACGGGACGAACGTCAACCATGGCGCTGTCAAAGAAGAAGGTGTTTCCGGCAAACGTCAGACGCTTGATCTCAGAGATCGCCGAGACCTCGTCCGAGAATTCCCCGGGCTGTCCGGCATCATCCACGGCGCATACTCTATAATAGTATCTCCGGTTCGGCCTGGCGCTCTCATCCGGATACACCACCATGGAGTAGTCGCGCAATTCCCTGG
>Ga0105106_10004403_pt1 | contig 10072 bp, 7 predicted proteins | sample PPLLaktember2015_5_FD_79109 | JGI IMG/M metagenome (GOLD analysis project Ga0105106, IMG submission 79109) | Freshwater sediment microbial communities from Prairie Pothole Lake near Jamestown, North Dakota, USA - PPLs Lake P8 Core (1) Depth... | ecosystem: Environmental > Aquatic > Freshwater >... | reverse complement strand
CTTTTCCCTGTGATAACTCTATAGAGAATTGCAATTACAGCTATTACCAGAAGAACATGAATGATACCTCCGGCGTGAAAGCCCACGAATCCAATCGCCCAGGCGATGATCAGGACCACTGCTACGACATAAAGTAAATTTCCCATAATTACTGAAGTTAATAGATTAAAGTAAAACGACCAGTAATATTACAATAAGGATAATCGCAGCACCTGAAAGATAAACGCCGGTGCCAATTTCTTTGAGATTGCTTTTTATTGCCTTCACTTCCTTCCGCAGTTCTTTCTTTTCTTCTGGCTTCATTTTTGACTTATCCAGATCCTTGATCTCGTTCAGCCTCAATTCAAGGGCTTTTACTTCAGCATTTTCCGCTGGAACTGGTGCCGGTACTGAGGTAGGTTCCTTGATTGTTGAAGCAGATGCCTGATATGGCAGAAATGTAAAAGACAGGCATGCCACCATTAAAATAAAAACGATCTTTTTCATGTTAACTGATTTTAAATTATTTTACAATCAAAGATATGTCCCTCCCATCCGGTAATTGTTACATAATCCCCGGAAAAAGTTACATAATTCACACGTTTGGAAGGAAAACAATGTGGTTGAAGTGAAAGAAAACTGAATTCTTTTTATTGATATATCATTCTTGCAGGTTTTTCAATTTCAAAATCCCTGAAGCCAAAATCACTTGTTCTGAATGAATTCATTTTGAAAATATTTTGCCCCTTTCCCGGAATTAACGGATAAAAGGAGATTGACATCTGGAATGCTTTAAAAACCAGGCTTTCATTTTTAATCAAAACTCCCAGGCCGATCTGCGAATAGATTTTGCTGTCTCCAAATCCCGCTGAAGCATTTCCTAGCATTCCAAGAGAATAAGTAATATAGGGAGCGATCCGGAAACCGATAATATTCCATGGAGCATATGATTGTGTCTGCAGCGTAAACAGGATCCTGTTGGTACCCGATAATGCAGGACTGTAAAATCCGTCCAGACCATAACCTTCATTCAGTGTCAGACTGTCGGTAGAGTATCTGTTAATGCCAATTGTCATTTGAGGTTTCACAAATTGCCTGAATTTCCATTTTCCTATTTCAAATAATCCTGTAAAATAATTTACACCTGCCGTCATAACACCCTGTTCCGTGTGTGAGTCGTGAAAGAATGTCCCGTATTCGAAGTTGGAACTCAGGTAACCCCATTCGTAATAATCACCAAAGTAAACCCGCAATCCTAAATAAAGACGTCCCATATTATTTTTTACCTGGTAACCGCCTGTCAGTGAATATACTCTTCCCACCGGTACATCTTCTGTAACACCGAATTTAAAGATGTAATTATCCTGTACATATTTTCTTGCAGAAATTCCAATTGTAGCCAGGTAGAAGTTTTCGCTTGAATAATTATGAAACGGATCCAAAGGCTCAGGTGGTACCTCATAGTACTTTACCCGCAGATACCTGGCGGCCAGAATTAAGTTTGTCACCAGGTCATCTTCAATGTTACCCTTAAAAAGCTGCAGCGCTTTGCCTGCCCAGTAATCCTGTGTCCGGAATTTCAAATTCACGGGAACATAAAGGGAATTAAGGTCCTTCAGTGAATCTTTTTTTGTTTCGGAAGCAAAAGATACTCCTGCCGCCCATTTTGCCAGCGGAGAATAGAAGGGACGGTCTGCAGCAAAACTCCTCGTGAAATTTCCATATCCGTCAATTCCAAGATTCAACTTTGCACTGATGTAGGAGTGCCTGACATTTGGTATAAAATAGCTTGTATTAAATGAACTGATCTCATGTGTGAAATTTCTTGAAAAGGAATTCTGAAAATCATGTCCGTATCCCAGAAAATTTTTGTCGGCTAAATTGATCCTGATGCCCGAAGTAGAAATTGATCCTTCCGGAATAATACTCCAGTTATCCAATTCACGAATATATATGTCAACCGAATCGGATTTTACCCCCGCCGCCTTTACAGAAATAGAGACTTCATGCACATATTTCTGGCTTCGTATCAGGCGTTCCGATTCTTTTGCAAGCAGGGAACTGAAAGGTTGATTCTTCCTGAGAAGCAGGAAGTTCCTTACCGTTATACCTTGTGTTTTTATATGTATCCCATTCCCTGTTTTGGCGAGAATATTATGTTTCCGGGATGTCGTGTCAGAAACTGAATAACCAAAAGGGTCTAAAGTTACAATATGGATATTCCGGATTATTTTTCCTTCAAACTTGCTGTAAGGCTTTTGTATCAGTTTTTTGTACGCTTTTTTTCTGGCTTCTGTATTTTTCAGATCGGAAGAGGCAGGTTTAAAGATTAACCGGTAAATAAATCCGGTAAACTTGTTTCGTTTGGAATAGGATTCAATATTCTTATACAGATGAGTTGAATCTGTTTTTACAGAATCCTGCTGAGCAAATGCAAAGTCACTTATTGAAATTGTAACAAGAAAAAGTATGAATAATTTCCTGAACAACATTTGAACCTGTAGTTGTTACATTTTCTCCATATACCAGCTTAATGCCTTTTCTACTCTTTGATAGTGAAAAATGGTGGTAATGGTCTTCTGTAACCGGATAAAAGCTGTTTCACTTTTTACAATATAGTCAAAAGCCTGATGTTTCATACAGTTCACTGCTACCTCAATTTTGTCCTGGGAGGAGAGTATTATCACAGGAATTGTCTGGTTGGCAGCTTTTATTCTGTCGAGCGTTTCAAGCCCGTTGATTGCATTTTTATCAATGCCGTTCAGATGGTAATCCAGAATTATTATGTCAGGATTTTGAGATATGTTTTTGAGACATAGTTCACCGGTCGGGAATGTTTTAATAACCGATTCGGTATTTTCTGCAAATTCAATCTCAAGTGATTTTAAAAACAAAGCGTCATCATCGACCAGGAAAAGAAGTATACTATGTTCTTTCATCAATCTTTAGAATTTTAACAAATTATATTCAGCCTCCACTTCTTCACATGCTTTAGTGCAAACAATTTCAAGTTTTGAGACCAGATCCGGAATATCATCAAGATGTTTTTTGGTGGCTGAATATTCCTGAATCTTTCTGGCAGTCTCTTCTGAATCTTTATGTATACCCATTATGGAAAATGACGGGATCAGTTTATGAGCTGATTCGTACACTGAATTCCAATCCTTTTTCTCAAGCCCCAGTCTCATTTTGCTGATTAACGGAGGTGTCTGCATTAAATAAAGACTGATCATTTCCATCATCAGTTCCGGGTTGGCTTTAGTACGTTGCCTCATATAAGTCAGATCGGTAATCGCTGATTTCTCCGCGGTTGCGGATGATTCCTTCAACGGATTGACTTTTTTTAACAAATTCAGCATTTTGCTGAACAACAGTCTCTCATCAAGTGGTTTTGAAATGTAGTCATTCATTCCCACAGCTGTGCATTTTTTCAAATCAGCAGTGGTAACATCTGCTGTCAAAGCGATTATGGGAACCTGGGAATTCATTTTGGTACGTATGTATTCCGTCGCTTCAAAACCGTTCATTTCAGGCATATGCAGGTCCATCAGAATAATATCGTACGATTTGTTCCGAAGTTTTTCGATAGCTATTTTCCCATTTTCGGCGATATCGCGATCGAACCCAAACTCATCCAGAAGTGTTTTCATCAGTAACTGATTCAGCGGTATATCTTCAGCCACCAACACTTTAATGTTCTGAACTTTAATATCCAGTTCCTTAATAACTCTTTCCGGTTTGACTTCTGCATTTGTTTTCTGAAACGGTAAAATAAAGCTGAACACCGAGCCCTGATCAGGCTTGCTTGTTACAGTTATGGTTCCACCCTGCGATTCTACCAGTTGCTTAACTATAGCAAGCCCAAGTCCGGTTCCCCCGAACAGTCTTGCTGTTTCGCTTGATGCCTGCTGAAAGTTCTCAAAAATATGCGGTATCTTATTCTCTGCTATCCCGATTCCGGTATCGGAAACTGAAAATTCAAGAGTAGCATTCTCCTCATCTTCACTTGTCATTTGTACAGCAACTTTGATTTCTCCCCGGGCTGTGAACTTAACTGCATTGCTGATAAGGTTTAAAATTATCTGGTGCAGACGCACAGGGTCACCAACCAGCACTTCAGGAATTTTATCGTCATATTCTTTAATTAAGTGCAGGTTTTTTTCCTGAATTTTAGTTTCAAACAAATGGATCATTGCCGAAATCGAGGCAGACATTTTGAAAGGAGTTTGTTCAAATATCATTTTTCCCGCATCAACCTTTGCCAGGTCGAGTATATCGTTTATCAGCACTGTCAGCGCATCACCACTCATTTTAATTGCGGTTAAGTATTCTTTTTGTTTTGGTTCCAGGCCTGATTTCAGCAAAACCTTTGTAAACCCGATAATTGCATTCATTGGTGTTCGGATCTCATGGCTCATGTTTGACAAAAACTGTTGTTTGGACTTTACGGCATCTTCAGCAATTTTTGTAGCGCTTTCAGCTTTGCCTTGCGCTTCTTCAGCAGTTTTTGTTGCCAGTTCGGCCCGCAATTTGGCTTCCTTCAATTCTTTTTCAACCTTATTATGATCGGTAATATCCCTTGCCACAACAACCACCCCGCGCACCTTTCCAAACTCATCCTTATAAACAGAACCATTAAACAGGACTTCGGTCAGCTTGCCGTCGCGGATCGTCAAAGGAAAATCTGCAACAAATCCTTCGGTAAAGACCTGCTTATAAATTTCACGGGCTTTTTCAGGCTCAGTGAAATACTCAAAGAAATCCGTACCGATCAGATTCTCCCTTGTTGTTTCCGTTATATTTATTGAAGCATTATTTATGTCTGTAATTTTTCCTTCAGGATTAATTGTAAACAACGGGTCACGACTGGCTTCAATCAGGCTTCTGGTATATTGAGATTCCTGTCTGCTGGATTTTTCCATCTTATCTGTATAAAATTTTTTGCTCTTTTAAATATGACTATCTACCGTACATTCTGATTGTGCATAAGTATATCCTTCACTCATTTTCCTAAATGAAAACTCGTACCGAAAGTTATGGGTAAGACAAGGCAAAAATGTTACACAATTTCTGATAAAAATTGCATAATTCACATATTTCCCGAAGTGATGCGCCTGCTAGCCTTAAGATTTTTAAAGTGAGACGGAGTAAGTCCTGTCATTTTTTTGAATTGGTTTGAAAGATGAGCTACACTGCTATAATGCAGTTTGAAGGCAATCTCCGTAAGATTAAGTTCGTCATACACCAGAAGTTCTTTTACTCTTTCAATTTTCTGAGCCAGGTAAAATTTTTCAATGGTGGTCCCCTTTACTTCTGAAAACAGATTGGAAAGATATGTGTAATTGTGATTGAGCTTTTCGCTAAGGTAATCGGAAAGGTTAGTTTTGATTTGGTGATCATTAAAGTGCACAAGTTCAATGATAATGGTTTTTACCCTTTCAACCATTATCTGTTTTTTATCATCAAGCAGTTCAAGCCCGATCTTTTTCAGGGACTCACCAAGACCCTCCCGTTCCTCATCGGAAATATCCTCCATGATCTCGGTTTCGCCCAATTCGACTTTGGTGTGATGCAATCCCAGTTTTTCCAGTTCATATTTAACTGCGATCTGACACCGGATGCAAACCATATTTTTGATATATAACTTCAATCAGATGCTGTTGTTTATTCTTAAAACCAAATTTACAGTATTTTTATTGGATTTCAGGGGGCTTTTTTTGCTCATGACTAAAAATCAATGTAAATATATTATTATTTTTTCCTGGCAGTGGTATATTTCTTAAGGTTAAAGGCAGGTAAAACTCAGCTCCCTCCATATTAAACAAAGCCCCACCTGAATTGTTAAATAATTATTGTCTAATTTCACACCTTGATCTTCCCGGGAGGTATTATTGATGACCAATTCTAAAAAATACGGAAGTCCGGTTGAAACACCGGTTGAGAAAATATCAGATAGCGATGTGGCTTCGGAGAATGAGAATCGGGAGAGAAAAACACCTGATGATCAGAAAATTATCATAAAACAATATCCCGTAACCGGGATGTCGTGCGCCTCCTGCGCCGCCAATGTTGAATCGAGGCTAAACAACCAGCCGGGTGTCCTTAAAGCCTCGGTGAACCTGGCTTCGGAGACGGCAACAATTGAGTATGATCAGGCACGGGTGAAGCCTCAGAATTTGAAGGAAGCCCTGACTTCAATCGGATATGGCCTCATTACCGACGAATCGGAAAAGGCTAAGGATGAACTTGAGAATATTCAGCAACAGCACTACAGGTCGATGAAAAACAGGACAATGTGGGCAATTGGTCTCGCTGTCCCCCTTGTGATCATCAGCATGTTTTTCATGAATATCCCGTTTGCCAGTTACGTAATGTGGGCGCTTGCAACTCCCATTGTATTTGTTTTCGGCCGCTCTTTCTTCATCAATGCGTGGAAACTGGCAAGGCACAGAAATGCAAGCATGGATACACTTGTATCACTGAGCACGGGGATCGCCTATATTTTCAGTGTATTCAATACACTTTTCCCGCAATTCTGGAGTGACAGGGGACTTCATGCACATGTATATTATGAAGCATCAGGCGTCGTAATTGCGCTCGTCCTGCTTGGAAAACTGCTTGAAGGAGGCGCAAAAGCAAATACTTCATCTGCCATAAAAAAACTGATTGGTCTGCAGCCCAAAACTGTCTTTAAGGTTCTTGAAAACGGTCAGACTAAAGAATTTCTTATTTCAAAGGTAAAACCCGGAGATATCATCCTTGTCAGGCCGGGGGAGAAGATCCCCGTAGATGGTGTTGTCGCAACAGGCAGCAGCTACGTTGATGAAAGCATGATCACGGGTGAACCTGTTCCTGTTCTGAAGGAGACAGCTGCAAAAATTTTTGCAGGGACAGTCAACCAGAAGGGAAGTTTCCGGTTTATTGCGGTAAAGGTAGGATCAGAGACCCTGCTCAGCAGCATAATCAGGCTTGTACAGGAGGCCCAGGGAAGCAAGGCTCCTGTTCAGAGGCTTGTCGATAAGATTGCCGGTATATTCGTCCCTGTTGTTGTTTCAATTTCACTTGTAACTCTTTTAGTCTGGTGGTTTGCCGGAGGAGAAAACGGATTTGTCCAGGGCCTGCTTTCAATGATCACTGTGCTGGTAATTGCCTGTCCCTGTGCCCTGGGTCTTGCAACACCGACAGCCATAATGGTCGGGATCGGCAAAGGGGCTGAAGAAAATATTCTTGTTAAAGATGCCGAAGCTCTCGAAATGGCCCATAAAATGAATGCGATTGTACTCGATAAAACCGGCACCGTTACTGAGGGAAAACCCTCGGTTAACATGATAGAATGGAGGAGACCCGGCGACAAAGCAACAGGAGCGAGCATTTTGTTCAGCCTGGAAAAGCTTTCCGAACATCCTCTTGCCGGATCAGTTGTGAATTATCTTAATGATTCAGCCTTGCCAGTTGAAATTTCAGCAGTAATGAGCATCACGGCAAGAGGTATAACAGGTGTTCACAAGCAGAAAAAATATTATGCCGGAGGTCTTAAGCTTATTACCGGCAGCAACATCAATATTGAAAAAAGACTCGGGGATCTTGCACTTCAATGGGAAGAGGAAGCCAATACTGTAATTTACTTTGCCGACTCTGAAAATGTGCTGGCAATATTGTCGGTTTCCGACAAAATAAAGGAGAACTCGGGGAAGGCCGTTCAACAGCTTAAAGATCTTGGCATTGAGGTCTACCTTGTTACCGGCGATAATCAAAAAACTGCCGAAGCGGTCGCGAAAAAGACAGGCATCGATGATTTCAGGGCAGGTGCCTTGCCGGCGGACAAGGCGGAATTCATTGTATCGCTGCAGAAGCAGGGGAAAATCGTAGGTATGGTAGGTGACGGTATAAATGACAGTCAGGCCCTGGCAACGGCCGATATAAGCATTGCCATGGGCAAAGGTTCCGATATTGCAATTGATGCTGCAAAAATGACAATCATAAGTGAAGATATTTCAGTGGTGGCTTCAGCTGTAAGGCTGAGCAGGAATACTGTCAGGACCATCAGGCAGAATCTCTTCTGGGCGTTCATATATAATATAGTCGGGATCCCCATTGCTGCGGGTATTTTATACCCGGTGAACGGTTTCCTTCTCAATCCGATGATCGCCGGGGCGGCAATGGCTCTTAGCAGTGTCAGCGTGGTTACCAACAGCCTCAGGCTAAAATATTCAAAATAAATCCCTGCTCCCTGCCTAAACCTTAACCAGTTCATACTCGCTGTTGCCCAGTCCGATCCTGACGGCATGCTGAATGCCTGCCTGCCAGAAAGTATCGGGATGAGCAAGCTTGAACTTGTCGTGATCGCTGAGATCATCATGTTCATGGTCCTTGCAGATCCTGCTTCCCGGAAGGGCAGGTGCAGCGGTGACCAGGTCGGCACATGCCTGATCGAGTGCAACCGGATCGAATGAGGCAGCCATTCCAAGATCGGCTATCAGAGGATAATCATTTAAATCCCAGCAATCACAGTCGGGCGAGACATTCATGATAAAGTTTATATGAAAAGAGGGTTTGTCCTTTACAGCGGCAAACGCATATTCGGATATTCTCTTGCAGGCTTTTTCCGAAGAGTTCTGCCACACCACCCTTGAAGCGTCGTACTGGCATACGGCAACACATTGTCCGCACCCTGTGCACTTTTCATAGTCAATGTGTGCTATCCTGTCCTTTCCGACAGTTATTGCACCGTAGTTGCAGTACTTCTCACACATTCTGCAGCCGGTGCAATTCTCCTCAAATACCTTCGGAGATGAACCGGAATGAAGGAACATTTTTCCCCCTACGGATGCGCATCCCATTCCAAGGTTCTTCAACGCTCCGCCGAAACCTGTAAGCTCATGTCCCTTAAAATGGTTAAGTGAGATTATTATATCCGCGTCAGCGAGTGCCGACCCTATTTTAGCCGATTTGCACAATTCAAGATTAACCTCTATTTCGCGATAATCAGTTCCCTTTATTCCGTCGGCAATAATTACCGGACAATCGGTCGCGAGCGGGTTAAATCCGTTCTCAAAAGCTGCTTCAAGGTGTGAAGGGGCATTCGATCTTCTGCCGCAGTAAAGCGTATTGCAGTCAGTGAGGAAAGGTACTGCCTCCCTTGATTTCAGGAACCTGACTATCCGCGCTGCATAATTGGGTCTCAGATACGCCAGGTTGCCCGGTTCGCCGAAATGGATCTTAAGGGCAACGATCTTCCTGTCAAAATCGATCTGCTCAATTCCAGTGCGGATAATAAGGTTTTCAAGTTTTTTAAGGAGATTTACCGATGGTTTGGTCCTCAGGTCGGTGAAGTATACTTTCGATTTTTTCATGTGATGCTGTAAACTAAAAATATGCCGGCAGGTTCAACATTGGAAAGGCACGAAAATACTATAAAAAATATAGAGGTCAAAAGATATTGAAAAGGTGCACTCAGATGGCTGAAACGAAATCCCTTACTTCCTCGATCAGCCATTTCGGCGTGGATGTGGCGCCGCAGATTCCGGCCGATCGTTTCCCCGCAAACCACGATCTGTCAATCTCTTCGGGCGAAGATACGAAGTGAGTATCAGGATTTACACTTTTGCAAACCGAATAAAGCATCTTCCCGTTTGAGCTCTCCCTTCCGCTCACAAAAATTATTGTATCATGTTTTTTGGCAAAAGCCTTCAGAATTGGTTCCCTGTTTGAAACCTGTCCGCAAACCGTATTATTAGCCGAAAAATGAATGGTGGGATCGAGAGTTCCTTTTTCCTTCATATTATTATAGATCAGCTCTTTGATGTGTTTATACTCCATTACGCCCATTGTGGTTTGGGAGAAGAGGTTAACAGGCCGCGAGATGTCAATTTTCCACATATCGTCAGGCCCTGAGATCAGGATCCCTTCATTGTTTGTCTGGCCGAGAAGTCCGACCACTTCAGCGTGACCGGGTTTTCCAAAAATAACTATCTGGCCGTTTCTGGTCCTGGTACTCAGCCATGTTTCCCTGATCTTCGACTGAAGCCTCTTTACAATCGGACATGTGGCCTCAATAATAGTGATATTGTTCTTTTCGGCTGTCTGATATGTT
>Ga0105106_10004402_pt1 | contig 10074 bp, 11 predicted proteins | sample PPLLaktember2015_5_FD_79109 | JGI IMG/M metagenome (GOLD analysis project Ga0105106, IMG submission 79109) | Freshwater sediment microbial communities from Prairie Pothole Lake near Jamestown, North Dakota, USA - PPLs Lake P8 Core (1) Depth... | ecosystem: Environmental > Aquatic > Freshwater >... | reverse complement strand
GGAAGTTCGCGCACACTCTTGTCGATAAAGAAAGGTTCAAAGATTACTGCCGCAACATGTTTCGAACGTTTATCCCAAAAAGCCAAATGCCGGTCGGTGATATTACCTTCGGAGTCTCCATAACCGGTTTTAACGGCAGCCATAAAAAAGCTATTGCGAAGTTTAATATTTGCAAAATTCATTACAAATTCAAGTTATTTTAGTTTTAATAAATATTTTATTAGCTCAGATTTTTTTTATTTCAAATAAATTTTGATTAGAGTCACTGATGAAATAAGTTTCATTCGAATTTCTTTTTCGAATAAAAGTATGATAACCCTTTTCACTGGCGTTCACAATTATTCTTTCAGCATCAGTTGAGCGAAAACATATATGCCCAAAAGTAAAAGTTTTTTTTATATCATCTATAAAAAGTTCAAGCTCAATTCCACCGGAAGAGACTAATTGAACCCTCACTTCTCTACTAATACCAAAAATGAGGAAAGCATCTTCGGCCTGAATAGTAAAATTATTTTTGGGTTCACAATTTAGGATATCTAAATAAAATTTTTGTACATCCTCCTCTAAAACGTGCAAGCCAATGTGCAATAAAGAATTGGTCATTTATATTTTCTACCCTAACCTTTCCAGGCTTCGGTTTCTAATTGAAAGAATCTTCGTTTTTCTTCTTCTGTCATTACTCTGATTTTGTAATCAAAATCTAAACCCAATGATTTAACTGGTTGTGCAATTGAATTAACGAGTGTATCGGCAATCGGTATATTCGGAAAGGGAAAAGCAAAGATGACTGAAACTTTATTATCATTGAGTTCAGCATCGTTGACTATTCCTAGTTTAATTAGTGAATAATTAATTGCTGGATGCCCTACTTTTTCCAGTGCATTTAATACATCCTGTTTTGTCATATAACTTCCTTAGTGTTTTTGTATTCTTTTTGATTTAGTGTTAATTAATTCAATTCAAAAACAGTATTTGATCTTTCAACTTAATTCCAAATTTTGACTTCTGCATATTCTTTAAGTAAACCTTTGTGCTTCCGAATAAATAATTGAATGATAAATATTCAATTGATAAGCATTCTAATTTCTAAAATTTAAAAACATAGCCAACTAGTCCTAACAGCAGTGCAAATATTACATTAACAAGTTTCACAGCCACAAATGCTTTTTTGGACTCTGCAAGTAACGGAAGCATACCGTGACCATCCTGGGAAGCTGAACTTGCTAAGAGGATGCTAAAGGGAATTGCACCCTGAGCAAATAAGGTAACAAAAAGTAAATGAGGACCAGATTCAGGAATTATTCCCACCAGAACGGCAAAAACAAGAACAATCAATCTATTATTTTCTATTATTGAATTAATGTCAATATAATTCATCAAGTAATGAAGCGCTAAAAGTGTCCCAAAGGTCCATAAGAATATTCGTAAAGCATGCACTTTAACAATATGATCCCATAGATGTTCTTTAAGAAAATGATCCGGTACAGTAAGCACGACAAATAAAGAAAAAGTGAAAACAAGAATTAGAGTATATTTAACCCACATTTCAGAGCCGGTAGCAATCATCCCAGTAATAATTGCTATTAAAATTGCCAAAACAATGATCGAAATTATTATTCGATAAATAGATGGTCTAATTAAAGATTTAAAGATTTCATTTTTGGGGAAACAATTACATTTTTCTTCACCATGAAGTGGAAATGCATTCTCTGTAAATTGATTCGATATATTTACAAAAAAAATAATCAAAGTAACCAATGCTGCCTTTTCAGGAAACATAGCAAACATTACATAAGCTTCATCACCACTCGTTGCAATCATAGTTGCTACTATCGCGCCAAAAGAAATTAATCTGTGAGAATACAATGCTACAGCAGTAAATGCCCCTAAACATCCAGGTGTAGATCCTAAAAATGCCGCAAAAATATATTGCTTCCATTTGTTACTCGAAATTTTACTCTGCCAGATACCACGTGTTTGCACATTCACATATTCGATAAGTACCATCATCACAAAAACGAAACTGGTTATCATTAATGCTTGTTTGAATACCGGATAAATATCAGTGATCATAGCTTTAGACTTTTATTTTTTTTTGAATATTCGGTAAAATAATTTAGCTTTGAAAAATTGTTTTTAACTATACAATTAGATGCAGGAAAATTAATAACGATACGGATGCAGAAATAACATTTTAAAATGACTAAATGCTTATTATTTGATTAAACTTTTTTTAGAGCTTGATCTAAATCGTTAATAATATCATTCACATCCTCAATGCCTACAGAAAGACGAACTAAATCATCAGTGATTCCGGCTTTGAGTTTATCTTCCTTACTTACGGCAGCGTGTGTCATTGATGCCGGATGTTGAATAAGAGTTTCAACACCGCCCAATGATACCGCTAAAGAGGCAAGATGTACTGTATCCATAAGTTTCCTACCAGCTTTTAGTCCGCCCTTTAAGCCAAAGCTAATCATTGAACTAAAGCCGCTCATTTGTCTTTTTGCTAATTTAAATTGTGGGTGGGATTTCAAACCGGGATATTTTATCCATTCAATTTTAGGATGACTTTCCAGGAACTGAGCTACCTTAAGTGCATTTTCCTGATTTCGCTCGACACGCAGCGCTAATGTTTTTACTCCGCGCAAAACCAAATAAGCTTGATGCGGGTCCATGTTGCAGCCCATGTAAACCATTGAGTGACGAATCTTTTTGTATAGCTCTTTTTCCTTTGTAACTACTATTCCACCTACAATATCTGCATGCCCGTTTATAAATTTAGTAACAGAATGAAGAACAACATCAGCGCCTAAATTTAGAGGTTTCTGCAAATAAGGAGTAGCAAATGTATTATCAACCACCAAAATCACTTTGTATTTTTTTGCAATTTCAGCGCATGCTTTAATATCTGTAATCTCCATTGTAGGATTTGATGGTGTTTCGATGTACAGCACTTTAGTGTTTTTCTTTATGGCAGAACGAATAGAATTAATATCCGCCGTATTTACAAAATCAGCTTCAACGCCAAAGCGGGAAAAATCTTTTTCCAACACACCTCTTGCTGGGCCATAAACCGAGGCAGTACTTATTATATGGCTGCCAGCACATAATAATGCCATGTAAACACTTGTAATGGCAGACATTCCGGAACTTGTAGCTACTCCATCGTAGCCATTCTCCAACTCAGCAATATTTTTTTCAAGAGCACGAATTGTTGGATTAGCAATTCTTGTATAAATATATCCATCGCTTGAACCGGAAAAACAATCTGCGCCGTGCTGTGCATTCTTGAACTTAAATGTAGAAGTCTGATAGATCGGAACAGTTGCGCTGCCAAATTGATCTTCAAATGCACCACTATGGATCAGTTTTGTATTAAATCCCATTTTTTTTGTATTCATGTTTTAGCTCATTTTTTTACTGATAAATTTTTTGTTCTAAATTATTCATTGTTTTTGCTTTTTTTTACTTAGGTATAAGTAAGAAAATAATAAGTTCGTATACAGATTAAATTTCAATTACTTTTGGATCATTTTCTAATTCAACCTTCAAATTAAATTATTCCTTCAAAACTTGATTATGAAAAAAGTTATGCTATAATTCACCTGTGTTGGTAAATTAAGCTTAAGACTTGATAGCTTTAATAACCACAAATCCTGCTTCACCATAACCTTCCTTGAACATCTGTAAATTTTGAATTTTATCTAATTCACCGAAAACAGTTTGAATTACTTGAAAATTAGTAAATCCATTCTTTTCTAAAACTTCTTTAACTTCATCGACTGAATAGAAAGTGGCAAAACGATAGAACTTATTTTGTTCTTTCATACCCTCATATATTTTACCGAGCGGACTGTTTTTATCAACAAGCCCTATAACAAAACTCCCGCCGGGCTTTAATATTCGTTTGACTTCTTTAAATGATTTTACTACATCATCTACAAAGCATATTGTTGTCACCATCAGAGCAAAATCATAGGATTGATCTGTTAAAGGTAATTCTTCAGCTATTCCATCGTAAACTTTAAGTTCTTTAAGCATTACGAAATGACGCATAGCAGCGGACGGTTCTACACCTTCTCTGATTCCAAGTGGAAGAGCAAATCTTCCCGTTCCGATTCCAATTTCAATCCCTTTTTTCTTCTTAGGAATAAAATGTCTTACAGCTTCAAGTTCGGACTCATATACATATTTATGCTCTTCAAACCAATCTTCATAATTGTTTAAATATTTATCGAATGGTTCTGTTCTTGCCATATTTTTTATTAAACCCTTTTGTTAGTCTACTCTTCCATTTCAATTTCGCTTAATCACGGAGTCAACCCGGTTATTTTAATTATCATAGTATCGTTAACTATTTTTTTGACTAGGCATCACCTTTCAATTTTTTGATGTGGTGTTCAATCTTTAAAAGATAAGAGTTTCGATGAACAAGTCTTTTTATATCAATGATATTTTCTTTTGCTACTAGTTCCCCTGCCGAAATAATTTCTTCTATCTTATCGAAATCAGCCCAGGTTAAATGTTTCACTGGCGGACGGATAATGATATCCGCCTCTTTTAATCTTAAATCAGAAAGATGAAAAGAAGTTATATCTTCAGCCCGATATAAAATATCAATAACGTTTTGCGGTTGCTGTACAGATTTAATCCGACGCATTACATCTACTGCTAAAACTCTATCTGCTCCAATCTCTCTTACTTTACCGGCGGGTACACTTTCGGAGGCACTTCCATCCACTAAAAAATAATCTTTAAATCTAACCGGCGGGAAAATACCCGGAATAGCAGAACTTGCTTTAATTATATCTCTTAAATTTCCTTTTGTAAAATTAATTTCCTCTCCGGAAAGCAGATCGGTTGCAATGGCAGAGTATTTTATTTTCAGATCTTCAACAGGTATATCGGGAATAATCTCATAGATTTCATTAGTAGCATTTTCATCAAAATAAGAAAGCCGGCTTAATTTTTTTAAAGCCTGAAGACGCGTGCCGACATAGTCAAAAAATTGTTCGAAATAATTTTTATCGGGCTTTTTGTTATTCCCACTTAACTTATCAATACCCAACTCAATAAATTTTGGATGCTTTATCGCATCAAAGATAAACTCCTCAACTTGTTTTACATTTCCATAATAAGCATACATCCCTCCGATAATCGCACCCATACTGCATCCGGTTATGGCACAAATTTTTATATTTTCATTTTCAAGAACTTTTAGCACACCAATATGAGCTAAACCTCTTGCACCGCCGCCTCCAAGTGCTAATCCAAATTTTGACATTTCTAGTTTTGTTTTCCTGTAAAATATTTATCCAATGTACTTAACACTTTTTCGCTCCTCTACATATGAGTAAAATAAGATTTTTATCTAATCGAATTATATCCTCCAACTACACCGTTCTTTGATAGAACAATCTGCCAGAGCTGATTCTTATTTCTGGCTCTAAAGGCGCCGGCGCTTGAAAGTAAAAAGTATTCCCACATTCTGAAAAAGCGCTTGCTGTATTTATCTTTTATATTATTCCAACTGCTTTTAAAGTTGTCATACCATGCTATTAATGTTTTATCGTAATCTGCACCGATGTTATGCCAATCTTCCATAACGAATAGACCTTCTATTGCTTTGCCAAGTTGAGCTATTGATGGCAGCATACCGTTCGGGAAAATATATTTGTGTGTCCATGCATCTGTGGATAAAGTTGAACGGACTTCACCAATTGTATGAAGTAAAAACAATCCATCATCTTTTAAGTTTCCTTCAGCAATCTGAAAATACTCTTTATAGTTTTTATACCCTACGTGTTCAATCATGCCAACTGAAATAATTCTATCAAATTTTTCTTTAATTGACACCTTTGATACATTTAAATCACGGTAATCTTGCAGTCTAAATTCAACGGGTAAATCTTTACACAATTTTCTTCCGAGATCAAATTGTTCTTTTGAGACTGTGGTCCCAACAACTTCAACTCCGTGTTTTTCAGCAGCATATTTTCCGAAGGCACCCCAGCCGCAACCAATATCGAGCACTTTCATTCCTGATTTGAGGTAAAGTTTTTTGCAAATCAAATCGAGTTTATTTTCTTGTGCTTCGTTCAATGTACTTACATTTTTCCAATAGGCACAGCTATAGTTCATCCTTTTATCAAGCATGTTTTGGAACAGATCATTTCCCAAATCATAATGTCTTTTTCCAATTATAAATGCTCTTCGTCTTGCTTGCATATTAATCAGATAAAAACCAGCAAGCTCCAAGGCCACTTTAAGATTACGCTTAACCTTGTTTTGCAAATCTGCATGTACTATTCTAAAAATTAACGCGTCTAGTTTTTCAACGTCCCACCAGCTATCCATATAAGACTCACCCAGACCCAGTTCTGCTTGAGTAATTACACGTTTGTAAAATCTTTCATCGTGGACCTGAATATCCCAGGGATTAAGTCCGTTTATATTTACTCCTGCTAAGGTTAATAGTTCTTCCGCTAGTTTTTTGTAATGTGAGTTCATAAATACTAATCGTTCTTTTATGCACAAGTATTTAATTTTTAACTTTCAGATGAGGACTGATAAATTTATTAACATTATTTTTTTTCATATCTATCAATTAATTGTAATAACTTTGCCTGCTCCAACCTCAATATAATCATCACCATAAACCTCTTTAAACATTTTACGTGCATTGTCTCCCGAACAATGCGAAGGGGCAACAGTATGTACCTTCATTCTAAGCATTGTATTTATTTTACTGCTTATTTCATTTTCAGTCAACCGATGGAGGTGAAATCCTCCCATGACAAGATAAATCAATTCATCAGGAAAAGAATTTTTTGATGTTTCAAGAATTTTGATAATTCCGGGATGAGCACAGCCAGTAATAACAACAATACCCTTTGCCGTCCGGACTGCAATTGACTGTTCGGGAATAATACCATCGAGTTCACCAATTGAAAATATGTTTGTTTGTAATTCTTGAAATGATGAGATCGGAACTAGAACTGCATCTGACTTTTTCATCTCTTCAATTAGCTGAATTGGAAATGATTGCGGGTAATAAATTGTAACGTCTGAGTTCTTCTTCAAAAATTCGCTTAACCCACCGGTATGATCATGATGGAAATGAGATAAGAAAATAAAATCTATACTTTTAGGATCGATATTGAGTTTTGCCATATTGCTCAATAAAATATTGCCGTTATCGCCCGTATCGAATAATAGTTTTGTTTTTCCAACCTCAACCAAACAAGCAAATCCCCAATCGGTTTGTAAACCTTTCAGAAAAGGATTGTTATCGTAAATAACCGTAATGATGACGGGTTCTATTTTAGTTTTATTTTCGTTTTTTATTTGAGGCATAATAAAATCTCCCGCAAAAAACATTTGTAAAAAAAAGAGTAAAACAATTTTTTGAAACTTAAGAGTTGTTTCCACGATTATATTTTTAATTCATTTAATATATTTAGTTTTAATCTATCTAATACTGGGGCATAGTCAATAATCAGTACTCCATTCAGATGATCAATTTCATGTTGAATAACACGAGCCGTAAGACCATCTAATTCAGATTCTCTTTCATTTTCATTTTTATCTAAATAACGAACAAAGACAGATTGTTGTCTTTTAACATTAACCACAGTCTCAGGTAAGCTTAAACATCCTTCTTCCAAGTAATCCTCACCAAATCCAGTGAGTATTTCCGGGTTTATCATTGAGATTAAGCCTTCTCCGATATCTGCAATCATTACTCTCTCCAGAGCGCCTAACTGTGGAGCAGCTAATCCTATTCCTTTATGACTATACATAATTTTCGACATCTTTTTAATCAAATGCCGGATTGCATCATTGACCTTTATAACAGGCGATGCAACTTTTCTTAGTACCGGATCGGGATAAAATTTTAATTCATACTGTTTCAAATCAATATCCTTTGACCGATTTTTATATCGGATTTCTTTTCAATTAATAATTTTAAATGACTTGGAAAGCACAAAAGCAAAGACGAACCAATGCTAAAATATCCACACGGAGTGCCTTTTTTATAATTCCGCAGTTCTTCATAATCAATATGAATTCTGTTTACATTTAGTGAACCGACTGCAATTATAGCCATCAGAAAATCTTTTGTTTTATAAATTGAGCCAATTGAAGCGTTCTTTTGTACTGCTTTACTAAACATTTCAATTCCTAAGAGATTTTCTAATCCGATGTAAACAGGGAGCCATGATTTTCCTTCGTTCTTTTGTGTGTATATAAATGTTCCATCACAAGGAGTAATCCAAAAATGTTTGTTTGAAGGATTCAAATAAAAATTAATATACCTACCGTCTGTAAAATCTTTTGCATAATTACCTATAAAATCAGCTAAGGAAATTTCTTTGTTATTTTTTGATATAAGCATTCCATTTTTATTTATTCTGTCAATTTGCATTACCTTAGCTTCTACAGGACTTATTATTGCAGCATCATTTGGATCAACAGCTGTTTTCGAATATTCATTAAATTTTTTGTTTATGCCAAGATAATCTGCAATCTTTCCTAGTAACGAATTCTTTGTTGATAGTTTCATTTTTTATTGCAGTAAATTCTTATTCAACTTGATTTAAGTACCCATCTCCCAGGAATTCAGATACTCATTCTGTTCTTTTGTCAATTCATCAATATTAACACCCATTGTTTTAAGTTTAAGAGAAGAAATATAATCTTCAATTTCTTTGGGTACATTGTACACGCCCGGCTCAAATTTTTGTTTAAGTGAAAATTCAGTAACTAGCGCCTGTGTTGCAAAACTCATATCCATAACACTTGCAGAATGTCCTTCCGCTGCTACAAGATTAATCAACCGACCTTTGCCTAGAAGATAAATCCTTTTTTCATTTGCTAACTTGTATTCATCAACATTATTACGAACATTCATTGTAGAGCTGACTGCCAATCTTTCAAGAGCTGGAATATCAATTTCAACATTAAAGTGGCCGGAATTGGCAATCATTACTCCGTCTTTCATCACACTAAAATGTTCTTCATTAAGTATATTAATATTTCCGGCAACTGTAACAATCAAATCCGATAGTGCAGCAGCTTGTTTCATCGGCATAACCTGGAATCCATCCATTACGGCTTCAAGCGCCTTCAATGAATTAACTTCAGTGATAATAACGTTAGCACCCATTCCTTTCATTCGTTGTGCAACACCGCGTCCGCACCAGCCGTAACCGGCTATCGTTACTGTTTTACCGGCTAAAAGAATGTCTGTTGCTCTTATAATTCCGTCAACAGTTGATTGACCAGTTCCATATCGGTTATCGAATAAGTGTTTTGTCATTGCGTCGTTGACAGCAAAAACTGGCAATTTTAAAGCTTTATCTTTGTGCATTGCACGCAATCGAATCACGCCGGTAGTTGTTTCTTCCATTGATGCGTAAATCTTTGAACAAAGATTTGGGTAATCTTTATGAAGCACTGAAACCAAGTCCGCACCATCATCCATTGTAATAACTGGTTTGTGCTTCAAACACGAATGTATATGATTATAATAAAGTTGATTGTCTTCACCGTGAATTGCAAAGACAGGAATACCATAGACTTTAACTAGTGCCGCTGTAATATCATCCTGAGTGCTTAAAGGGTTGGATGCACATAAAACCAAATCTGCACCACCAGCTTTTAAAGTGCGCGCAAGATTAGCTGTTTCAGCAGTCACGTGAAGACACGCAGCCATTTTTTCCCCTTGCAAAGGTTTTTCTTTTTTAAAGCGTTCCCGTATTTCTTTTAAAACAGGCATATCATTGTCTGCCCAGTTAATTCGTTTTTCCCCAAGAGGGGACAATGTAATATCTTTAATATCGTATTTCATTTTAAATTTTGCTTTCCATTAATAAATTTTATTGGAACTTTAAGTTCTACATCTTTCTCCAAAAAGTTTTGTCCCAATCCGAACAATATTAGCTCCTTCCTCGATAGCAATTTTGTAGCTATTGCTCATGCCCATGGATAAGTATTTCATTTCTACATTGGGAATAGCTAACTTTTTCAGTTTATCAAATGCTTTCTTGGTTGATTTGAAATAAGGTC
>Ga0105106_10004401_pt1 | contig 10075 bp, 13 predicted proteins | sample PPLLaktember2015_5_FD_79109 | JGI IMG/M metagenome (GOLD analysis project Ga0105106, IMG submission 79109) | Freshwater sediment microbial communities from Prairie Pothole Lake near Jamestown, North Dakota, USA - PPLs Lake P8 Core (1) Depth... | ecosystem: Environmental > Aquatic > Freshwater >... | reverse complement strand
CAGGTTCGCGCCTTCGACGTTGGCCGCGACGATCCCGCCGCGCGCGCCGTGCTCGCGCACGCAGCGTTCGAGCTCGCGCGCGGCCGCCGCGGCGTCGGGCAGCGGTCCGGAGGCGAACCACGAAAAGCGGTCAGGATGGCGTGCGCACGTCTGCGCGAGGGCATCGTTCATGAGCCGGTGCCAGCCTTGAGCCGGCGCGCCGCGCAGCCCGTAGCCGAAGATGTCGGCCCACAGCGCGAGCACCTGGCGGTCGATGCCGTTCGCGTCCATCGACGCGATGCGGCTCGCTTCGCTCTCCAGCAGGCGCTCGAAGAAAGGCCGCACGTGCAGCCCGTAATCGAAATGCACGCACGGCGCCGTCGCGGCGCTGTCGATCACGCTGATGCCGAGCTCGCGGCCTTTGTCGCGCAGCGCTTCGAGGATGCGCTGCGGCACGTAATGGGCGTGGACGTCTATGGGCATCGTTCGTGCGCCGCCCGCTCAGAGATTGTCGGCGACCCAGTCGGCGATGTAGTTGGAGCCGACGACGCGGTTGTCGCCGTGGCAGTGCTCGGAGCCGCCGTCGGCCGGAGTGAAGATCTTGAGCAGCTTCTTCTTCGCGCCACATGCGGCGTAGAGCTTCTCGGCCCAGTGCGCGGGCACGATCGTGTCGTTCTGCCCGTGCACGATGAGCGTGGGACACTCGATTTTTTCCGCGACGCCGGCGAGCGTGTAGTCCTTCACTTTCTTCATCGCGCTGTCCATGTCGGGCGTGCCGAGCACCCACGGCAACTGAAACGCGGCCGACGACGAATTCTTGCCGCCTTCCTGCATGTGCTTCCAGCGGTCGACCCACACCGCGTGGTAGTCGTAGTGCGCGCCCCACGCGACGCACGCGGCATAGCGTTTCTCGAAAGCCGCGATGCGCGGCGCGTAATAGCCGCCCATGCTGAAAGCCATGATCGCCACCCGCTTCGGGTCGACGTCGTCGCGCCGCGCGACGAAATCGTAGGCGGCGGTGCCCGGCACTTCGTAGTCGTAGCGGCTCGGTATGTTGCGCAGCCTCAGCGCTTCACCCTGGCCGGGGCCGTCGATCGCCAGCGTGTTGATGCCGCGGTTCGCGAGCTCGACGCCGGCGAAGAGAGTGCTCATCTCCTTGCAGAGATCGAGGCCGTCGAAACAGACGACGGTCGGCTTGCGCCCGCCGGCGGGCGCCCTGAAGAAATACGCGGGGAGCGTCGTGCCTTCGTACGGCACTTCCACGCGCTCGACCCCCGGATAGCGCCGCTGGTAGCCGGCCTCGAAGCATTTCATCGAGCGCCGGTAGCTCGCGAACTTGCGCTCCGACGGCGGAATGAAGCGCTCGGAGTAGAGGAGATAGACGCCGGCGTGCAGGTAGCAGGTGCCCGCGGTGAGGTCGTGGCCGGCGTCGCGCGCGGCATCGCCTTTGCGCTCCATCTCCTCGCCCATCGCGTGCCACTCCTGGAACCACGCTTCGTTGTCGCCTTCGCGCGTTCTCAGCCTGCGCCCGACCTGGTCGATCTCGCCCATCGCGGACGCGCCCCACGCCGCCATGTCGATGATCGACATCATCGACTGCGACCACACGAAATTGCCGGGGAAATACTCGAAGAGGTGCTTGCGGTCCGGTGCGTTCATGCGGGCGCTTTCGCCGTGCTGCCTGCCGCGGGCGAAGTCGCCGCGATCACTTTCGAGACGTCGCTCACCGTATCGAGCGCGCCCAACTGGTCGAGGAGCGCCCGCGCGCCGCGCTCGCCGAGGACGCGGCCCGCGCAGTCCATGAACTTCTCGACGCGGTCGCCGGGGGTCATCGGCGCTTCGGGCGAGCCGGGTGCGTGCTCTTCGCGGATCGTGAAGCGTCCGCGCGTAGTCTCGATCGCCAGGTCCGTATAGCCGACCACGCCGGAATACATGCCTTCGGCTTCGATGCGGTAGCGCTTCACTTTGGGCATGAACGCGCGCACTTCCGGGCGCATCACCATCGGGTCGGTGAACGATTCGAGCGTGACCTTGCCGTCGAGGAACAGCGCGGCGGTGACGTATTCGATGCTGAACTTGCCTGCGAGCCCGGTGGTCGGGTTCTCGCTCACGAGCGCGGTGTCGGCGCCGGGCAGGAAGCCGACTTCGACTTTCGTGACTTCCTCGGGGCGGATGCCGTGCTCCGCGATGAGCTTGATCATGCCGCCGAGCGGGCGATGGTTGCAGTAGCAGCAGGGCCAGCGCTTGACGTAAATGCCCGGCGTGGTCATCTCCCACGGCTTGCCCATGCGCGCGACGCCTTCGGCGAGCGATTCGCCGTCCTTGCCGCCGTAAGTCGTGAAGAACGAATGCTCGCCGTCGAAAATGGTCGTGTCGGCGGTGAAGCCTTCCTTCGCCATCCACGCCGACAGGACGCCGATGCGCGCGGCGTTGCCGGCATGGAAAGGTTTCGTCATCGTGCCGAAGTTGCGAACGAGCCCCGAGGTCTGCGACGCCGCGAGACCCCACGCCGCCTGCAGCTCTTCGACGCTCAGTCCCCACAGCCGCGCAGCGGCGGCGGTCGACGAGAAGGCGCCTATCGTGGCGGTGGTGTGCCAGCCGCGCAGGTAGTGGCCGCCGCCGACCGCGCGTCCGAGCTTGCCCGCGACTTCGAGTCCCACCGCGAATGCCGCGAGGAGCGCGGTGCCCGATGCGCCGGCGGCTTCGGCGACCGCGAGCGCCGCGGGTCCCATCGTCGTGCTCGGATGGCCGCGCAGGCTCGGCAGGCTGTCGTCGAAATCGAGCGCGTGGCTCGCCATGCCGTTCGCGAACGCGGCTTCGGCGGGCGAAGTCTTCAGCGGGTGGCCGATGAGCGTCGCCTGGCCGCGCGCGCCGGTCTCGCGCACCCAGCGCACGGCGATCTCGGAGATCTCCTCGAGCGAGCCCGCGAGGGCGCAGCCGATCGTATCGATCAGCGCGTCGCGCGAGCCGTCCAGAACCGCCTTCGGAATGTCGCGGGCATTGATGACGAATTCCGCAAGCTGTCGGGTCAGCATGGTCTTGTCCTCTCTCAGGGCAGGGGCGTTGAAAACGGATGCCGGCTTCCGCCGGCATGAGGTCTGTGGTGCGTCGGAGGTTCCTTGCCCGGCCAATGCCGGAACCCGCTACGGAGTGGGCTGGTTGTCCTCGGCCGGCGGCGGCGCCGCGGGCTCCTGCGCGTCCGGCGATTCCTGCGGCTGCTCGCCTTCGGGCGGGGCTTTCCTCAGGCGTTTCTCTTCCTTCTTCTGCTTCTTCGCCAGTTCTCTCCGGCGTTTCTCGAATCCGTAGTTCGGCTTGGCCATATGTCTCCGTGTGTTAAAGCCTGAAACTTGCAAAAATCTTGCTCGACTGGAACAGCCACGTCTCGAGGTAATCGTCGATCACGGGCTTGCGCTTGAGCTCGTCCATCGCGCCGGCGAGGAGCATCCAGTTGTATATCTCATGCTGGCCTGCGGCGACAAGCTGTTCGGTGGTTTGCCTGCGCCAGTAGCCGTAATCGCCGCTTTTGAAGGCTTCGAGCATGCGGCGGTCGGCCTCGTGGTCCGGAATCATGCGCTTGGTGTTGGACGACAGCGCCGCGTGCGACCAGCTCGAGGAGGCGATCAGCGCCACGCGATAAGGGCTCGCGGCGAGACTTTTCGCGAGTATCGCGCCGACATCCATGCACATCGCCGCCGAAGGCCCCGGCGGATCGGGCAGGCCCTGCTGCTCGAGCGTCTGAAAAAGGTGCGCGCGGTGGCCGCCTTTGGTTTTCAGCACTTCGGATCCGTAGCAATTCACGTGGAACGGGATCACCGGATACGGGAAGCCCGCGCGGTCGTAATCGAGGTAGAGGAGCGTGTTGAGGAACGCGTGCGGCAGCAGCGCCTCTTTCAGCTTGTAGGCGTAAGGCATGCATACGCCGCGCCTGATCAGCTCCGAAGTCACGTATTTCGCGCCTTCGCGATGGCCTTTCACCTTGAAGATCCAGCCCTGCGCCTCGCTCCACGCGTTGCCGTTCTCGACGTAGCGCTTGCGCGTCCAGGGCTTCGCCTCGAGCTCGTCGTCGAGCCCGTAGACGCAGAAAGGCGGAATGATGTCTTCCTTGAAGTTCTCGTACTGATCGTCCCCGAAGATCATCACGAAGTCGGGCCTGAACTCGTCGAGCATCCTGCGCTGCTTGCGGAAGTTCTCGACCATCCGCGCGCGATGCGCTTTCGAGGCCGATGCGCCTTCGTCCGCGCCCATCTCGTCGAGCATGCCTTTGGGCCAGCTCGCGCGGTCCTTGTAGCCGGGGTCGGCGTTGGGCGCATTCAGCGCCTGGTGCACGTAGGCGACCGCGGCGGCTTCGGGCAGCGAAAGCGGAGGACTGTGAGTCGTGCCGATGCCGAGTATCTGTCCCATGCGCCGTCGTTCCCTGTGATCGACGAGCGATGCTAGCACGAAGGTGCGGGCATACGCGTTGCAACGCATTGTTCCCGTAACCGAACAGGGGAAACGAAAATGGCACAGTCCGCCACGCGCAGCGATGCCGCGATCCAGCCGGCGCCACCCGACGCACCGCAGCCTCCCGCAGGCGAGCCGAACACCGCGCGCGAAGACGCCGAGCAGCGCCACCACCGGATTTCAGAGGCTGCGTACTATCGCTCGCAGCGCCGCGGTTTCGAGCCGGGCAGCGAACACGACGACTGGCTGGAAGCGGAAAAAGAGATCGAGTCCGGAACGCGGTCCCGGTCGTAGCCGGGTGGTTTCAGCGAGCGCTCTATCGAGCGTCCGGAAAATGCCTGGCGCTCGATTCCCTCCCCGACCGCTCCGCTCCCCCGACCCCTCTCCCGGAGGGCGAGGGGAGATTCGTGCGGTGAACGAGTGTCTACTCGTTTACCGAAACGTCAATCACGGCGGTCGTGCAGGCACTTGGTCATGAAGCGCGCGCGCTCGGGTCCCTCGAGGTCCCGGGCGTCGCGACGGCACGATGCGAAATCCTGCCGCACCGTCTCCTTTTTCGGTGCGTCGCTGCGCTCGGCCGCTTTGTCCTTCGCGCGGTCCGATTTGGCGTCGTCGGATGCCGCGTGCGCCGGGACGAATGCGAGGGCCAGGGCGTGCACCGCGGCGGTGATGCAGCGGTTCATATAGGGGGTCATACGCGACCCACTGCAAGCGGTGTGCCCCGTGTAGCGTGCGGATATTGCGCTATGATCGCCCCCTCATGATCGAAATCAACGAGCAATTCGATGTCGCCTCCACGCCGCGCTGCGTGTGGGACCTCCTTTCCGACCCCGACGCGGTGGTGAGCTGTGTTCCCGGCGCCACACTCGGTGAAAAGCACGAAGACGGGTCTTTCGACGGGGGGGTCACGGTCAAGTTCGGACCCGCCCGGGTGACTTTCCGCGCGCGGATCACGCTCGAGCTCGATCCCGCCGAGATGTCGGGGCGCGTGACTTCGCGAGGCAAGGACACCCAGGGGGGCACGCGTTTCAATGCGACGATGAGCTTCAGGGTCGTCGAGAACGCCGGGCAGGGGGGATCGACCGTGCTCATCAAAGGCGAAAACGAGATCACCGGCAAGCTCGCGGGCATCGTGGAGTCCGGCGCCAAGATCGTGATTCGGCGCATGTCGGCCGAATTCGCGGAGAACCTCGCCGCACGCTGCACCGCGCCCCCTCCCGCGGAAGGGGAGGCGGGAGCGTAGGCGCGCAGATGGCGCACCGCCGCGTGTCCTGCTGCAAACACGAGTAATCTGTAACTGACCCTGGCCCTCCTTCCCTTCAGGGGGAAGGTCGGGATGGGGGTGGTCCCCTTCGAGTCATTTCATATGCCCTTCAGCGTCTTCGTCAGCCACAGCATGCGCCCGCACGATCTCCCCCTGCTGCGCGGCGTGTGCGAGCACCTGAGCCATCACGGCATCACCTACTATCTCGCCGAGCGCGACTGGCGTTTCGGCGAGCGCCTGCCGCTGCGGGTGGAGAGCGAAATCAAGCGCTCGGACTGCGTGCTCGGCTTCCTGACGAAGGAAGGGCACGCCTCGGACTACGTCAACCAGGAAATCGGCGTCGCAATCGCCGCGAAGCGGGCGGTGCTGCCGGTGCTCGAGAAAGGCACCGATCTGACCGGATTTCGATCCGGCCTCGATTACATCGAGCTCGACCGGCTGGCGCCGCAGGACTGCGCGACGAAGCTCTCGCAGCGATTGCAGCAGATGGACGCGAGCGACGACGTGCGCTCGACGATCTGCTGGGCGGTCATCGCCACCGCCGGGCTGCTTTTCCTCGGGCGGACCTGAGGCCCTGCAGGATCCCGGACACGCCTAAGGAACCTCTGATCAAGTGTCATTGCGAGGAACAGGGTGACGAAGCAATCCCGGGGATCCCCGAGATCGCCACGTCGCTGCGCTCCTCGCGATGACACTTGTTCAGAGTTGCCCTAGGTCAGCGGCACGAAATCGTACTCGCCGACGCCCTGCAGGATGAGAAACGTCGCCGACTTGTCCCCCGCATTGGTGACGAGGTGCGGCCGGCGGGGCTGGAGGGTGAACGACTCGCCGACTTTCAGGACGACGTCTTCCTTGGGCTCGCGCATGTAAACGTGTATCGAGCCTTCGAGGACGTAGAAAGTGTCCTGCACGTTGCTGTGGTAGTGCCACGGCACTTTCTGGGTCGGCGAGATCTGGAGCTCGTTGATGCGAAAGCCCGGCCGCTCCGCGTGGCGCGCGCGCCGCTCGACTTCGTACAGGTGCGACGCATCCTTCACCGGTTCCATGATCGCTCCACAAGGTTCGCGAGACACGGCGAGTATATCGCCGCCGCGCCCACGCCGGCTTGACACGCGGTGGCCCTCAGGCAATATGGGTCGTCAATGCGGGGCATGGCCACATCGAGGAGGAGGCATCGTATGGATTACACGCTGACGCCGCTGACCGACCACGAGACGGGCGCGGAAATCCGCGGGCTGGATTTGACGGAACCGGTTTCCGCAGATCTGCGCAAAAAGCTCAATGCCGATTTCGCGCGCTATCACGTGCTCGCCATCCGCGACCAGAAATTCGAGCCCCAGCAGTTCCTGCAGGCGGGACGCGTCTTCGGCGAGATCATGCAGCATCATCGAAAGTCGGGCCACACGACGGCCGACGGGTCGATCTACGAAGTGAAGAACCAGGAAGTGGCCCCGGGCAAGTACTATATCGTGGGCGAAAGCTTCCACACCGATCACTCCAACGATCCGGTGCCGCCCAAGGCGACGTCGCTCTATCCGGTGTCGCTTCCCACCCGGGGCGGCGACACGCAGTTCGTGAACATGCATCACGCGTACGACGACCTCTCCGCCGCGATGAAAAAGCGCATCGGGAAGCTGATCGCCGTGCACGTTTACATGAGCAAGTACAGTCCGCGCGAGCTGATCAAGCTCGACGAGGACACGGCAAAGCACGTTCCGCCCCCCGCGCTGCATCCGCTGGTGCGCACGCACCCCGAGAACGGCCTCAAGTACCTTTATCTGAATCCGGTGCGCATCGAAGCGATCGTCGGCATGCCCGACGACGAGTCGCAGGCGCTCATCGCCGAGCTGATGGCGCACGCGACGCAGCTGAAGTACGAGTACCGCCACCAGTGGAAATACGGAGACATGGTGATCTGGGACGACCGCAGCGTCCTGCACCAGGCGAACGCCGACTACGACATGAAGGAAACGCGCAGGCTCTACCGGCTGATGGTGAAGGGCGAGCTCCATGCGAGCGACATCGCCGCGACGCGCGACGTCAAAGTGGACATCGCCCAGCGTCTGCCGGTGAACACCGAGCGCCTGACCGCACGCCTGCGCGGGAGCGCAGACGTGGGGCCCGGATAAATCACGAGGTCACGAGGCGGCTTTGGCCGCCTTCTCGAGGCTGCGCACCATGTCGTGATGCTCGAGCACGCCCTGGTACTGACGCTCGACGATGGCGCGCACGCTGGGCGGCAGGTCTTTCTTCAGCGCTTTCTGGTAGCTCATCTTGGCGACATCCTCGCCGCGCTCGCACTCGGCGAGCACCGCTTTGTCGTCCTTGCCCATGATCGCCGACTTGATGTCGACCCAGCGCCGGTGCGCCGAGCCTGCGAGCGAGCCTTTGCGCTCCGGCGTGCCGCCGAACCGGGTCACTTCCGTTTGCAGCTCGCGCGCGGCTTCGGTGCAGCGCGCCGCGGCAGCGGTGAATATCTCCTTCAGCTGCGGCTTCCTGATGTCGTCCGCGCACTCGAGAAAACCCTGCTCGCCGTCCTTGCAGGTCTCGATGAGGTCGTTCAGCGTGCTGACGATGTCGTCTTTGTCCATAGCCATAGATCCGATCCTTTGAGAGAGTTGAGTTGAACCCCAACGCTGCACATATCGTGCCGCGATGGGCGCCTCGATCGCCGCGGATCCGCCGTGGGTGTGGCGCAGCCGTCCCGCGTGCCGCAAAATCGTGCCGATAACGGAGAAAACCCATGCTTTCAAGCCGGCAGCTCGAGACCTACCGCCGCGACGGCGTCGTGCTCGTGGAAAACGTCGCCGACGAGGCGATGCTCGCCACGATGCGGCGCGCGCTCGCCGACCTGATCGCCCGGTCCGCCCCGGTCACGCAGCACGACGACGTCTACGACCTCGAGCCCGACCACACGCGGGAGAACCCGCGGCTGCGCCGCATCAAGCTGCCGCACCTGCGCGACCCAGTTTTCCGCGCGTTCTGCACGAGCGAGCCCCTGCTCTCGATCCTGAAGCAGCTCATCGGTCCCGACGTCCGCATGCACAGCTCGAAGCTGAACGTCAAAGCGCCGAGCGGCGGCGCGGGCCTCGAGTGGCACCAGGACTGGGCATTCCACCCGCACACCAACGCGAGCCTGCTCGCGGTGGGCCTGATGCTGGAAGACTGCCGCGTGGAAAACGGCCCCATGCTCGTCCTTCCCGGCAGCCACAAAAGCGGCGTGCACGACCACAACGCCGAAGGGCGCTTCGTCGGCGCGATCGATCCCGAGCGCACGCCGCTCGACTACGAGACGCGCATCGCGTGCGTGGGAAAAGCCGGAACGATCTCCATCCACCACACGTTCGCGGTTCACGGCTCGGCGCCCAACACGTCGCGCTTTCCGCGGCCTTTCCTGCTCTACGAATTCATGGCCGCGGACGCATGGCCGCTGATGGGCGTGAAAGACCTCGACGAATTCGACAGCCGGATGATCTGCGGCGAGAAGACCTATTGCCCGCGCCTGGAGGCGGTGCCGGTGCGGCTGCCGCTGCCGGAAGCGCACAACCTCGGCTCGATCTACGAGAACCAGACGACGCTGAAGCGCCGCTACTTCGCGTAGCAGTTACTTCGATTCGATGAACTTCTCGTCCGCGGGATCCATCGGCGCATCGCCGCTCCCCTCGGCTTCGCCTTCCTTGCGGATGCGCTCGTCTTCGCGCTCGCCCTTGCGGGTCGGCTGAGAGCCTTGGGGCTTTTCGCGCGGGCGGTCCGATCGGGTCTTGTCCTGAGTCGTCATGGTTCGTACCTCGGGTTGAGTGGGGCAAGCGGCCCCGATGTGGCGGCATTCGACCGAACAGCGTGCACGCGCCGTGCCGGCACGGCACCATCGAAGACGACGATTGCGGCAAAGTCGTGCGGCTGCGCACCGGCCGTTTCCCGCGCCGGCTCATCGCGCCGCCGGGTCGATAGCTCAGTAGAGCTCCCGCGTCGCCCTCGTTCAGGCTGGGGGCGCGCCGTGCGCGCTACAATGATCACGCGGCCCACTGATGACCAGCGGAAACCGCTACGAAGGAGCTCCAGATGCCTGAAACGCCCAACCTCGCCGCCGACCGCTACGGCAATCCTTTCGATGCAATCGCCGGCTACGCGCGCGGCACGATCCTCAAAGGCACCGACGAGGAAGTGCAGCGCATGCTGAAGGCGCGGCACATGGTGGGTAACCGCGTGCGCACCAAAGGAGCCGACAGCGTCTACGATCTTTCCGGCATGAACCGTGGCGCGGGCCTGACCGAAGACGAAGTCCCTCATCTCACCAGCCACGTGCCTTTCTTCGAGCGCTTCGAAGGCAGGACCGAGCCCCTCGCGCTGAAGCACATGGGTGCCGACGAAAAGCGGCACAAGGCGCTG
>Ga0105106_10004398_pt1 | contig 10078 bp, 18 predicted proteins | sample PPLLaktember2015_5_FD_79109 | JGI IMG/M metagenome (GOLD analysis project Ga0105106, IMG submission 79109) | Freshwater sediment microbial communities from Prairie Pothole Lake near Jamestown, North Dakota, USA - PPLs Lake P8 Core (1) Depth... | ecosystem: Environmental > Aquatic > Freshwater >... | reverse complement strand
TCCTGCGGGCCGTCTCAGCCCTGCACCTAGATCCCCCGATTCTCAGGGGGCGCCAACCTGTTTCGTAGCCAGCCTCGCGTTTCCCTGATTCCGCTTCTATGTCAGGAGCTTGCGCGTCGTCGACTGTATCACTCAATGCGACGGAAGCACCCGTTAAGCGCCTGATTGAGCAGGGATCTCCCACGGCCAATGATACAGGCTGTGGTTCCCCATAAGACAGCGCCGGCTGGGATCGCTGACGTTCAGTTCACCGGGCCGTGAAAGCCAGCGGAGCAGCCACCACAACGCATGTTCGCATGCGCAGCCGCCATCGCACAGAGATCACCGGCCTGCGAAAGCGGGCGAAGCCCGCCGGAGCGGGTCCGTGTTCACGCCGCGGTTAGGCCCATTGCTCACAGCCGGACGCCTACTACTGCGAAGGCAATCGTTACCGCCACAATAGAGTAGGTCTGTATGACCAGCTGCAGCACCCATTTCGGATGGTCGGCCTTCCGAAGCGTCGCGATGCCGTGGAACTGATTAACAATGAACAAGAACAGACCGAGTACGACAAGTAGAGCAATGATGAGTACATCCAAAAAGTAGACGTAGCCCGTCCCCATGTTGTTGTACTTCCAGACCGCAGCGCCAAAGACGACAGCGCAAATTCCTATATTTCGCACGTGATCAAAGAGGAGCTTCACGGCAGTGTCGTCGTTTGCGATACGGCGAATGAGCGCGAACATGGGCCTAAACACCCACGCTAACCGCGCGTCGGCGCGCGAAGCGCGACGGGTACCCGACAGCAACGCTGTTGGGCGGTCCGGTTCAACTGCTTGTTAGCCACTTCTTCGGCCCCCAATGCACTGACTAAGCATGTTTCGGATGCCCTTCTCGGGCCGGAGGGTAGTGGTACCACCGTTCGATGTGTGTACATGGAGTCTCCATGTCATCACTGAAAAGCGAGTGACCTCGAACTTGGCAACGAGCTCGCGCAGCCACTGACGATCTGGGCCAAGCCGGACGTTCCAACTAGCAGTTTCGCCGTCAGCCAATGGCTTCGGTATCCCTTGGCTGATGTCGTCCTGCATGAATGTAATGACCCCGTGACGTTTCCAGCGCAATACGCCGAACGTGAATCCGATATTCGTTACAACCGTGGGGCGTTGAGAGACGTTCGTGACGGAAACGGAGAAGACGTCAAGTGGAGGCTGGCCTGCACCGACGATTAACCGATGGCCGCAGTAGCCGCGAAGCCGAATGCGTCGTGTCGATAGCGCCACGTAGAGAGCAACCGCGGCTGCAGAGAATGAGCCAAGACCCGATACCCAGTCAGCGACTGAGCCCCAATTGATGCTTGATGCGGAGGCCAAGCCCATAGTGGCTAACGCCCGCGTTCAGGGGGCCGCAAGAGCGGTAACGCCGCTGTTGCGGCTCCCCTGGAACGCGAAGTCAGACCTACTTTTTGTTGCGCTTTGCGATCGCACGTTTCAGTTCCTCCGCCTTCTCAGGCAACTCGTAAAGCTGCTCAAGGACGTGCTCCACGATCTCAATGGCTAGACGAAGTTCGCCTTCAGACGGACGGGCTAGCTCGTGGACAGCAGAGTTGCCCAAATACCGGTGTTCATGAAGTGTCTGAGCACTCGACTGGGTTAGCAGCCCCTTCTCCTGTAACCCAGCGATGCGTCCCTCAAGATTGTCCTTACGTACGATCTGCATGCCGCCACCCATCGCGTGGACCTCTACCGGTCCGTCGGATATGCCTTGTTGAGCGCATAGACCTTCTACAAGAGCGCGAAGCCCAGCGGCGCAGAGTGTTGGACTGTCGTTGTTGAAGCAGTCCACCAACTCCGAGTATATGCGTCTCAGGTTCGACGGCACGTTGTAGAAGGACTTCGGATTAACCGAGTTGGCACCGCCGCGCTTCGGGTAGAGGCGTTCTGTCGTGCCGTCATCATCAAAGGCTTGATCTTCTGAGAACCAACTGAGATGCCGGAACGACACAGACTCACACCCTTGACACTGAATAATCTGGTAGCGATCGCTCCAATCGACGCTCCACCCCTCATGAGGGTCATACTGTGTGCCCGACTTGTCAAGGGAGCCGGTGACGCGGTGCCGCGTGGATCGATTGCACAGCACGCAGCGAACAAAGACGATTTGGTCTTTCGTCTCGTCTTCTTTGAAGTTGATCTCGGTTCTGGGCATGGCCTTCTCGGCGCCTCCGCTTGAGCGCGGGGTTAGAGTTCACTCCTGAATAGCCGTGACTATTCCATTGCCCTCGTTGGCCGGTGCCTCGGTGTAGACGTACAGCTCGCGTTCACGGTATATCATTTGCGCTGTCCTTGAAAGTCCGGTGGTCGTGTAGTTAATGTCGTCCGGCCTCCCTACGGAAGCGTAGACCCCACAGGATGTCATGCCAACGACCACTTCTCTCTCAAACACGTGCATGAGATCAGGACCGTTTATCAAACGTGCGTCAACGAGAAACTCTCGTAGCGCGACGAACCGGCGCGCGGCTTTCTTCGAGCGCCATTCCCGACCCCAATCGCGACAAGCATCCCACCACTGCATCTTCTCGATTGCAGCGACGAGCTTCTTGTCCTGAGGATCCGCGGACATCTTAAAGGCGGTCCAGTTATGTGGCACTCGAGGCGACGGGTTCGGGGTGGGGGATTGTCCCGGCTGCGCTGCGAGTGCCGCCGCGTGCGGAATCATGAGCACCAAGACTGCAGCGCGACACAAGAGAACCCTGCAATACTTCATACGCATCCTTTCAGCGACTCGGAGACGTTCGCATTGACCGAGCACCGGCGCGAAGCGCCACGAGAACCCCACAGCGCCTCCGTTGGGCGCTCCGGTCGAACGCGCGTCTAGACCGCCTCGTCATCCTCAGGGTGCTGTTTTGCCTTCATCCACTGCCGGTAGTCACTGTAATTGTACATGTCGAGGATTGATGCCAAGACGCTGTAACTGCCGACCCAAATGTGAAACTTCGGATCGGTCTTGAGGCGTTCAATCATCTTGTCCACTGTGGCGTGCTGCTGTATGTCGCAAGGGTAGCCAGCTTCATAGCTGGGTCGAAAGGAAAGCGACGAATATGTGTTTCGTAGGGGCTAAAGGAGATAGCGAATTTCTTCAGCGCGCCCGCGTCGAGCTTTCCAACCATATCGACGAGGGAGAACCCGGCACTCCGGACGTCATGGACGAGCCTGTTCCTCAGCTCTGATAGTTCTGCGATCAAGCGTCTCGCTTCTTTTCCGAGAAGCTCCAGGTTCGACAGGAACGCCACCTTCCCGGTTGTCTTGTTGCTAAGTTCCAGACGGCTTATGACTTCCGCTAACTGTGGCTCCTTGAAATGAAACAACAAAAGGTGAGTGCACGCGGCCTCAAACAAAGCGTGGAGCTTGATGACGAACGACCAATCGTCTTCATCGAGAAGGGCAGCGAAGAATCCCGGCCGCACGCTGACCTTCGACTCCAGTTCGAGAACCCCCTCCGCAATCTGTAACGCCGGTCGGGTCATGGGGCTTTAGCGCCGGCCATTAGCGGCGCGCGGCGACCACGCCAGCAAAGCAAGGGGTCGCTGTTCCGCGCGTCCGTGGGATGGCACAGTTAGACGGCGCTGTTCCATAGCTGAACCGCAAACATCTCCTTCATCTGCCGACCTGTCTCAAGGGCATTATCGCAGCGCTAGCGGCGGGAATGGCCGGATCAGTCGGAGCCAACGCCTTCATGGCTCGGCTGCCAAGGTAGGCGCTGACAATGCTGCTAAAGCCGACGCCGGTGCGTGGATACAACGTGTAGACCTCGAACTTATCAGGTTGGGGGGACGCCGTATGGAGCACAAGGAGACTGATCATGTCTTCGCCGCGGTGAACAATGACGGCCGGGTAGTCGTCAACCTCCTCGGCTCCCCCTCCCGTATAAACCAACCGAACCGTCGCCGCGTCTCCTGCGACCGGAACCACAAACTCGAAGCGGTATGATGTAGTGTCTACGCTTCGCTGAAACCCTCCTTTGTTCGGGAGGAAATCGATGCGACTGCCCTTCTCTGGGACGAACGCAGCTCTCCACTCTTGAGCAAGGGCAATCTCGGCGCTGAGGAGTAGAACTGCAGCGGCGACTGCGATTCGGCGCATATAAATGCTCCTAGAGAAACGGGGTAAAGGCTCGTCTGGCGAGCCAGTCAGTGTAATCGAGGCGCCCGAGTAGCGAGCTATCGATCAGTCTTCCTTGTCCAGCCAGTATTCTAGGCGCTCACCTGGCTTCTCCAAGGTGTCCTTGCACGGGAATGCGCACTCATTGAGGATCACCGAAACGTTCGACCAGTTGCTATCCATGTCCCGCATCATCTTCTTCACTTCCAGCTCCATCCGTGCCTTTGCCACTTTCTCGCTCGTCAGCTCGCTTGACAACGAGAAAGCCTGGAAGGAAGCCTTCTCTGAGCTTTCTTTTGCCTCTCCGGACAACTTCGGTGCTTTTGACATTAGCCAGTAGTACGCAGCACAGGAGGCGAGTTCGTGTGCGAAGTTGTTCGTCGCAACGTCCGGCTCGTACGCGAGTGCGGAGAGGCTGAGTAGCAGTGTCGGTGGAACGATGCACCAGCGAGTCACGAGGCACCTTCTAAGGGCAAGGGAACGCTTGCTTGAGCGCCACCGCTATCAAGGTCCCCGCATCCATGTGCCTATGCGCAGGGTCTCCCTCCAAGAACTTGACCACAATATCTCGCAGTTGCCCCTGCGAGACACTGCCTGGAATGCAATAGTAAGCAGCGGAGCGGCGAACGGCCTCGGCTTCGCGCGCGCGGTCTTCGAGTTCCTGCCAGTCAGCGCGACCAAAGTATTGGTAGAGCGCCCCTCCCTGGCGACCCGAGTTGTATCCGTATCCGTACCCGACGATTATCCCAAGGCAATACCCTGAGTTGAACCCAGATTCGGAGCGGCAGTCTTGAAGGAGTTCATTTCCGGACATAGCAGCCGCACCGTGGCTGTATAGCAAGGCGCCCACGCAGAGCAAGCTGACGCGCATTCGGGCCAGGATGCGAACGGTAATTTTCATTTTGTCCTGATGCTCTCGTAACGCTGCTTGATCATCCGGTTAATCTCATCCCAGTGGTCGTAATAGACCCCGTAGATGCACTGATCGATTTCCTTCCGCGCCTCTTTGATGATGCGCTCCTGGTCCACTTCAGAAGTCGTTGCAGTAACTCTCCTAGCGTAGCGCTCTGCGACTTCCTTCATTAAGGCATTGCACTGCCTTTTTGCCTTGGACCACCAAAACTCTGCCACAAAGTCAGCGGCATAGGGGTCAAGATCGCGTAGCTCCATTAGCTCGTCAAAGGCGCCTTCGTCGTTCTTCAACGAGTGCTTCACCACAGCATAATCGAGAAAGAACCGATGCAGTGGCGGCGGTTCGGCCTGGGCAGAGGAGGCGTCCCAAATGATCAGTGCCAGCACCGCCAGAAATGTTCGAACGCAGGTAGTCACCGCTTTTCACAACCGTTGGCGGCTATGGCATTGCGCACTGCCTCCTTCTCGCCACGCACATTGGCAAGCTCAGAAGCCTCGATTCCGTCTCCTTGGCCGACGCCATACCAGAATGCTTGCGTCTGACTCGTCTTGATTCTTTGCTCCTGCGCCATGACTAGTTGGTTCTCTCGCCTCGCTAGAGACTCCAACTCCACCCCCAAACGCGGGCAATCATAGCTTTCATACCTGAGACCGGAAGTATAGGAACCGGTGATCTGCGAGGGCGGGGTCGGCATGTTCATGCACCCCGGGAGGAGCGCAGACGTAACGACTGCAAGAGCCACGAGCGTTAGATTTCTAGTCACGATTCTGCCTTTCATAATCGCGCAACCTGGAGGTCCATGCTGGTGGCAAGTTTCATGCCCGTTCAGATCGCTACGCCCGCCGACCAGCCGGTCACCTTGTAGGCGGTAATCTTCTGCTCGTCCTCCAGATAGGCGAGCCACCCGATCATCGGCGTATAGAAGACCCACGCCGAGCCGTTCCAGACCGCGACCTTGGCGTCCTGGCCGGCCCAGGCGCCCGCCCCGCTGGCAGCGACGATGTAGCGGTCCCCGTTTTCCGGCGAGCCCGGCGGCGCGGTGAGATCGCGGTCCTTGATCATGAGCTGAGCGCCCACGCGCCCGAGCCACAGCAGGTTCGCGTCCATGTCGCTGGCCCACCCGCTTTCGCCGACGGTGTATCCGTACTTGATCCCCGAGTTCGGTTCCGTTTGTGCTGGCATTGCTTACCTCCAGAATTCGCCGTAGTTGAGCCCCCACCCGCTCCGCTTGAACGTGATGGCACGGGGGACCATGCATGGTCGCACTCCCTCCCCCTGGGGAGGGAAGGGTAAGGGCGGGTAAGGGTGGGGGTCGAATGCCCAGCACGATGATTGGGGTCGTGTTCACTCCCATCCGAGCCTTTGGCTACGACGTAAACTGAAGGTTAGTCTCCGCCGCAACGGCTGCATTGCAGCGCGTTGTCCCATCAAAGGGGATGGGGTGCAGTGGCTCGCCGCCTTGGGCGGCTCACGGCGTGTTCGCACTTCGAGGCGCTCCCCGGCTTCACCTGGACTATGGACGGAGTTGAGGAGATCGGCGACGCGAGGAAGGTTCATGCTGGCGGCAAAACGGGACGGATGCACGTGACGCTGGAGGTAGAGTGAGCCTGCAGGCAGGCGGGGCCGCCCATCCTGCCGGCGCCTCGACGAGAGCGCAGCGCCAGGCGAAGCGTGCGCTGAACGAGGCGATCGACCGCGCATTGCTGGGCTCTGCGGCAGAACGGCAGCGCGTGCTCGAGCTGGGAGGGCCAGAGGACGCCGCCCCTCTGGCCGATCGGGTGCGGCTGCGTGCCAAGCGGCTGGCAAAGTCCCAGGCTGCGCACCGCAGCCAGATCCTCACCGGTGCCGAGAGCCTCGTTCTCGCGGTCTACCGTCACGCCATCCCCCGGGGCTGGATGTGCGGCTTTTGCGACGCCTCGGTCGCCGCGCATAACGACGGACGTGTCGCCGGTGTCGGCGGTATCATTCTCGACGCGAGCGGCCGCACCGTCGTGCGAATCTCCAGGCGGAGCGCCGACTGCGAGCCGTTCGAAGCGGAGATTGCCGCCCTGGAAGCCACTCTGGATGCGGCCACCGGGCTCGGCGAGGGTGCGCGCCGCATCCGCGTCTATACCGACTGTGACGCCCTGGTTGCGCTTTGGCTGCAGCGTCGCGCTGACCCCCGGCTGCGCGGCGTGCGCGCGCTAGCGCGCCGCCTGCGGGGCTTCCAGCTTCACCGCTTGCCGCGCCGCCACAACCAGGTGGCGCATCGTCTGGCGCGGAACGAGGTCTTGCGTTGATTGCGGGGTGTCATTTGAGGCACTCGCACGATGGCCGCAGGTGGCTTCATTACGCCGATCACGAACCACGCCTATAAGGCGGCCGGTGAAATGGGCCTCTGCACTCACGGCGTCACCGGGTCGGCGTTGGTCATGCCGGGCATCCCGACCCGAGACCGACGGGTGCCGAAGCACCCTGGTCAGCTCGCCGCAATGCTCGTCGTGTGCGTTGCGAGCGCCTTGTGCAGGTCTCCCACGCGTACGCCGATCAGTCGCACCTCCTTCTCCAGCGGAAAGTGCGCGAAGCACTCGAGAGCCGCGCGTTGCACCGCATCGGGATCGGCGGTGGGTTCTTCCAGAGTCTTCTCATGCGTGTGCGTCTCGAAGTCGCCATAGCGCAGCTTGACCGTGACGGTCCTGCCGACGTAGCCCTCCTGGCGTAACTCCCTCGCCACCCTGCGCACCAAGCGCGTGAGCGTTCTCGCCAACACCTGCCAGTCGCCCACGTCGCGCTGGAAGGTCGTTTCGTGACTCATCGATCTGGGCTCCCAATGAGTGACCAGCGGGCGCTCGTCGATGCCGCGGGCTGCCTCGTACAGCCAGCGCCCGTGAGCCTGACCGAAAGCCTCGACCAACCTCGCCATCGGCTGCTCGGCCAGCGCACCGATGGTGCGAAGCCCCATTTGCTTCAGCTTTTCGTCGGTCTTTGGTCCCACCCCCGGCAGCTTTCTCACCGGCAAGGGCCAGACGCGCTTCTCGAGATCGGCTTCGCCGAGGATGGTCAGCCCGTTGGGCTTGTCCAGATCCGACGCGATCTTCGCGAGCAACTTGTTGGCTCCGATCCCGATGGAGCACGTGAGCCCCGTCGCCTGGTTGATCTGCTGCTTGATCGCCGAGGCGATGTGCTCGGAAGGCAGCTCGGATTCGGTGATGTCGAGATAGGCCTCGTCGATGCCCGCGTCCTCGATGCTGGTCGAAAACCGGCGAAGGAGATCCTTGATGATCGCCGATACGCGCGAGTATTCCCGGTAATCGACCGGCAGGAACACCGCATGCGGACAAAGTCTGTGAGCAGTGCGCAACGGCATCGCGGAATGAATGCCATACTTGCGCGCTTCGTACGAAGCAGTGGACACGACCCCCCGTTCGTTCGGGTCCCCTCTGCCGCCGACGACCAACGGCTGGCCGGCCAGCTCGGGGCGCCGCAGCACCTCTATGGCTGCGAAGAACGCGTCCATGTCGAGGTGCAGGATCTTGCGCGCCATAGAAGGGAACGGCGGTTTGATCGGGCAGCCGTTGCCGGGCCGGGGCCGCGGACCCTTGGAGCCCGGACCACCGCATATCTGGAACCGGCCGATTGCCATGATAGCAGGCGAGACGAGCTGGCTCGGTCGATGTGTGATCGATTCACGTTCGGCTCCGGGCCGCGCATGCGTCGTGCCATGCGCACGGCTGGGCTTCAGTGCAACAGGCCGATTCGAGCGCGTTTGCTCAAGGAGGTGGTACGCGAGCTTGGTCACACCCTGAGCCTCGAGCATTGCACAAACCCGGATTGCGTCATGCTAGAGCAGCCGACGATCGGGTGATTGTCAGCTCCTTGCGATGGATCAAGGTGTCGAACGTTACAGGCCGGAGAATGACGAGTGGCCTCCCCGCGCTTGCCGCGTGGGGAGCCGTGGCGAAGAGTGGATCGTTCCCTGTAGAGTGGAGTACAAGTGACGCGACCGATACCTCCCGGACCGCAGCCGGCTTACCTTCCTTTGCTGCAAAGCGGCGAGCTTGCCCGGCGAGTCGAGCAGGCTTACCGCCATCTCGAGAACTGCGACCTGTGCGCACGCTACTGCCACGTGAACCGGCAACAGACCATCGAGGGCGCAGTGTGCCGAACCGGCGAACGTGCAGTGGTGGCGAGCTATGGTGCGCACCATGGCGAAGAAGCCCCCATACGCGGCTCGCGCGGTTCGGGGACCATCTTCTTTTCCTGGTGCAACCTGCGTTGCGTGTTCTGCCAGAACTGGGACATCTCGCAGAAGGGCATCGGCCGCGAGATGGAGCCGGCGGGCATCGCCAACATGATGCTCGACCTGCAGCGCCAAGGCTGCCACAACATCAACTTCGTCTCGCCCAGCCACGTCGTGGCACAGATTCTGGCTGCGGTGCACGATGGGGCCAAGCGGGGCCTGCACCTGCCGTTGGTCTATAACACCGGCGGGTACGACAGCGCAGAGGCGCTTGCACTGTTGGACGGAGTCGTCGACATCTATATGCCGGACATGAAGTACGGGGACTCGGGGCTTGCGCGCAAGTACTCCAAGGTGCGCAACTACGTGGAGGCGAATCGGGCCGCGATCAAGGAAATGCATCGGCAGGTCGGAGATCTGGTACTCGACGAAAGCGGCATCGCAGTGCGAGGGCTCCTGGTGCGCCACCTGGTGATGCCACAGGGCATCGCCGGCACGCAGCAGGTGCTCGAGTTCATCGCAACCGAGGTCTCGCGGAACACTTATCTGAATTTGATGGATCAGTACCGGCCCTGCTACCGCACCGACGAGTATCCGGAGATCGACAGACCGACCACTGCCGAGGAGTACCGCGACGCGCTGGACGCGGCTGCGCGCCTCGGGCTCGACCGGCTCGACCAGCGCGCTGCACGCATGGGCGGCAGATGGTGACGGAGCGAGCCTGGCATCGCCCAACTGCGCAGACCGAGGTTTTCAAGAGGTGTTGAAAGGCGCTCCGCGCTCTCCCTCTCCCGTCGAGGGAGAGGG
>Ga0105106_10004396_pt1 | contig 10079 bp, 10 predicted proteins | sample PPLLaktember2015_5_FD_79109 | JGI IMG/M metagenome (GOLD analysis project Ga0105106, IMG submission 79109) | Freshwater sediment microbial communities from Prairie Pothole Lake near Jamestown, North Dakota, USA - PPLs Lake P8 Core (1) Depth... | ecosystem: Environmental > Aquatic > Freshwater >... | reverse complement strand
CCTCCTGTCGAAAGCGCTCCTGGAAGGATTTATTCTCCGTATACTCGGCGCGCAGCACCTTGATGGCAACGTAGCGTTCGAGCATGGAATCGCGCGCGCGAAACACTTCAGCCATGCCGCCCGTGCCGACACGCTGGAGCAATTGATAACGATTGTTGAGCAGAGTGCCTTCTTGCATAGCGAAAATGATTATATCATCCCAAGGGCGTTATAATTCGCCCATGCGTAAAGCGCTGGTCATCTATAACCCTGCGGCGGGACGCTTCCCGGTCAAGCCATTCCTGAAAGCCATCGAGAAGGAACTCGTCAAGGCTGGTTGGCAAACCGACATCGTCGCCACCCAGAGCGGCGATCACGCTGTCCGACTCGGAGAGCAGGCCGCGGCTGAGGGATATGAGGCGGCTTTTGCCGTCGGCGGGGATGGCACGGTTGGCCAGGTCGCCGGTGGATTGCTCGGTTCCGAGACCGCGTTGGGCGTCTTGCCGGCAGGCACATCCAACGTCTGGGCGCAAGAGCTTGGTTTGCCGTCTTTTACCTGGGCCTATCCCGGGCGCTTGCAGGAAAATGCGCGCACCTTGGCAAACGCACCTGTCCAGCGCGTGGATATGGGTCAGTGCAATGAGCATTCATTCATGATGTGGGCGGGCATGGGGTTGGATGCATTGGCAATCCGCTCCATCGAGCCGCGCGTCCGCCTCGAAAAATTCTTTGCTGTGCCTGAATATGCCGCATCCACCATCTGGAACGCCAGCCAGTGGAGCGGCATCCGCCTGCGCTTGTGGGTCGATGAGAAGGAAATCGAAGGCCATTATCTTTTGACCGTTGCCAACAACATCCGTCGCTATATGGGCGGCCATTCCATCCTTTCGCCGAATGCGTATCTCGACGATGGCCTGCTCGACCTGTGGCTCTTTCAGGGCGACAGCCTGGCCGATGCCTTCCGCATCGCATACGAGTTATGGCGCGGGCATCACGTCAATTCCAGCGAGGCCCAGCGCATCGCCTTCCAATCCCTGCGGGTACAGGCGGAGTCGCCTTTCTTTGTGCACATGGATGCCGAGCCAAAGGACGCCACAAAGGAGGCAAATATCACGGTCCAAAAGCGGGCATTAAGATTGCTGATGCCGCCCGACTCCCTTCATCTTTTACAGAATGCAAACTGATCTATGAATCAAAACAACCTTTCACCTATTGTAAACATACGTGTTTTACTTGGGGCGCTGGGCGTTGCCGGACTGCTTATCCTTGTTACACTGATATCTATCGGATGGACAAAGCCGGATCCTGTTCGGGACCTTGGGTTTGCTCCCGCTGATTTGACCATAATCCCGGCTCCAACCTCTACCCCCAACGTCACCCCGACCTTTACGCCCGACCCGTTGCTCGTTGGCACCCCCACCCTGGCTCCTGACGTGATTGGCGTGGGCGGCTACGTACAGATCACCGGCACGGATGGCGAAGGCCTGCGCCTGCGTTCCAGTTCCGGTTTAAACGGCGCCCCTGTCTTTCTCGGTTATGACGAGGAAGTCTTCGAAGTGCGCGATGGGCCACAGGAATCGGATGGATACGTCTGGTGGTATTTGGTGGCCCCCTATGATGAAACCCGCGCCGGCTGGGCGGCGGCAGATTTTTTGGGAGCAATCCCTTCACCGTAACTTTCACCCTCACCCCTGGCCCCTTATTATCCCCGATGGGGGCTCCCTACAAGGGAGAGGGGAATGGAGATGTATATGAACGAAAAACCGACCGGCATCACTGCCAACAAAAAGACTCGTGAATTCACCGTCACCTGGGACGACGGGCACACTAGCGTTTATCCGTTTGGGTTGCTGCGTGCAGCCTGTCCCTGCGCTTCCTGCCGGGGTGGGCACGAAAATATGGGCAGCGAACCTGACCCCAACGTATTCGGCATCGAGCTTGAAGAGTCGCCTTCCACACGCATTGAGAACGTCGTGGCAGTTGGTTCGTATGCGCTGTCCATCGTTTGGGAAGATGGACATGATTATGGGATCTTCAACTGGCATTATTTGCGAGCCTTATGCCCCTGCGAAGAATGTCGCAGTGGACAATGAATTCCACAAATTGAAGCCGCCCCTGTCACTGAGACGGGGGCGGTTTTTTTCTATGGAGTAGGCGTGGGTGAGGGCGTTCTGGTCGGCGTTGGAGTCCTGGTCTTTGTCAGTGTCGGAGTCCTGGTTGGTGTAGGCGTTCTGGTTGCCGCGCCGGAGCGTAACGTAGCCGTTCTCGTTGCCGAAGGTGTGACGGGTCTCTTGGTTAAGGTGGGACTGGGAGTCGCTGTGCGGAGTTTGGGGAGATGCTCCTGTGCTTCGGCACGCATCTGGCGCGTCATCGCGTTTGCGGGCAGTGCAAGCAACTCCTGCCATGAATCGGCGGCATTGTCCGCTTCTTCCCGCTCTTCGAAGTTGAGCGCACGCCAATAATAAGCCAGTGCTTTCTCTTCATCGGTTTCAGCCAGAGTTAAAACAGTTTCCCCTTGCAGATAGGCATCACCAAAACGCTCTTGAAGCATACTGATACGCATCAGGCTCAGGTTGAGTTCGAAATCATCTTGATAGTATTGCTGGGCACGATCCAGGTCTGCCTTCGCTTCGTCGATTTCTTCTTCTTGCAGGTAGCATAAGCCTCGATAAAGATAAGCCCGCCGCTGGCTCGAATTCATCGAAATGGCGCTTCCAAGCGCATCAATAGCTGCCTCACAGTCTCCGGTTTGGTAATAAGCTTCACCGAGCATGGCCCGCGCTGTCGCATTGCGCGTCTCGTAGCCTGTGTAAGTCTGTAAGACATCGATGGCTTTTGCGTACTCGCCTTTTGCCAGGTATATCTCTCCCAGGGTGAAATAGACCGAGAGCATCGTCGGGTCAGCTTCGTTGGCCTTTAGCGCTGCAGCTTCAGCCTCATCGAGATTGTCCAATACAATATTGGTGCGAGCTTCATAATAGTAAACCAGCGGGGAACCGGGCAGAAGCCTTTCGGCCGTCTTCAGGTCGGCCAATGCCAGTTCCGGCTCCAGGCGGTTGAGATAGAAGATGGCACGCTCAAGATAGACTTCACCAAAGTTGGGATCGCGTTTCAGGGCCTCAACAAACAAAAAGTTGACATCTAAATTGGGTTCTTGGAGTAAGCGAACGCGCGCCAAACCGAGAAAAGGCGGACCGAAATCAGGATTGATCCTGAGCGCTTCATTGTAAGCATCCAATGCATTACGGTAATCGCCTTTGAAGCGGTAGGCTTCACCGATGTAATAGTACGGATCAGCAGCCTCCGGCTCATTGCGGGCGATTTCCAGCATCCCGGAGATGACTGTATCCCAATCCTGGCGTTCGTAGGCAGCTTTCACCATCCGGTTTTGATCCGCAGACAGAGGCCCGCGTGGGGTGTTGACATAGAGCGGCGTGGGCGTGTGTGGCGCTTCCAACAGTTCCGCCAGGGGAACCAGCGTACCTCGCGCGGCGGGAGCCTGCGCAGTCGCATTGGCGAAGGTGGGTGTCAGCGTATAGGTGGGTGTTGGCCCAGTCGGTCTGGCGCTGCGCGGCGCGAGGGGATTGTTATTTGGCAGGATCAGGCCAAAAACAACCAAGGTGATGATGGCTATACCTATGATTCCAAAACCGGCCAGTCGTCCTACAGGGCTAGAAATGACGCTCTTGAAGGTTCTTTTCTCTTTAGGCTGGTCACTGGCTAGAGCCAGTTCTTCGTCCCACGAGCGAGGGCGATTTAACGGGAAGGGTTGGACGCTTTCGTCTGGTGGGATGGCCCCCAGCAAAACCAACCCTCGTTTGACGGTGGCATTTTCAGGGTCCAGTTGACGAGCCGTCTGCAGGCAGTAGATGCGTTCCTTGGTGGATTCAACCGCCGCGCTCAACCAGATCCAATACTGGACGTTTTTCTGATCCGATTTGAGCAGTTGGGTCAGCATGTTTCTGGCCTTGGCCTTATCTTTCTGGCGCAACGCCTCGACCGCTTCCTGGAACATGGTATCTTCTTCAGCCATGCTTAGATTGTATTACAGGCTGGGAGAAGGGACAAGCAAATGAATCGCATTTTTGTTTACTCGTGGAACTCTTCTACTTGATAGATTGAGACATCCAAATGTTTTTTCCGCCAGAGTTTGGGCGAAGCGCCCATCTTGTAGCACAGGTTATCGAGAAACTCGGCGGGACCGGGAATTTTTTCCCAGACTTGCGGCAGAAAAGTTGCGCGACGTGCGCCATCGCTCAGGAGCACGCCATCTGTTCCGGGACGGAGTTTGGTCAGCAAATTTTCCGGTGCACTGTATTCGAGCAGGACGGGAATGGTAAGGCGAGAGATTTCAATCTCGATTTGTGCCAATTCTTCCGGCCTCACTTTTGGAAAGCGGTAATCCTGTAGCGCAGCGGCAACAGCGTGCTCACGCACGTCATCGGCCAGGGGTTGATAAGGTTCCAGTGCGCCGATGCAGCCGCGCAGGTCCCCGTGGATGGTGAGCGTTACGAAGGATGCGCCTTGTTCCTGCAAGCGCGACGGCATGGACTGTAGATCGAGCGGCGGTAATTTTTGACCGCGAACGCCCATTTCCAACGCCTGGCGTGCCAGACGCAAAAGGATTTGCTTTTCTTCGGTTGTCAGTTTGTCTTCGGTCATTTTTCCCTCCCCTTTGCAAGAGGAATGGTATCAGACCAATTTGTGATACTTTCTATCGTGATAGACCAGAGGCTGGCCTGCTCCATTGCCGCGTGCGGCAACAACTTCGGCCAGGAAGAGCGTGTTTGTACCCATCGAAATGCTCTGCATAACGCGACAATCGAGATAAGCCAGACCACCTTTGATGAAGGGCGCGCCAGTGACCAGGGCTTCGGTCCCGATGCCTGCCAGGCGGTCTTCTACATCCGGCGCACGTCCGGCGAAACGTTCGGAAAGCTCTTGCTGGTCCTCTGCGAGGATGGTCACAGCGAAAGCCTTGGCTTGCGAGACGAGCTCATGCGTACGGCTGTCTGTTTGCAGGGAGATAATGATCAAAGGCGGCTCCAGCGCGATGGATGTGAACGAACTGACGGTCATGCCGTGCTGTTCTCCCGCGTGGGAGGCTGTCACAACGGTAACGCCTGAAGTCCACGCGCGCATGGACTGGCGGAGCTGTTCGGGGTCAAGGATGGCGGGCTGCTTCATAGGCTTTCATAATAGCTGGGAGGGGGGCGGGAGTCAAGTCAAAAATATTTCGAAATCAATACAGATCCTGTCCGTCAGGTTCTGTAGGCTGTCACCGTTCATAAATACCCCAGGATAACTCCAAATTACCTCTTGCCATTTCACGACCTGTTGAGGTACTATTATACGAAACAAATGGAATCGTCGCCTGTTTCGTCCCCTCGTTCTTCCACTCGCAGCCGTCCACGCCCTGTTCGGGTACTTGGTAGCACGATTGGTCTGGCAATTCTCCTGGCGACCCTGTTCAACCTGTGGACTCCATCCGAGGGTCTGTTCGCCGGTAGCTTTTCTGACAAGCTTGGTCTTATATTAACCGCTCAACCGGAAAGCAACTTTGTGGCTACCCCGCAACCTCAATTACGCATCGGGATCGTCGCCGGGCATGCGGGCAATGACTCGGGCGCAACCTGCATAGACAGCAACGGTAACATTACGCTAACCGAAGCGGATGTCAATATGGAAATTGCCAGCCTTGTGCAGAAAACGTTGACCGCGGAAGGCTATCAAGTGGATTTGCTCAATGAGTTCGATACCCGTTTGAACGGCTACCGCGCTTTGGTCCTGATATCCATCCATAATGACTCGTGCGATTACATCAACCCCGAGGCAACCGGATTCAAAGTGGCTGCGGCTGTGAACACGCGCGATTTCAACCGCGCCACGCGCCTGACCGAATGCCTGCGTGACCGTTATGGCAGCGTGACCGGCCTCCATTTTCACGCCGGGAGCATTACCACTGATATGCGGGATTATCATGCTTTCTCGGAAATCGACCCGAATACCATTGCTGCCATCATCGAAACCGGTTTCTTGAACCTGGACCGGGACATCCTGGTCAATCAAACGGACTTGGTCGCCGATGGTGTTGTAAAGGGCATTTTATGCTTTTCTCGCAATGAGAATATCGAGCCAACCCCGATACCTACTTTTGCGCCATGAATCCTAAGTTGCTCCAAGCCCAAGAAGCCATTCGAAACGCGCGCGAGGCCTTGCGCAGCGGAGACCGCAGCGCGGCTCGTCGTTGGGCCGAGCAGGCAGCCCAATTAGCCCCACAGTTGGAAGATCCGTGGCTGATCCTGGCAGCGGTTGCCAGTCCGCGGGCGAGTGTGTCTTTTATTCAGCGGGCTTTGCAGATCAACCCGGACAGTCCGCGTGCGCGCAAGGGAATGCACTGGGCGCTGCAACGGTTGCAAGAAGAGCCCTCAGCACAGACAATGCCGGTTGCGGCGAAGCAGGCACAGGGCGCTGTCAGAAGCGTGTCGAAGGGGACTAAGAGTATATCCAAGAACGCTGCGAGAAGTGTGTCGCCCAAAAAGGCTTCCCGGACACCCATCTTTCCAATCCTGTTGCTGGCGCTGGGCTGTCTAGCCGTTATCTTCGCCGCTTGGACAGCCAGCACGACCCCGGCGTTAGCATCTATTCTAAGCGGGGCGCCCCAGCCGAAGGAAGATTTGCATCCGCAGGTATGGGCGCGCGTGGAAATCGCCAAACCGGCTCAGGCGTCTGAACCAGCACCGGTCCTCGCAGAAACTGGGCCTACCCTCCCGGCTCCTACTACACCAACCTTACCGCCGCCTACTCTTGAGCCAACCGCAGCGCCCCCTACATCCACTCCCGAACCAGAGTTGGGACCCCAACCCACTCTCATTCCTGAAGCGACTTCGACTCCCGCCGGTTCGCTGGTGTTGGACATCGTCGAGGACACGCCTGTGCCAACCCCACGGCCGACCGATGAAAGCGCGGCCCCCACCGCCCAACCGCAACAGCCGCCTGTAGGTAACGGTGAGCGCTGGATAGAAGTAAACCTCTCCGAGCAGCGTGTGTATGCCTGGGAAGGGGATGTGTTGATGAACTCGTTCCTCGTTTCGACCGGAACCTGGCAAACCCCCACCGTGACCGGGACATTCAGTATCTGGAATAAGACCCGCATCCAGGCCATGTCTGGCCCGGGCTATTATTTGCCAAATGTCCCCTACGTGATGTATTTCTACAAAGATTATGGTTTCCATGGCACTTACTGGCATAATAATTTTGGTACACCTATGAGCCATGGCTGCGTCAACCTGACCATCCCGGATTCTGAATGGCTGTATAACTGGGCTTCGTACGGTACAGTGGTAAAAGTCCACTATTAGTAAGAGTATCATGGATATGCCCATCGGCGAGTTCTCGCGCCGTGACTTCTTGAAATTGGCCGGTTACGGTATGTTGGGGCTCTTGCTGCCTGATCTTCCCCGCTCCCATATCACACAAACCTATTACTCCGACTTGCAGGGTCGTGTCACAGAGGGTTCATTATGGATGTATGACGCGCCTTCCCCGGAATCCAATCGTGTTGAAATGTACTGGCGCGATCTGGTCATTCCGCTCACGGGCGCAGCCATCAGCGAAGATGAAGCGGCGTATAATCGTGTATGGTATGAGGTGGATGGCAAGGGCTTTGTATACTCCGGAAGCGTTCAACCTGTAAACACGGTTCTCAATCGGCCAGTGCGTGACGTTCCGCCGAGTGGCTTGTTAGGAGAGATCACAGTCCCATTCACTGATGCACATGAAGAGCCAGACGCCACCGCCAAAGTCGCCCATCGCTTGTACTACGAGACTGTGCATTGGATCACACAGACGGCCATCGGCGCGGACGGAAAAACCTGGTATCGATTGCTGGATGACAAATTAAATCTGCATTATTACATCCCAGCGGAACACATGCGCACCATCCCTGACAACGAGCTTGCCCCCATTTCTCCGGACCTGCCCGAGTCCGAAAAGTCGATCGAGGTCAACCTCACCCGACAGCTTGTCCTGGCCTACGAAGCATCCCGGCTGGTATTTGCGGCCCGGGCCGCCACCGGCAACCAATACCGCAGCGGTCGCTGGACGACTCCTATTGGGCAGTTCCTTACATCTTATAAACGTCCCACTCGTCACATGGCGGCAGGCGATATTGCCTCCAACGGTTTCGACTTGCCTGGCGTACCCTGGGTGCTGTACATAACCAAAAGTGGGATTTCTTTCCATGGAACCTACTGGCATAATGACTACGGTCACCCGCGCAGTCACGGTTGCATCAACCTGACGCCGCAGGCCGCCAAATGGCTCTATCGCTGGACGCTGCCTTCCGTAGAATCCGGTAAGCAATTTGCTTATGAGTATTTCGGCACCACTGTACATATTTTTGAATGAACCCTCACCACAAAGTCCCCAAGTCACCAAATAATAAACTTTGGGACTTTGTGCTTTCGTGACTTAGTGGTAAATTGATTTATTGCAAATGAAGCCACTCTATTCTTTCACCCGCCGCGATTTTCTAAAACTCAGCGCATCCGGCGCGCTTGGGCTATTTTTAGCCGAAACCGGCCTTGATCGCGCGCTGGCCGCCGTGCCCTCCCCAACCAGTCACGGACGCGTGCTGATGAATGGCCTGTTCATGTACGAAACTCCATCGTTCAACAGCAGGCAGTGGAAAGCTTTCGGTAAAGACCAGGTTGTCCCTATCAGCAAAGTGATCGAAGGCGACGAAGGCAATCCTTTCAACAAAACCTGGTATCGTATTGGTGACGAGGGATTTACCTACTCCGGCTGGGTGCAGCCCGTAGAAACAAACTACAACAAACCTGTATTCGACATCCGTGTAGAGGGCCAGGTTGGCGAGATCACCGTCCCGTTCAGTCAGGTGCGCGCACAGCCAGACGTCCGCTACAATGGGATCCGCCTGTACTACCAGACCACGCACTGGGTTAAGCAAACGATCGTCAACCGCGAGCAGAAGAGCATCTGGTACGAAATCTACGATTTCCATGAGCGCAAATCCTACTACGTTCCCACATATGACATGCGCATCATCCCGGACGATGAGCTTGCTCCCCTTTCCCCGGAGGTTCCCGAGACCCTGAAACACATCCATATAGACCTGGGTACGCAGACCGTCACCGCCTTCGAAGACGAAACGCCCGTGCTGATTTCGCGCTGTTCCAGCGGCGCAGGCAACACCAAAACGCCCCTGGGCGATTTTCGTACATATCATAAGAGCCCCTCGGTGCACATGACCAATGAAGGCGACGACGATGCGGGCATTTACGACCTGCCCGGTGTGCCCTGGTGCTCGTTCTTCACTGGTACAGGTATTGCTTTCCACGGCACCTACTGGCATAATGATTACGGACGTCCACGCAGCCACGGTTGCGTGAATCTGCCGTCAGTTGACGCCAAATTTATCTATCGCTGGACCAGCCCAGTTGTCCCGCCCGGAGTCGATTACCTGCATCTGCCGGGCCAGGGAACGGCTGTTCAGGTCACCAAATCCATCTAGGAGTGAAACATGAATCCCATTTTCCAATACGACCGGTATCTGCTCAAACGCCAGGTTTTTGCGCTGGCTGGCAAATTTCGCTACTATGACCCGATGGGCAACCTGGTCATGTTCAGCGAGCAAAAGATGTTCAAGCTGCGCGAAGACATCCGCGTGTTCGCTGACGAAAGCAAGACTCAGGAGGTTTTGCAGATCAAGGCGCGCCAAATCATAGACTTTTCAGCCGCCTATGATGTGATCGATAGCGCTTACAACCAGAAGGTTGGGGCGTTGCGCCGTAAGGGGATGAGGTCCATTTTGCGCGATGAATGGGAAGTGTTGGATGCCAACGATCAGGTCATCGGCAAATTGTTCGAAGACAGTATGGGGCTGGCCATGCTGCGACGTCTGCTGCTCGGTTCACTTTTGCCGCAGAATTATGATTTGACCGTCAATGATCAGCGCGTGGTTGACCTGAAGCAGCGTTTTAACCCGTTCCGCTACGAACTGGATGTGGATTTCAGTTTTGATCCCGCTAAAACGCTCGACCGCCGGGTAGGCCTGGCGGCTGGTATTTTGTTGGCGG
>Ga0105106_10004394_pt1 | contig 10081 bp, 7 predicted proteins | sample PPLLaktember2015_5_FD_79109 | JGI IMG/M metagenome (GOLD analysis project Ga0105106, IMG submission 79109) | Freshwater sediment microbial communities from Prairie Pothole Lake near Jamestown, North Dakota, USA - PPLs Lake P8 Core (1) Depth... | ecosystem: Environmental > Aquatic > Freshwater >... | reverse complement strand
TCGGCGAGGCGGCGCAGCACGACGAGGCGATCGCGGTGGCCGAGGCGGTGCGCCAGGATGCGGAGCGCGGCGGCGGAGCGCTCGTGGTCGGCCGTGCGCTCGCGGTGATCGGTCGCATGCACGTGCGCGCGGGCCGGTGGGCGCGGGGACGGGATGCGCTGTACGAGGCGGTCGCGGCGGCGGAGCGGGCCGGCGACCAGCCGACTGCGGCGAGTGCCCTGCTCGCGCTGGCGAACGTGCTGAGCGACGCCGCGGAGCCGGAGTGGGCCGCACGCATGCTCGAGATCGCAGGTGCGAAGATCGATCGGCATCGGCTCGGCGACGCGCTGCGCTACGAGCAGATCCACCAGCAGGCCAAGCTGCTGCGCTACCAGGGCCGCGCGCACGAGGCCGTCGATGCCGCCGAGCGGGCACTCGTGCTGGCGGAGGCGCACTTCCCGGAGGGCCACCTGGCGCGGGCGCGGGCCCACACGACGCTCGGCGTGATGCTCGTCGATCGCGGCGACGTCGAGCCGGCGCGCGTGCAGCATCGGATGGCGCGCGAGATCTACGAGGCGCGGCTCGGGCCCGAGCATCCGTACATCGCCGACTGCCTCGAGTACGAGGCGCTGCTCGAGGACCAGGCCGGCCGCCACCGCGAGGCGCTCGATCTGCACCTGCAGGCGCTCGCGCTGCGCGAGCGCGCGTACGGTCCGCATCATCCGCAGATGGCGCTGTCGTACGCGAACCTGTCGACGACGTACGAAGAGCTCGGCGAGGTGGAGCGCTCGCACGACGCAGCCCGGCGCGCCCACCGGTTGTTCCAGACGACGCACGGCGACGATCACCCGCACGTCGGTGCGATGCTCGGCAATCTCGCGAACACGCTGCTGGATCAGGGCGCGCACGAGGAGGCACTGGCGAGCGCCCGCGAGGCGGTCCGTCTGCTCGAGACCTCGCTCGGCCCACAGCACCCTCGCACCGCCTTCGCGCTCGGCACCGAGGGCATCGTGCTGTCCGAGCTCGCCCGCTACGACGAGGCACTGGGCAAGTTCGAGCGCGCGCGGACGATCCTCGAGAACGAGGTCGGCTCGCGCCATCCGATGTTGCCGATCCTGTACCGGGCGACGGGCGAGGCCGAGCTCGCCGCCGATCGACCCGAGCGCGCACGCGGCCATCTCGAGCGCGCCGTCGGCCTGTTCGCCGAGGGCAGCCACGATCCCATCGAGCTCGCGAAGACCCAGATGATGCTCGCCCGCGCGCTGCGCCCCACCGATCCCGTGCGCGCAGGCGCACTGACGGAGACGGCGCGCCGACAGTGGCTCGCCGCCGGCAAGACGCCCGAGTCCTTCGCCCACGCGGCGGAGTGGCTGCCGGGCAAGCGCTGAGCGCTGTCGGGTTCTCGACGGCCTGTGTTAGGTTTCGGCCGTGAGCGGCGCTCCGGCGAGGATCTCCACGTTTCGGCGGCTGTTCGTCGCGAATCGCGGCGAGGTCGCGGTGCGCATCGGCAAGGCGTGCGACGAGCTCGGCATCGTGCCGGTGTTCGGTGTGTCCGAGGCCGATCGCGACGCGCCGTGGGTCGAGCAGCGCGAGGCGGTCTGCCTCGGGCCTGCGCGCGCGACCCAGAGCTATCTCGATCCCGTGCGCGTCGTGCAGGCGGCCCGGCAGTCGGGGTGCACCGCGCTGCATCCGGGCTGGGGCTTTCTCTCCGAGAACCCGCTGCTCGCGACGCTGTGCGAGAGCCACGGCATCACGTTCGTCGGGCCACCCGCGGCGGTGATGCACCTCATGGGCAAGAAGACGCCGGCGAAGCGGGCGATGGCCCGCGCGGGGCTGCAGCTCATCCCCGGCAGCGACGGCGTGCTCGCGGATGCCGAGCAGGCGCGTGCCGTCGCCGATCGCATCGGCTATCCGGTGCTGCTCAAGGCCGAGAGCGGCGGAGGCGGTCGCGGCATGCGGATCGCTCGGGCTCCCGACGAGGTGGCGTCGGCGTATGCCGACGCGCAGGCCGAGGCTCGCGCGGCGTTCGGCGACGATCGCATGTACATGGAGCGGCTCGTCGAGGGCGGTCGTCACGTCGAGATCCAGGTCATCGGCGATCGCTGGGGCACCGTGTGCCACCTCGGCGAGCGCGACTGCACCGTGCAACGCAATCACCAGAAGCTCATCGAGGAATCACCCTCGCCCGTCCTCGATCCCGACGAGCGCGCGCGCACGGTCGAAGCTGCGTCCGTCGCCGCGGCGAGCATCGGCTACGTCGGCGCGGGCACGATGGAGTTCCTGCTCGACCTCACCCACGGCGAGCCAGGCGTGCTGCGCTTCATGGAGATGAACACCCGGCTGCAGGTCGAGCACTGCGTCAGCGAGGTGCGCTCGGGCATCGATCTCGTGCACGAGCAGATCCGCGTCGCCGCCGGCCACCCGCTGTCCTTCCGCCAGGAGGACGTCCGGCTGCGCGGGCATGCGATCGAGTGCCGGATCAACGCCGAGGACCCGGCTGCCGACTTCCGACCGGCGCCCGGCACCATCACGAAGTGGAGCGTGCCGAAGGGCCCCGGCATCCGCGTCGACACCCACGTCCGCAGCGGTTACGAGGTCCCACCGCACTACGACAGCCTGCTGTGCAAGGTCATCACCCACGGGGACGACCGCGAGCAGGCGACTGCGCGCATGATCGCCGCGCTGTCCGAGCTCGTGTGCGAGGGCGTGCCCACGACGGTGCCGATGCACCTGCAGATCCTCGCGTCGGCGGAGTTCCGCGAGCATCGCTACGACACCCGTACGATCCCGGGCTGGTCCCGGGGGAGGCCCTGACATGGTCCACGTCCCCGTCGTTCCCATCGGTCGACCGCGGCGATCGTTCCTCGACGACGCCACGTTCGCCGCGAACGCCGACGCGCTGCGCAGTCGCGAGGCCGTGCTGCTCGAGCGCCGGGCCGAGGTCGCGCGGGGCTGGGGCGACGAGTACGTCGCGCGCGTGCACGCCAAGGGCAAGAAGACCGCGCGCGAGCGGCTCGCCATGCTCGCGGATCCCGGCTCGCAGACGTACGAGGTCGGCACGTTCGTGAACTACGGCCTCGTGTTCGGCAAGGACCTGAAGAGCCCCGCGGCCGGAGTCGTCACCGCGTTCGCGCGCGTGCACGGGCGCTGGTGCATGGTCATCGCGAACGACAACACCGTGGCGTCGGGATCGTGGTGGCCCAAGACGCCGGAGAAGATCGAGCGCGCCCAGACGATGGCGCTGCGGCTGCGGCTGCCGACGATCTACCTCGTCGACTGCAGCGGCCTGTACCTGCCCGAGCAGTCGCGGTCGTTTCCCGGCGCGACCGGGGCCGGACACATCTTCAAGATGAACAGCCTGCTTTCGGCGGCCGGCGTGCCGCAGCTCGCGGGAGTGTTCGGCGACTGCATCGCCGGCGGCGGCTACATGCCGATCATCAGCGATCGCGTCTACATGACCGAGCAGGCGTACATGGTCATCGCCGGTGCCGCGCTCATCAAAGGCGCGAAGAGCCAGAAGATGACGAGCCTCGACATCGGCGGTCCCGAGGTCCACGTGCATGCGAGCCGGTGTGCCGACGTGCGCGTGCCCGACGACACCACGTTGATCGCCGCGCTGCGCCGCGAGGTCGCCCGCTTGCCGGGCTCGGCCGCCGACTACTACCGCGGCGACACGGGGGCGATCGAGCCCGCGTATCCACCGACCGAGCTCGCCGGCGTGCTGCCGGTCGATCACCGCGAGGCCTACGACGCGCACGAGGTGCTCGCGCGGCTGTGCGATCAGTCGCTGTTCTGGGAAGTGATGCCCTCCGTCGGCGAGGAAATGATCTGCGGGGTCGGCCGCGTCGGCGGGCTGTGGACCGGGTTCGTGATCAACCGCCAGGGTCTCGTCGGCGATCCGGGCCATCCCGGCGCTCGTCGACCGGCCGCGATCCTGTACCGCGCTGGCATCGCGAAGATCTCGGCGTTCTCGCGCGCGTGCAACGACGACGGCATCCCGCTCGTGTGGCTGCAGGACATCTCGGGCTTCGACATCGGCCACGAGGCCGAGCGTCAGGGCCTGCTCGCCTACGGCAGCAACCTCATCTACACGAACTCGACGAACGCCGTGCCGATGTTCACGGTGCTGCTGCGCAAGGCCTCGGGCGCCGGCTACTACGCGATGGCGGGGCTGCCCTACGACCCCGTGGTGCAGCTGTCCACGCCGCTGTCGCGGCTGTCGGTGATGGAAGGCCGCACGCTCGCGATCGCCACCTACAACACCAAGCTCGACGACGACTTCCGCATCGTCGCCAAGGACGATGCCGAGCGCGCGAAGATCGAGGCGGGCATGCAGGCGGTCGAGCAGCGGATCGAGGCCGACATGGACCCGTTCGTGTCGGCGCGGCAGATGGACACCGACGAGATCGTCGCGGTCGGCGAGCTGCGCAGCTGGCTCGAGGTGCTCGTGGAGGCCAGCTACCAGTCCATCGGCTACCGCCGCGTGAAGAACAGCCGCATCTGGGCGATGCACGACCTGGCGATCCTCGCCGAAGGGCTGCGCTGACCATGGGCGACGGACGCGTCTTTCGTCACGAGCTGGTCGTGCCGATGCGAGCGGGCGAGGGCGGCGTCGAGCTGCTCGCACCCATGCCGGGGCTGTGGCGCGGGGCTCCGAAGCCCGGCGCCGTCGTGCAGGCGGGTGACGGTCTGGGTGCGCTCGAGGTGCTCGGCGTGCTGCACGAGCTGCGCGTGCCCGAAGGCGCAGGCGGCATGATCGCGGGCGATGCACCGCTGCCGGGCGAGCGCGCGGTCGCCTACGGCGAGGTGCTCGTGCGGCTGGTCGAGCTCGCGGCGGTCGAAGGAACGGCCACGACGCGCGCCGCGACGGCGAACGTCCAGGACGGTGATCGCCTGCTGTTCCGGTCGCCGCTGTCGGGGCGGTTCTACGCCCGCCCGTCGCCCGACAAGCCGAACTTCGTCGCCCCCGGGGACGAGCTCACGGTCGGTCAGACCGTCGCGCTGCTCGAGGTGATGAAGACGTTCAACCGACTCGCGTACGGCGGCGCGGGCCTGCCCGAGCGCGCCCGCGTGAAGGCCGTGCTCGTGCGCGACGAGGACGACGTGCAGACCGGCACGCCGATCCTCGAGCTCGAGCCGCTCTGACGGGGAGCAGCTACTGGCACACGTTGGTGCCGCCGTTCGAGCAGTTGCCCGAGCAGCAGTTCGCATCGATGTTGCCGCATTGCTCGCCGATCCCCAGACAACACGTCCCGCCGGTGCCGGTGCAATTCATGGGGCCGCAGCAGTCGCCGTTGTTGTCGCAGGGATCGCCAGCGTCGTCATAGCAGCACAGGTCGGTGTTGAACGTGCAGTCGTCGTTGCAACCGAGGTTGCCCCCGTCGTAGACCGGGTTCTGACCCTGCAGCTCGCTGCACACGTCCTCGCCTGGCGGCAGCGCGGTCATGTCGCAGTCCTCGCCGGAATCAATGACCCCGTTGCCGCACGGGTTGCAGCTGGACGTATTCAGCATGCAGTTCACGGTGCAGGCGATGCCCGGTCCCGGCGCGAAGCCTTCGGTCTCGCACGTGTGTCCGTTCAGGTCCGTGCCGTCGCACGCCTCGCTGCCCTCCTGCATGTTGTTCCCGCACGAGAACGTCACGCAGCCCGAGAAGTCGAACATGCAGGCGTTGTTGCAGCCGAGTTCGCCCGCGTCGAAGCCCTGGTTGTCGCAGCTCGCTCCGCCGAGCGCGCTGCCGTCACAGGCCTCGCCGACCTCGAGCATACCGTTGCCGCAATCCGTACAGCTCGAGGTCACGAACTGGCAGTCACCGCCGCACTGCAGATCGCCGCCGTCGAAGTTGCCTTGCACCGTGGTGCAGTTCTCGTCGCCGAGGTTGATGCCGTCGCACTGCTCGCCGTCGCCGATCCGTCCATCGCCGCAGAACCCGGGGATGAGGCAGTTCGGCAGGCAGTTGCCGCCCGTCTTCGGGTCCTGGGGATCGCACTCCTCGCCCTTGTCGACGACGCCGTTGCCGCAGGTGTCGAGCACGCATGCGTCGGTGCAGTTCGCCTGCAGCTTCGGCTCGCACGCCTCACCTGCGCCGAGGTAGCCGTCGCCGCAGACGTTCGCGACGCACTCGTCGGTACACACCGTGCCGAACTGGTTGTCCGGTCCGAGATCGCAGGTCTCGGGCGGCTCGACCATGCCGTTGCCGCACTCGGGATCGGGTCCGGTGGGATCACCGGTCGGATCACCGGTCGGATCCGAGGTCGACGACATCGTCGCCGAGGTGTCGAGCGTCACGTCGCTCGTCGGCCCGTCGTCGACGCTCGCGGTGCCCGTGCCGCTCGCGCTGCCGCTCGCCTCCTCCGGATCGCCGGGGCAGGCCACGAGCAGGACCGAAGCGGCGGAGCACAGCAGGTTTCGGATCAAGCCAACCTTCGCGGAAGACACGCTTCCAGGATCTGCCTGAACTCGGGCGCGGCGTCGAATCCCACCCGGAAATTCGTGAGCGCGGTCGCGGACGCGAAGCCGCTTCCGCGTGGCGGCGAGCTGCATTGTTCGTGGGGCGGAATACGACTTGAGTGTGTGGCGAACGGGGGAGGTGCCGGTGCGATGGGGCCGGGGCCGGCGGCCCATGCACGGATCACGGACACCGCGGTCGGCCGCCATGGCTGCATGGGATGGTGTTCTCGCGAGTGCGACCGTCACGGCATCGGCGCCGTGTGTCATCGGACGGCTCGTGCGGAGAATCCCATTGCTGACGGGGAAGACGCGGTCCGGGCCATGAGCGACATCGAGCGGAATGGCCGTGGGTCCCGGGGCAACAGCGTGCTTCTCGGGCTCGGGATCGCCCTGTTCGGCCTCGTCGGGCGCGCCCACGCAGCCGACGTCGCGCCGCCCATCCAGCGACCGCGTGCCCTGATCGAGCCCTCCGCACCGACGACCGTCGCGAGCGAGCCCGTCGCGAGCGAGCCGGGTCCGAGCTCCACGCCCGCACCCGACTCGAACGGCGTGGAACCGCCTGCGCCGACGGGCGTCGAGCCACCCCAGCCGACGCCCACCACTGCACCCGCCGCGAGCACGACGAGCGTCCCGCCGCCGCGCTCGCGACCGCCCGCCGGCGCCACGGCTCCCGCACCGCGTGTGTCGGCAGCCCAGGGCGAGCCCGGCCTGCGGGCCCGCGTCCGTCGGTCCCCCAAGCAGTTCCGCCATCACGGCTTCGTCGTCGACGGCCGGCTCGGCACGCTCGGCTGCTTCCGGTCGCTGTGCGGATCGGACAGCCACGACGCGCGACCCGGCGTGCGGCTCGACGCGTTCGTCGGCGGCAACATCCGCGGCTGGGTCGACATCGGCCTCTCGGGCGGGTGGGGCACGCTCACGCCGAACGTCCCGCAGGGCACCAATGCGCTCGTGCTGTACGGCATGGATCCGGTCCAGCTGCAGCAGGCGCTCGATCTGCTCGGCGGCCAGGCGCTCGGCATCGATCTCGCGTCGCTGGCGGTGACCGACAGCAAGATGCGGGCGGCGCAGCTCGGTCCGCTCTTCCGCGTGCACTTCATCCCCCGCGGGCGGTTCACCGCGTACGTCGGCACCGGCGCCCAGTACAACCTCTTCCGCACCCGCTATGCGACGCCGGGCGGGGACGTGCGGCTCGACTTCCACGGCATCGCGGTGCCCGTGCAGGGCGGGTTCGGCGTGCACGTGCTCGAGAACCTCGCGGTCGGCGTGCAGTTCGACTATCTGTGGACCTGGTACGGCCTCGCGTCCATCGATCACCCGCAGCGCGCGCTCACGCTGCCGGTGCGCGTGCTCGAGAGCGCGGCCCAGATGCAGCAGGTCGACTTCCGGCGCCAGCTCCCGCAGTTCTGGACCTTCACGTTCGCGCTGCGCGCTCGGGTCTAGCCGGCCGGCTCCGCGTTCCTCGACGGCGACACTGCAATCGGCCGGTGTCTGCCGCGTTGACGGGGGGTCGGGCCCGTCCTACAGTCCGGCGCCATCGGCGTTCCGAGGAGCGTTTCCATGCAGAAACTCGCCCGTGTCCTCGCCCTTTCGGGGCTCTTCGCACTGCTCGCGTGCGATTCGGCGTCATCGTCCGGCAAGGGGTTCAACATCCCCAAGGAAAAGGACCTCAAGCCCGGCGGCGTGTACGTCTCGTACAACATGGGCTGCGAGAAGGGCTGCGATCAGGTCCAGAAGGGCGACCTGATCCAGAAGATCGACGGTCAGACGGTGAAGACCGCCGAGGAGGTCGACAAGATCAACCTCGCCGACGGCAAGCCGCACAAGCTGGACCTGCTCGCCAACGGCTCGCTCGCGCCCAAGCAGGTCTCGGTCACCGCGACGGCGAAGAACAACCTGCCGCCGCTCAAGGACACGCCGCCGTTCTGGTACGTGTCGGCCGAGAAGCTGAACCAGGCGCCCGACTGGGCGCGCCGCCGCATGTTCGCGCATGCGAGCCCGATGGTGCAGCTCGTCAGCATCAACGGCGGCATCCTCGACGGGCGCCAGCTGTTCGGCAAGAAGCGGTTGATCGTGTACTGGGACTGGGGTGATCGCGTCGAGGAGGCGAACGCGGTCGGCTTCATGCAGGTGCTGCAGAAGGCCCAGACCGATCTCGCGGGCAAGAACGTCGAGATCATGTTCACCCACGTGTCCTTCCCCGGCAGCCGCAAGCAGCCGATGAACGACAGCGATCTGCGCGCGTGGGCCGAGAAGTTCGGCGTCGAGGAGAACGGCCAGAAGCTGCCGATGGTCCCGTTCTACCGCCGGCCCAACAAGACCGAGTTCAACGAGGCACGCGAGCTCGGCATGGAGAACGCGTACACGGTCATGGAGAACCTCGGGCAGAGCCCAGCCATCGTGCTGCTCGACGAGCGCGGCATCGTGCGCTGGCACTCCGAGGGCCTCGCGACGCCGCCGAGCGACGCCGAGGTGCAGAAACCCGACCAGTACACGATCATCGAGGCCGTCAAGTTCTCACTCGAGAAGCTGTAGCCGATCTCGGTGCTCTTCACGCAGCGCGCGTGCGCCTGGACAGCCAGGCGGCGCGCGCTTCGGCGTCGATGGGGATCGCGCGGCCGTGCGCCCACGTCGACACCCACGAGCGCAGGCACGCGACGCAGCGGTCGTGATCGTCGCGCGTGCCCGTGAACAGCACGCCGGGCGGTGCGTCCGCGCGCGGAGGGCCGAGCACGAGGATGGGCAGGCCCTGGGCGACGCTCTCGAGCATCGCGCGCGCCCACGCGTCGGCAGGTTGATCGGGGAGCACCACGGCCTGCAGCGCGCGGCGGCGGGCGAGCCGTTCGGCCGGCGGGATCGTGGCCTCGTCACAGACCTCGACACGAAAGCTCGGGCGGTTCAGCGACTCGATCGCGAAGCGCAGCTGGATGCGCACGCCGTCGGGGATGTCCGCGACGAGACCGACCACCGCGAGCGTGGTGCCGTCGTCGAGGAAGATCGGGATCGCACCGCACGCGCGCGGCAGCAGCGAAGGATCGGCGGGATCCAGGACCTGCATCTCGTCGACCGGCTCGTACGGCGCTGGATCGAGGCTCTCGCCCAGCGTCGCGCGGGCGAGCGCGTCGGTCCGCACGGGGCCGGGCCACACGGTCGGCCGATCCTGCGAGCGCGGCAGCTCGCGCAGGATCGGGGCCACGGGACCGTGCACCACGAGCGTGACACCGGCGAGCACGGACGCGCGCACGTCGGGCAGGACCTGCATCGCGATCCGCGGATGCAGCCCGTGCACGTGGATCTCGCGGCACTGGTGCAGCAGTGCGACGACCTCGGGCACGTCGCGCTCGGCCAGGCTCAGATCCACGACGGGCGCACCGGCGTTGGGCTCGAACAGCTCGAGCACACGGCCCGCGTCCGCATCCGGGCCGGTCCATGGCGTCTCCGCGAGCGCGCGAGCGAGCGTGGACGGTTCCTCGGGGCGGTGTCGCGGCACGAGGTGGAGGATCGCCACGTCCTCGACGTAACGCCGCCCATTCGGCCACGCCAGCCTCGAGGAGTGCGAAGATCGGCCGCGGCTATTTCCGCACGCGCGCGGGCAGCTTGTCCTTGCGGCGCAACGGGTGCTGCAGCGTGCTCAGTCGCTCGTGCTCGCCGCGCTCG
>Ga0105106_10004393_pt1 | contig 10082 bp, 9 predicted proteins | sample PPLLaktember2015_5_FD_79109 | JGI IMG/M metagenome (GOLD analysis project Ga0105106, IMG submission 79109) | Freshwater sediment microbial communities from Prairie Pothole Lake near Jamestown, North Dakota, USA - PPLs Lake P8 Core (1) Depth... | ecosystem: Environmental > Aquatic > Freshwater >... | reverse complement strand
CATGGTCACCAAGGTCTCTGTATGGCGGGGTGTTTCAATAACCACTTCGTGGGCCCCGATTCCATTCATCTTGTCGTAGATCCCCTCGCCCTCCCGGTTCAAATCACCTTCGATACGGAGAGCAGGGAACTTGTTGGGGACGACACGAAGTGTCCATCCAGGGGAGTTCGGTGGAGTCCCGTTATCCCTGTAGGCAATGATCTCCGGTGGCGTCCGATCTTCATTCCCCTCACAGAGGGGACAAAAACCACCGAGCGGCTTTCGCTCTTCAGGCACGAAATCCGAGGGTCTCCTGCTTCTCTCGGTGGAGATGATTACCCATCTTCCGTGTATTGGATCTTTTCTCAGTTCGGGCATGAAGGGTCTTCTTTCTGGTAGATTCTAGGAGGGAAAGCTGCTTTTGGACTTCGTCCCCCTCTGTCGCTCGACCTGTTCTTGATGCTCTTTCTCGGTCTTGCATTCGATGCACAAAGTGGTGACTGGTCTGGCCATCAGTCTCTTTTCCGAGATGGGCCTTCCGCAAGATTCGCAGATGCCAAAGGTCCCATTGTCGATCCGATCCAAAGCTTCCTTCACCTTTTGGATCAGTTTCCTTTCGCGGTCCTTGATCCTCAGAAGGAAATTTCGATCCGATTCCAAGGAAGCTCGATCCGTCGGATCGGGGAAGTCCCCATCATTCTCTTGGCGCATGTCACTGCATGCCTTTCCCGCTTCTTCCACAAGGTCGTGAAGCCTTCCTTCAAGCAGTCCTTTAAAATAAAGAATTTTCTCTTGATCCATCTAAAAGCTCCTCCAGGAAAATTCAGACTCCCCAAAAGGAGGAGAGGTCTTTTTAAGTTCAATCAACAAATCATAATATATTTTTTCAAAAAAAATCAAATGATAAATGAAGGTGTAGTGAATTTGACAGAGAATTCTTAATCGACTATGTTATTATATTAACTGATTTCCAAATCAAGCATGGTAGGCGCCGACGCCCTGGCTACAAAAATGATCTGAAGGTGAAGTAAACCTGTGACTGTTCGCAAGATTCTCATCATTACACCCATCTTGGTCATCTTCTTCTTGCTTCAGTCCTATTTCTGGGTTCCCACCTATGAACAGCAGTCGCGAGGGAATCCTGATCGTCTGAAGGAATATATTACAGCGTCCATTGGGGACGCCAGCCTCCTCAATCCAATCCTTTCCGCAGATTCAGCCAGCAGCGATATTAATAACTTGGTCTTTGAGGGCTTGATTGATTACGACGAACATCTCCGTTTCAGAGGGCGATTGGCCAAGTCGTGGGAAACCTATGAAGAGGCCTTCTTTTACGTAAATGAGGATGCGCTCATCCCTCAGATAGGAAAATCAGGAGCTGAAGAGGTTGTTGAACTTCTCCAGAAAGTAAAAAGGGGAGCTTTGCCGGTCCGCGCTGAGGTAAGGGCCTCTTTGGACAACATCAAGGAAATCTCTATCTTACCCCCCAAAGAATTTGTTGTCACCCGGAGAGAGAAAGGGGGAAAAGCGGCCGGGTCAGTTAAGGATGTGACCATCCGGGTGAAGGCTCCAGTCAGAATCAAACTGCTCCTAAACGAGGTGGATCAGTTTCTTTTTCAGAATCTTTCAAAGATCCTCGGCGAGGGGTATTTCACTACCTTCCACGGCGAAAAATACGTCCGAATCCAACCGGAGGTCGAACCTAACAAGAGGCTTGCCTACATCAATGAAGTTCTACCGTCCTCGGAACATAATCCCATCATCGTGTTTCACCTACGGCCTGATGTGAGGTTTCATGACGGTCATCTCTTTGATGCCCATGACGTCAAGTTCACCTACGAGAGTATCATGAGTCCCAAGAACCTTTCACCCCGCCTCTCCGACTATGAACCGGTGAAAGAGGTGGAGGTTGTGGATCCCCTTACTGTCCGCGTCGCTTACAAACGGCTTTATTCTCCCGCTCTCGGGACGTGGAGCATGGGGATGCTCCCGGAGCATCTCCTGAATGGCGAAGCCTTAAAGAAAGAGGCGATCCAATCCGAAAAAAATCCTGAAACCTTCTCCATGCGGCAGAGCCGCTTCAACCGCCATCCGATCGGATGTGGTCCCTTTGTCCTCAGGGAGTGGAAATCAGACCAGTACATCCTTCTGGATCGCTATGACCAGTATTGGGAGGGACCGCCCAATTACAGACAGTATTTTTATCGTATCATCCCCGACCCTCTGACTCAAGAGATGGAGTTCTACGCTGGGACGGCAGATGCATACGCGGTTCGTCCCCATCAAGTCGAGCGTTTAAAACAGGACCCAGCCTATCAGAGTTTCTCGGGCCTCTCCTTTGGTTACACATATATCGGTTACAACATGCGACGGGAGCCGTTCAATGACCCGCGGATCCGGCGCGCCCTTGGCATGGCCATCGATGTGGACAAAATCATTCAATTCTTACTCTTCGGTCAGGGGGAACGAATCACAGGGCCTTTCGTGAAGCAGACGGATTATTACAACAGGAATATCAAAGCCGTTCCCTATGACCCGCAAGGGGCTCTAAAACTCCTCGAGGAAGCGGGGTGGAGACGTAATCAGGATGGTTGGCTGGAAAAGGATGGAAAGAGACTACAATTTACCCTTATTACCAACAGTGGTAACGAGCTTCGCAAGGCCATCCTGACGATCGCCCAGGATGCGTGGAAGCAAATTGGCATCGACGTCCGGACGGATCTTTTGGAATGGGCCGTCTTCATCCAGGAACGGGTCAATAAATTGGATTTTGATGCTTTGATCCTGGGCTGGAGTATGGGGATTGAACCTGACCTTTATCAGATCTGGCATTCTAGTCAGACGAATCCTTATCAGCTCAATTTTGTCGGGTTCAAGAATGAGGCGGTGAATGATCTCATCATCAAGATCCGACAGGAATACAATCATGACCAGCAGGTGGCGTATTGTCACCAACTCCACGAAATCATTGCCAGGGAACAGCCGTATACTTTTCTCTATGTGAGCAAATGGACGGCGGTCCTGGATAAAAGGATTGTCGTCAAAGAAATGAATAGCGAGGGGAAAGTGATCTACAAGAAGATTACGCCAACCCGAACTGGGAACTACATGTTCTATTTCAACCGATGGATCAAGCTTCCCGAAGTTCCTGTCTTCAGTGCAGAGGGATAGTTCATGTTGTCTTTCATCGCCCGGAGCAGTGTTCAGAAGATCATCACCCTATTTTTTGTCTCTGTGATCTCCTTTCTGGTCATTCACCTCGCCCCAGGCGAGCCGAGCCAGGTGGATCCCCTCAATCCCAAGTTCACACCAGAGATGGTGGAACGATTCCGTCAGCAGTTTCATCTCGATAAACCTCTTTACATTCAATACACCTATTTCTATCGTGACCTCCTCACAGGGAAGACAGTGTCATGGAAAGACAACCAACCCGTTCTCAAAAAGATCTGGGAACGGTTCAAAAACAGTCTCTTGCTCTTCGTGGTAGGCACCATCCTGACCTGGACGCTTTCCTTTCCCATTGGCATCCGGTCAGCCATTTTCCGGGGAGGATTGTACGACCGCAGTGCCACATTTTTTTCCTATCTCTTGATCTCTATCCCCGGGTTCTTTTTTGCCTATATTTTGATTATTATCGTCGTAAACACTTTTCACGTCCCAGTCATCGATATGGAGACATTCGGGTTGGGAAATACATCCTGGTATCGTTGGCTGATGGACAGAGTCTGGCACCTTCTGCTTCCCTCGGTTCTCGGGGCGACCGGCGGCATTGCTGTCTTGTCACGATATGTCAGGAGCCAGATGATGGAGGTGGAAAGCCAAGATTACGTCCGGACCGCCCGGGCAAAAGGTGTTCGTGAAGAACAGGTCCACTATAAGCACGCTCTGCGCAACGCCCTGTTGCCCTTTGTCACCATGTTTGGTCTCATTTTGCCAGGTCTCATCGGAGGGTCCGTGATCATTGAGTCCATCTTCGCATGGCCTGGGATGGGGCGGATGGCCTACGAGGCGATTCTGGCCAGAGACTATCCCATTGTCCTGACAGTCAACTTTATCTCTGCGGTGTTAGTCCTGATGGGGACATTTATCTCTGACGTGCTTTACATGGTGGTGGATCCGAGGATACGGCTGTGATGACCAGGGAGGCGGAGCGTTCTCTTCAACATACAGGAATCGAGAAACCCCTGGCCCCCCGGGAGTCTCGGTGGAAAGAGTTTTGGCGGCTCCTCAGCAGGAACAGGCTTGCTTTCGCAGGACTTTTTGTCTTTGTCCTTTTCTTTCTTATCGCTCTTGGGGGGCTTTTCCTCACCTCCGGAACGAGACCTTTTTTTGATCCAGCCGTTGTGCGGCTGGAGGAAAAATTGCGGCCTCCCCTGTCTAATCCTAGATCCGAGATGTTGAAATCCGACAGGGCTCCGCGATTGGGGGTCTATCTCTTTGGTACAGATGAACTTGGACGAGACGTGTTTTCAAGGATGATGCAGGGGGCATGGGTCTCTCTCACCGTTGGGTTTGTGGCTGTGGGAATTGCGGTATTGATCGGCATCTTTTTGGGGGGCATCTCAGGCTATTATGGACAGAACGCCGTTGGGGCTGACCAGATGCTCTCGGTGATCGCTTTCCTTCTGGGTGTAGGCTTACTTGTGGCTGGAGTAAAGGTGGCTGGCGTAGCGCTCCTGGCCGCAGGGGGTAGCATCCTCGTTTTTTCCAGGCGGTGGAAAAAGAAAGAAGAGAAAAGGGGGGCTTCAGGATGGACGAGGGTTTTTTGGGCGGGGACGACTTCCGTTGATACACTCATCATGCGGTTTGTCGACATCATGCTGTGCTTTCCCAGTTTTTTTCTGATCCTCACCGTCGTGGCACTCCTTCCCGCCAGCATTTACAATATCATGATCGTGATCGGACTGACCAGTTGGATGGGTACGACGCGCTTTGTTCGGGCGGAGTTTCTATCCCTTAGGGATCAGGATTTCGTGACGGCTGCCCGCGCCCTCGGGGTCAGCAACTGGCGGATCATCTTTCGTCACATGATTCCCAACGCCATTGCCCCTGTGCTGGTTTCTGCGACGATCGGGATTGCCACGGCGATTTTGACTGAGGCAGGCTTGAGCTTTCTTGGGCTGGGTGTTCCTCCTCCTCACGCGACCTGGGGGAACATCCTGTCCGATGGCAAAAATTTCATCTTCGATGCCCCTTGGCTGACGTTTATCCCGGGAGTCGCTATCCTGATCGTAGTACTCTCCTTTAATCTGTTTGGTGAAGGGCTAAGGGACATTCTGAATCCCAGACTCAGAGAAAGATCGTGATGATTTCCGTTAAAGACTTAAAGGTTTATTTCTTTAGTGACAGCAGGGTGGCTCGTGCCCTCGACGGGGTGAGCTATGAGGTCCGAAAAGGCGAAACGGTCTGCCTGGTCGGAGAATCCGGCTGCGGGAAGACCGTATCAGCCCTGACTATTTTAAGGATCCTTCCGCAACCACCGGGTAGGATCATGGGTGGCACAATCTTCTTCAATGGCCAGAACCTTTTGGATCTGGATGAGGAGGAGATGCAAAAGATTCGTGGCAGGCGCATTGCCATGATCTTTCAGGAACCCATGACCTCTCTCAACCCAGTGTTCACCATCGATGAGCAGATCGGAGAGAGCATTCTGGTTCATGAAAAGGTTGACCAAGGGGAGGCCCGGCAAAGGTGTATCCAGCTCCTCAAAGACGTGGGAATTCCATCGCCGGAGGAGCGCCTGAAGGATTATCCGCATCAGCTGAGCGGCGGACAGAGACAGCGTGTCATGATTGCGATGGCCTTGGCCTGCCATCCCGATCTCGTCATCGCCGATGAGCCAACGACGGCCCTGGATGTGACCATTCAGGCACAGATCCTCAATCTGTTTCGTGAGTTGAAAAGAAAACGGGAAATGTCCCTCCTTTACATCACGCATGACCTCGGAGTCGTTGCGAATATTGCGGATCGTGTCTACGTGATGTATGCGGGGGTGATCGCAGAGCAGGGAGAAGTTGCTCATATTTTCCATGACCCTCGGCACCCCTACACTCAGGGCCTATTGGCGTCACTGCCAAGCCGTGCCAAGCGGGGGAAGACACTTCACAGCATCCCTGGAACGGTTCCCAACCCTGCGTATAAGCCGGAGGGCTGTCCGTTTCACCCCCGGTGTCCCTTCGCCATCGAGACGTGCCGATTCCAATTTCCGGAGATGTGTGACTACGGAGGAGGGCATTTAAGCCGATGCCCAGTGCTCTATGGACGAGATAAGCCCCGTGATAAAGAAGAATAATCTGTCGGACGGTCCTCTTCTGAAAATTGAAGGGCTCCGGAAGTATTTCCCCGTGCGCAGAGGTTTCCTCCAAAAGGTGATAGGATGGGTGAAGGCTGTGGATGGGGTAGACCTTGAGATTTCTCGAGGAAAGACATTGGGCCTGGTGGGAGAGAGCGGGTGTGGCAAATCCACGATCGGTCGGCTCATCTTGAAACTTCTGGAACCGGATAACGGAAGGATCACCTATAAGGGGCAAGAAATCAGCCGGCTTACCCAGGCGGAATTAAAGCCATTGCGGAAACAAATGCAGATCATCTTCCAGGACCCGTTTGGGTCTCTCAATCCCCGGATGACTGTGGGGCAATCGGTAGGAGAGGGACTACGCACCTTGGGTGTGAAGGACCACGGGGAGAGAAAAAACAGAGTCCGTGAGCTCTTGGAGATGGTCGGGATTGCCTTCGATGCGGCTGATTTTTATCCGCATGAATTCAGCGGCGGTCAGAGGCAGAGAATTGGGATCGCTCGCGCCCTGAGCGTTGAGCCCGCGCTGATTGTCTGTGACGAACCCGTATCCGCCCTCGACGTTTCCATACAGTCTCAAATTATCAATCTTCTGAAAGAATTACAAAATAGATTGGGTTTAAGTTATCTCTTCATCTCGCACGACCTTAATGTGGTGGGCTACATCAGCGATACGGTGGCGGTGATGTACCTAGGCCATATTATGGAGTACGCCCCTGCGGACGAACTTTATGAGCATCCCCTGCACCCCTATACGCTGGCATTGCTTTCAGCCGTACCTTCCCCTGATCCAGATGTCCAGCGTGAACAGCAAACCCTCATGGGCGACGTGCCCAGCGCCTTTAACCCGCCTCCAGGTTGCAAGTTTCAAGGAAGATGTCCCTTAGTTGAGGATGGGTGCCGGAAAGGGGAGATTGATGTTTATCGGGTAAATCAGGACCACATGGTGCGATGCTGGAAGGTCGTTTAAAAAGGGTGTTTGGGTTAAGGGAAGGGAAGCCAGTTTGGTATTAAGGTGAAGGGTAAGGTCCAACCTAAAGACTAATTCAATGCATCGGAATTTGGTCGTCACCCTATGCGCTATGCCCCCTGCGCCTCGCGATTCCCTGCAATTACCGGCTTGTCACCAGAACCTTAAACCCCATCTGGGACAGTTTTTCTGCAGTGCCTAGGGCTTGTTCTCTCGTTTCGAACTGTCCGACCCTGACCCGATGATATTTCTGGGTAAGGGTCTCCATCGTAGTGACATGGACATTGTCAAAACTTTTTCGCAACTGCTCTGCTAATCTCTGGGCGTTTCCCTCATCAGCGAAGGAACCTACTTGAAGTGTAAATCGTTCAACCTGTTCGACGACCGGGCCGATGGTTTCCACCTTGACATAGGCGGTTCCCTTTTCATACATCCCAATGATCTGTGCCGCGGCATAAGAAAGGTCGATGATCCGATCTTTAACAAAAGGGCCCCGGTCGTTCACTTTCAACTCAACCGATTTACCGTTCTCTATATGGGTGACCATTACCATGGTGCCTAGAGGAAAAGTATTGTGGGCACAAGTGAGTTGGTACATATCATAGACCTCACCGCTTGAAGTCGGTTTCCCATGGAAATCTTTCCCATACCAAGAGGCAATCCCATATTGAACGGCTTCAGCCGCCTCCCTCGTGACTGTTTTCTGCTCCGAAGGAGGTATCCGCCTTTCCCCAGGGACGGGGCGTCTGGATGCGCAGGCGATAAGAAAATTCATGAGAAGAATGAAACATACCATGCCTAAAATGAAAAACTTAAAATGATTTTTCATTTTCAACAAACGAGATCCTTTCTTTTGATCGAAGCATATCCACTGGGTGTGTGAAGAAAGAGTGATCCTCTAGGTATTTCCTCCAGTCCCTGAACAAACACTTCTTCCAATTGAAATTGTTCTCTTAACTTAAGAATATTTCCATTTCGCTGACCCCTCAGGTTCGAGACCTCCTTGGGATGGCAGAGGAAGAGGGCGTGAGATCCTTCTGAATTGTCCCGGAGGAGATGTTCAGCCATATCAAAAGCGATTTGCGAATCGACACATTGATGAAGAGCAGGGTGATAGGGTCCTGCTAGGAAATGCTTGTCCCAGTCCTGAGTGGGCTGTAGGCCAATTCGTGCCACACGGATCCCAGATCTCTCCAATGTAAGCAATCCCTTTTTAAGCCAGCGGATCGTCTCTTCTAAAGAGAGAGGAAGATATCTTCCGGTCTCCCATAGGGTTTCAAGGGGAGACCCTCTGAGAACCAGGGTGGGGTGAATTCTCAAGAAATCTGGTCTGAGGTCGATGATCCGATCGACGGTTTCGAGGAAAAGTTCGTAAGTATCTCCAGGAAGTCCGATCATCAACTGTAATCCGACCTCGAAGCCCCATTGTTTTAATCGTGACGTGGCAGCAAGGATGTCCGCTACGGAGTGGCCTCTTTGGGAGAGAGAGAGGACTTCATCGATCATCGATTGGGCTCCGATCTCAACTGTTTTCACACCATATTCTTTGAGCAGGGTAAGTGCCTCTTTGTCCAGAGCATCGGGCCGTGTGGAGATACGAATAGAGTCAATCAAGCCCGAGGCGAGAAACGGCCGGGCCGCTTCCAGATAACGAATCTGGTCTTCCCTATTGACCGCTGTAAAGCTTCCACCATAGAAAGCAATCTGTTTCTCTCTCGTCCCATTGGAGGGTAGTTCTTTAATGGAATCCTCTATGAAGTTTTGAACAAAAGGAGCGGAAGGAACTTTTTCGGCAGAAATCCTCTGGTTGCAGAAGAGGCAGCGCTGACGGCAACCCAGATTGGGCAAAAAAATGGGAATGATCAATGGGTTCATTGAATTCCTTCCCGAAAAAGTTTCTTTAATCTGACGCTGGCCTGATTTATCACGCTCTTAATGCCAAATTTCAAAATTCCTGCCTACCGAAATGTCAAAGGAATTCCAAAGTTCAAATATCAAAATAAAATGGGTGTTCTTTTTGGACTTTTGCATTGAGTCATTTAGGTTTCATTTGAACTTTGACCTTTGTCATTTGACATTCCAAGCTCTTCAAGAGCATTTTTAGCGGCTTCCTGTTCGGCTTCTTTCTTACTCTTTCCCCATCCGATCCCCTTCACCTCTCCTCCAACGGAGACGGAGGCCTGGAATCGTTTATTGTGATCCGGGCCCTCCTCCTGTAGGACCTGATATTTGGGAGACCGTCCTTGGGTTCGCTGTGCCTGTTCTTGAAGGAGGCTTTTGTAGTCATTAAAAAGAAGGGATGGGATTTGAGCTTGAAGATAAGGTCCGAGGTGATGCTGGAAGACCTCCAGGGTTCGATCAAATCCCGAATCCATATACATTGCTCCAATCAGAGCTTCATAGGTGTTCGCTAGGATGGAAGATTTCTTCCTTCCACCATCGATGAGTTCGCTTTTTCCAAGAAGGAGATGATCCTCCAATCGAATTTCTTTGGAGAGATAGGCGAGCGAACTTCGCTTCACGAGGTGGGCTCTCCGCATGGAGAGAATCCCTTCATGGGCTTCGGGAAAGGTTTTAAGGAGAAGGTGGCTTACAACGAGGTTGAGGACGGCATCACCCAGAAATTCCAAGACCTCATTCGATTCTTTTACCGGTGTGTTGGTCTGATGAATAAATGACTTATGAGTCAGCGCCTGGTCCAACCATTCGATCTGATTGAATTGATAACCCAGACGGCTCTCCAATTCTTTTAAAGAAGTGAACCTCTCTTCATCCACTTGACCTCTCCATGACCTGCCCCACCAGGCCGGTTTCGGTACAGTTCGTCACCTTTACCGT
>Ga0105106_10004392_pt1 | contig 10084 bp, 7 predicted proteins | sample PPLLaktember2015_5_FD_79109 | JGI IMG/M metagenome (GOLD analysis project Ga0105106, IMG submission 79109) | Freshwater sediment microbial communities from Prairie Pothole Lake near Jamestown, North Dakota, USA - PPLs Lake P8 Core (1) Depth... | ecosystem: Environmental > Aquatic > Freshwater >... | reverse complement strand
CTCTCAGCTGATTTTAAATCCCCTTTGCTAATAGATAATACAATTCGTTCCAGCGCAGCTTTTCCTTGAAATCTTCCAGGCAGGTCCTCTCGTCGATCAGCAAGAACTCTATGCCCGCCATGCCGGCAAAATCGCGCAGGTGATCGGCAGTGAGAGCGTAGCTGAAACTGGTGTGGTGCGCCCCGCCGGCGTAAATCCAGGCAGCAGCCGCGGTTTTCAGGTTGGGACGCGGCAGCCACAGAGCGCGGGCCACCGGCAGCTTTGGCAGAGGCGCGTCGGTTGGGATAACATCAACAACGCTGGCAATCATGCGGAAGCGCTGCCCCATATCGATCATGGAGACGCCAATCGCCGGACCGACCCTGGAGTCGAAGATCAAGCGCACCGGATCAGATTTGCCGCCAATCGAGAGCGGTAGAATCTCCAGCTTGGGCCGATTCGCTGCGATCGACTCGCAGATTTCGAGCATGTGCGCCCCCAACACCTTATCGCCCCGAGGGCTGAGGTGGTAGGTATAATCTTCCATGAAGCTCACCCCGCCGGGCAGACCGGCGCTCATCACCTTCATGGCGCGCACCAGCGCGGCGGTTTTCCAATCGCCCTCAGCGCCAAAGCCGTATCCATCGCGCATCAGGCGTTGGACCGCCAACCCGGGTAGCTGCGCCAAACCGTGTAGATCCTCGAATGTGGTGGTGAACGCCTTAAATTTGCCGGCCTGCAAGAAGTTGCGCATACCGACCTCGATACGCGCCCCCTCGCGCAAAGCGTCATGGCGCTCGCCGCCAGGCTTGAGCGCAGTGACGACTTCGTACTCAGCCAGGTAAGCCTGCACCATCTGGTCGATATCCGCTTGGGCAGCTTCGTTCACTGCCCGGACCAGATCGCCCACGCCAAAGCCGTTCACCGCGTAGCCAAGCTGGATTTGCGCTTCCACCTTATCCCCCTCGGTGACCGCCACATCGCGCATATTATCCCCGAAGCGCGCCACCTTAGCGCCCTGCCAATCTGCCCAGGCAGCCGCGGCGCGCGCCCACACGCCCAGGCTGGCTTGCACATCTTCATCTTGCCAGTGACCCACAACTACTTTACGCTCCAGGCGCATGCGGCTGCCGATGAAGCCAAATTCACGGTCGCCGTGCGCCGACTGGTTGAGATTCATAAAATCCATATCAATTTCTGCCCAGGGAATCTCGCGGTTGAACTGGGTGTGCAGGTGCGCAAAGGGTTTCTTGAGCATGCCCAATCCGGCAATCCACATCTGGGCGGGAGAGAAAGTGTGCATCCAGGTGATGAGACCCACACAGTTTACTGTCGAATTGGCTTCCAGACACAGCTCTCGGATGGCCTCCGGGGTAGTCAGAACGGGTTTGAACACCACCGTAACAGGAAGGAGGGGCGAGGCGCTCAATCCAGCAGCAATTTCACACGAATCCTTTGCCACCTGTTCCAACGTTTTGGGTCCATACAGGTGTTGGCTGCCGGTCACAAACCAGACTTCATACTGCTTAAGATCGATCACAATTAGACTCCAATCCTAGAGGCTAAAATTACTGCCCGTATACATGGGTGTACCGGTGGTGCAATTTCTCCACATCTTCCGGTGCAATGACGTCCGGCGCGCCCAGCTGCATCGCCATCCAGACCGTGGCGGCGACGTCCTCCGTCATCACCGCCGCTTTGACCGCTGCCAGGGGAGTAGCGCCGATGGTGAACACGCCGTGATTCTTGAGCAGCACCGCCGGCGATTGACCGATGCTCTCCACGACGGCTTTGCCGATCTCTTCACCGCCAATCAATGCAAATCCGGCGCACGGGATGGGCCCTCCAAACTCATCGGCAATGGCAGTCAGAACGCACGGGATCGGTTTTCCAAGCGCGGCAAACGCGGTGGCATAGCGCGAATGGGTATGCATCACGCCACCCACATCAGGACGAGACCGGTATATATACAGGTGGCTGGCAGTATCGGAGGAGGGCTTGAGGTCCCCTTCCAGTATTTTTCCGTCCAGGTCCAGCACCACCATATCCTGGGAGCGCAGTTTCTCGTACCGGACCCCGCTGGGTTTGATCACAACCAGCCCGGTGTGCGAGTCGCGGGCGCTAACGTTACCGCTGGTCCAGGCTGTCAGCTTGTTTTTTGGCAGCTCCAGATTCAACTGGAGCAGCTCATCTTTCAGGGTTTCGAGCATCGTCTTCTACCTTCTCGCCTCTGCCCTGATCGCCTTCAAGCGCTTCATGACATCGTTGTCGCCGCGACCAAAATAGTCGTGCAGAAGGACGTATAGGTTGTACAGCTTCTCGTAAGCCGCCTGGTTTTCAGGGATGGCGGTGTACACCTCATCGTTGAGGTGCGCCATCAACTGGGCAGCCTCGTAAATCGAGCCGTAACCACCCACAGCTTTGCCCGCCGCGACCGCGCCGAACATCGCCGAACCCAGGGCAGATGTCTGCCTGGAGGCGCTCACCCGGATAGGCAACCCAATGACATCCGCATAGATTTGCATGAGCGGTTTGCTTTTTTCCGGCAACCCGCCGCACGCCACCAGCTCATGGATGGCTACGCCGCTTTTCTGGAAGGTCTCGATGATGATGCGCTTACCGTAGGCGGTGGCTTCAATCAGCGCCCGGTAGATTTCCTCTGGCCTGGTCGCCAGGGTCGCACCGATCAGCAGCCCGGTCAAGTCGACGTCCACCAGGACCGAACGGTTGCCGTTCCACCAATCGAGCGCCACCAGACCGCTCTCACCCACCTTCAACTGCAGCATTTTCTCTTCAAGAAGCTGGAATATATCCAAACCGCGCTGGTCGGCTTCCTGCTGGTAGGCGGCTGGAACACAATTGTCCACAAACCAGGCGAAATGGTCACCCACGCACGACTGCCCCGCCTCATATCCGAAATAGCCCGGGACGATCCCGTCTTCCACGTAACCACACATGCCAGGGACGATATGCTCCTCTGTGGAAAGCACCATATCGCAGGTGGAGGTGCCCATAATCATGACCATACGCCCTGGCCCGGTAACTGTGGCAGCGGGGACTGCCACATGCGCATCCACGTTGGCGACCGCTACCGCCGTACCGGATTTTAGCCCTGTCCAGGCCGCGGCTTGTTGAGTGAGCCCGCCAGCCCGTTGACCGATGGGCGTGATCTGGTGGGTCATCTTTTCATCGACCACGTTCGCCAATTTGGGGTGCAGGGCGGCGAAAAATTCGGGGTGCGGGAAGCCCTCGCGTTTTGACCAGATAGCCTTGTATCCTGCAGTGCAACTATTACGCGTCTCAACACCTGTGAGCTGCCACACCACCCAATCGGCAGCTTCCAGCAAACGGTCTGCTGCTTCGTAAATCGCAGGGTCCTCGTTGAGGATCTGCAAGGTCTTGGCAAAAAACCACTCTGAAGAGATCTTCCCGCCATAGCGATCGAGCCAAGCTTCGCCCATCTTGCGCGCCGTGGCGTTGATCTGGTCGGCCTCCGGCTGGGCGGCATGATGCTTCCACAACTTCACCCAGGCGTGCGGGCGGTCACGGTATTCGGGTAGAACACACAGCGGCGTGCCATCCGCCTTGACCGGCATCATCGTGCAGGCTGTGAAGTCAATGCCCAGGCCGATCACGTCAACCGGGTCGACCCCCGACTTGCGCAGCACCGCGGGAAGTGTATCCTGCAAGGTGCGAATGTAATCCTGCGGGTCCTGTAATGCCCAATCGGGCTCCAGGCGCGCGCCACCGTCCGGCAGGCGCTCATCGATGACGGCATGGGAATACGGATAAACCGCAGTGGCTACCTCGCGGCCGTCGGCTACATCCACCAGCATGGCCCGCCCGCTTTCTGTCCCAAAATCAAGGCCGATCGTGTATTTACTCATCCGGTCTCCCTATCCAACCAGGCTGTCAAATGGAAATCATCACTTTCAGACCTTCACGCCGCGCGGCGACAGCAAAGGCATCCGCAGCCCGGGTTAGAGGGAAACGATGGGTCACCAATGAGCGCACATCTACTCTCCCTTTGGACACCAGGTCAATGGCGCGCGGATATGTGTATTTCATGCGCCGCACCAGCTTGATGGTCAACCCTTTGCGGCGCGCCACCGAAGCAATAAAGGAGGTCCGGTCATCGCCTGGGATGCCCACCAAAATCACTTTCCCGCCGGGGACTACAGCCGCGCAGGCATCATCGACCGCCTCCTGCACCCCAGCAACCTCGAAAGCGACATCCACGCCGCGCCCGCCAGTTGCCTCTCGCAGCGCTCCCGCCGGGAGATTGCCCTCCACGCGGTAAGCGTGGTCCGCGCCGTAAGCTTGCGCGGCGTCCACCCGGTGGGGGAGGATATCCGTGGCGAGGATATTCGCCGCTCCCGAAAGCCGCGCCAGTTGGAGGATGAGCAGCCCAATCGGACCACACCCAAACACCCCAACGGTCATGCCCAGCTTTAGATGAGCCAGATCCACCGCGTGGATTGCCACCCCTAACGGCTCCAGCATAGCCCCCTCCTCATCCCAGAGGCCATCCGGGAGAGGATACAGGCATCTCTGATCCCAGGTCATGTACTCGCGCAGAGCGCCATCGACGGTGCCATGCCCCGCAAAGCGCATCTCCAGGCATAAATTGGGATGTCCCCGTTTGCAAAACTCGCATATCCCACACGGGATGGCAGGATCAACCGCCACGCGTTCTCCGCTCTCGGTGCGCGCGGCAAACTCATGACCCAATACCAACGGGCAGGTTAGTCTGGCATCGCCAATACCCTGCTCGGAAAACCAATGCAAGTCCGAACCGCAAATCCCCACCGAGGTCACCCGGAGCACCTGTTCATCCTGCCGGGGAACAGGTTGCGGTTCATCGCTCAGGCGTAAATCGTGGACTCCGTGTAAGCGTAAAACGTTCATAAGCTTAGTCTGCAAGCAAAAGTGCTCGAATCGATTCATTTATCCGTGATATCGATCGCATAGTTCACGTATCGGCGCATATTCTTTGACTCTACGCTCAATAAAATGTAAAAGCCCTTAACATCTTGCGGGACAGTTGCCTGGGTCACCCAGTCTACGTTTCCACCCGCGGGGGTGAGTGGAGTAGAGGTGAGGTCCATGATCTCATAATAGCCGTAGATAATGCCATCTGCGCCGATCACAGGAGGATTCCCGATATGGATCTTCAAGGCAAACTCGGTGGGGTTGTAATTCTGCCACCTGAACTCGAGCCCCTTTTCCGTCCGCTGGACGTCCAGCAAGGTGATCACGTTCTCGCTGAGGGCGGTGATGCTCAGGTCAGTATTCTGGATCAGGCCTTCAATCGGTTGGGAGACGGGATAACTCACATCCGTTACGATTTGGTCAAGCTCCAGCTCCAGGGTCCCGCTGCTCTCGCCCTCTTCCTGGTGATAATAATCCAGCTCTCCGCTGTAAGCGACGTAATCGATGGCGAGCTTGGAACCCGGGGTGTTTTGGACGCCCTTACACTCCACGTAGAGCATCTGAATCTCGGGCTCGGCTTTGGTCCCCCCCGTGTAGCCGCGCATCTGGAATCCAGGAGCCAGGCGATGCCCCCCAGTGCCGACAAAAACAGTCTCACAGTTATGGCTGGTCCCGTCGCTGGTGGTAAGCACAGCCGGCCTGGCCTCTTCAGCCTTCATCGTGCTCCAGTCGCCGGTTTCGTTGCGGATGGTCAGATCGATATGCAAATCCCCGGCATCCGATTGGCTCACACCTGTCACCACTGCACTCCAACCCTTGGACAAATCGGAGGATTGGACGTCTAATCCCTCAGGCAGCACGATGTAGATGCAGGCAGATGCCATAAGATTGATAATGATCAGGGATGCAATCAGCGCCTTACGCTTGCTCATCGATGTTTCTCCATGAATATTTCGCCGCTGGCGGTTATCGAATATCCGACGCTTCGAGGTCTTTTCCGGCCCCTGCCTATTGCGCCACTCCCAATTTCGGCACCACGCCTTTGACCAGCGAAATCACCTGCCAATAGGCGGCTGGGGCATCCGTCCCACCGTCCACGCCCTTCACAGTCTTCACCTGATCGTTTGCAGACACCGTGAGGTAATAACCGTAGCACTGCCCGCACGGGGTATGCCAGGTGTCATACTGCTCGTCCGTGAACCAGCCGTGATCGATAATCCCACCGAGTAACAGGTTTACGTCCGCGACCGTCACCTGCTTTTCTACCTGGGTCTCGCCGTCGTCACCGGTGATGCGCCCATCCGGGTAAATCGCATACAGCTCATCGATACAGTTCGGCCCGCCGTTGCGCTCGTAGACGACGATCGCCCCATCGAGGACCAGGCTGGCTGCCTGGTCTTGCCGGTAGGGTTTGAGCTGGCATTGATCCGTTTCGGGTGTTACCAGGGATGTCCCCAACCCGCCTGCCCGGGAGAAGAAGAACAACGCCAAAACTACCACCACGCCTGCGGCGCTGCCGCCGTAAATCCACCTGCGCCGCCGCTCCTGCTGGGCGCCGGTTTCCTTTGCCCGCTTGCCTCCCTTTTGCGCTGCCAGGATGCTTTGCACGCCGATAAACATCAAAGTGAGCATGCCGATGACGATCCTCGTCCACCACGAACTCAACGAGCCGTTGAACTGGATCAATGTTTGCGTGATCCCAAGCACCAGCACACCGAACGGAGTGCCAAATAAATATCCCGCCCCGCCCGTAAGCATGGTGCCGCCCATCACCACCGAAGCGATGACATCCATCTCGAAGCCGTTGGCGTAAAGACCGTGCCCGGAGAGCACAAAAATACTCAAAGCGATGCCTGCCAGGCCCGAGCAAAAGCCGCTGATCGTGTACACCAGCACCTTGGTGGAGTTAACCGGCAGGCCCATCAGTCGTGCCGACAGGTCGTTGCCATTGCTACCGATCGCATATACGGTGCGACCAAAGCGCGTGAAGTGTGCGATATATATTGCCACAGCAACCAGCAGCAGCGATACCACGACCGGTATAGAAATAAACGGTGCAGTCTTCCCCTGCGCCCAGGCGATCTCGCTCAAGCCCGGGATCAGGATTTTTGTCTGGCCCAGCAGGCGGTAGACCGGATGGTCGATGGCTATCGCGTCGTCGCTAATGAAAAAGCACATGCCGCGCGTGAACCACATGCCCGCCAGCGTGGCGATAAAGGGTTGCACCTTTAAGAAGGTCACAAAGCTGCCCATCACCGTGCCCAGTGCCATGCCCATGATCAACATCAGCAAAAACACCAACCACGGGTTCATCCCTTCCCGAATCAGCGCTGCCGTAGAGACGGTCACCAACGCGACTACCCCGCTCACCGAAAGGTCGATACCGCCCGAAAGGATCACGAAGGTCATTCCTACCGCGCTGATCATCAAATAGGAATTGTTGCGGAAGATGTTGAGGAAGACTTGCAGGTCGCGCATAGCGGGGTAAAAGATCATCCCCACCCCATACGCAACGAAAGCCAGCAAGGCCGTGGCAGTCAGCGGGATAAACCGCCGGTTTTTCGAAATAAAAGCCCCTGCCTGGTTCATGCGGATCTTGCCCCTTTCGCGCTGAGTTTTTGAAACAGACTGCGAACTTGATCTGAATACAGCAGCACAACAAAGATGACCACTACGCCTTTGATCGCCTTAAGCGCAAAGGCCGGCACGCCAATCGCATACATCGAGGTGGTAATCGCCTGGATGACCAAGGCACCGATCAGGCTGGCCAGAAGCGAAAACCGCCCGCCCGCGCCCATCACGGTACCGCCAATCACCACCGCCAAAATCGCGTCGAGCTCGATCAGATCACCGATATTGTTGGCGTCCGACGTCTTGATGTTCGAGCTGGCTACCAGCCCGGCGATGCCCGCACAAAAGCCACAGAACGCATACGCCAGCATCTTGATCCGTTTTTCATTGATCCCGCTGTAGAAACTGGTGCGGAAATTGATCCCCACGGATTCGATGAACAGCCCGATGGCGGTGCGGCGCGTCAGAACCCAGGCAATGACAAATACAAAGGCCACAATATATAACGAAAATGGCAATACGATCCAGCCCTGCCCCAGGAAGGCGTAAGGCCCGTAGAAAATTTGAATGCGCACCCCATTGGTGATCAACTGGGCGATCCCGCGCCCGGCGATCATCAGAATCAAGGTGGCCACCATGGGCTGAATGCGCACGTAAGCCACCAGCGCCCCGTTCCACAGCCCGCAGATGGTCGCCACGATCAATGTAACCAGGATCACTTCCCACAGCGGCGAATAGGTGAAATTTGGATCATTGATGAACTTCATCAGATCAGGGGGCAGTTCGAGCCCGATAATGACAGGATTCATCATCACTGCCGCCACCGATGATGCGATGGCCATCACGGCCCCCACCGAAAGGTCCACCCCTCCGGTAGCCAACACCATCGTCATTCCTAAAGAAATCAGCATGACCGGAGCGGCGTTGCGCATGATGTCGATCAGGCTGCCATATAGGTTGCCATCTCGCACCTGAAAGGAAAAGAAATTAGGCACAAAGATCAGATCGAGGAAAAGGATGATCGATAACGCCAGGATCGGGAAAAAGAGTTTGCTCTCCGTGATTTTTCGCCAATTGATAGAACGTTTCGGCTGCGTCATGATCCACCTGCCATGGCTTGCATAATTACTTGCTCATCGGCGTCGCCGCTGAATTCAGCCACTTTCTTGTGTTCACTCATTACTGCGATGCGGTGGCTGCAACGCATCACCTCTTCCAACTCAGAGGAAATGAATACACAGGCTTTGCCCTCTTCGGCTAGCGATAGCACCAACTTTTGAATTTCAGCCTTGGTGCCTACGTCGATGCCGCGGGTAGGCTCATCCAAAATGAGCACGCGTGGATTGGTAGCCAACCAGCGCGCCAGAATCACCTTCTGCTGGTTGCCGCCGCTTAAGTTTTTCACCGGCTGGTCGGGCGAAGGCGTGGAAATATCCAACAGTTGAATGTACTTATCCGCGATCTCGTATTGCTTTGAAAGGCTCAGATACTTAAACCAGCCTTGGCTGGCTTGCAAGGCAAGGATGATATTCTCGCGCACGGTCAATTCATCGAGAATACCGGCAGCTTTACGGTCTTCGGGGGCCAGCGCTAGCCCACGCTCGATGGAATCGTGCGGAGAAAACCTGTCCACTTTCGCCCCCGCCACCGTCAGCGTGCCGCTATCCGGCACTTCCAACCCGAACAACAATCCAGCCGTTTCGGTGCGCCCTGAACCCACCAGCCCTGCCAGCCCAAGCACCTCTCCGGGGTGCAGCTCCAGGTCCAGCGGCTCCACCTGACCCGCCTGGCCAAACCCGCGCGCCACAAGCACTGGCTCGGCGCTGATGCGCTTGCCGATCTCGGCCTTGATCTTTGTCATCTCATCCAGCACAGTGATGGTCTTGCCGATCATCTTGGTGATCAATTCCATGCGCGGCAAGTTAGCGGTCTCGTAGGTGCCCACCAGTCCCCCGTTGCGAATGATCGTCACGCGGTCCGAAATCATGTACACCTGGTCGATGAAGTGGGTGATGAAGATGATACCCATTTCACGGCTCTTCAACCGGCGCATGACCTCAAAAAGCTGCTCAGTCTCATGGATCGACAGGCTAGAGGTGGGTTCGTCGAGAATGAGCACCCTGGCTGATTCAATCTCCAGCGCCCGCACGATCGCCACCATTTGCTGGATAGCCACCGAGTACGAGCCCAGCATGCCAGTAACGTCAATCTCTATACCCAGAATGCGTTGTAAGATCTCGTTCGCCTGGGCGTTCAGCCGCTTCCAATCAATTCTGCCAAAGCGCATGGGCTGGCGTCCGATCAGGATATTTTCGGCCACAGTCAGGTTGGGGCACAGGTTGATCTCTTGATACACCGAGCTAATCCCCAATGACTGTGCATGCTGCGGCGAGCGCACGTGTACTTCATTACCCGCCAGGAAAATCCTGCCGCTGTCAGGCTTCTCAACGCCGGTCAGCACCTTGATCAGGGTCGATTTTCCGGCGCCGTTCCCGCCCATCAACGCGTGGATCTCACCGTATTTCAGGTCAAAATCCACGTTCACCAGCGCCTGGACACCGGGAAATGCTTTGTTGATGCCTTGCATGGATACAAGCAGAGG
>Ga0105106_10004391_pt1 | contig 10085 bp, 13 predicted proteins | sample PPLLaktember2015_5_FD_79109 | JGI IMG/M metagenome (GOLD analysis project Ga0105106, IMG submission 79109) | Freshwater sediment microbial communities from Prairie Pothole Lake near Jamestown, North Dakota, USA - PPLs Lake P8 Core (1) Depth... | ecosystem: Environmental > Aquatic > Freshwater >... | reverse complement strand
GGTAAAGCAAACTCGATAGTAAGGTCGGGCGGTAACTCCGCCCGATTTTTTTGTTGAAAGACTCTACTATTGCGCAGATAAAGCTTGATGGTGTTGCGAAAGTGTTGCATTCAGAATAAAACGCGGTGGAAATTATGGACAGATTGGATTTATACATGTCCGAAAATCGCTAAAAATGGCATAGAACAGTATATAATAGACGTATTGGACAAGGCGTAAAACGGAGGACTAGAATCACACAGTAGAAGTCGGGGGTTCGAGTCCCTCCGCGCCCACACAATATGTAGGCATAGTAGCCTACAGGATGCAAACACCCCCATGACTTTGGGGGTGTACTTTTATAGGTGTTGTGAAATGGTGGAATTATCTATGCTCATCTCCTTCCTTCTCTTAAAAACCTGTTGCCTTCGCGAAAAGTAGTCTGGAAACTCTAAACTCTTGTCGCGCGACATTCGGCAAATTCAGATCCACTCACATATCTGCGCACTGATCCTCTTTATTGCCCTGAACGATGTTAATCCCACCAATCGGCGCAGGATTATTTTATTTGCACTGTACGTTGCCGTTGATGGTGTTATCCGCGACAGTGGCATCGACCTGATTACCAGCGGCACTCAACATACCATTGTTGGATTCAAACTGGATATCGCCGTTGACGATCCCATTCTCGACCCCGGCCGAGCCGTCCTGTTTAAGTTGAAGACTACCCCCCACAGATGGACTTCGTGTTTTTCGTTTGCCATCCGTCCATCTTATCCACACCCTCCAACTTACTCAAGTTGGTGTACTTAGTTGCAGTCAGCTTCCAATGCCGGGAAACGCCCATCTGGTGAGGCGGGGAAAGCATACATAACGCACCGGTCGGGGTTAATATTCTGCACGCGGATACCTTCCACAACCTGTCCTGCAGCAACTGTCAAAGCGCCGATCCCGGACCCGGTCGAATAAGCCGCGGCGGGGCGATTGGCTAGACTCTCACTGCCGACTGGGAATGCCACCACCTGGTATGTGCCGGGGGCCACCTGCAGCTCGAAAGTTGCCGATGGGCTGCCGCCAGGCACTTCCTGGACATACCAATGCTCGCTGCTAATGAAATACAGCATGGAGGCTGGAGTTGGCGGGGCCTGGTAGGTGATGGTCCCGCGCACCGTAGCCGGCGCGGTTTCTGAAGGGAGTTTGCTGCAGTTCTCTTCTATTGGTGGGAAGCGTCCATCCGGCGACGCGGGGAAAGCATAGCTAACGCATCGGTCGGAATTGATATTCTGCACGTGGATACCTTCCACCACCTGGCCAGCGGTAACTGTCAAAACGCCGATCCCGGACCCGGTGGTATATGCCGCGGCGGGACGATTGGCCAGGTTCTCACTGCCGATCGGGAATGCCACCAACTGGTACGTGCCGGGGGCCACCTGCAGTTCGAAAGTTGCCACCGGGTTTCCCTCAGGCACTTCCAGCGGATACATGTGCTCGGGGCTGATGAAATACAGCATGGAGGCTGGCGAGGGCGGGGCCTGGTAAGTGATCGTCCCTCGGATAGTGGCCGGCGGAATTTCTGTCGGGCGCTTGCTGCAATTTTCTTCCAAAGCTGGGAAACGCCCATCCGGCGAAGCAGGAAAAGTATACGTAACGCAATTGTCGGAATTGATATTTTTTACATGGATGCCTTCCACCACCTGTCCTGCGGCAACTGTTAAAAAGGCGATCCCGGACCCGGTGGTATATGCCGCGGCGGGGCGAAATTCTCCTATTTCACTCCCAACGGGGAATGCAACCAGCTGGTAAGTACCCGGAGCCACTTGCATTTCGAATGTTGAAGACGGGCTGGCGCTTGGTACTTCCATGGAATACCAGCGCTCGGGACTGATAAGATACAGCATGGAGTTCGGAGTCGGCGGAGCCTGGTACGTGATGTTGCCGCGGATGGTGGCCGGCGTTTGTGCAGTGGGAGTATCCTGGAGCGGCGCTGTAGTGGAAACTGGCGTTGCAATGGGAGCGGCGCAACCTGTAAGCGAAACGAGAAGGCCCGTGGCGAGGATCAGCCAGAAGACCGAAGAAAAATACCCGAAGCGTTTCATCTTTTACTCCTTTTGATAAGTGAAACCTGGCTAAGGTGAACATGTACATCCCCATCATAGCCTTTGCGCAGAAAAAAATCCCCTCCCGGAGGGAGAGGATTTAGCTGGTCGAGTGGATAGGTATTGGAACAAGCACTTTGAGACCGAATGAAAGTGTTGCGATCAGAATAGAACGGGGTGGAGATAAAGGACAGATGGGATTTAAACATGCCCGAAAATCGCCAAAAATGGCATAGCACAGTATATAATAGACATATCGGACAAGTCGTAAAACGGAGGACTGGAATCACCCAGTAGAAGTCGGGGGTTCGAGTGCTGACGCGATCCGCGCCCACAAGAGCGAGTCGGAAGGCTCGTTTTATTATGTCCACACTTTCTGTTTTATAATTCCATCATTATGCCTACCCGAACCAACGAAGCCTGGATTACAGACCTGGCATCTCCCGGTCCAGCACGTGAAATCGCACTCGAAGAATTGCGCGCGGTCATCCAAAAGGGGCTCCCGTACGCCCTCTCACGCTGGCTATCACCCGATGAACCGCAGTTCAATTCGCTGGTCGAAGAAGTGACACAGGAAACGCTTTTGCGCGTGCTCGACCAACTGAATACGTTCGAGGGACGCAGTCAATTCACCACCTGGGTCCACAAGATCGCGGTGCGGATCGCCCTCACCGAACTACGCCGCAAGCGATGGCGCGATTCATCGCTGGACGAACTCACAGAAAACGAAGACGTTCCTCCTCCCCCGGGCCTGCTCGCCGACCTGCAGGCCGGACCTGAAACCTCGGCCGAGCGTGCAGATATGCTGGCGCGCGTCCGCCGCATTATCGATGAAGAGCTGACCGAACGTCAGCGCCAGGCATTGATCCTTCTGGGTGTGCAGGATATGCCCATGGAGGATGCGGCCCGTAAACTCAAGACCAACCGCAATGCTCTATACAAACTGCTACACGACGCCCGGCTGCGTCTCAAGCGGCGGCTTTCCATCGAGGATATCACGCCCAACGAAGTCCTCACCCTGTTCGAACAGAAGTAAGATTAGTAGATCATTAAACATCAAAAACAAAGACTATGAACATTCGAGACCTCATTCAAAGGATCAAGAACAGTTTCACCCACCATGAGGATTATCCTAATGAGGCGGTCTTGGGCTTCCTGCGGGTGCTTGAGAAATTACGTGAAGAGGAAGCCTCCTGCAGTGAGGTTTACACACAGATCGATGAATATGTAGAGCGGGAAGTGGACAAAAAAGACGCGGCTCAACTCATGCCGCTGATCCGTGAACACCTGGATATGTGTCCGGATTGCTGCGAAGAGTACGAGGCGCTTCTCGACGTGCTTGAAAAAACAGGTCAGGATTAAAAACCCCATAACGATAGGCGCAAGCCCGCCAGTGCGGTGCGTTCAATCTGCCAGGCCACGGCTCGAGACCGTGGCCCTTATTTTTCACGCCTGTTCGAACAATTTCTCCCCGGCACGGATCGGGATCTTTAATCGATTCTCCGCAGGCGTGATGGGGCAAGACCACATCTCGTTGTATGCGCAATAGGGGTTATACGCCAGGTTGAAATCCACCAGGAAACGATTGCCCGGCAATGCCTCCGGCTCCAGATAACGCCCGGCAGGATAGGTCTCTTTTCCGGCCAGCGAATCGACAAATGGCAGGAAATATCCGTGCTCATTTTGATAGACCGTCAACTCAGCTTCCTGTCCCTCCGCTTGAAACTTGACGCGTGAATGGCGTATGTACGATTGCACCCCGCCCGTGGTGGTTTGCATCTGCAACGGTTCCTGGTCGAATAATCGTTCCGCCTGCACCTCGAGCCGCAACGCCTCATTCTCAGGGAAATAGTGTAGACCTGTAAAATTGCGTTTTTGTTCAGGCGCTAGTGGACTCTGCGAACCGTGTTGAAAGAATTCATCTTTCTCACTGCGAAAATCAGCTAGTTCATTCATCAAAGCTCCATAGGTGACAGACGTTTTCCCTATGCCCTGGGTTGATCGGCAAAAGTGACTGTCATTTCATAGACAGGTAAAAAATGGAGTTTCTTACACATCCCCATGGAATGCCGGTGAATGTAAGCCTCTTGCGAATTCTTTTGTCTTATGCTATCGTTATTCCAGAACAACACACTTTATGACCTCACTTGAAAAGAGCGTTCTTATCATCGAAGACGAAGAAGATGCCGCTGAACTGTTCGCAGAAATGATGCGCGTCAGCGGCTTCCGCGTGTTAAAGACCTCCTCCAGCGCACCGGCCATTGACATGATGAGCGCCGAAAAACCCGATGTTGTTCTGCTGGACATCATGATGCCCGAGATTTCCGGTCTCGACATATTACGGCAGATGCGCCGGGACCCGGCGCTGGCGAACATCCCGGTGGTAGTTGTCTCTGCAAAGAGCATGCCTGCCGACATCAAAAACGGCATGGAGGCGGGTGCGTTCACTTACCTTACGAAGCCCGTGGGCTTCCTGGATTTGAAGGAAGCTGTAGAACGCGCCATGGGCAGTCAAGCCACAGCCATCTGAACAATACTCCATGAGCCTTCTGCGTGCTTTCATCGCTGTGGAAATTCCCCTCGAGATTCGGCAGGCAATTCAAAGTGCAACGTCCGCGTTACGAAAAGGGACCGGGGCCCTCGTCCGCTGGGTGCCAGTGGAGAACATGCATCTGACGTTAATATTCCTTGGAGATATATCCCAAGCCAATGTGGACATGCTGACTCAGATGATGCGCGCCGAAGCGGATTCCTGCCCATCATTCGACATCCATCTAATGGGCGTCGGCTCGTTCCCAAGCCCGAAGCGGCCGCGCGTCATCTATATCGGAATACAGGCCCCGGCCGGGCTGGAGGCGCTCCAGCGTGGGCTCGAATCCGCATCGCGCCGGCTCGGCTACGAATCCGACGCCAAGGGCGGGCGCGGCTTCTCCCCCCATCTGACCATTGGACGGGTCAAGCAGCATGTGATGGGGTCCGACCAGCAAACGATCCGCCGCGCGCTGGAGGAGATGCGCATTGACTCACTGGGCACAGCCAGAGTAGACTCGGTGCACTTGTACAAAAGCGACTTGAAACCCGCAGGCTCGGTTTACACGCGGTTGTTTTCGGCAGTACTAAAAAGTAGTAACGACTAACCCACAGGGCGCTTCGCAGAGTCGCTGCTACACATTTTATGAGGTGATATCTGAACGCACTCGAACTTGCACATAAAATCGTCGCCGCCCTGGAGGACAGAAAGGGCGAAGACATCCTGCTTCTCGACATCAAAGACATCGCATCTTTTACCGACTATTTTGTGATCTGCAACGGCACCAGTGACCGCATGTTGGACGCGCTCGCCAAAGGCGTGCTCGAAGCGACAAAAAAGGATTACAAGAAAAAAAGCCGCGTCGAAGGCCAATCACAGGAAGGCTGGCTGGTACTGGATTACGGCGATGTGGTCGTGCATCTCTTTTCTCCCGATCAGCGCGAGCATTACGATCTGGAAGAATTGTGGAGCGACGGGAGAGTGTTGTTGAGGGTGCAGTAATACTGATGCAAAACATCCTTAGCGATTTTTCTGAGAAGAAGTTGGTAAAGGCAGCCATCAAAGCAAATTGGGAAAACTATCATTACTGTCTCGGTCGTTCACCGACTGTGGAATTATCCATTGGACGATATTTGACCTGGCTCATTACAAATATGCCAGATCATTTCATGAATCTGGTTATATGCACGGAACTGCCATCGGAGGGAATTCATGAACTCATTGAAAGTGCATTGACTCATTTCAGATCACGAAATATCCAGAAACTATCCTGGCTGACCAGAGAAGCCGTGCCAGTGACCGAGATAAAGAGGCATCTGGAGGCTCATGGTTTGATTTTCGATGAATCTTTCGCGGCCGAAATGGCAGTTGACTTGATGACCATGAAGGAATCCTTATCTATCCCTCATGGCTTAAGGATCATTTCTGTTCACGATTCCGCAATCCTGAAAAAGTGGATCCATGTTGCCAGCATCGGTTTTAGTGTTCCTCCTGAAGCTGAGGATACCTGGTTTGAGTTTTTTGCAGAGGCGGCTTGCACCCCTCCATTTCGAACGTATCTCGCCCTGTTGAACGGCGAACCGGTCGCTACTTCTCAACTGTTTACATCGGCAGGTGTTGCAGGCATATACAATGTCGCTTGCCTCCCCACAGCGCGAGGACAGGGCATCGGCGCGGCGATTACACTGGCGCCCTTGCTCGCGGCGCGGGAGATGGGATACCGCGTTGGCATTCTTCAGGCATCTTCAATGGGATATAAAGTGTACCAACGGCTTGGGTTTCAGGATTTCGGCAAATTAAGTGTTTATTTATGGGAGCAGGAGGCAAGTGCATGAGAAGACTCTTTTGGCGAGGAAATTCGCGAAGCCACGACAGTTGCAAGACCTCGCGTCCATAATTCCTACACAGAGCATCCAGCCAAGGCAGCAAATAGATGTCACAACAGGAAATTGAGGTTATTCTGGCACGGCACCTTGCCGAATATCTGGCAATGCCGATCTTCATCGTGAACCCGGCTGGCGACTTGATTTTCTATAACGAACCGGCGGAGGCAATTCTGGGTACTCGCTACAATGAAACGGGGATCATGCCTGCCAGTGAGTGGTCCACTGTGTTTCAGCCTGTCGATCTGGAGGGAAGTCCAATACCGCCGGATGAATTACCTCTCGTCATTGCAGTGACGCAGCAGCGCCCCTCGCACAAAACCTTTTGGATTCGCGGGCTGGATGGGGCCTTGCGCGAAATCGAGGTTACCGCTTTTCCACTGATCGGCCAGGCAGATCGTTTCCTGGGCGGGATCGCCATTTTCTGGGAGGTCACGGCCAAATGAAAGTGACCTTTTGGGGAACGCGCGGTTCTCTCGCGTCTCCGAGCCCGGAGACTGTCCGTTATGGTGGAAATACATCCTGTGTCTCGGTGGAGGGATCGGAAGGCACGGTGATCATCCTCGATGCCGGTACGGGAATACGAAACTTAGGGAGGAATTTGTCTCCCGATCTGAGGCGTGTTCATATCTTGCTGACCCATTTGCATATGGATCATATTCAGGGGTTGCCTTTTTTCGCTCCGCTGCGCCGTAGAGGGGTTGAAATCCATGTTTGGGGCCCGGCCAGTACAACACTTAGTTTGAATGCCCGTTTGCAGAAGTATTTATCTCCACCCCTGTTTCCCGTAAGCTTGCGTGAATTGTCAACAGATTTGCACTTCCACGAACTACCCTCTCATGTGATTGAAATCGGAGAATTCTCGATCAGCGCACAATTGGTCATCCACCCCAACCCAACGATAGGCTATCGCATTCGGTGCGGGGATGCCGCCGTAACGTACCTTCCCGATCATGAGCCTGCGCTGGGCACATGGACCTTCCCGCGCGAGAAGGATTGGACATCCGGTTACGATCTCGCCGAGGGGTCTAACCTGCTGATCCACGATACGCAATACACGGAAGAGGAATACACGGAACGTCAGGGTTTTGGGCACAGCAGTATCAGGCACGCATTCCAATTTGCCCAACTGACAGAGGTGAAGCATTTTGTCCCCTTCCACTATGATCCCACCCATAGTGACGATGAGCTAGACCGCATGCTAGCGCAGATCACAGCTGACATAAGACCTCCCTACGCAGTGACGCCCAGCCGCGAAGGATTGTCACTCGAGGTGGTTTGCTGATGGTACAGTAAGAAAACCCTTAAATGAAAATGGCCATGAAGCTCTAAATCTTGAGCTCATAAAAATTCTCAGAAGTCTTGAATAATAAAACGTCCCGCAGACATCTGGGCCTGCGGGACATATCTTTCCTCTTTCTTCAACTTATTTTTCAAACACCCACCTGTCCACTTCACGCTTCCAATCCACAAGTTCTTCGGCCTTAAACCATAACGCTATTTCCCCCGCGCCATTCTCGACACTATCCGAGGCGTGAGTAAGATTCCGCCCCACTTCGAGGGCGAAGTCGTGTCGAAGCGAGCCAGGTGCGGCTTCGGTGGGACGCGTCGCGCCCATGGTCTGGCGGATCGCCGCCACCGCGTTGGGTCCCTCCCAGACCATCGCCATGACAGGCGCGGAGGTAATATAAGAAATCAGTCCTTCATAGAACGGCTTGCCTTTATGAATGGCATAGTGTGTTTCAGCAAGTTCCTTGCTGACCTGCATGAGCTTCCCGGCAACGAGACGCAGCCCGCGGCGTTCGAGGCGTGAGATGACTTCCCCAACCAGGGCGCGTTGCACACCATCTGGCTTGACTAAGACGAGCGATCTTTCCACAGATGTCCTCCAGATAAAAAGTATAAACCTGACAGGTTATAAGAAAAACGTCCCGTGAAAGGCGTTTCTTTTGGCGCGCGAGAAAGTAGAATACGCGCCTGCTGAAACCTGTCAGGTTTGTTTAACGAAGCAATTCTTCCGCTTTTGTGTAGGCGTCCAGCGCGTCCTGCAACCGGTTCGAGCGCATATACGCGTCGCCGAGAGATTGCCAGATGCTCACGTCCACGGGGTACTGGTACAAGGCATCGCGCAGATCATGGATCACATCTTCAAGGAAGCGTCCCTTCTTGATCAGCCTGGCATAGGTTTCCAGCGCGCCCGCGATATTACTGCCCGAGAGGTCATTGCGCGCCTGTTTGAGAAGCGCATCCCCTGGCAATGCCAGTACACCTGCGCTTTTGCGGGTGACCGGTTCCTTATACGGCGCGGGAGGAGTCGCCGGCTTGATTTCGACCGGCTCGGGTTCGGGCTGCGGCTCAGGGATTTCAACCGGCGGAGGCGGGGCGACCGTCTCTTCCGGTTCAGGTTCGACAGGTTGTGACTCGAGGATGGGAGCCGGTTCGGGCTCCGGCGGCGCTGCCTCTTTCTCAGCCACAGGTTGCCATTCATCCGCACGAGTCGGTTCGATCTTAAGTGGTTCGGCCACCACTTCGCCGGTTTCATCGCGCAACCACGCAGGTAGATCAGCATCCGCCGCGGCTGGCGTGGATACTTTTTCCTCTTCCTCATCCAGGCCGCTTAACCAATCAGGAACGCCCTCTGCCTCAGCTGTTGGAGTCTCCTGGGCAGACGCGAAGGATGGTTCGACGGTCTCTTCAACCGGAGCTTGCAAAGCGGGTTCTTCTTCGGCAGTGGCTTGCGCCGGTGCCGGGGTTTCTTCCTGGTCCAGGCTGCTCAGCCAATCGGGAATGCTCTCAGCCTCGGCGATTGGAGTTTCCTGGGGAAAAACCATCGACGGTTCGGCAGGTTCTTCAACCGGAGGCTTCCAGGCAGATTCGTCTTCCACAATAGCTTGCGCCGGTGCCGGGGTTTCTTCCTGGTCCAGACTGCTCAGCCAATCAGGAATGCTCTCGGCCTCGGCGATTGGAGTTTCCTGCGCGAAAACAGCGGGCTCCTCCACTTCCTTCTCAGGCGTCTCAGGGGCAATCTCGCCAGTCGGTACAACTGGCTCCTGCTCAGGCGCTTTTTCCTGCTCGATGCTTTGCATCCACGCAGGCAGTTCCTCAGACTCTGTGGGTTGAACAGGGGGCGGTGGAGCCGCTTCCAACTCATCCAGACTCTTCAGCCACATGGCCGTCTCATCGTGCGCCGATTCAGGCTCGGCGACTGTCTCCTGTTCATCCAGGCTTTTCAGCCAGGCCGCTGTGTCGTCCGATGAGGAAGGCTGTTCATATATGGATGGCTCAGGAGTTGGTACCTCCTGGGCAGGCTCGGGAGTCTGCGGGGTAGTCGCACTCAAATCCTTGGCCTGCCTGACCCACTCCGGTTCCTGTTCCAACCGTTCTTCCGGTTTCGTGAGCAAACCCTCGCTCGCGCCCTGTTTGGCAGCAAGGTTCTCAAGCCAGGCGAATGAATCATCCTGTTCTTTTTCGGTCTTCCCGAGATCCTCAAGATTTGCAGATGGCTCCATAACAGGAGGCGGTGTTTCCGCCGCAGGCAGCGGAGGCTGCGGAGGTTGTGCAGGCTGATCGCTCAAGCTCTTCGCTTGTTTGATCCAT
>Ga0105106_10004390_pt1 | contig 10089 bp, 7 predicted proteins | sample PPLLaktember2015_5_FD_79109 | JGI IMG/M metagenome (GOLD analysis project Ga0105106, IMG submission 79109) | Freshwater sediment microbial communities from Prairie Pothole Lake near Jamestown, North Dakota, USA - PPLs Lake P8 Core (1) Depth... | ecosystem: Environmental > Aquatic > Freshwater >... | reverse complement strand
GACGGTACGCTCGATCGCGTTCGGGGTCGAATCCGGCGCGAGAAGGCGGTTGACTTCATCAAGCAACATGCTAAACTTAAATAGGGGTTGAACTTAGATGCTGATCCCGATGGTGGTCGAACAGACCAACCGGGGTGAGCGCGCGTACGATATCTACTCGCGCTTACTCAAAGACAACATCATCTTCATTGGAACTCCCATAGAAGACAATCTGGCGAACCTGGTCGTGGCCCAGCTCCTGTTCCTCGAGGCCGAGGATCCGGAGAAGGAGATTTCCATCTACATCAACAGTCCGGGTGGAGTGGTGACCGCGGGTCTCGCCATCTACGACACCCTGCAGTTCATCCGCCCCGACGTAACGACCTACTGCATCGGCCAGGCGGCGAGCATGGCGGCCGTGCTCCTCGCGGCGGGAACGCCGGGAAAGCGCTTCGCTCTCCCCAACTCCCGGGTGATCATCCACCAGCCCTCGGGAGGCGCTTCGGGCCAGGCCACGGATATCAACATCCAGGCGAAAGAGATCCTGCGCACCCGCCAGCGCCTGAACGAGATTCTGGCGAAGCACACCGGGCAGGACATCGCCAAGATCGAGCAGGACGTGGAGCGCGACTTCATCATGACCGCCGATGTCGCCCGCGAGTACGGTATCATCGATCAAGTGATCTCGAAGCGCATGTAGGCGGAGAGAACGAGCTACAACAGGAGCGAGAGTGTCCAAGAAGAACGGGGATCCTGAAGTCCTTCGGTGCTCCTTCTGCAACAAGGACCAGAGCGACGTGCGCAAGCTCATCGCGGGGCCCACGGTTTTCATCTGCGACGAATGCGTCGAGGTCTGCAACGACATCATCGCCGACGACAACCGGTTCGAGAACCGCTCCCAGAGCTCCACCCTGCCGACGCCCGTCGAGATCAAGCAGTTCCTCGACGAGTATGTGATCGGGCAGGAAGAAGCGAAGAAACGCCTGGCGGTGGCGGTCTACAACCACTACAAGCGCGTCCACATCATGAAGTCCAAGACGCGCCAGGACGTGGAGCTCACCAAGAGCAACATCCTGCTCATCGGCGCGACCGGAACCGGCAAGACGCTTCTCGCCCAGACGCTGGCAAAGCTTCTTCGGGTCCCGTTCTGCATCGTCGACGCCACCACGCTCACCGAGGCGGGATACGTCGGCGAGGACGTCGAGAACATCATCCTCAAGCTCCTCCAGGCGGCGCAGGGCGACATCGAGAAGTGCCAGGAAGGCATCATCTACATCGACGAGATCGACAAGATCTGCCGCAAGGACGAGAACCCGTCGATCACCCGCGACGTCTCGGGAGAAGGCGTCCAGCAGGCGCTCCTCAAGATTCTGGAAGGCACGGTGGCGAACGTGCCCCCGCAGGGCGGCCGCAAGCACCCCCACCAGGAGTTCTATCAGATCGACACCACCAACATCCTGTTCCTGTGCGGTGGCGCCTTCGTCGGCCTGGAGAAGCTCATCGAGCGCCGGATCGGGAAAAAGAGCCTCGGCTTCCGTGCCGAGCTCAAGACCGTCACCGAGACCGATCGAGAGAACATCCTCCAGAACGTTCAGCCGATGGACCTCATCAAGTACGGCCTCATCCCGGAGTTCGTGGGAAGGCTTCCGGTGGTGGGGACGCTGCACGAGCTCGGGCGGGATGCCCTCATCCGCATCATGAGCGAGCCGAGAAACGCCATCATCCGCCAGTACCAGCGGCTGTTCGAGTACGAGAACGTGAAGCTGCGGTTCACCGACGACGCGATGAAGGCCATCGCCGATCAGGCGGTGGAGCGGAAGATCGGCGCCCGGGGTCTCCGGATGATCATCGAAGACCTGATGCTGGAGCTGATGTATACTCTGCCTTCACAAAAGAAGGTCAAGGAAGTGGTGGTCACCAAAGAGGTCGTGGAGGACCGGGGAAAGCCGGTGACCCTGATCGAAAAGGCCGGTTGACGGGCTTCGAAACCACTTCCTCGCAGCGAGCGGGTTCTCGTTTCAACACATTTCAACGTACGCGAATCTCCGGATCTTTCGAGCGATCCTCGAGGGATCCAAATCCCCGAACGAATCCTCGCGTGGAGAGAAACCACTCGGGGTCAAAAAAACCTTGGTGATTACGGATTAGGCAGCAGCAAGCATGTTCGGATCCAAGAATCGAGACCGCACAGAGGTTTACGAGACCCTTCCCATGGTCCCTCTGCGGGACGTGGTGGTCTTCCCTTACATGATGATGCCGTTCGTGATCGGGCGCGCTTCCTCGATCCGGGCGCTCGAGTACGCGCTCGGACACGACCGCCGCATCTTTCTCGCCGCCCAGCACGACGCCACGACCGACGACCCCAGGGCGAACGATATCTATACCGTCGGGACGGTCGCGAACATCCTCCAGTCGGTGAAGCTTCCCGACGGAAACATCAAGGTCCTGGTGGAGGGACTGGACCGCGGCCGCGCCATCGAATGCCGCGACGACGAAGGCTTCTACAAGGTCGTGGTGAAGACCGTCCCGAAACCGCGCGAGGCCGCGGCGGGCGCGGAAGAGCTGATGAGCAAGGTGGTGTCGCTCTTCGAGCAGTACGTGAAGCTCGCGCAAAACCTCCAGAGCGAAGTGAAGAACGCCGCGGTCGCGGTCGACGATCCCGAGAAGCTCTCCGATACCATCGCCTCCCATCTGGTGATGAGCGTCGACGAGAAGCAGAATCTCCTCGAGATCTGGAACCCGGTGGAGCGTCTGAACCGCATTTCGTCCGCCCTGGAGATGGAAGTGGACAAGCTCCAGGTGGACCGGCGAATCCAGGGCCGGGTGCGCAAGCAAATGGAGCGGGCGCAAAAGGAGTACTACCTCAACGAGAAGATGAAGGCGATCCAGAAGGAGCTCGGCCGGAAGGACGACCGCGGAAACGAGGTCGAGGAGCTCCGGGGCAAGATCGCCGAAGCCAAGATGACCAAGGAGGCCGAGGACAAGGCCCTCGCCGAGCTCAAGCGGCTCGAGGCCATGCCCCCGATGTCCGCCGAGGCCACGGTCTCCCGGAACTACCTCGATTGGCTTCTCGCCGTGCCCTGGCAAAAGAAGACCCGGGAGAGCCGGGACATCCGGCGCGCGGAGCGGGTGCTCGACGAGGATCACTACGGGCTCGCCAAGGTCAAGGATCGGATCCTGGAGTTCCTCGCGGTGCGGCAGCTGGTGAAGAAGCAGCGCGGCCCGATCCTCTGTCTCGTCGGCCCGCCCGGGGTCGGAAAGACTTCTCTGGCCCGCTCCGTCGCCCGCGCGACCAACCGCAAGTTCGCGCGGCTCTCCCTCGGCGGCGTCCGGGACGAGGCCGAGATCCGCGGCCATCGACGAACCTACATCGGCGCCTTCCCCGGACAGATCGTGCAGATGATGAAGAAAGCGGGCACGGTGAACCCGCTGGTGCTCCTCGATGAAGTCGACAAGATGAGCGCGGACTTCCGCGGCGACCCGGCTTCCGCGCTGCTCGAGGTCCTGGACCCCGAGCAGAACCACTCCTTTCAGGACCACTACCTCGACGTCGAGTACGACCTCTCGAACGTGATGTTCATCGCCACCGCCAACGTGATGCAGAACATGCCGCAGGCGCTGATGGACCGTCTCGAGGTCATTCGCCTCCCGGGCTATACCGAAGAAGAGAAGCTCGAGATCGCCCGGCGGTTCCTGGTGCCGAAGCAGAAGGAAGCGAACGGACTGAAGAAGAAATCGGTGGCGATGGACGACGAGGCCATCGTGGAGATCATCAGGCGCTATACCCGGGAGGCGGGCGTGCGGAGCCTCGAGCGCGAGATCGCCTCCGTGTTCCGCAAAGTGGCGCGGAAGATCGTCCACCAGGGCGAGAGCTTCGATGCGCGAATCACGGCTTCGGCGATCGGCGAATATCTCGGGGTCCCCAAGTTTCGTCCCCGGAGCAAGGAAGGCGAGGCCGAGGTCGGGATCGCGACCGGGCTCGCCTGGACCGAGGTCGGAGGCGAGCTGCTCACTACCGAGGTGACTCTCATGCCCGGAAAGGGCGAGCTCACGCTCACCGGAAAACTGGGCGAGGTCATGCAGGAGTCGGCGCGGACGGCGGTTTCCGTGATCCGCTCGCGCGCCGATCGCTTCGGGCTTCCCAAGGATTTCCACAAGCGGCTGGACATCCACCTCCACGTCCCCGAGGGCGCGATTCCGAAGGACGGCCCCTCGGCAGGGATCACCATGGCGACGGCGCTGCTTTCCGTGCTCTCGGGCATTCCCGTTCACGCCGACGTGGCGATGACCGGCGAGATTACGCTCCGGGGAAAGGTCCTCCCCATCGGAGGAGTGAAGGAAAAGCTCCTCGCCGCGCATCGCGCCGGGATACGGAAGATCATTCTTCCCAGGGACAACGAGAAGGACGTCAGCGAGATCCCCGAGGAGATCCTGAAGGAGCTCCGCATCGAGCTCGTCGAGAAGATAGAAGAGGTTTTCGCGATCGCGCTGGTTGCGCCCCTCGCCCGCGTTTCTCCGGCGGAGGTCGCCCCGGTGGTCGATCGCGAGCCTCTCGAACCTTCGATCTCGGATGTCACGGAGCCGGGTCCGGTCGCGGGCGAGTCGATAGCGCATTAACTCCGGCGTGAACGAGCGCCGAGCCAGGAACGTGGGTCCAATCCGGCGATTCGATGGCTATTCCATGAAGGAAACGGCGAAGCGGGAACCGCCTCATGAGCAGTGGAGCCTCACTAGCGGTCGAGCTCGTCAGGACGGCGGGCGAGCCCGGCGACTTTCCCCGGGAGGAGCTTCCCGAGGTGGCGGCCGTGGGCCGGTCGAACGTCGGGAAATCCAGCCTCCTGAACTCTCTCTTCGGCGTGAAGGGCATGGCGTTCGTATCGAAGACGCCGGGAAGAACCCAGGTGGTGAATTTCTACCGCGTCGGGTCGGAGATGGTGCTCGTCGATCTCCCCGGCTATGGGTTCGCCAAGGTGCCGGACGCGGTGCGGCGGAAGTGGGATTCCCTGGTCACGAGCTATCTCTTCCAGCGGAAGGCGCTCGCCCTGGTTCTGCTCCTGGTCGACGCGCGGCGCGAGCCGATGAAGAACGATCTGGAAGTGCGGGATCTCCTGGAGCGAGCCGGACTCCCGTACGTCGTCGTCGCCACCAAGAGCGACAAGCTCTCCCGGGGCCGCCTCGGGAACGAGATGAAAAAACTCGAGAAGGTTTATGGGGCCTCGGGAAACATACCCGTCATTCCTTTTTCCGCGGCCACGAATGAAGGAAGGAAAGAGTTATGGAAGACGATCGTGAATCACGTTCGGGAGCCGAGGCGGGCACCGAGGAAGTAGCCGAGAAGCTCCCCCGCGGCGAATCCAAGACCAAGGCGCTCAACATCGCCGAGCTCAAGGAGATGAACATCTCCTCCCTGGCGAAAGTCGCGAAGGACCTGGGCGTCGCCGGCGCCACCGGAATGCGCAAGCAGGAGCTGATCTTCAAGATCCTGCAGGCCCAGACGGAACAGAGCGGTCTTATTTTCTCCGAGGGCGTTCTCGAGTGCCTGCCCGACGGATTCGGATTCCTCCGCGCCCCCGAGTACAACTATCTTCCGGGACCGGACGACATCTACGTCTCGCCTTCCCAGATCCGCAAGTTCGACCTCCGAACCGGCGACACCATCTCGGGACAGATTCGCCCGCCGAAAGAGGGCGAGCGGTACTTCGCTCTCATCAAGGTGGAGGCGGTCAACTTCGAGCCCCCGGAGGCCGCGCGGGAGCGCATCTTCTTCGACAACCTGACTCCTCTCTATCCCCAGGACCGGATCCGGCTCGAGACCACCAAGGAAAATCTCGCCGCCCGCGTAATGGACCTCATGACCCCGATTGGAAAGGGACAAAGGGGTCTCATCGTAGCCGCCCCCCGGACGGGAAAGACGATGCTCCTGCAGAACATCGCCAACAGCATCACCGCCAACCACCCGGAGGTGGTGCTCATCGTGCTCCTCATCGACGAACGGCCGGAAGAGGTGACCGACATGCAGCGCTCGGTCCACGGCGAGGTCATCAGCTCCACCTTCGACGAAGCCGCCTCGCGGCACGTCCAGGTGGCGGAGATGGTGATCGAGAAGGCAAAGCGTCTGGTGGAGCACAAGCGTGACGTGGTGATCCTCCTCGATTCGATCACCCGCCTCGCCCGCGCCTACAACACCGTGGTGCCGCCCTCGGGGAAGGTGCTCTCCGGAGGCGTCGACTCCAACGCGCTCCAGCGGCCGAAGCGATTCTTCGGCGCCGCCCGGAACATCGAGGAAGGCGGGTCGCTCACCATCATGGCGACGGCCCTCATCGAGACCGGAAGCCGCATGGACGACGTCATCTTCGAAGAGTTCAAGGGCACGGGCAACATGGAGATCCACCTCGACCGGAAGCTCGTCGACAAGCGCGTCTTCCCGTCGATCGACATCAACAAGAGCGGAACCCGGAAGGAAGAGCTCCTGCTCGCGAAAGAAGAGCTCAACCGGGTCTGGATTCTACGGAAGGTGCTCTCGCCGCTCTCCCAGGTGGAAGCGATGGAGCTCCTGCTGGACAAGATGGGGAAGACCAAGAGCAACTCCGAGTTCCTGTCCTCCATGTCGGGGCAGTAGGGCGTCCCCGCGCCGAAACGTTCGTTGGCGGGCCAGCGATCCCGAGCCTAGAATCCGGGCTGGAGGAGCCATGACGTTCGGGGGTAGCTTGATTCTCCCGTTCACGCTTGCGGGGGAGATCGCGGGAAGCTTCGCGGGCGTTCTGCCCTGCGCGGACTGCCCGGGCATCGACTATCGAGTGGATCTCTTCTCCGACGGAGCGTACTACCTTCGCCCGCGGTACCTCGAGAAGCCCGATGGCGCCTCCGATGACGTCGGCTCCTGGGTCCTCTCGTCGGATGGGAGCACTCTCGTCCTGAAGGGCGCGCGCGAGGCGCCTCTTTATTTCGCCTGGGTCGACGACGGCAGGAAGCTCACGAAGCTCGACCTCGAAGGCCGTCCCATCGTATCGACGCAGAACCACGATCTCACCCGGGTCGCCGACCCGGCGCCTTTCGAGCCGCGGCTCTCGCTGCGGGGTGAGTTTACGTACATGGCCGACTCCCCCGTCTTCGAGGAGTGCCTCACCGGGCGGAGCCTTCCGGTGGCCATGGAAGCGGACTATGTCGCTCTCGAGCGTGCGTACGGGGAAGAACGTGCGGAGCCCGGACAGGCCATTCTCGCGGGCATCGAGGGGCGGATCGTCGAGCGCGTGAACATGGAAGGACCGAAGCGTCCGATGCTGGTCGTCGAACGGTTCGTCGGGCTCTTCCCGGAAGCGACCTGCCCCGACCGCTTCGCCGCCCGGCCGCTCGAGGGCACGTACTGGAAGCTCACGTTCCTCAACGGAACCCCCGTCGTTCCCCGGCAGCGGCGCAACGAAGCGCACCTCCTGTTCGGACCGGAGGGGCGCCTCGCCGGGGCCGACGGCTGCAATCGAATGTTCGGAAGCTACGAGCTCGAAGGCAACGGGATTCGCTTCGACAAGATGGGCGGAACGCTGATGGCCTGTCCCGAGCCCTCCCGCGACCGGGAGTTCAAAGGAGCTCTCGACAAGGCGAAGACCTGGAGGATCCTGGGCTCGCTCCTCGAGCTGCGCGGGGAGAAAGACGATATTCTCGCGAAGTTCGAGGCCGTCCCGCGGAAGTGAGCCCATCGCTCGCATTCGGGTCTCCCTGGCCTTGCGGCGCTTCGCGGTGAAACAGCCATTGGCTTCCGGAGCCTGTAGTCTTTGTTTAGTTTTCCATCGCGACGACCGGGCAGAGCTCGAGTCGGGCGTCGTCACCTCGCGGCTGATTCCGCCGCGATTGCCTCGAGGATGCGGCCGACCGTCTCGTTCAGGTACTCGCGCGAGTTCCCGGGACTGGGGCCGAGGCGCACCACCACCACGCCGCGCGAGGGAATGACAAGGCTCGTCTGCCCCATGTGGCCCGCGGCCCAGTAGGCGTCCTCGGGCACCCGGGGCATCGCCCCTCCCCGGTTCAGCCAGAAGAGACCGCCGTACTGCTTCTCGCGGGCGCCGGGCGCGGGAGCGCTCACGAGCTCCGTCCAGCCCTCGGGCAGGATCCGCTTGCCCTCCCAGACCCCGTCCCACAGGTGAAGCAGTCCGAAGCGCGTCCAGTCCATGGCGCTCCCGAAGTCGTAGCCGGTCATGATGAAGTTCCCGTAGGGGTCGGTCTCGAGAACGTAGTCCCGCGCTCCGATCCGATTGAAGAGAGCGCGGTAGGGGAAGCTGAGGTAGTCCTCTCCCTGGGCCTCCACGATCTGCCGAACGATCCTGCCGAGCGTCAGCGGATCGGAGTTCCGATAGCGGAAATCCGTTCCCGGCGGGATCTGCGATGGCTGTTCGATGGCGTGCTGGAAGACGTCGAGGGCATCGAAGTAGATGCGCATGTGCTCGTTCTCGCGGCGGAACGACTTCTCTCCCGAGAGGCCGTCGTTCACGAAGTCGAGCCCGCTCGACATGTTGAGGAGGTCCCGGACCCGGATCGCGGATCGCGGGTCGCCTTCGCCCTGCCATTCGGGAACGGGGGCGGGATCGTCTACCTTCAGGAGCCCGCGCTCGACGAGGACTCCCACCAGGGCGGCGGTGATGCTCTTTCCCGCAGACCAGCTGATCTGAGGGGTGTGGGGAGTGAAGCCGGGAGCGTACCGCTCGCCCACGATCTTGCCCTTGTAGGCGACGACCAGGGCGCGCGTGTTCTGGGGCTCGGCCATGGCCCAGTCGAGAACCGCGTCGAGCTTCGCGGAGTCGACCTCGGGAAAGGTGCCGCGCGAGTCCAGGTCTCCCGTGGGCCAGGCGATTTTCGAGGGGTCCTCGGGAACGCGCGGCACGGCGACGGGCTCGAAGGACACCTCCGTCGCGCCCGGGGGAAGGATGACGCAGCCCTGGTCTCCCAGGTAGCGCGCGCTCCGCGGCTCGATCCCCGGGCCGCTTACGGTGACGATCTTCGTCTCCTCGTCCACCAGGTAGGCGAAGTCCGCCTGCCAGAAGAAATCGGGGAAGGGCGCGATGTCCTCGGCCACGATCTGCTCCGGCGAACGACGGTAGTCGCGGCCGACGACGAAGGTTCCCGAGCACAGGTGATGGGCGCCCATCGCCGCGGCGTACTGGCGCGCCTCGGGGGCGGGAGCTTCGGCGGAACCCTCGGGTTGGGGCGGGGGCGGCGAGCAGGACGCGGCGAGAGCGCTCGCGAGAACAATGCAGGCGGTGCGGGTATGGAACATCGGACCCTCCTTGGGCGGGGGAATTCTAGCCGCATGCGTCCCCGATCTGGAGCCCATTCCACGGGGACCGCGAGCCCTCTCGGTTGAACGAGGCGATGCTCGAAGGGAGACGCCTTCCGCCGGAAAAGGAGGATCTTCAAATAATCGGCTTCCTTGAACGAGGATTGCTCGCGGATTTCGCGGGCGCGGCGAGCTTGGAATCGGGGCGTCCCAATCGGATAGAATAGCCCTCCCCCCAGAGCAGGGAATCGGTCCAAAGGAGCGGGTCATGCGCAAATCGTTCGAACGGCTTTTTCTCGCCATTCTGCTGCTGCTGCCGGTCTACGGGGCGGCCCAGGGGCGTCCCATCCAGCTCAGTATGACTCTCCCGCGAGCCAAGGGAGCATCGAGCCTTCTCACCGCCGGCAACTACACCATCGCGCTTCAGCTGCGGGCGCAGGATGCCGCGGCGTTCGTGGACGATCTCAGCTTCGAGGCCATGGTCCTCACGGACCCCGACGCCTGCATCGACATGAGCCATTTCTCGTCGATCGGTCCCTTCGAGACCTGCTCCGGAGGCCCGAACGAAACGTACCTCGCCTTCCGTTCCGAGCGATTCGACCAACCGTCCGTGGTCGACGCCTGTGACCCAGCCGTGAGCCAGCGGCTGGTCGACGACCTCTTCAATCCGGCGAACGTCCTCAATCTCAACAAGCCCTATCTCATCGCGGGGAACGTATCCGGGACCGCAGGAAGCACCGACGGCATTCTGGAGCTCCGCCCGGTGGGTCCCGGAACCGGCGGGAACGCGAGCGCGCCCAACTCCCAGGATTGTTACGGGCTCGCGGCCGACGACGACCTTCCGG
>Ga0105106_10004389_pt1 | contig 10090 bp, 13 predicted proteins | sample PPLLaktember2015_5_FD_79109 | JGI IMG/M metagenome (GOLD analysis project Ga0105106, IMG submission 79109) | Freshwater sediment microbial communities from Prairie Pothole Lake near Jamestown, North Dakota, USA - PPLs Lake P8 Core (1) Depth... | ecosystem: Environmental > Aquatic > Freshwater >... | reverse complement strand
GTTCCGGCCGGAGGCGGAGGAATCCGTGGGATTCTTTTCGAACGACAAGCCTGTTTTGGGCGCCGCTGAAAAAATGAGATTCGAGGGGGAAATCGCTCGTTTAGAGTTAAAGAAGGGTGTTCGGCTGTGGCAAGGAAACGAAGCCCTTTTTGCCGATGGGGTGACGGTCCTGAAGAAGACAGGTGAGATCATGGCCGAAGGGAAGGTCCGGACGGTCTTCTCTCGCCTCCCTGAGGACGAGAAGCAGAGCGAAGAGAAGATCGAGATCGGCGGGGAGAAACTGGTCTTCAACCCTCCGGAGAACCGGCTGACCTTCGAGCAGAACTGCTGGCTCAAGTCCCAAGAACTGGAGCTGAATTCCGACTGGATCGCTGTCAGCCTCAGGGGAAAAACGGCCGATATCCAGCAGATTGATGCCAAGGGGAAAGTGGACATTATCGAGAAGCTGCGGGAGGGGAAGGGAGATCAGGCCATTTATGACCTCGGGCAGAAGACCGTTGTTCTGACCGGCAACCCCACGGTTATCGATAAGGAGAAGGGCGTCGTCAAGGGGGAAAAATTGACTTTTCGCCTGGGCGAAGGTAGAATCCAGGTGGAGAATAAAGATCGAGAACGGTCCACGACCGTCATCAAATCTTAACCCATGAGTCCCCTTCTGAAGGCTGTTGGTCTGGCCAAAAGCTACCATCACAAACAGGTCGTCGACGGAGTCTCGGTCGAAGTGGGGCGGGGCGAGGTGGTCGGGCTTTTAGGCCCCAACGGGGCGGGCAAAACGACGACTTTTTCCATGGTCATGGGCCTGGTTCCCCAGGATGAGGGGAAGATCTACCTGGGGGAGGAGGACATCAGCCAGATGCCCATGTACCTGCGGGCGCAAAAGGGGCTCAGCCTGCTTCCCCAAGAACCCTCCGCCTTCCGTAAACTCAGTGTCGAGGACAACCTCAGGTCCATTCTGGAGATCGTACCGGAGTCAGTGCTTCGGGGAGACGGGGACATTGGCAAGGTCCTCCACGAATTCGGATTGGCCAGACTGGCCAAGGCCAAGGCTTGTACCCTTTCCGGCGGAGAGCGGAGAAGGCTGGAGATAGCCCGAGCCATGATCACCCGGCCCGTGCACATCCTGCTCGATGAGCCCTTTACCGGGATCGACCCTCTGGCCATTCAGGACCTGCAAAAGATCATCCTCTCCCTGCGGGACAAAGGAATCGGCCTCCTGATCACCGACCACAGTGTCCGCGAAACCCTGAGGATCACAGACCGGGCCTATATCATCGATAAGGGACGAATCCTCAAAGAGGGGACCCCGAGTGAGCTGGTCCTTTCTGAGGAGGTCAGGAAAAGCTATCTGGGCGAGGAGTTCATCCTTTGAGGAGAGGAAAGGAGAGACCGGTCCGGCGATGGTCTTGAAACAACGGCTCGATCAAAGACAGGTCCAGAAGCTGATCCTGGCGCCGGCCCTGCAGCAGGCCATCAAGTTGTTGCCACTCACCAACCTGGAACTCATCGAAGTGATCGACAGCGAGCTGTCGCAGAACCCGATGCTCGAGGAGGAAACCCCGGAAACGCCGGTTCAGGAAAAAGGGGAGAAGACCGACGAGGCGGGAGGGGCGGAAGGCGGAGAGGGGACCGCGTCCGCGGAAGAGCCGGAGACTACGGTGGATAGTGGGACCGCGGAGAGCACGGTCGACCTGGAATTCGAGTCCCAGTTCCAGGAGTATTTCGACGACGGGTTCCGCCCGGACTTTTCGGAAAGAAAAGAGGTTCCCGCCCTGGAGAACGTCCTGTCCAAGACCCCCTCTCTCTGGGATCACCTGAATTGGCAGGCCAACCTGACTTTTTTTGATCCTGCCGATAAAGAGACGGCCCAAGTGGTGATCGGCAACATCAATGAAGACGGCTACCTGACCGCCACCGAAGAAGAGCTGGGTAAGATGGCCGGGGTAGAGCCGGAAAAGGTCCGCGAAGTCCGGGAGAAGATCAAAATGTTCGATCCCGTCGGCGCCGGGAGCCTGGACCTCAGGGAAGCCCTGCTGGCTCAGATGAACTATCTTAAGATAGACGACGAAATCACCCGTCAGATCGTCCAGCACCATCTCCCCCTTCTCGAGAGGTCGGATTACGCCCATCTTGCCAAAGTCCTGGGCATCGGTCTCCAGGACGTCAGGAACCATATCGAAGTCATCAAGAGGCTGGAGCCCGCCCCCGGGAGAAAATACAGCCAGGAGAAGACCTCCTTCGTTCTGCCCGATATCGTAGTCACCAAGGAGGATGACGAGCTTTCCGTCAGCCTGAACGACGAGGGGCTTCCGCGGCTGAGGATTAACGCCTATTACCGGAAGCTGCTGGCCAAGGCGGCCAAGGAAAACGTCGAGGCCTATCAGTTCCTCAAGGACAAATTAAAGAAGGCGCTCTGGTTCCTGAGGAGCCTGGACCAGCGCGACCAGACGGTCTTCAAGGTGGCCAAGTATATCGTCGACCGGCAGCGGGAATTCTTCGAAAAGGGTATGGATTTCATCAAACCCCTCACTTTGATGGAGATCGCCCGGGAGATCGGCGTCCACGAGTCGACCGTCGGCCGGGTCGTAGCCAACAAGTTCATGACCACGCCCTGGGGTGTCTTCCCCCTGAAATACTTCTTCCATAAATCCTTGGTGGGCGATTTTGGCGAGGAGATCTCTTCGCTCAAGATCAAGGAGAAGATCAAGAAACTGGTTGAGGCTGAGGACCGGAGCCAGCCCCTGAGCGATATCGAGATCGGGGATATTCTGGCCAAGAACAACCTCAAGATCGCCCGACGGACGGTCGCCAAGTACCGCAAGCAGCTCAAGATCGCGCCGTCCCACATCCGCAAAAGAAAGTTCGCTATGGAGGGAAGTTCATGATCGTCCATTTTACAGCCCGGCAGATGGACCTGGCGCCGGAGGTCAAAGCTTATTGTGAGAAGAGGCTCAAGGCATTCGAAAGGCTGATGGGATCAATCATCGAGGTCGACCTCATTCTCTCCGTGGAGAAACGCCGCTACAAGGCGGAGATCCATGTCAAGGCAAAGGGTGGAGGCCTAGTGGTTGTAGAGGAAACTCACGACCTGATGAATTCCCTGAACCTGGCCTTCGAGAGCCTGGAAAAGAAGGTCAAGAAGGAGCGGGAGAAATGGAGAGAAAAGAAGCGGCGAAAAGGGCGAGAAAGAAAGCAGCTGGCGTTCCCTCCGGAGCAAGAGGCGGAGACGCCCCGGATCGTGCGCAGCCGGGATTACTCCCTCAAACCCATGCTTTTGGAGGAAGCGCTCCTTCAGTTTGACCTAGAGAAAAAGGATGTGTTTCTTTTCCGGAAGTCGGGTTCGGAGAACTGGGCGGTGATCTACAGGCGTCGGGACGGTCACTACGGACTCGTCGACCCGGATTGAACCTAGCGGACCAGGGAGAGCGAATCAGGTGAAGATCCACGATCTGCTGAGCGAAGAAACGGTCATTCCCGAGCTCCTGTCCCAGGAAAGGGATTCTGCCCTTGAGGAGATGGCCCGGCATCTGAAAAACAATGACAAGGTCGGAAATGCCGCGGAGCTTTATGATAAGCTCATCCAAAGGGAAAAGCTGGGCAGCACGGCAATCGGCCGCGGGATCGCCATTCCCCACTGCAAACTGAAGGGGGCCAAGAGCCCGCTCCTGGCTCTGGCCGTTTCCCATAAAGGAGTCCGATTCGAGGCCCTCGACGGCAAGCCGACCCACCTCTTTTTTCTAGCCGTATCTTCTCCTGACGACCCTGGCCAGAATCTCCAGATCCTGGCCTCCATCGCCCATCTCGTCCGCAAGGCGGGCGCCCTGCCGAAGAGGATCATGGGTGCGAAGGGCTCGAGAAATATCCTTGAGATCATCCGCGAAGAAGAAGAGAACCTCAAAGGCTGAGGAGCGGGGCGGCACGTCCTCGCGACTTGTCCTCTCGGGAGGATTACTGCAGATCTTCGGCTTGGGCGTCATCATCACCGGACACAGCGGAATCGGGAAGAGCGAGAGCGCCCTCGAGCTCATCTCCCGCGGGCACCGTTTCATCTCCGACGATGCGGTGGAGGTGTTCAGGAAAAAGGACGGGGGGCTCGTCGGCCGGTCTCCATCGCTCAGCCGCTATTTCATGGAGATCCGCGGCCTGGGAATCATCAATATCAGGGCGATTTTCGGCCTGCGGGCGATCTGCCGTCAGTCAAAGGTGGACCTGGTCATCTGGCTCAAGAAGTGGCAGAAAGGAGACGAATACGACCGTCTCGGACTGGAGTTTCCCGCGGACTTCGAGATCCTGGGAGTCAAGATCCCCCAGCTCATCGTCCCCGTCGCCCCGGGAAGGACCATCGCCCTTCTGATCGAGGTGGCCTGCAAAGTCCACCTGCTGCGGAAAAGGGGGTATCACGCCTCCCGCGAGATCGTCAAGAAACTGGACAGGGCATTGTCCTAGAAGCGAGGGCAGGGATGAAAGATGACCGTTTCCTGATCATCACCGGAATTTCCGGGTCGGGGAAGACGGCCGTCAGCCATTTCCTTGAGGATTTGGGGTACTACTGCGTGGACAATCTGCCGGCCAAGCTCATCCCCAGCCTGGTCGATCTGTGGCTGCGGGAAGAGGTCGAGATCCGGAAAGTCGCTCTCGTCGTGGACATGAGAGAACCCGGGTTCCTGGCCGATTTTCCGGCGGCCGTGGAGGAGATCAGGAAGAGGATCACCCCCAAGATCATCTTCCTTGACGCCTCGGACGAGACGCTGTTGAAGAGATTCAGCGAAACGCGGCGCCCGCATCCCCTGACCAAGAATAAATCGGTGATCGAGGCGATCCGGATAGAGAGGAGGCGTCTGGCACCGATAAAGAAGATGGCCGATGACGTTTTCGACACCTCGTCGACCAACGTCTCTCAGCTCAAGGAGCTGCTTACCCGGCGGCTGGTCAAAGGCCGGACTCCGACCATGAAGATCGTCATCGTGAGCTTCGGCTACAAGTACGGGGTCCCGCTCGACGCCGACCTGATCTTCGACAGCCGATTCCTCCCCAACCCATTCTATATCGACCGGCTGCGCGACAAGACAGGGAAGAGCCCGACGGTGCGCGCCTACATCCTCCATTCCCCTGAGACCAGGGAGTTCAAAGAGAAGCTCTTCCCGTTCATGGACTACCTCCTCCCCAAGTTCATCGCCGAGGGCAAGAGCTACCTGACCATCGCCATCGGCTGCACCGGGGGGAAACACCGGTCCGTCGTCCTTGCCGAGGAGTTGAAGGGCTATCTTCGGAAGAGAAGATATGATATAAAGGTCTATCACCGAGACATCCATAAATAGGCGCAGAAATGATCGGCGGGATTATCGTTTCTCATGGCCGGTTGGCGGAGGAGCTTCTCAACGCCCTGACCATCATCCTGGGGGAAGCCCCCAATATCGAAGCCATCTCGATCGGCTGGTATGATGACGTCGAGGACTCCAAAAAAAAGATCAGCCAGTGCCTGAAGCGGGTCGATCAGAAGAACGGCGTCATCATCTTCACCGACATGTTCGGCGGGACTCCGTCCAACCTGAGCTTCAGTTTCCTCAGGGATAACCAGGTCGAGATCATCACCGGCATCAACCTGCCGATGCTCATCAAGTTCGTCTCTCTGCAGCGGAGCAACAACCTGAGGGACGTCGCCAAGAAGGTCGTCGAACAGGGAAAGAGGAACATCCACTTGGCCAGCGCCCTTTTGAGCTCGAAGCAGTAGGGGCAAACGTCTATGATCGAAAAAGAAGTCTTCATCCGCAATAGACTGGGCCTCCACGCCCGTGCGGCGGTGAAGTTCGTCAACCTGGCGAACCGCTACAGCGCTTCGGTCAAGGTCATCAAGGACGATACGGAGATCGACGGCAAGAGCATCCTGGGGATCTTAACCCTGGCTGCCGTGCAGGGGAGTTCGGTTGCCCTGAGGATTTCGGGTAAGGATGAAGACGAGGCCATGAAAGCGCTGTCCGCCCTCATCAAGGACAAGTTCGGAGAGAAAGAGTGACCGGCATGACCTTTATCCGGCTGCGAGGGAAAGGCGTCTCCCCCGGGATCGGGATGGGCGAACTCTCCCTGACCGAGCCGGTGCTCTTCTCTGTCAGGAAAGAATCGATCTCTCCAGCCGCAGTTGAAGGCGAATTGAGGCGGCTGAAGAGGGCGGTCGAACGGACCGAGAACGAGCTCCTTCAGCTCAAACGCGAGGTCACGGGCAACATGGGAGAAGAGCATGCCTTCATTTTTGATGCCCATTTGCTCATCCTCGGGGACCGCACGCTCTTTGAGAGCATTGAGCAGACCATCCGGAAAGAAAAAGTCCGGGCGGAATGGGCCCTCACCCAGGTCAACCAGAAATACCAGGAGCTCTTCGATGCCATCGCCGACGAATACTTCCGGCAGCGCAAATCGGATGTGTCCGATGTCCTCGGCCGGGTCGCCGCCAACCTGGTGCTCAAGAAGAAGCGGACGATAAAGAATGAGCGAAAGAAACAGGAAGTCCTGGTCGCTCATGAAATGCTGCCCTCCGAGGCCGCCGTCCGGCTCAGCGCGGGGAACGTCCTGGCCGTGGCCACCGATATGGGGGGGGCCACTTCTCATACGGCGATCCTGGCCCGCTCGCTGAACATCCCGGCCGTGGTCGGCCTCCACAACATCACCCAGCAGGTCAAGAGCGGCGACTTCATCATCGTTGATGGCACTGACGGCGAAGTCATCATCAACCCTCCTCTCGCGGTGAGGAAGGAATTCCTGGGCAAAAAGGAAAAGTACGACCATTATTACCGGGAGCTCAAGAAGACCGCGAAGCTGAAATCGGTGACCTTGGATAACGTTCGTTTTTTTCCTTTGGCCAACATCGAGCTTCCGGATGAAGTGGAAATGGCCTTCTCGTTCGGGGCAGAGGGGGTCGGGCTCTTTCGCTCAGAGTTCATCTATCTCCAAAGCCCCAGCCTTCCCAAGGAAGAGGATCACCTGGCGGCCTATTCCCGGATCGCCAAGGCCGCTTACCCCGCTCCCGTCTACATCCGAACGATGGATATCGGAGGGGAGAAGAGTTTGCCGCAGCTCAAGATCGAGAAGGAGCCGAACCCCGCGCTGGGGCTACGCGCCATTCGCTTCTCTTTGAGGCACAGGGACCTCTTCAGGGTCCAGCTCCGAGCGATCCTCAAAGCCAGCGCGCTCAAAAACGTCCGCGTCCTGATCCCCATGATCACGGAAGTCGAGGAAATCGGGGAGGTCAAGCGTCTCTTCGAGGAGGTTAAGCAGGAGCTGGAAAAAGAGCGGGTCAAGTTTGACCGGCAGATCCCTCTCGGGGTGATGATCGAGGTCCCGGCCGCGGCCGCCATCACCGACATCCTGGTGAAGGAAGTGGACTATCTGAGCATCGGGACGAATGACCTTATCCAATATTATCTAGCCGTCGACCGCTCCAATGAGTTCGTTTCCTATCTTTACAAGCCCCTCCATCCTTCGGTCCTGAGGCTGATCCGCTTCATCATCCAGACGGCCTTGAGGGAGGGGAAGGATGTGGCCGTTTGCGGGGAGATGGCCGCCGACCCGCTCTCCGCGCTGGTGCTGCTGGGTTTTGGCCTCCGCAAGTTCAGCATGAACCCCATCTTTATCCCCCGCATCAAGAACACCCTACGCTCGGTCGAATTGAGGACGGTGGAGCAGGTCGTCGAAGAAGCGATGAACCTAAAGACCGCTCAGGACGTCGAGGAATTGATCATCGAACGGATCCTGGTCAAACACCCCAGGGCTTTCCTCATGGGTCAGGTCATGTGACCCGTCCGAAATCGTCCTGAAGTCGGATGATATCTTCCTCGCTCGATCTCCCGATCCAGAGCTCCATCACGCGGCCGGGGCGGCGGCCGACGCAGCGGAGACGGTGGGGCGTTCGGCAGGGAATGAAAATCTCCTCCCCTCTTTTGGGCCGCCAGACCCGCTCACCGAGAGTCATCTCCAGGCCGCGGTCGAGGACGACCCAGAATTCGCTGCGGCGAAGGTGGTACTGCAGGGAGAGCGCCCGGCCCGGGAGCACGGTGATGATCTTAAGACTCCCCGCGGCGCGGTGGGGATAGGACCGGAAATCTCCCCAGGGACGAACCTCCCCCCCGATTTTCTTCCTGAACTGGATGCCCGTTCGATCCGGCGTCCTGGTTTTCACGCCCGATCGCTCAGAAGGGAACCTCGTCGTCCCCTCCGCCTCCCCCCTCGAAGCCCGGCTCTTCATCAATGGGCGTCTCCGAGGTGACGCCCTCGGCCGGGAAGGGTTCGACCTCGGTCGCCTCTTCGCGTTTGCCGAGAAGGATGATGCTTAGAGCTTCGATCTCCGTCGTCGACCGCTTATTCCCGTCCCTGTCCTGCCAGCTGCGGGTCCGCAATTTGCCCTCTATGCACACCTGCTTGCCCTGGGTCAGGTACTTCTCACAGAACTCGGCCAGCTTGCCCCAGGCGATGATGCGGTGCCACTCCGCCCGGATCTTGCGCTCATTTGTCGTGGGGTTGAAAACCAGTTCGTTGGTGGCGATCGAAAAGCGGGCGATGGCCCGCTGATTTTGCGGCAAGTAGCGGAGGTCGGGCTTGCCACCCAGGCGTCCGATGAGAATGACTTTGTTCAGGCTATTGACGTCTCTCATTTTGAGGACAACTCCTTGATTTTTTCCTGGGCGATCCGGGCCTCCTCTTCCAAAGGGTACTTGCTGATCAGGAGCTTGAAGACGACCAGCGCCTCGTCCCTCTTTCGCAGCTCGGCCAAGGCCAGGCCCTTTTTGAGGTAGGCGGCCGCAACCTTGTCTCCCTGGGGGTATTCGAGGATCAGGTTATTTAACTCCTCCACGGCCTCGTTGAACTTCCTCTGGCTGAAGAGGCACTCCCCGATCCAGTAGAGGGCATTGTCGGCCAGCGGGCTGTCCGGGAAGTTATCGCGATAGATCTTGAACCCGTCGGTGGCCAGATCGAAGTTGCCCTTGAGATAATCGGCATAGGCCGTGTTATAGACCTCTTGGGGAGAAAGCGAGGTGGGGGTGACGGCGGAAGGCTTCTTCTCGGGCGGAGGAGGAGCCGTCTTCTGCTCAGCCGGTTTTTTCTCGCCGGGCGCTCCCTCTTTATCCTTGGCCTCCGGCCCCGTGCCGGGAGCCGAGGACGGCCCTCCTTTCATGGTCAGCAGCTCTTCGGATATCTTTGCCAGAAGCAGGTTGACCTGGTCGATCTTGTCGAGGAGGAATTGATACTGGGAAGGGACGTTTTTGAGCCCCTGCTGGACGCTGGTCTGGTCGGCCTGGAGGAGCTTGACCAGGGATTGGAGGTCCCGGACCTGGGTCCTCAGAGACTCGATCTCGGCGGCGTTGCGGTCGAGCTTCTCCTCCAGCAAAACCAGGTGTTTTTTGAGGGCTTGGATATCCTCGTAAATGAGCTCGTAGGTCTTTTTGCTCTTGTCCTGGCCGAACGAAAGCGGAAAACACAGAACAATCGCGAGAAGCCCCGCCAGGCACTTGGGCATCGACGGACGCTTATTTCTCGATGATCAGGAATTGGGCTCTTCTGTTCTTCTGCCAGGCGATCTCGGTATGACCGTTGTCCAACGGCTGGCTCTTTCCGTAAGAGATCACCTGCATTCTCTGCGGGGAGACGCCGAGCGATACCAGGTAGTCATAGGTGCTCTTGGCTCTCTTTTCGCCCAGGGCCAGGTTGTATTCTTCGGTGCCCCTCTCGTCGCAGTGCCCCTCGATCAGGATCTTGGCGCTCGAAAACTTCCTCATCCAGGCAGAATTGGCCTCCAGCGCGGGCTTGGCGTCATCGCGGACCAGGTAGCGGTCGTAATCGAAATAGATCATCTTCAGCGGCGCTGCGAGGTTGATTTCCTCGAGCGACTTCGACATGAAGATCTCCTCTTCGGTCATCTCCGGCTTTACCACCGGCGGCGCCTCATCCACCTTCTCGACTTTGGGCTGTTCTTTGGCCGGAGGAGGGGGGGCCACAGTCTTGGCTTTCGGCTTGCAGTTGGTCGTGAACATGACCAGCAGACAGCAGACAAAGGTTAAAATGATGATTTTCCTGATCATTCCTCTTCCTCCTTAAAAAAAGATCT
>Ga0105106_10004388_pt1 | contig 10090 bp, 7 predicted proteins | sample PPLLaktember2015_5_FD_79109 | JGI IMG/M metagenome (GOLD analysis project Ga0105106, IMG submission 79109) | Freshwater sediment microbial communities from Prairie Pothole Lake near Jamestown, North Dakota, USA - PPLs Lake P8 Core (1) Depth... | ecosystem: Environmental > Aquatic > Freshwater >... | reverse complement strand
GGAACATCCGGACGAAACGCTCGTCCTTCAGCAGGCCGGGAAGGATGCGCTTGATCGCGACCTTCTTCTTGAAGCCGGCCATCGACTCGGCCTCGGCCACGTAGACCTCGGCCATGCCGCCGGAATCGAGCTTGAAGATGGGGCGATAGCGGTCGGCCATCGGGAGACCGGGCAGCCTGGCCCGTCCGGGGGATTGTAGCCGCACTCGGGCGCGTGGACGCAGCGATTCGCGAGGGCGCTCTCGCCGACGGACCCCGGGCATGCGGGCCGTGGCGACCCGCCGCGTCGCCGCGGGCGGGCCAACGCTGGGGTCAGGAGGGCGGCGGATCGTAGCTCTGCAGCTCGAGCCGCAGCGCCCCGACCCACATGTCGCTTTCCATGACGAGCGGGATCCTCCGATCGTCGGCGCTCAACCAGGCATCGAGCTTGAACACGCGCTTGCCGGGCAGCGGCTGGTCGAACATGTCGACCCGCGTCATCGTGCCGGAGATCTTCACGACGTCGTCCGCGCCGAGCCCGAGCGCGCGCCCGATGCTCGGCATGCGGGCGAGGCCGCCCTTGCCCTTGCCCTCGATCTCGAGCCGCATCAGCGTCACGCCGTCGACGACGTGGGCCTTCACGCGCTCTCCCGGTCCGACCCGTTGCGCGCGCACCCACGCCATGACGGAGAGCGGATCGAACGTGTCCAGTGGCCCGCGTTTCAGGTGCTTGCGCGCCTTGCCGTCCTTCGTGTCGAGGATCCGGACCTGGCCGCGGCCCTCGTACGCCGTGGTCGTGACGCGCTTCTTGTAGCCCACGGGGCTCCACCCACCGTAGGTGAGCGTGTTCTCGGAGGAGATCGTCGCACCCGTCGCCGCATCCACGGTGGTGACCATGTCGTCGGTCACCGTGGCGAGAAGGGACACGATGCCGCTCGTGCGTGCGTGGCCCTCGATGCGCACGACCGGAGCGCCGCGCGGAGGGCCGCCGCGCGGATCGGGCTCGAGCGCGACGATTCGCGCCTCGGCGAGGCCGGCCGGATTGCCGGCGAAGGTGACGTCGAAGCGGAAGTGCTCGCCGACGCGCAGCGTGGGCCCGAACGCGGCAGGTCGTGCGGTCTTCGGCAGCCGACGGCGTGGATCGCGAAACTGCGGCGTCAACAAGGGCTGCGCCCAGCCGATCGCACCCGAGGTGCGCATCGCCTTGCCGGGTCCCCGCGGCGGCCGTCCGCTGGATCCCGTCGCGAGCGACGGCATCTCGCCGTCGGGCATCACCGCACCATCGGGCGCCGCGAGGGCGTTGGCCGCGGTGGCCGTGGGCTTCGGCGCCGCGCGGACGCTCGCTTCGCGCCCCACGAGGGCGAGTCCCACCGCGAGCACGGGCAACCCGAGCCCCAGCGCTGGCCGACCGACGATCCTGCGCGCATGTTCCATCGTCGGAACCGCGCCGAGCGTAGCAGATCGTGGGCTCTCGCCCGGGCCCCGCCGCCACTCCTTAAGGTGATTGCGGACTCCGCGGCCGGAGCACTAGCATGCCCGCCCCCGTCCGTATGCCGACCGGTTCCGCCGTCGCCATCAGTCAGGGCGATCCGCGTGGCGTGGGACCCGAGCTCCTGCTGCGTGTCGCCGCCGATGGCGCCTTGCGCCCCGACGACCTCGTCTTCGCGGATCCGGCCGTCCTCGCCGAACGTGCGCGCACCGTGCCTGCACCCTGGGCCGCCGCGGGATGGACGGCGCTGCGACCTCTGCTCGCACCCGGTTGCGTCGACGGCTGGGGGCAATTCGCGGCGCTGCGATCCGCGGTCGACGCGGTGCTCGCTGCGGCACCGGGCACGCTCGCCCTCGTCACCGCACCGATCGACAAGGCGGCGGCGCGTGCCGAGGGCCTCGCGTATCCGGGACACACCGAGTATCTGGCCGCGCGTGCGGGCGTGCAGGACTTCGCGATGTGCATGGTCGGACCCGTGCTGCGGGTGGTGCTCGCGACGATCCACCTGCCGCTGCGCGAGGTGCCGATCCGACTGCAATCCGCCGACGTCGCGCGCGCAGGTCGACTCGTGGCGAAGATGCTGCGGGAGGACTACGGGATCGCGCGGCCGCGCATCGGCGTGCTCGGGCTCAACCCGCATGCCGGCGAGAAGGGACTGCTCGGCGACGAGGAGATCACGATCATCGCGCCTGCGATCGAGGCGTTGCGGCGCGAGCTCGTCGACGTGGAGATCGGGGGACCGCTGCCGGCCGACGGCGCGTTCCCGGCCCATGCGAAGGGCCGCTGGGACGCGCTCGTCGCGATGTACCACGATCAGGGCCTCGCGCCGTTCAAGCTCCTGCACTTCCACGACGGCGTGAACGCGACGCTCGGCCTGCCGTTTCGCCGCACGTCGCCGGATCACGGCACCGCGATGGACATCGCCGGCACCGGCAGTGTCGATCCGTCGAGCATGCACGCCGCGATCGCGCTCGCGCGGGGAGTGGGGACGTGAGCCGGGCACGCTCGCGCGCTGCTGCACCGCCGCGTGCGGGCCGATCGAAGGACGTGCCCGCGCCGGCGATCGAGGCGCCGCCACCCGAGCCGACGCCGGCCCGCCCCGCGCGCGGCCGGACGAGCAAGCGACGCGAGCCGGCGCCCGCACCCACGCCGACCGTTGTCGACACCGGCTGGATCCGGATCCGCGGCGCTCGCACGCACAACCTGCAATCGATCGACATCGACCTGCCGCGAGGCAAGCTCGTGACCATCACCGGGCCGTCGGGCTCGGGCAAGAGCAGCCTCGCGTTCGACACGCTGTTCGCCGAGGGCCAGCGCCGCTACGTCGAGAGCCTCAGCGTCGCGGCCCGGCAGTTCCTCTCGCAGCTCCCCAAGCCGGACGTCGATCTCGTCGAGGGGTTGTCGCCGACAGTCGCGATCGCCCAGGAGTCGCGCGCACGCAACCCGCGATCGACCGTCGGCACCGCCACGGAGATCTACGACTTCCTGCGCCTGCTCTTCGCCCGTGTGGGCATCGTGTACAGCCACGTCACCGGCAAGCCGATGAAGCGGCACTCGGCGTCCGACATGGTCGCAGAGGTGATGGCGCTGCCGGCCGACACGCGGCTGTCGGTGCTCGCCCCGGTCGCCGTCGATGCGCCCGGCGATCACCGCGAGCTGCTCGACGACCTCCGCCGCCGCGGCTTCGTGCGCGTCGCGATCGACGACGAGGTCCGCGATCTCGGCGATCCGCTCACGCTCGATCCGAACGTGCGCCACACCATCGAGGTGTACGTCGATCGCCTGCGGCTCAAGCCCGACGTGGTCGGTCGGCTGGCCGACTCGATCGAGCTCGCGCTCGGGCTCACCGGCGGCATCGTCGAGGTGCTCACGGTCGACGGGCGCCGGCTGCGGTTCTCCGATCGCCACGCCGAGCTCGACAGCGGCGTCTCCTATCCGGAGATCACGCCGTCGCTGTTCTCGTTCAACTCGCCGACGGGCGCGTGTCCCGAGTGCGACGGGCTGGGCGTCACGCGGATCTTCGATCCCGAGCGGCTCGTGGAGTCGCGGGCGTCGCTGCGCCAGGGCGCGATCCGTCCGTGGGCGCGGCGGTCCGGTTCGGCGCACCACAAGCTGCTCGCCGCGCTCGCCGAGCACCTGCACATCGATCTCGATGCGCCGTGGGCCGAGCTCTCCGACGAGGTCCGCATCGCGATCCTCGAGGGCACCGGCGACGAGGTCGTGCCCGGCCTCGATCGCCCGTTCGAGGGCGTGCGCCCGGCGCTCGCCCGCCGGCTGCGCGAGCTCGAGCAACGCGCCGACGAGCCCGGTGAGGACGAGCCGGGCGAGGCCGAGGACATCGAGGCGTACCTGCGCGAGGTGACGTGCCGGCTCTGCGAGGGCGACCGGCTGCGGCTGCCCGGCCGCATGGTGAGGATCGGCGGGCACAACATCTCGGCGCTCTCGCGCATGCCGCTCGCGGTGCTGCAGGACGAGATCGCGACGCTCGAGCTGCCGTCGAACGAGGCCCGCGAGATCGCCGACGCGGTGCTCGGGCAGATCCGCCAGCGACTGCGCTTCCTCGTCGAGGTCGGGCTCGGCTACCTCACGCTCGATCGCGCGACCATGACGCTCTCGGGCGGCGAGTCGCAGCGAATCCGACTGGCCACGCAGGTCGGCGCGGCGCTGGTCGGGATCACGTACGTGCTCGACGAGCCGAGCATCGGGCTGCACCAGCGCGACAATGCGAAGCTGGTGGCGACGCTGCAGCACCTGCGCGATCTCGGCAACAGCGTGATCGTCGTCGAGCACGACGAGGACACGATGCGGGCGTCCGACTGGCTCGTCGACATGGGTCCCGGCGCAGGGCCGCAGGGCGGACGCATCGTCGCGGCCGGACCGACGGCCGAGGTACTCGCGAATCCGCGGTCGCTCACCGGTGCGTACCTGACCGGCCGGCTGTCGATCCCGGTGCCGGAGCAGCGTCGCCGTCCGCGCGGCCCCTCGATCGTCGTGAAGAACGCGCGCGGCCACAACCTGCAGGGTGTCACCGTGCGCTTCCCGATCGGTCTGCTCACGTGCGTCACGGGCGTGAGCGGATCGGGCAAGTCGAGCCTCGTGCTCGACACGCTGCTCGCCGAGGCCGCGCGCGTGGTGAACGGCGCCGCACGGCCTCCGCTGGCATGCGACGGCGTGGACGGGCTCGAGCACATCGACAAGGTGATCCACGTCGACCAGTCGCCCATCGGTCGCTCGGCGCGATCGAATCCGGCGACGTACACGGGGATCTTCTCCGAGCTCCGCACCGTGTTCGCGATGCTGCCCGAGGCGAAGATCCGCGGATTCCAGCCGGCTCGGTTCTCGTTCAACGTGAAGGGCGGGCGCTGCGAGACCTGCCAGGGCGAGGGGCTGCGACGCATCGAGATGCAGTTCCTGCCCGACGTGTTCGTCACGTGCGAGGCGTGCGGCGGCAAGCGCTACAACCGCGAGACACTCGCGATCACGATGCGCGGCAAGAGCATCGCCGACGTGCTCGCGCTGTCGGTCGCCGAGGCCGTGGACTTCTTCGTCGCGCACCCGAACATCCGCCGGCCGCTCGAGGTCATGCGCGAGGTGGGGCTCGGCTACCTCGCGCTCGGCCAGAGCGCGACCACGCTGTCGGGCGGCGAGGCCCAGCGCATCAAGCTCGCCCGTGAGCTCGCGCGCAAGTCGACCGGCCGCACCCTGTTCGTGCTCGACGAGCCCACCGTCGGCCTGCACTTCGGCGACGTGAAGCAGCTGCTGCACGTGCTGCAACGCCTCGTCGACGAGGGCAACACCGTCGTCGTCATCGAGCACGACCTCGACGTCGCGAAGTCGGCCGACCACGTGATCGACATCGGCCCCGAGGGCGGCAGCAAGGGCGGCAAGCTGGTGACGAGCGGCACGCCGGAGTACGTCGCCCGCTGCGAGTCGGGCCACACCGCCCGCTACCTGGCCCGCGCGCTGGCGGGCTGAGCGGACGCCTTCGCCAGCCGCGTCACTGCGGCACGAACACGGCGAACCACGGCGCGCGGCCCGGATCGTCGGCGACGAGGTCGAGGTAGCCTGCGGCCACCAGCGCGCTCGCGTCGGGTGCGAGCGCGACGTTCCACGCTTCGGCCGAGGACACCGCGACCGTGGGCTCCAGGTCGGCGCTCCACAGCCAGGTGCCCTCGGGATCGAACGCGCCGACCTCTGCGCGGTCGCCGTTGGTGCCGGCGATGACGATCGTGCCATCGCAATCGATCGCGACCGCACCCACGTGCTCGGGCAGCGGCGTGCCATCGATCGCGAAGCTCTCCGTGCCGTCGCTCGCGAACCCGCGCAGGAAGCCGCGATGGCCCGTGAGCGGGTAGGCGTAGCCGCCCACGACCAGCTCCGCCGCGGGGCCGACCGCGAGGGCTTCGGGCCGGTACCGGTCGCCGCCGAACGACGCGACCTCGACCAGCTCGCCGTCGTCGCCGCGTGCGTAGATGCGTGCGCCCGGCAAGGCGGCGACGTCGGCCTCGACCATGACCCGCGGCGAGCCGTCGGGCGCGAGCGCATACCGCAGTGGGTCCACGCCCCAGGGCGCGTCACCCACGAGGGTTTCCTGGGCGAGGACATTGCCCCACGGATCGAGCTCGACGAGCACCAGCTCGGTGGGATCCGTGACTTGGTAGTCGCTGGTGGCCGCCACGTGGAGATGCAGATCGCCGTCGATCGCGAGCGCTGCGTGGCGTGCGTCGTTCGGCCAGTCGGGATTCGCGGGATCGCTCGGCAACTCCCACCGCCAGCGATGCCCGCCGGCCTCGTCGAACGCGAGCACGACGATGCGGCTGTCGATGAACGTCCAGCCGGACGCGTGGACCTCGGCGAGATGCTCGCGCACGAGCGCGTAGGGACGGCCGAGCGCATCCACGGCCGCCGCGAGCGGGACGTCTTCGAGGCCCATGCTGCCGGCGTACGCGTCGGTCCAGCGCACCTCGCCATCGACGTCGTAGCGCACGGTGACGACGTCGGGGTCCGCCTGCGAGTCCGCTTCTCGAGAGCGGTGCAGGAGCACGAAGTCGCCCCCGGGCGCGCAGGCGAGCCCGAACGGGACGTCGAGGTCGGGCGCCGCGGCGACCCAGGACGCCGTGTGCGAGTGCGGTCGCGAGCTCCATGCACCCGCACACGTCGGTTCGTCCGCGGTCGTGCTCGTGCCGCCGCCCTCCGTGGTGCTCGACGAACCACCGGTGCTCGCGCTGCTGCTCGTGCCGGTCGAGGCGTCCGACGACGTTCCCGACGTGTCGGTGCTCGCGACGACGGTGCTGGCGTCGTCGGCACAGCCAGCGACGAGGAGAGCTGCTACGGCGACGCACCTCGCCGTCATGCCCGTCTCCGCCGGCGCACGGCGAACAACAGCGGCAGCAACCATGCCGACGGCGGTCGCCGAGCGACGGCGCAGCCCTCCTCCTTCGCAGGTGCATCCGCGCCCGTCGCTTCGCTGCTCGCTGGCGCGTCGCCGACCGTGGTCTCTGCCGACGCAGTCGCATCACCCGTCGAGGTCGAGCCCGCGGAACCGCTGGACGTCGAGCTGCTCGCGTCGTCCGTCGCGCCCCCGCTCGTCGTCGTCGTGCCCGGTCCCGGCCAGTCCGTGTCGTTGCCGTCCGTGTCGGCCGTGCACACGCCCTCGTGGGCGATGTCGACGCCCGCGCACTCGGTGGCGGTGCACGCGTTCAGATAGCTCGTGCCATCGACGCCGCAGACCGGATCGTACTCTTCGGGGCACGGACAGTAGTTCGGCTGGATGCGTGCGCACTCGGCCACGGACAGGCCGCTCGCGGCGATCCAGTCGTGGGCCGCCGCGGTCGCGATGTCGGGGACGAGCGCGTTGTTCTCGCGCGCGGCGATCTCTCGCGCGACATCGACCGCACCGGAGGCGATCATCAGGTGGCCGACCGCACACGCGGTGCCGTCATCGTCGACGAACACCGGGACGCGACGCGCGTGGGTCTGGTTGCGCGGGAATTCGCCGCGATCGGCGTAGGCGTGCAGGCGATCGAGGTGCTGCGCCCGCGCGCGGCGGAGCGCCGCGGACAGCCCGTCGACCCGCGCGGTGCGCAGCTCGGCCTCGACCTCGGCCAGGTGACGACGAATGCGGGCGCGATCCGCTTCGCGGGGGCCGATCACCTCGCCACCGTGCGCCGGAGTGAACGCAACCATCGCCAGCAGCCACCACATCGCCATCGCTACGAGTCGAGCACCCGGCGACGCGTTTCGCAAGGCCGTCAGCCGGCGTCGCGGGCGGACGCCTTCGCCAGGCCCGTGCGGGCCCGTTCTTCGCGCCTTGCGTCGGTGTGGGTCTCGGCGATGGCGAGCCCGCGCGCCGACTCATTCCTTGTTGCGCAGCGTTTCGTCCAGCTCGGACACGCTCGTGCGCAGCTCGTCGATCGAGTCGCGCAGGCGCCGAGTCGTCGCGAGCTTCGGACGGGCACGCGAGAGCGCGTCGGCCTCGGCGGCCTCACGTGTGTCGCCGGAGCCACGCTCGATCACCGCGCCCGGCGAGACGTTGTGGATCTTGCAGTACCAGCGCTCGCCGAGCTGGTAGGACACGATTCCGACCGGCCAGCCTTCGACCGTGTCGGAGCGCTCGCGGTAGCCTTGGGGCACGAATGTGGACGACATGGTCGCGGTCCTTGTCGCTAGCGTTCGATCGGCGCCCGCACGAGGTTGCCCCACTCGGTCCACGATCCGTCGTAGTTGCGGACGTCGGGATGGCCGAGCAGGTATTTGAGCACGAACCACGTATGGCTCGACCTCTCGCCGATGCGGCAGTAGGCGATGGTCGGTCGCGCAGCGGTGATGCCCTGCGACGCATAGAGCTGGTCGAGCTCTTCGACCGGCTTGAACGTGCCGTCCGCCCGGCACGCGCTCTCCCACATGATGTTGCACGCGCCGGGGATGTGGCCGCCGCGCTGGCACGTCTCCGGGAGTCCGGGGGGAGCGAGCAGCACGCCGGTGTACTCCGCCGGGCTGCGCACGTCGACCAGCCCGGCGCTGTGTCGGTCGATCGCCGCCATGACGTCCGGCAGGAACGCGCGAATCGAGTTGTCGGCCTCCGCAGCGACGTAGGCGCGGGCTGGATATCGCGGGACCTCGAGCGACACCTCGCGACCTTCGGCCAACCACTTGTTGCGGCCGCCGTTCATGATTCTCACGTCGGCGTGGCCGAAGATCTTGAGCTGCCAGAACGCCCAGCACGCGAACCAGTTGTTGTTGTCACCGTAGAGCACGACGGTCGTGCCGCGGTCGCAGCCCGACTCCGACATGAGCCGCTCGAGCGCGCCCCTGGGCAAGATATCGCGCATCCGCGTGTCGCACAGCTGCTTCCGCCAGTTCCAGCCGATCGCACCGGGGACGTGCGCCTCTTCGTACGCGTGCGTGTCGACGTCGACCTCGACGACGCGCACGCTCGGGTCCTGGAGATGTTCCGCGACCCACGAGGTCTCGACCAGCACTTCGGGGTGGGCGTACTCCGCCATTGGATTCCTTCGCCGCGCCGACCTGCGGGCGCGAGCAACGTGGCAGCCTATCACGACCGGTTCACTGGGTCACCTGGTCGGGCTCGCCGACGCCGCGCGGGCGCGTGCTTCCAGTTTCGTGTCCGCGAGCGCGGTCGCGATCGCGATCGCGCGGCGGAACTCTGCGCGGGCTTCGTCGGCGCGGCCGCCCTTCGCGAGGACGTTGCCGAGTGTGACGTGATGGTGGCCGGTCTGCCTCGCGTCTTTGTCCATCTTCTCCACGTACCAGTCGTGGGTGATGCGCGCGCGCGCGATCGCGTCGTCGTGGCGGCCGAGGTCGGTCAGCACCATCGCGTAGTTGTCGGACGCGTTGGCCCACGCGTGGTTGCGGGTTTCGAGACGCTCGAAGATGGCGACCGATTCGGCGTGGGCATCGGCGCACTCGCGCAGGCGATCTTGCATGCACAGGCTCGCGCCGAGGTTCGTCATCACGTTGGCGATGTGTGTGTGATCGTGGCCGAGACTCGGCTCGAGGATCGTGAGCGCCTCACGGGCGAGCCGCTCGGCGCCGGTGAAATCGCCGGCCTGCACGTGCACACCCGCCGCGTTGATCAGCATCTGGCCGCGGTGCGGGTGCGTGGGGCCGAGCTCGTCCGCAGCCGTCGCGATCGCTTCGTCGACGAGCGCCATCGCGGCCTCGCGCTCGCCGAGATTCACGAGCACGCCCGCCAGCTGCGTCTTCAGGCCCGTCACGGACGCGCTCGCGCCCTTGGCCTGGCGCCCGCGGATCGCGAGCGCACGCTCGTACGGCGCTCGCGCCTCCTCGAGCTCGCCGCGCTGTTGCAGCGAATAGCCCATCGCAGCGTCGAGCGTCGCTTGCGACGACTCGCCGTCGGGGATCCGATCGATCGCGGCCTGGGCGTTCTTGCGCCACAGCTCGAGCACCTCGCGCGTGCCGGCCTCGACGGGGATGCAGCTCAGCAAGCGGCTCGCGGTCTCGGCGGCGAGCAGGTCCTGGCCCGTCGCGTCGGCGAGGTAGTGGGCCGCGGCGAGCTCGCGGTACGCCCCCGGATCGTCGCCCAGCTGCTCGAGCGCCCAGCCGAGCGCCGCGCGAGCCTCGGCGCGCGACCGCGGATCGG
>Ga0105106_10004387_pt1 | contig 10090 bp, 9 predicted proteins | sample PPLLaktember2015_5_FD_79109 | JGI IMG/M metagenome (GOLD analysis project Ga0105106, IMG submission 79109) | Freshwater sediment microbial communities from Prairie Pothole Lake near Jamestown, North Dakota, USA - PPLs Lake P8 Core (1) Depth... | ecosystem: Environmental > Aquatic > Freshwater >... | reverse complement strand
GGCCGGGACGTGCTCGCGCGGCAGCGTGACCAAGGTCCGCCGAGCCGCCTGCGGGGTCTCATCAGCCGGGAGCGTCGGCACATCCCCCGCGCTCACCAGCACGTGCTCGCGGGCGATGAGGTCGTGGGCGAGGTCACCAGCGGGACGTTCTCGCCGACCCTCGGCCGGGGCATCGGCATGGCGTACCTGTCTCCGCCCGATCGGTTCGAGCCCGGGACCGAGGTCGAGATCGACATCCGCGGTCGGCGCGCCCTCGCGAGCGTCGTGAAGCCCCCGTTCGTGGAGCGGAACCCGCGCTGAGGGCTACACGGCCCGGGCTGCGGCAGTGAGGAAGTCGTCCACGGATGCGCCCCCGAACTCCGTGCGCAGCAGGAGCTTGGTGAGGATCGCGGGGGCGCGCGGGCCGTCGGGCACGACCGCCACGACGACGTACAGGCTCGAGTCCGGGATGCCCAGCTCCCGGATCGGTCCGTAGCCGGGGGCCGCCACGAAGTAGGCCCACCTGGTCGGCTGGTCTCCGACGCGGCAGGTCCCCTGACCGTGGGCGACGTAGTCGCCGGGAGAGTCCGGGTCCCCCTTCACGAAGCCGGGGGCGTGGTCCACCACGATCGTCTGGCGTGTCGCGCTGCAGTTGCGCGACCGGGTGACCAGGTCCATCGCCTGCCCGGTGGCGGCCAGGTAGAAGTAGTCCGAGGGGACCCCAACCTTGGTGCCGTCGACCCAGACCGCGGCCATGCCCTCTCTGAGGCTTCCGTCCTCCCATGCCCCGGGGCGAGGGCGTGCCACGAACCCGCCCCGTGCATCATCGTCCTCGCCCGCGAGGACGGGCTCCCATCCATCGGGGATGAGGGCCCGCACCGGCCCGGCCGTGACCTGCCGGAACGGGCTCGGCGACTCTTGGATGCGGAGCGGGGCGACCTCGGCCGTGGGCGGGACGACCAGGGTCGCGGAGCGGCATCCCGCGGCGACCAGGGCAAGCATCAGGCAGCCGATGACCGTGCGCACCCCGCGACCTCCTGGCGGAGCATAGCTTGGTGGCGGCGACCGTGCGAGCGCCGGGTCACCCAGGGCCCTCGTCGGCCCCCGGCCGCCGGAGGTAGCATCCGCCTCGACAACTGCACAGGTTCGTGCCCTCGCGGTGCCCGGGTCGGCGGCAGCCGGTTCGGGCGGAGGCGGGACGGGCGGATCCCGAGCCCGCGAAGAGGGAAGCCGGTGAGAGTCCGGCGCGGTCGCGCCACTGTGACCGGGGAGCGAGCCCGACGAGCCACTGGGAGCGATCCCGGGAAGGGTCGGGGGAGCGTCGATCCGGGAGCCAGGAGACCTGCCGAGAGGGAGCGCACGGGTCGTCCTTCGCACGAAAGGAGACGCGTATGCGACCCCCGAGGCCGTGGATCGCCCGGCCCGCCCCGCTCCTGCTCGCGCTCGTCGTGTTCATCGCGGCGTGCGCCGAAGACCAGCCGCCACGTGTGTCGACGTCTGGGTCGTCGCCCACCGCTCAGGCGGCGTTCCCGGTCACGGTCGTGGACGACGACGGCGTAGAGGTCACCGTCGCCGCCGAGCCACGGCGGATCGTGACCTTCGCTCCCTCGATGACCGAGATCGTGTTCGCGCTCGGTCTCGGGGACCGCCTCGTGGGGGTCTCGGGCCCATCCGACGACCATCCGGCGGCGGCCCGCCGGATCGAAGAGGTGGGCGGCGCGGGCGAGTTCGGCGTCGACCCCAACGTGGAGCGGGTCGTGGCGCTCGAGCCCGATCTGTTCCTCACGATCAGCGGTGGCGAGCAGTGGAAGGCGAAGCTCCGTGAGCTGGGCGTGCCCATCGTCACCCTGAACGCGACCGACTTCGACGACCTGCTGGCCGACATCGAGGTCGTCGGCGAGGTGACGGGCGCGACGACCCAGGCTGCTTCGCTGGTCGAGGAGATGGGCGCGCGAGCCGAAGTCGTTGCGGCGCAGACCTCAGAGCGCGTGAGCTGCTTCTTCGAGGTGTTCTTCGGTCAGACCCTGACCACGGTGGGCCCGAACACCTTCATCTACGACCTCCTCGAGCGGGCCGGGTGCGACCCGGTCACGTCCGATGCCGCGAGCGACTATCCGGAGTGGTCGGTCGAGGATCTCGTCGCGGACGGGCCCGACATCTACATCGCCACTCCGGAGTCCGCGCAGAGCGCCGAGGCGATCGCGGAGCGGCCGGGCTTCGAGGGCATCCCCGCGGTGGCCTCCGGCGCCGTGGTGCTGGTCGACGGCGATCTCGTGACGAGGCCCGGCCCCCGCGTCGTCGAGGGACTCGAGCAGCTCGCCGCCGCGATGGGTTCCTCCGGGGGCTGACGTGCGGCTCGCCGCGGGACGCTACCGGCTGGTGCTCGTGCTCCTTTCCCTCGGGCTCCTGGCCTCCGTCCTGCTGGCCGTGGGGGTCGGGGCCGTGGGGATCCCGCCGACGTCGGCCGTGCGGCTGATCGCATGGAAGCTCGGCCTTGCCGAGCGACCCGACGACGTGTCTCGAGCCACCGAGATCATCCTGTTCGAGCTGCGCCTCCCGAGGGTCGCGCTGGCCGCGGTCGTGGGGCTCGCCCTCGCGGTGAGCGGAACCCTGTTCCAGGGTCTGTTCCGCAACCCGCTCGCCGATCCGGCGATCATCGGTGTCTCCTCCGGCGCGGCGCTCGGCGCGATCATGGTGATCGTCCTGGGCGGCGGCGCGGTCATGGGCGGCCTGGGGGTATCGATGGCGGCGTTCGTGGGCGGCATGCTCACGGCGTTCTTCGTGTACCGGCTCGCGAGGGTCGGTCCGGCGGTCAACGTCGCCACGCTCCTGCTGGCGGGCATCGCGGTGGCGGCGGTGATCTCGGCGGCGATGTCGCTGCTGATGTCCTTCGCCGGTGAGGAGATCAGGAGCATCTACTTCTGGCTGCTCGGGGGCCTGTCGGCGCGTGGGTGGACCGCGCTCGGGATCGTGGCCCCGCTGATCCTGCTCGGCGTGAGCGGGGCCGTGGTCCTGGTCAGGGACCTGAACCTGGTCTCGCTCGGCGAGGAGCGGGCCGCACAGCTCGGCGTCGACATCGACAGGTTCAAGTGGCAGGCGGTGGCGCTGGGCGCCCTGCTGACGGGCGCGGCGGTGTCGGTGAGTGGCGTGATCGGGTTCGTCGGGCTGATGACGCCACACGTCCTCCGCCTCGTGGTGGGGGCGGATCATCGGCGGCTGTTGCCGGCCGTGCTCCTCGCGGGGCCGATGTTCCTCGTGCTCGCAGACCTCGTGTCTCGGGTCGCGCTCGCGCCGCAGGAGCTCCCGCTTGGCGCCGTGACGGCGCTGATCGGCGGGCCGTTCTTCCTGGTGCTACTGCGACGCGAACGGAGGATCGCCGGTGCCACCGCCTGATCCCGCCCTCACGCTCCGGGGAGTGACCGCCCGGTACGGCCCCGCGCCACCGGTGGTCCGCGACGTCTCGCTGTCGGTCGACCCCGGGGAGGTCGTGGGCCTCGTCGGCCCCAACGGGTCGGGCAAGACGACCCTCGTGCGCGTGGTCTCGCGCGCGCTACCGCCGGCGTCCGGCGCGGTGCGGGTGGTCGGGCGCGACCCGTACGCGATGTCGGGTCGAGAGACCGCCCGTCTCCTGGCCGTCGTGCCGCAGGACGTGCTGCCGGCGTTCTCCTTCACGGCGCTCGAGGTCGTTCTGATGGGTCGCACCCCCTACCGCTCCGCGCTCGGCGGGGGATCGCCGGACGACTGGGCGAGGACCCGTGCCGCGATGGCGGCGGCGTCCGTCCAGCACCTGGCCGACCGCCCGTTCGAGGAGCTCTCTGGCGGCGAACGGCAACGGGTGGTGCTGGCGCAGGCTCTCGCGCAGGAGGCCCCGGTCCTCGTGCTGGACGAGCCGACGAGCCACCTGGACATCCGTCACGTCGTGGACCTGCTCGCCATCGTCCGAGGACTCGCCGCGGGCCAGGGCACCGCGGTGCTCGCCATCCTCCACGACCTGAATGTGGCCTCCGTGGCGTGCGACCGGATCGTCGTGCTCCACCGCGGGGAGACCGTGGCCGAGGGGGAGCCGGGAGCCGTGATCACGGACGACCTGCTGCGCGCGGTGTACGGGGTCGAGGCCGACGTCGTCACCGATCACGCGACCGGGCGCCCGGCGATCCGGCTCGGGCGCCCTCGGACGCTCCGGGCCCCGCTCGGGCGTCGCGCCCACGTGGTGGGCGGGGCGGGTCGAGGCGCACCCCTGCTCCGTCGGCTCGCCGAGATGGGCTACGAGGTGAGCGTCGGCGTGCTGCATGCGAGCGACACCGACGAGGCGGTGGCGGAGCGGCTGAACCTCGTGCGGGTGAGCGTGCCGGCGTTCTCGACGATCGATCGGGAGAGTGCCGCCGAGTGCCGTCGACTGATGGAGGCCGCCGACCTCCTGGTCGTCTGCGACGCGCCCTTCGGGCCCGGGAACCTCGAGAACCTCCGCCTCGCCGTGGCTGCCGCGCGAGGCGGTGTCCCGACCGTCCTGCTCGAGCAGGTGCCCATCGCCGAGAGGGACTTCACCGATGGAGCGGCGGCCGAGCTCTGGGGCGCGCTCAGGGGCCTATCGACGGTCGTGGCCGACTACGAGGACGTGGCCGTCGAGGCGGGATGAGCGAACGGCACGACGTTGCTCGGAGGCTCCTCGGCGGGTCCGGTTGGATCGGGGGCGAGCGCAGGCCGGCCGATGACCGTCTGGCCCACGTGGTGAGGCAGGCAGAACGACACCCTGCTCCCGCCCGCCGGCAGGGGATCGAGCCACATGATGCCTCCATGCCGGACCACCAGCTGGCGGGCGAGGTGCAGGCCAACCCCGGCGCCGTCGCGCTCCTTGCGCAGGATCTCCTCACCGGTCGAGAAGGGTTCGGTGAAGGCGAGCGCCGCCGTGCTGCGCTCCATGCCGGAGCCGTGGTCGGTGACCGAGACGACCACGCCTTCCTCCATCGAGCGCGCGCGGATCTCCACCGGCATGCCGGCGGCCGTGTAGCGGCACGCGTTGTCCAGGAGCTGACGGACGACCTCGGCGATCCGCACGGGGTCTGCCGAGGCGGTGAGGGTGTCCGGCACCGCACGCTGGATCGGGACCTCCCGGTAGCGGCGGTCGAGCTCGTCGGCCGTGTGCCGAAGGACCGGCGCGAGATCGACCTCGCTGATCCTGAGATCGAGCGTGCCGCGTTCGAGGTCTGCCATCGTCAGCATCTCGTCCACGAGCAGCATCAGCTTGTCGAGCGAGCCCTCGAGCTGGCCGATGAACTCCTCGTGCTCCTCCTCGGGGATGCCGCGCCGCCTCAGCACGTACGCGATCCCCTTGGCGACCGTCACCGGCGTCCGCAGCTCGTGCGACACGTTCGCGAGGAACTCCGCCTTGGCCGTCGTGAGATGGGCGAGCTGGTCGGTCGTGTCGGCAAGAGAGCCCTCGAGCTCACGCCCGCGGGCCAGCTCGGTCACCATCCCGCGCGCGAGCTCGAGGGCCGGTCGGTGTCCGAGCGTCACCTGGCCGAGCTGGACGGCGTGGATCGCTCGCAGGAGCTCATCGAGGCCCTCCTCCTTCAGGAGGTACCCCGCCGCCCCGGCCTCGAGCGCCTCGGCGACGATGATGGGAGAGGAGAAGACCGTCCAGCACAACACCCGGGTCTCCGGGGCCGTGGCGACGAGCCTGCGGATCAGCTCAGCGCCCGAGAGCCCCTCGAGGCCGATCTCCGCCACCACCACGGTCGGCTGCGTTCGCGCCGCCGCCTCGACCGCCCGGAAGCCGTCGGTGACCGCCTCGACCTCGAGGTCCGCCCTCGACGTGATCAGGGCGTACTGCAGCTGCGCGAGTCCGTCCGCCGTGTCGCACAACAGGACCCTGTTGGACATCACCAGAGGTATCGAACGACCACCCCTCCGGGTTGAGGTTGCGTCGCCCGAACGGCGTATCCCTCCCGGCCGAGCGACGCGGGCCGGGCTACTCGACCAGGCCGCTCCGGATCGCGATCGCCACCGCCTGGGCGCGGTCGTTGGCGCCCAGCTTCTCGAAGATCCGCTCGAGGTGCGTCTTCACCGTGTGCGGCGAGATCCCGAGATCGTGCGCGACCTCCTTGGTGGTGGCCCCGTACGCCACCTTCTGCAGGATCTCCTTCTCGCGCTTGGACAGCGGCGGGGACTCCACCCGCTTCTCGGCGAGCTGGACCTCCTCGATGAACGCGCGGGTGAGCTGGGGGTGGATCACGGCCTTGCCCTCGAGCGCGAGCCGGGCAGCGTTCACGAGCTCGTCGGCCGAGGCGTCCTTCAGGAGATAACCGGAGACGCCAGCCTGGATCGCCTCGGAGATCGACGCCCTGGACTCGTCGACCGTGAACAGGATCACACGGGTCTCGGGGGAGGCCGCGCGGATCGCCTTGGTCGCCTCGATCCCGCCCATCCCCGGCATCCTCACGTCCATGAACACGATGTCGGGCGTGAGCTCACCGGCCTTGGCGACGGCGACCTCTCCGCTCTCGGCCTCGCCGACGACCACGACGTCGCCCTCGAGGTCCAGGGCGGCGTGAAGTCCCTCTCGGGTCACCGGGTGGTCGTCCACGATCAAGATCCTGATCGATGCCATCGCGCTCCCGTGGTCGAGCCGTGAACCATCCATAGCGTGGGCCGCCCATAGAATAGTTGTTCAGACCCCAGGAAGGAACGAACCGATGGACGAGGTCGAGTCCGGACACGATGCCCTCGAACCGGCGGCGAGCCCCGCCGGGGACGGCGTGCCGAGCGCGGAGGTGCTGTACGAGGCGCTGAAGAACGTCTACGACCCGGAGCTCGGCATCAACATCGTGGACCTCGGGCTCGTCTACGACGTGGCCGTTGATCCCGAGGGGCACGTCCACGTCGAGTACACCCTCACGACGATGGGCTGCCCGATCGGGCCGCTGATCGAGCAGCAGATGCAGGCGTTCCTCGCCTCCGTCCCAGGCGTGATCTCGGTGGACGCCGAGATGGTCCTGCGACCTCCGTGGAGCCCCGAGATGATGTCCGAGGAGGCCAAGGCTGCCCTCGGGTACTTCTGACATCCCCTGTCCGTGGTTCGCGCCTGCATGAGCTCCTGCCGGGCTACGCTGGGCTCGTGACGGCGATCGATGAGCCGCGCGATCGGTTCGCGGAGCGGTTGCGAGCGCAGATGCTCTCGGCGCTGGAGCTGTACGCGATCGCGCTCGGAGACCGCCTCGGGCTCTACCGGGTGCTCCGAGACGGCCGCTCGAGGACGGCCCCCGAGCTGGCGACCGAGCTCGGGCTCGCGGATCGGTACGTGCGTGAGTGGCTCGAACAGCAGGCGGTCGCGGCGATCCTCGAGGTCGACGACGTGGCGGCCGGGCCGTCGGAGCGTCGCTACCGGTTGCCCGTCGAGCACGCGGCCCCCCTGCTCGAGCCCGCCGATCCCACCTACGCGATGGCCGCCCTGCGGAGCATCGCCTCCATCCCGCTCGAGCTCGCCGACGTCGCCGGGGTCTTCCGCACGGGCGGGGGCCTGGCGTGGCACGAGGTGGAGTACGGCGACGAGGAGTCCAGGGACGGGAACCGCGCCGCGTTCGAGCACGACCTCGCCGGCTGGATCGCCTCGGCTCCCGGGATCCACGCGCGGCTCGCCGACGCGTCGCGCCCGGCCGTCGTCGCCGACGTCGGCTGCGGCGCCGGCTGGTCGACCATCGCGCTCGCGCGGGCGTATCCCGGCGCGCGCGTGCACGGCGTCGACGCGAACCCGCGTGTGATCGAGCTCGCGCGCCGGCACGCATACGAGACCCAGGTCCAGGGCCGCGTGAGCTTCACGGTCGCCGACGCCGCCCACCTGGACGGGGGACCGTACGACCTCGTGTGCTTCTTCGAGTGCCTGCACGACATGCCTCGCCCGGTCGATGCGTTGGCCCGGGCCCGCGAGCTGCTTGCCGAAGGGGGAGCCGTGCTGGTGGGCGACGAGCGGACCGCGGAGTCGTTCACCGCTCCAGGGGACGATCTGGAGCGCTCGAACTACGCGTGGAGCGTGCTGTCGTGTCTGCCATACGGGATGTCCGGGGAGGATCCGGCCGGTACTGGCACGGTGATGCGCCCCGCCACGCTGGGACGGTACGCCTCCGAGGCCGGGTTGAGCAGGACCGAGGTGCTGCCGGTGGGTCATCGGGACTGGCGCTTCTATCTGCTTCGCCCCTGAAAGCCGGGCGAAGGCGCCGGGAGGCGCACGGCCGCCGAAATCCGACCTGTCGAGTAGACTTTGGGGTGGTCCCGGGGCTATCCTGGGACGCACCGAGCTGGCACATCCGACCCTCGGCGAGGAAGGGATCAGCGTTGGCCGTCAGCCAGGAAGAGCACCTCCAGGAGCTCGCCAAGGGATACCGCTTCGACTGGAAGGACGCGGATCACTCCGTGTTCACGCCGAAGAAGGGTCTGTCGCCGGCCGTCGTCGAAGAGATCTCCGCCCTGAAGGCCGAGCCCGACTGGATGCGCAAGTTCCGGTTGAAGGCGCTGAGGCACTTCGACGCCCGTCCGATGCCCTGGTGGGGGGCGGACCTCTCCGACATCGACTTCCAGGACATCTACTACTTCATCCGCTCGACCGAGAAGCAGGCGAAGAACTGGGAGGACCTGCCCGAGGACATCCGGGGCACGTGGGACAAGCTCGGCATCCCCGAGGCGGAGAAGAAGTACCTGGGCGGTGTCAGCGCCCAGTACGAGAGCGAGGTCGTGTACCACAAGATCAAGGAGGAGCTCGACCAGATGGGCGTGCTCTTCACCGACATGGACAGCGCTCTGCGTGACCATCCGGACATCGTGAAGGAGTACTTCGGCACATTGATCCCGCCGAACGACAACAAGTTCGCGGCGTTGAACTCCGCGGTGTGGTCGGGCGGGTCGTTCATCTACGTGCCGCCGGGCGTGCACGTGGACATCCCGTTGCAGGCCTACTTCCGCATCAACGCCGAGAACATGGGTCAGTTCGAGCGGACGCTGATCATCGCCGACGAGGGTTCGTACGTGCACTACGTCGAGGGCTGCTCCGCGCCGATCTACACGACCGACTCGCTGCACTCGGCGGTCGTCGAGATCATCGTGAAGAAGGGCGCCCGGGTCCGGTACACGACGATCCAGAACTGGTCAACGAACGTGTACAACCTGGTCACCAAGCGCGCGGCGGCGTACGAGGATGCGGTGATGGAGTGGGTCGACGGCAACATCGGCTCGAAGATCACGATGAAGTACCCGTCGATCTACCTGCTCGGCAAGGGCGCGCGCGGTGAGGTGCTCTCAGTGGCGTACGCCGGCAAGGGGATGCACACCGACGCTGGTGGCAAGGCGATCCACGCCGCACCCCACACGACCAGCGTGATCACGAGCAAGTCGGTGAGCAAGGATGGCGGGCGCACCGGCTACCGTGGGTTGGTGCGCGTTGAGCCCGACGCACACCACGCGAAGAGCAACGTCCGCTGCGACGCGCTGATCCTGGACGAGGAGTCGCGCTCGGACACGTACCCGTACATCGAGGTCGAAGAGGAGACGGCCGCGCTCGGCCACGAGGCCACGGTCAGCAAGGTCGGCGAGGACCAGCTCTTCTACCTGATGAGCCGCGGGCTGTCCGAGACCGAGGCGACCGCGATGATCGTGAATGGTTTCATCGAGCCGATCACGCGCGAGCTCCCCATGGAGTACGCGGTCGAGCTGAACCGCCTCATCGAGCTCCAGATGGAGGGCTCGGTCGGATAGGGCGAGGTGTGACGGCACGCTTCGAGGGCAGGCCGTCGGGTCTGCCCTCTTCCACGAGGTGAGGCGAGGATGAGCAGGGTGACGGTCACGACCACGTTCGACGAGGAGGCGCTCGGCAGGCTGCCCGGCGCGCCGTCGTTCGTCGAGGCGCTGCGCAAGCAGGCGTTCACGGAGTACCTCGCGCTCCCGATCCCCTCGCAGGAGACCGAGGAGTGGCGCTACACGGACCTCTCCGAGCTGGACCTGAGCTTCACGCCCTTCGCCGCGGGCGTGCGGGCCGAGAACCTCGACGGCGTCGACGAGCGGATCCTTCGGGCGGCGGGCCAGGTGGGGGAGCGCGCCGGACTGCAGATCCAGCACAACTCGGAGG